>Ga0316189_10001933_pt1 | contig 20445 bp, 13 predicted proteins | sample LowCovwburrow_MG_FD_204930 | JGI IMG/M metagenome (GOLD analysis project Ga0316189, IMG submission 204930) | Coastal sediment microbial communities from Maine, United States - Lowes Cove worm burrow | ecosystem: Environmental > Aquatic > Marine > Coastal > Sediment | place: USA: Maine... | reverse complement strand
TTCCGTCGGGGGTCCGGCCGTAGTCATAGATGGCGATGGTGTTGGGGTGGTTCAGATTGCTGGTGATCTGGACTTCATGCTCGAAGCGCTTGCGTGCCGAGTCGCTGCGCGCAAACTCCGGGTTCATCAGTTTGATGGCCGTGGGGCGCCGCAGCAATGCGTGGGTCGCCCGATACACCGCGCCGTTGCCACCCTCGCCGATCTTTTGTCGCAAACGATACTGTCCCAGTTTGCGTTCCACCCGATCCACCGCTGTTCTGACTTGTCGCCGTATGGATCGCATGGAGGTGACGAACACCAGACCTGCGATCAAAATCCCCGTCAGGCCGATGCCGGCCAGGGTGAGATTGCGCTGCGTGATCGTCGCGCCCAGAAAGTCGTCTTCGGGAATCAGCACCGCCACCCAGACGGTGGTGTCCTCATCCAGCGACTCGGGCGAGAAGCCTGCCCACCAGGGGGCCCGGTCGGGTGTTCGGTATCGGGATATGCCTTGGGGTTGATCTGTTGCATACCACTGTGCCAAAGCGGCATCCAAGGCGGGTACTTTCAGCTCGGTGACCGGCGAGAGGACCGCCGAGAGCAGGGCGGATTCGTCCTCGAACCTTGGGTCGGGTGGCAGGCCGAGTGTCTCACCGTCCTGGGTAAAGATCACCGTCATGCCGTTGTCGCTTGGTCGAAGCTGCGTTGTTTGGTGGGAGATATCGATCAACGTGATGTTGAACGAGACCACATGCTCTGCTTCGCGCTGCAGCGGGCTCCATCGGCTGGATACCGATACGCCGGGTTGTTTGGTGGTGAGGAAGGTATACGGCGTGGTCCAGAACCCATGTCCGCTTTCGCGTGACATGGCGCCCTTGAACCAGGGTCGATCCACAGGCGAGACGTCGGTCTGACGAGTCCATTGTTCCACCACGACCCCATGAACCCGCCGCTGCCAGAGCGCCACATTGGGTGCCTCGGCCTCGATACCCCGGGTCAGGATCTCCCCTGGTCGCTTGATCAGGACGTACTCATTGCCGTCGGCATCGGCCAGGTTGATGGAATCCAGAAACGGAAACTGTGACAGAAACGGCGCCAACGCGCTGAACAAGGGATCCCGATGCCCGGGGCGGATGTCGTGGTGCTGGATTTGCCTTTGTGCCAGGTGAAGTCCGTCCTGGGCGTCATCGAACAGGTTCTGCAGGGTTTGTGCAGTGGCCTGCGTGTTGCTCTCAATCAGCCGTTTGGACAGGGAGGTGGTCAACCTGTGATCGAAGTAGAACAGTGAAGCTGTCGCCAGTACAGCGGTGACGATGGCGATCATCACCAGATTGCGCGCAAGGGGTCGGTAAAAACGGGCGAACTGGGAATCAAGCCCGTGGGTTTTTGCAAATGTCTTCATGCGTTTATGCGCGATCAGCTGCGGTCTGTGTCCTTTGCCGGGCCGGAATCAGGGCCATTGTTGCCGGTCTTGTCGCCGGCAAGGGGCGTGCCGGGATTGGTTGCATCCGTTTCGGGTTGTCGTGCGGCGGCGGCCAGGCGGTCACGGGCTGCCTGCCGCAGCGGAGGCTGCGTCCCGGTTGCCATTCTCACCCTGGCGAGCAGCGGACCCAAGCGCGCCCAGATCTCCGCCGGAACCCGGTTTTCCAGGTATTCAAGTGCCGTGCCCCGAAGTCTGGCATCCCCACTCTGAAGGGCTTGCTGGCTGAGCTCTACGGTCTCGGGGTCGTAGACTGCCCCTAACAGCAGAAAGATCAGTTGCAGTGTCGAGCGCTCTGAGTCCTCAACCTTCGATTTGTTGGACGCATCCCTGCGGGCGAGGTATCGGGATTCCCGGGCGATCACCTCCAGCAGTCGGCGACGCGGGATGCGGAGTCCCGGTTGCAGCCGATGAATCGTCTCCAGCGCCTGCGCGCACCGGTAGCGAACGTTCCACTCCTGTGTGGTGAGCGCCGCGACCAGACCTTCCACGGCAAGCGGACTGTCCGAATAGGCCATGGCCAGCGGTAGGCGGCGTCTAACCAGTGGATGCTGAGTCGGTGTCAGTAAAGCGTCGACCAACTGGCCCGCGCCGGTGGAGGCGAATCGGCGAATACCCCGCAGCGCTTCTTTCACGAAACGGTCATCGGCCAGCAATGAGAGCACGTGAGGCAACAGTTCCGGGGTGATGGTCTGGCTGGCCAGAACCCGTTTGACCCGTACCGGACTTCCGCTCCGCAGTTCCATGATGGACCGGACCACCGGATCTACGGTATCCGTCACCGGCATGGCCGCGGGCGCTGTCGCTGTGGCGCCGTTCCGGGTGCTGGCGATCTCCCGAAGGACCTGATCGCGTTCGAGTGCGGTCGGGGGCAGGGCAAGGGTGTTGCCGGTGCTCGGGTCCACCATCGGTGAATCTTCGAGGACAAAACGCCCACTGCGCAGATTCCTGGCCAATTGCCGGACATAGTTGCGATGCAGCAAAAGAATCAACAGCAGGCAGATTCCGGCCAGCATGAGCGCAGCCAGCAACAACAGCGTCTCGTTGGCCACCGGAATCATCAAAATCAACATGATCAACAGGCCGCCGAGGAGATCGCCCGACCGGTCCGCTCCCACGTCGATCAGAATCTTGCCGGTGCGTTTGTCGGCCGGCGGAATTGGCGTGTACAAAACCTCGAATCCTGCGCGAAAGAACGAGTTGTAAAACAGGTTCGCGCTGGCTCGCATCAGGGTTGCGGTGACCAGTGAGCGAAAAACAAGCGCGCTGGCACCCGAAATCAGGATGGCCAGTGGCCATGCCGCCATCGTCCCGCCCAGTCCGAACCAGCGCAGCGCCCTGTCACCGATCACAGACTGGACCAGGAAGGTGCCCAGGCCCACCGCCATGTAGAAATAGGAAAAAAACGTAATCAGATCCGCGTCGGACAAGCTGGCCGATGCCTCGGCCTTGAGCACGTAGTCCAGCACCGCGGCCGTGGTTGCCACCAGCAAAGCCAGCAAGGCCATGCGCCTGATCAGCGGGCTGCGTTTCAGCGGTTCGAGAAAGTTGGGCGGTGGTCCGCCACTGAGAGGGGGGCCAACGTGTCCCCGGGCGAGCACGCTGATGGCAAGGCCACAGACCAGATGCATGAGACTGAGCATGAGTAAGACCGCATGGGTGTCTGCCGCCGTGGCCACCGCGTTGGCGGCGATGCCCCCGACCAGGCCGCCGAACGTGGTTGCCGCCGTGAGCCGGGTGATGACTCGCTTGGCCGAATGCGGGTCGAAGCGCTCGTTGATCAACGACCAGAATCCGCTGATCAGAATCGAGTTGAGCGCCGAAATCTGGAGATACAGACACGCCGCGGCCAGCTTTGGATCCAGATCAGTCAAAAACCATTGCCCTACCAGCAAACCGGCGCTGATCAGGTACATAATGGGCATCAGCCGACCCGGGCCGGAGCGGCTGAGCAGCCTTGACATCAGGATCGCCGCCCCGATCGAGATGGCCGCACTGGCCATCATGATCTTTGGCAACTGGTCCACTTCGAAGTAGGTCAGAAACAAGGCGTCACGGGTTGCCTTGCCGGCAATATGCTGCGCGATCATGACCGCGGCGCCAAACATGGCGACCAGTGTGAGCGTTCGCTGTGTGTTGTGTGTGGTTGGCAAGGTTGAGTATGTCGACCCGCTGCAAGAAACCCAGTATGCCCTGTCCGATCAGGTTCAAAAAATCTATGCGTTGCCTATTATCCGTAAGTGCCCGTCGCGGTGAGTGCCCGCCATGATCGGACTGATTCGACGGGCGCGACGGGGATGGTCGGTGCCGTGCGATATGGCACATGGGTGCATGGTTTAGATCGTACAAGGGAATCGGCAAAGATATATATGAAACCGTCGCTTCCGACACTAAGCTTAGGTAGAATAGTGACACCGGGTGTCTTTCAGACATTGTGCTAAAGCCGTGGGGATATATTGACCGTGACCAGATTGGGTGAGCGTTTTGCGGGGGTGTCGCGCCGTTTGGTCCGACTGATGGTTCCTGTTCTGGTCGCCTCTGCGCCGCTTTCGCCGGTTCACAGTGCGCCCAGTATGCTCAGGCACAGCGCATCCATGAACACGGAGGAACTGGCGACCCATGCGGATGGCCAGCTTCAGCAAGCCCTGGAGAAACTTGTGCGTGAGCAGGGTCTCTGGGGTCAGGTCGCGTCTCACAGGCTCGCCCTGGGCTTGGTTGACGTGACCGATGTCGATGCGCCCCGCTATGCGGCGCTGAATCCGAACCAGATGATGTATGCGGCGAGTCTGCCCAAGATAGCGATTCTTCTGGGCGCTTTCGTGGAAATTGGGGACGGGGAATTGAAGCTCGATCCCGGCCTGCGGGAAGAAATGGTTCGCATGATCCGGTTCTCGGACAATGCCTCTGCCACCCGGGTGCTGGAACGGGTGGGCCGCCAGGATCTGATCAACATCCTCACTTCGGACAAGTTCAAACTATACGATCGGGATTTCAATGGCGGCCTGTGGGTGGGCAAGGACTATGCCCGCAACAACGCCTATCAGCGGGACCCCCTGAGCAACCTCTCCCACGGCGCCACCATCTATCAGGTCGCACGGTTCTTCTATCTTCTGGAAAAAGGGCAACTGGTGGCGCCTCGCTACCGCACCGACATGATGCGGATCCTGTCCAAGCCCGGCATCTCGCACAAGTTCGTGGCCGGCCTCAAAAATCACCCGGAAGTGCGCATGTATCGTAAGTCCGGTACCTGGCGTGACTATCATGCTGACGCCGCCCTTGTGGAGACCGACAGCCACCGCTACATCATCGTTGGCTTGGCCCAGCATAAGGAGGCTGGGAAATGGTTTTCTCGACTGGCAGAGCCGATGCACAACCTGGTGGTGAACTGGCCGGCGTCAGCCAACGGACGTCAGCGGGTTGCACTGCGTCCTTGAGCCCCTAATCCAATCTGTTTGAGTCTGATCTGCGTATGATTGATCAGTTTCCCGTCGCCGCCTGTTCGACCGAACTGGGCTCAGCCGGATGCATCTGTTCCATGATGGTCTGGATATGAGTTGCGAGGGATTGGTGTTCGTAAGCTGAGTTCTTGCGCAACACGTTCGAGATCAGCATCACCATGTATCTCAGTCGTTGACCTTCGGCCGGACTTTCGACGATGGCGAACGAGTTCATATAGTTTTTCACGTTCCCCTTGTACTTCTCGCACTTGAAACCGGGTTCCTCCTTACAGCTATACAGGGAGCCCGACTTGAAGTAGACCGCTGAATCGGCCAGCTTCGGGGCCGATGCGTAGCGTATGCGGCGCTCGGTCACATAGATCAGCCGTTTGATCTGGCGGCTGGAAAAGACGTCCACCAAACGCCCCTGTTCCATACGCAGCCCATACTCCATCAGGGAACGCGCCGTGGCGTAGCTGGGCCCGGGTCCAGGCACCACCTTCTTGCCCTGATGGGTAAAGAAACTGGCCTGACGAAATGACTCGAGATCGAATCCGTTGCGCACCAGGGGCTCCATGAACGTCCGTTCGAACAGCGCGGTGAGTTCAGGCTTGGGCGTTTCCTTGAAGAATCGTTTGATCTCGGCTTCCGGCGGCGGATACTCAGGTCCGTACTGGCGCATCAACATGGCCTCGCGCATGACCATGCCGGCGGCGGAGTTGGAGCTGGGGGATAGCATCCAATCCAGATACTCCCACAGGCTTGCCTGATCGCCATCGCGGATCGTGCGTCGTGTCAGGGTCTGGGTCTCAACATTGAACAGACGCACCGTGTGGTGGTCGGTGTGCGCGAACTGATCGGCGGTGACGACGGTCTCCCTCAGCACCCGGACGCGATCCGCCTGGTCCGGCCAGATGTCCGCCAGGGCCTGAAAGACCGACAGCACCACCACCAGTTTACCGACGCTGCCGACGTTCTGGCGAAAGTCGCCCCGATGTTCTGCGTACTTGAGGTTCGGCAGTTCGGACAGGTCGAGGGCCGCGATGCCGTATCGGTCGGCCTGTCCGCCCAGCCGTTTAACGATCTGCCGGGTAAATTCCGGGTCGGCCGGGGGCAGTTCCAGATCCGGGTGGTTGAGCAGCCTCAGATCAACCGCATCGGTTGACAACAGGGCGCCCGGCGGCTGTTTCGAGCCCTTGATTATGCCTTCGTTGGCGAGACGGGAGGCCTCGAGACGTCGAATCCCGGTATCCGCATAGCCATCCAGAGGATAGCTCTGGGTGAGGGCCGGCATGATCAGTGTGAGCCCGAGTAGAAGTCCGGCAATGCGAGAGCCTTTCATTGGGCCGGCACCTGGTTGAGGTTTACGGATATGCCCGACGTGGCGGCCAGGGTCTTATCCATTTCAACCAGATAGGTGTTGCCCCGAGCGCTGCCGCTTTCCAGGAACGGGCGGATCTGGAACAAACGGAACTCACCGTCAACAAACCCAAACTCGACATCGGCTGCGGCGGGTCGACCGCTGTCGTCAAGTATCGATGGAAATCGCTGCGGCAATTCGTCTCGGGCGAACACGATCAGACGCTCTATTTCTGCTGGCTGCAGAACCGCATCGGCACCGGTCGCAGGCAGTTTCTCGATTCCGCTTGCCGGGCCCGGGCGCCGTCGCCAGGGGGCAGTCGCGGTGGCCAGCAGCTGAACAGAACCGTCACGGGTGTCGATGCGCAGGGATTCCGCCGCCTGCCCATCCACGGCTCCACCCACACCTTCATTGATCGCCACCGATACGATGGCCCGGTCTCCGGTCTCCAGATCCTGAGTAACCAGCACGCCCGACTTGTCCGACGCCACCGATTTCAAAAGCAGAATCGAGGTAAACACATACTCGGGGTTTTCCATGTGCGACTGACGCCAGGCGAAGGCGCGGGCGGTAAACGGCGATGCCCAGACACGGTTTATGGACTGCAGCAGATTGTCAAAACCCACCACATTGGGCAGGGTCAAGTTCAATCCCGCTCCGGTGAAGCCGGGCAGATCCTCTACATTGGTGTCGGATCGAACAAACACGCCCACGTCGGCGCTGCCAAAGGTTTCCACCATGGCGGCACGGAGTTGATCCTGGAACCCGGCGCTGGGCTGGGTGTTCAGGATCAGATCATACAACTCGGCGCGAAACGCTTCGGTTTGTTGCTCCCGCTCGGCGGATCCCTGCGGCAGCCCGGCCAGGATTCCGTACTGTGCCACCATCCACTCAAACACGCTTTGCCCACCGCCTTTGTAGGGTCGATCCAGTACTTCAGCCTTGAAAATGCCAAAAGGAATGGCGACGCCCTCGGCAACGGCACCTGGAAAGGCGTGCCGCAATTCCCCCAGCTTGGCTGCCTTGGGTCCGACGGTTCGACCCGAATCGCTGGCGCGCAATTGGTCCAGCGGGGCGAACGATTGCATGGTCAGATCAAGCTTGTCCAGATCGGGACGAATCACCACATCGCTGGCGCCCTGGCCTTGCCCCAGACGTGCCGCCCACGCATCATCGAACGGATCGAGCTCCACCAGCCCGGCCGGACTCACTGCAAGCACAACCTCCTTGGCGTCATGGGGCAACAGGGTCTCGATCAGGCTTTCGTCCATGGCCACGTTCGGTATGCCGAGATTGCGCGCCAGCAATTGGACGTGGGACAGGGGATTGCCCTCACCCGCGGTCATGATACCGGCGACCGGGGGCAGGTCGGACACGGTTTCCGGCAGTACGTAGATGCCGCGGGGTTCAAACTCCTCCATGCGTTCCAGGTCCGGACGGGCGTGGAGCACGCCCACCGCGAGGCCCGGATTGAGGGCCTGGAAACCCACCCCCACGTCCTTGCCAAATACTTTATGCCTCACACCGGCCAGGCGATTGCCGTCTCGGGTAAGACCGTCCAGCACCTGGGAGTAAAACAGCAGCGGGCTGCCCCGGAGCTGATCCTGGATGAACAGCAACGCTTTGGGCTCGATCTCGGCCAGTTTTTGCATGGACTCAAAGAAAACAAAGCGCAGGTTCTGAGTTGCCCAGCCCGGAACCCGCCCCAGGTAGCGCAGCTCGGCGCGGTACTTGTCCAATGAAATCTCTGGACCGGTCATGGCGGCCAGACTCTCCTGCAATGCCTGGTGTTCGCGGGCTTTGATTACCCCGGTGCCGTAGGCCGCATCCGCAGTGCTGCCTATAATCCGCAGGCGCTCGTCACGGGTGGCATTGCCCAGGCCCTCGCGAAGTTCGACGCCGGAGCTGAAATTCTCGGTTTCCACGGTGAGGCTGAGATCCAGCAAACGCAGCCGCGCCGCGGGTTGCCTCACCCGAGGCAGGGCATCGCGCAAATCGGCCAGGAGTTTGCCACTGACCCGGTAGCGATTGCCCGCGGACGGATCGGCGCTCAACTGCGCAGCGGCATCCCGGAGCAACGCCTGCAGCCACGGGCCACCGCTGAAGACCCGTGCATTGGACTCCAGCACATCGGTCAGCGGTTCGGCCTGATAAATCTGGTCGATGGACTCGGCCAGTGCCTCAAGTCGCTTTCTCAGGGCCGGATCGGCGACGTCGCCGGCATAGCGTCTAACCCGGTCCGCGTCGCTAGCCTCGGGCGAGCCATGAATCTTGACCCGTGTGGACATGAAGCCCGGGTCCATATCCGACAATGCGGCCGATTCCTGGCGGACCTTCTGGGCTGAAGCGGTTTCCTTGCCATGGGGGAGCAACCGGACTCCGATGCGCAGTCCTGGGAATCGTGGACCAATCCAATCCGGTTGCGCGGCCAGATACTCGAGCAGAGCCCGGGCACCTTCCCGTTCGTCCTCTTCCTGGATAGCACCGCGATAGAACAGCGCCTGACGCAGAATCCAGCCGTCGTCGGCGCCGGTCAGGTAGCGTTCGATCAGAATCTGCGCGAACAGGTCGTTGAAGTCGGGTTGTCCGGCGAGTTCTGCCGCATCGATGCCCGCCAGCAAGTTCGCCACCAGGTATCCCTGCTGACGCAACTCGAGGGTCTGCTTGCTCCACTCGCCATGTTGATGGCCGCCGCCCCGAGACTCGCAGGGATAGGGTTTCGGTGGATGGGCCGTGCCGTCGTTGCAAAACCAGCGAAGACGATCGAACGGACCTCGGGGTGCCGCCTTCATGTCCTCGATCCACTGGCGGTAGGTGTCGGTGTCCTGCGCAAGCACCGTCAGCGGTACCATACTCAGGGCGACAACGAGGGTCAGCATCAAACGTCGCATTTGACTCTCCGAAGATCTGGGGTTCGGCGGTTATGATTCGAGACGGTCAGAATCGCTGGAAGGGGACGATACCAGATTCTGCGCTTTTTTGAGATGGGCCTGGGATGCGCTGTCGGTATCGACGCCACGGTGGCGTCCGGACCCACTTACATTGACAGACGGCCGCGTTGATGCGCCTGCTACCTTTTCGCCCGCCCGCGTCAAGTGTTTCTGGGCGCCGGGCCGAAGATGGACATCATTCGGGTCGGTCGGCTGACTCGGCAGACACGCTCTCGACCCGGTTTCGTCCCAGCCGTTTGGCGGCATACAAGGCCGCGTCCGCCCGGGCAACCATAGCCTCGCTGTCGTCGCCGGCAGCGAATGCAGTAACGCCAAAGCTGGCGGTAATGTGTCCCAACTCTCCCAGATCCGCCTGTTCGATCCGTGTCCGTATGCTGTTGGCCAGGGACGCTCCTCCCTGGGTGTTGGAATGGAGCGATATGACCATGAATTCCTCACCGCCCCAACGCCCGACCAGGTCCGTTGCACGTACGGTGGATCGGACCACACCGGCGAGGGCGGCCAGAACCCGGTCGCCTGCCTGATGGCCGTACACGTCGTTGACCGACTTAAAGTGATCCACGTCCATCATAAGCAGACAAAACCCGGTCTCATAACGAGCGGCGCGCCTGATTTCGGTTTCAAGCAGTTCTGTGATGCGGCGTCGATTGTAAAGGGATGTCAGCGCATCTTCCTGGGACAGGCGGATGACCTCGCTGCGAAGCAACTGGTCTTGTCGGATCGACCGGACGCCGATCACGCCGGGTACGATCAGAGCGAGCAGGGAGAAGAAGGCCGCGGTGCCCACGAACTCCCAGCGCTCGCGGTTGGTTTCCGTGCGGTGATCGTGGAACACGCGGGGCAGCAGCCTGTCTTCAAGACAAAACTCCCAGGCGAGGCTCAGCAGAACCACGGTCGCGAAAATGGCCAGGAGCGTAGCGAAAAAATCCTTCTGACTCATGGCCCAATCGCGTCACGTCCGAATATCGAGTTCTGGCTATCGCGTTCCTTGCCTTGACCAATGCTGCCGATCCGCGGGTCTTAACCGACCGTCACCTTGCTTCCAGGGTGCAGGGTCTTACCCAGTATGTGCTCATCCTGATTAACGATGTGAGAGGCGTGGCCGACGATCAGAGGGTCGACCTTGACCAGCTTCGTATTCTTGTCCGGGTAGGGCAGAGTGGACAGGAAATGGCGCATGCAATTCAGGCGCGCGCGCTTCTTGTCGTCGGACTTGACCACCACCCATGGCGCATCCGCCGTGTCGGTGTAGAAGAACATGGCTTCCTTGGCCTCGGTATAGTCTTCCCACTTCTCCTGCGCGAGCTTGTCGATCGGGCTGAGTTTCCACTGTTTGAGCGGGTCCAATTTGCGCTTCTTGAACCGTGCCGTCTGCTCTTCCTGCCGGACCGAAAACCAGTACTTGAACAAATGTACACCGCTGCGCACCAGCATCCGTTCCAGTTCCGGCGTCTGTCGCATAAACTCCAGATACTCCTGGGGTTCGCAAAATCCCATGACGCGCTCAACGCCGGCGCGGTTATACCAGGATCGGTCGAACATCACCAGTTCACCTGCAGTGGGCAGGTGTTTCACATAGCGCTGGAAATACCACTGACCCCGCTCCTCGTCAGTGGGCTTTTCCAGGGCGACCACACGGGCACCGCGAGGATTCAGATGTTCCATGAATCGTTTGATGGTGCCGCCCTTGCCGGCCGCGTCGCGCCCTTCGAAAATCAACACGATGCGTTGACCGCTGTCTTTGACCCATTTCTGGACCTTGAGCAGTTCGACCTGAAGCGCCTGCTTCTGCTTTTCGTAGTGCTTACGGGTGACCTTGGTCTTGTATGGGTAATCCCGCGACCGGAAGGAGGCAAGGATGGTCGCGTGGTCCGTTGGGGGCTTGGCCGGGTCATGCACATGATGCTTAGTCTTCGGAGCCTTGGTGCCGGATGATTCCTCAGCGGGGGGCTGCGCATCCGCAACCTTGGCGCCGGGTGATTCCTTACCGGGGGACTGCACATCCGGAACCTTGGCGCCGGGTGATTCCTTACCGGGGGACTGCGCATCGGCCGTTTCCGGTCCGGCAGTTTCCTTGGCAGTGGGTTCCGCAACCTGCATTTCGGTGACGGCACCCGCGTTCGCGGTTCCGGAAGATCGTTTGCGTCTGGCCCTCGTCTTGGGCTGCGTATCAGCGGTCGCCTGGACCTCAGTGCTGACCGACGCGTCGTCAGGGGTTTGAGTGGCTGTCTTCGAATCCGTCATATCTAACTCGCTCGAACCTGTGGTGGATGATAAATCTTGAGCAGTAATCAAACCGAGCACCGCGCATCGGTGGATGCGTCAAGCGGCAGCATGTCTGGCGCTTATGTGGTAACGGCCATGTGACTGTCCCTGCCGTATTCTTCTATTCGCACGACCCAGCTTGCGCAGTGGAACTCGCAACACCTGCTGCCTGAATCACGATCACTGCTTGGATCAAATTGATGCAAGCAAGCGCATCAAGCTTACCATCGTACCATTGGAGCCTTGGGTAACAGCGATCAATTGATCGAATCTTGATCCAGGTCAGTCACCTGCTGGTCCTGCGCCCGCCCGTCTGGGCGCTCCTCGCCCCGCTGAAATGCAACGAACGTATGGGACGGGACTCCAGGCGGTGAGTTTCAGCGCAGTCATTCTCACTCAGCGCATCCGCCAATCGAATGGGAACCGAACTGGCAGGGCGCCCGAGTGTTTCCGAGGGTGATTCACCGAACAAGGTCTTGTACTCCACCGCGAAGCGACCCAGTTCGGAAAAACCCCAATCGTTTCCGATTGTGGTCACCGTGGAAAAGCCGTTGTCAGCAGCACGTAAATCGTGATGCGCTCCATTCATCCTGACACGCTGTAGATATTGCTTTGGCGTGATCCCCAATGCCTCCCGGAACATTCGCTGCAACTGGCGCTGACTCGTACTGACGGCAGTGGCAACGTGAAAAACAGTGGTCGGTTGTTTCCGGTCTTTCACGAATGCGATTGCATCGCGTAGCGTCGATTTGCGGTCGAGGACGTTCGCAGAACCAATGCCACGTCCGAGAGGCATCATGTGTATGAGCAAATCCAAGAGTCGAGATTCGATGCTTTTGCATATCAGTTCGTCTGCCAGCCATTCCGGCTGTCCCACGTATTTTTCGATGACATAGCAGACAAAGTGCCGGAGCGCACGGGCCTGCTCCGGACTGCAGAACATATGCCTATGGCTTTGCCTAAGCACCCATAGCCGCAACTCAGGGTCGAGGCGATCCAGCAAGCGGTACTGTGGAACGAGGACGGCAAAGTAATCGCTATTGCCGGGAATTACAAAATCGACCTCGGTGGATGCGTGCGTGTAGACAAGCGTCTCGCGGTTGACGTCCACCCCACACCAGTTGACCGGTATCCGAGACGGACATGATCCACCGAACAGAAAGAACCCGGGAGGCGTTGCGCCATCGACAAAAACCCGTTCAGAAAACCCCTGTCGATAGAACAGTATGCCGTTAATCTAAACGAAATTTGTCCGGCAGAAAAACCGCCCCGGCGTGATCTGGCAGTGGCGGACATCCCAAGGCTGACTTGCCTGATTCTCTTCGTCGATATCGTGTGTTTCGAAGTTACCCGAATATCCAGACATGGTGATGCCTCACGTCACTGCGGCAGTAACTTCAGCCGCAGATTACCGTTGTGAAATTTGGCGCCAATCGTCGACGAAATGATTACGAAAGTTATCGCGGTTGCGTCTCAATTGTATACCGCATTTCGGCAGAATTGTCGCATTCTGCATAGGATCGTCGTGTCCTCTTATTCTATTGTCAACCGCACAAGTATCGGGCGCCCCTGAGCAGCCAGCTGCCCAGGCCGGAGGAACAGCCAGCAAGCCGCATCGCCGATCCATCATTGGCCTTCCGGTCACGCAGTGACCTGAATAATCACTTTTTTGAATCGTGGGCTGGGTGTCATGGCTGGAGTTTCCGGCAACGTGAAAAAAATGTCCGGTTAGCTTTCCGCCGCCAGAGCGGCCACGGGCGAGCGGATCGTCGGCAATAAGCGTCGTCATCTAGATCATTTTTCGGTGGATCAACCCCCGCCTGCAAAAAACTTCTGGTCATGGTCTGTTGTTCAAGCTTCCAGACTGCTGGCTTATCGAAAATACGATTGACCATCGTTCGATTGGGGGCGGCATGCCCGACCTTGAGACAGCCGTGGATGGCTTCATCACCATGTGCCGGGTCTTCGTCCATCTGGCACCCGCCAAAGGCGAAACCGTGGACTTCCCCCGGTGCGGTGGGCCTCCCCGTAACAAGCCGCGGTCGAGGATGACTTCCGTATTTTGATCCGGCCACCGGTGGGCGATTTCCTGCCTGCTGTTTTTGAGAGACTTACGCCACGACACTGCTCGTTGGCAGTAACAGCTACACCACTAAAGGAACAAGATTCTGAAAAACAACACAATGACCGTCGCAGAGTATGCGGTCAGCCGACTTGCCAAACTGGGCATTACCGACTGTTTTGGTCTGCCCGGCGACTTCGCGTTCCCATTTGATAACGCGATCGCCTCGAGTGAGTCGGTCCAGTGGCTTGGCTGCGCCAATGAACTGAACGCCGCCTATGCCGCCGACGGGTATGCCCGCATTCGGGGCGCGTCCATGCTCTGCACGACCTACGCGGTGGGTGAGCTCAGCGCTCTGAACGGCGTCATGGGAGCCAAGGCCGAGCGGTCGGCCATCTTCTACCTGGTAGGCATGCCCAGCATGCGATATCAGCAGTTGCAGAAGGTCTTGCACCACACCCTCGGAGACGGGGTCTTTCAGAACTTCATCGGGATTTCGGCCCAGGGGCGTGCGTGCACACGGTCCTGACTCCAGACAACTGCGCCGCCGATATGAAGCGAGTGATCGCCACCGCCATGGCCAACCGCCAGCCGGCCTACATCATGGTGGCGCAGGATATGGCAGAAATGCCCATCACCGGTCCCGCAGTGGAACCGTACTCCGAGCTCGAGAGTGATACGGACGAGCTCAAGGCCGCTGTAGAGGCAGCCCTCGCCAAGCTCCAGGCGGCCAAGACCGGCTGCATTCTTCCGGCCTTCACCGTGTCCCGCTTTGGTCTTCAAGCCGAGTTGGCGGCGCTGGTCGAGGCCAGCGGTCTGCCCTACGCCACCACCGCGATGGACAAAGCCGTTATCTCCGAAGGACACCCACAGTATCTCGGAGGTTACGCCGGCAAGTACTCTGCGCCCAACGTCGTCGAGGCCGTCGAAGCGTCCGATGTCGTCATCAACGCCGGCGGCGTCCTGTTCACCGATTTCTCGACGGCTGGATTTGCTCACACCATCGATCCCGCCAAGATGATCACCATCGGGATCGCCTCGACGCTGATCGATGGACGCGTCTACTCCAACGTCCGCATGCGTGACATGTTCGTCGAACTTGCACGCCAGGTGAAGAAGTTCACCGACGTGAAACTCCAGAGGCCGTCGCTCGCCGAGGTGGTCGGTGGTCCTGACGATCCGATCACGGCCGACTCGCTCTACCCCCGATATCAGCGATTCTTCAAGCCCGACGACATCATCATTCTCGAGACCGGCACCAGCGCGAGTGGCGCAGGTGTCTTGCTACTGCCCGATGGCGCTGTGTCCCATTCTCAGACGCTCTGGGGTGCCATTGGGTGGGGAACCGGCGCGGCCCTCGGAACGGCGGTAGCCGACCAGACCCGCCGGACCGTGCTGATCACCGGCGAGGGCTCGCACCAGCTCACCGCCAACGAGATCGGCAGCTTCGCACGGCACGGCGTCAAACCTGTGATCTTCGTTCTGAACAATGAAGGCTTCGGTGTGGAGCGGGCCCTGGAGGACTACCCGGACTGGGTCTACAACGACCTGGCACCGTGGGGCTACCACAAGTTGCCTGCGGCCATGGGATGCAGGGATTGGTTCACCGCCAAGGTGAAGACCAATGGCGAACTCGAAGCGGCTATGCAGAAGGCGGACGAAGTAGACACGGCCTCGTACATCGAGATCGTCGCCGGCAAGCACGACTATCCGGCGGGCGTCAAACTCTTCCATACGCTCACGGAGCAACTGTACGGCATGTATTGAAGGCATAAGGCGTCAAGAACCTGAATTTGACCCTGAACGACGGACCCTGCACCACTTTCTCTATACATCAGATGAGATGAACAAATGACCAACACAGCGAACAACCGGAAGCGTCGCGTAGCGATCATCACGGATACGGCACAGCACCTCGGCCCCTATCTGGCAAGGGAGCTAGCCCAACGCGACCATGACCTGGTGATCAGTGATCCCAATGTGGTCATCGAGGATGTTGAGAGTTCCGCACCCGACCTGGTCAACGAACTCTCTTCAATGGGTGTCCAAGTCGAGGTTGTCCATGTCGATGACGTCAACCAGGCGGGCTCGGTACAGAAGCTGGTTGAAAGGGCACAGGAGGCATTTGGAGGCTTTGACTCGGCTTTCATCCGGCCCGGCGTCCACATTCTCGCCGATTTCCAAAGCGCAACCGTCGAGAAGTTCCAGGGATCCGTTGAAGGGAACATGCTTTCTGTCATGTATGCATTGCAGGCGTTGCTGCCGCCCTTGATGGCGCGGGGCTCAGGCCAGGTTCTGATCGAAGTCAGCGCGACGGGATCGAAAGACTGGCCGGGTACTGGATTCCTGTACGGCGCTACACGTGCAGGGCAAAGTACATGGTGAATAACGCGGCGCTTGAGGCCGCAAAATGCGGCGTGAGCGTCAACGGCATGGGCACCATGTTTTTGGACTATCCCGGGTTTGTCAAAAGCACCAACGCCTATGATCCTAAGGTGGCGGCGGAAATCAAAAAGATGATTCCTGAAGGCCGGTACGGCAAACCGGAAGAAGCGGCCCACCTCGCTGCAAGCTTGCTTGATGGTAAATGTAACTACTATGCCGCGGAGTTCATCAACTTCTGTGGTGGATGGACTGGAGTGTAAGTAGTCAAGCATGGAAACCTGGTGTCGCATTACCGTCGATGGCCAGCCCCGCCTGGGGCTGCGCCAGGAAGAGGATATCCTCATCTACGAGGGCAGTCTGTTCTCTAAGCCGAAACCCACTGGTCAACAGGTCTCCGTAGATGAGGCGGAGTGGCTCGCGCCAGTTGAACCCCGGCAGTTTCTAGGGCTTTGGAATAACTTGCACGAGGCCATGGTGAAGGGCGGCAACCAGCGCCCGGTGTTTCCACTCTATTTCACGAAGCTCCCAGGTTGTCTGAACCAGCATCAGGCGGATATTCATACCCCGCAGGGATTTGGGGACAAGGTCATCTTCGAGGCTGAATTGGGTGTTGTGATCGGCCGCGAGTGTTTTCAACCCTCACGCGATGAAATAGACGATTACATCTTCGGCTACACCTGCGTGAACGATGTGACGGCTGCGGAACCATTGCTTGAAGACAAGGAGTTCACCCAGTGGTCTCGGGCAAAAGCTTTCCCGGCTTCGGCCCGGTGGGCCCGTGGGTCGTGCGGGGTATCGATCCGGATAATCTTCAGGTTCAGGCTTTTCTCGACGGTGAGAAAAAACAGGACTACCCAGTCAGTGACATGATTTTCTCGCCGCGTGACTCAGTCTGGCGGATCGCCCATGAAATTAAGCTTTATCCGGGTGATGTCATCGCCTGTGGCACCTCGATTGGCGCCTGTTTCATGCAGCCTGGCCAAGAGATCGAGATCCGTATTCCAGGTTTGGGGAGTCTGTTGAATCGCTATTCCGGATGAGTGGTTCCGCTATATCGTACCTTATGGGAAATGGGGTCGGGTTTGAGGGTTTGAGTTTTCGAGAAAGAGATCCGGGCGAGCTGACACATGGCGCCGGAAGCACCTAGACACGGCATGGCAAATTGGCGCCCTTGTCCTTTGCAGCTGATCATTTTGGTTCCGGCTTGGCCGGGATAGGAGATTCACGATGGTAAAAAAATTATGGCCAACATGGTCGGCGAATATCGCCGTTGGATTGATGGCGGCAACCGTCTCATTGGCCGCGCCGAAGGTGGTCGTGGGTGAAACAGGACAGCAGCTTCCACCAAAATTCATAGTCGGTGACGTTGCGTAGTCCATTCTCGACGTCAAAACAGAAGGCGACCATATTGGCGATACAACCAAGACAGTCGCGCTAAATATTTCAGGTTATGACGATATCATTATGAACACTCCACCGGCTAAAGCCGGTGGTTTCGAGGTTACGGCTAAAAGCCGGATCGATCGGCCATACGGCCGATGACCGAATTCCATCTATCTCAGCGACACCCTAATGCATCACTTCGATCAAACTACCGCAGACCAGCATCGAATATTCGTGATGGCAAAGAACCAAAAGACTGACCGACATTTCGATTGTTATTTCTTCAGGATGCTGGCATACGCCAGCATCCTAATTGCCGGCTAAAGCCGTGGGATTTACAGATCCCCTATTCGTGACTTTAAATGAGGATTCGGGTCTCGCCTACCTCACCGGCAGGGACGGATGGATGTGGAAAGTCGACCTGCAGACCGGGGAGGCGGAACATTTCGTTGATGTTCCCCTGATGCCCGCCGGTGCCCACCGGCTTCCCGGAGATGAGGACGTCATTATCATCACATGCTCGCGTCGTGGCGGGGGGGACTTCCCGAAAGATGAGCAGCCGGGCGTGTATAGCTTGAATGTGGCAACCAAGGAGGTGACGCCGCTTATTACACGTGTGCCGAACACGGAAGAGGTTTCTGCTCAGACCGTATATGGGCCAACAGAGAAACGCTTCAAACTCAGTGAATTGGACGATACGAATAGTCGGCCTATCGCTCTGGCCAACGATGCGTCGATCAGTGGAGACGGGAAACGGATCTACTTTTCCGAGTCTTATGTGGTTGATGGTGCAACCATGGGGGGCATTAAGAGCCTGTACCAGATGGTTATGCTGGGCACGACCGGACGTCTGTGGATGCTGGACACTGAGAATCAGACCGTCAGCCTGATCGCCAACGGTTTCGCATTTACCGACGGCGTTCTTGTGGAGGAAAACCAGAACGGACCCGAGGCATCAGTTCTCCTTGCTGATAACGCGAAGTTTCAAATTCACCGTATTCATCTGTCGGGGAGCAAGGTGGGCCAGGATGACATCATCTGGCAAGACTTGCCTGGTTTGGTGGATGGATTTCACCGCGATGCTGAAGGACGAATTTGGGTGTCCATAATCCAGACGCGTACGCCGCAACTGGTTTATATCCATGCCATTCCCGAGGTCAAGCCCAGGATAATGAAGCATCCTCCACTGATAGCGCCTCTAGACAGCACAGCGATTCTGGTTCTGAGCTCCGATGCGTCCAAACCGCTGTGGTACACAGTACACCCGCAAACAAAAGTAACCAGCATTCCTTCGGCGATCACCGGTAAGGATGGAGTCTATCTGACAAACTTCTCCGCTAAAACGCCGGGGCTTCACCGCATGGATAATCCGTTCACTCAGTAAAAGAATCCAAATCCATAACGCCGAGGCCGGAACAACCTTGAAGCTATCGGTCGATAATCAAACCTCGGGCGGGATCAGACGAGCATCGCGTCGTCGATCCGCCCGGGGCTTTTTCGAAGCAAATGTCGGATGCGGCTACGCGACGGTGCGAACCGAATGGCTACGGCTTCATCATAACCGTGAATTTGCCATCGTAAAGACTGGCGTTCTCCCACGAGTTTTTCACCGCGTCGAAGCTACCGGTCCCAGTCGCACCCTCGTAGGCGCCGGTCCCTGACAATATCTGGTAATCGCCACCGTTCCTGTCGGCATTCCAACCACCCGTGAAGCTCATGGTCAGCGAATCGCCATTTTCGAAGGTGTAGGTGCTATAGCCTGAATAAACCCCCTCGGCACCTTTGTTGTCCATGCTGAGAACAAACTCCTTGTTCGCAATCCGGCCATCCTCGAAAACCGCGACGCCTGCGTACTGTCCGGCTCCCACGCTACGGCCCTCAACGTTTGGGGCGTCCACGAAGGTCGTGCTAACCATTCTTGTGACGAGACGGAACGTCAGCGTTTGTTCTTCTGCCGAAACGTTGCCGGTTGCCAGTACCAACGCTATTGCCAAAGGTCCCAAAAATCGGTCGGTTGTCATGTCAGCTTCCCCTGATGTCTTTGAGTTTACAAGCGAGGCTACGACAGGAATGTCGTCATCCAAATATAGCCTGGATTCGCGACTTTGCTTTCGAATCGCAGCCCAATGCGCCCGCGGCGCTTGAAAGTGGCACCTGGAGAAGGTCAGATAGTGATGATTGGTGTTCCGAGGATTTTGCAGGATGATATCAGGCGGCCGAGGGGAACACCTCGCCCTGGCCTTCGCAATCACCGACGTTTTTTTGAGAGTTGCGACTCATGGTGAAACGCCACACCGCAAAAAAGGACTTCGAAACCTGGCTCGGGATCTACGGGCCAGCGTTGTTGATGGTCGCGCTGGCTCTCGTGGTCGCCTACCAGTTCATTGCACCGGCTCCGCCGAAACGCCTGGTCATGGCCACCGGCGCCGCCGGCAACGCCTACTACGCGTTCGGCCTGCGCTATAAGGCGCTTCTGGAGCGCGAAGGCATCGTGATCGAAGTGCGGGAAACCGCGGGCTCGGTGGAGAACCTGGGCTTGCTTGACGCGGAGCAAGCGGATTTGGCTTTTGTGCAGGGCGGCGTGTCGACGTCTACGCAGCAACCGGGCCTCACCTCCCTGGCCAGCGTCTATTTCGAGCCGCTGTGGCTGTTTCACCGTCAGATCGGGACGTTGGACCGCCTGCCGGCGCTGCGCGGTTTGAGTGTCGGTGTCGGGCCCGTCGGCTCCGGCACCCGCGCTCTGGTGGACCTGCTTCTGAATGACAACGCCATCGGGCAGGCTGACGCTGACCTGAGGCCCCTGACAGTCGACGAGTCGGCACAGGCCCTGGTGGCCGGTAGCATGGATGCGATGTTTGTGGTGGCCTCGCCCGTGGCGCCTATCGTTCAGGAGCTGGTGTCTGAGCCGGGGGTCGAGCTGTCCAGCATGCAGCGTGCCCATGCCTATGTGCGGCGCTATGGTTTTCTGACGACTCTGGAGTTGCCCGAGGGGACGCTGGATTTGACTCGAAACCTACCGCCTCGGGATGTCCGGTTGCTGGCGGCTGCGGCCAATCTGGTCGCGGCGCCCGGGCTGCATCCGGCCATTGTGGGTTTGCTGTTGCAGGCCGCCCATGAAATTCATGGAAACGCGGGTTTGTTCC
>Ga0316189_10001932_pt1 | contig 20453 bp, 18 predicted proteins | sample LowCovwburrow_MG_FD_204930 | JGI IMG/M metagenome (GOLD analysis project Ga0316189, IMG submission 204930) | Coastal sediment microbial communities from Maine, United States - Lowes Cove worm burrow | ecosystem: Environmental > Aquatic > Marine > Coastal > Sediment | place: USA: Maine... | reverse complement strand
ACCCGGCCTGGGTGTGAAGTCCACGTTTTGTCGACCTACGAGCATCGCAGCTTCGAGCTGGCCGACAATGGAATGATCTTCGAACCCCAGACCGATCTGGCGATCCTCAATTACATCGCCAACTACATCGTGCAACAGGATGCGGTGAACTGGGACTTCGTCAACAAACATGTCAACTTCACCAAGACCCCGACCGACATCGGCTATGGTCTGCGTCCGGAAGATCCGCGCCAGAAAGCGGCGAAGAACGCGAACAAGGGCAAGCTGAGTAAAATCGATTTCGACGAGTACAAGAAGCAGCTCGAGCCCTACACGCTTGAATATGTGGCCAAGCTTTCCAAGGTTCCTGCGGAACAACTGGAGCGTCTGGCCCAGCTGTACGCCGATCCGAAAAAGAAAATCGTTTCGTACTGGACCATGGGCTTCAACCAGCACACGCGTGGTGTGTGGGTCAACGGCCTGATGTACAACGTACACCTGCTGATGGGCAAGATCTCCGAGCCGGGCAATGGCCCGTTCTCGCTGACCGGTCAGCCCTCGGCCTGTGGTACCGCACGCGAGGTGGGTACCTTTTCACATCGGCTGCCTGCAGATCTGGTGGTCAAGAAAAAGGCCCATCGGGACTTTGCAGAGAAGGTCTGGCGCCTGCCAGAGGGTACGATTCCCGGCAAGGTCGGCTATCACGCCGTATTGCAGAGCCGCATGCTCAAAGACGGCAAGCTGAACTGTTACTGGGTTCAGTGCAACAACAACATGCAGGCCGGTCCGAATATCAATGACGAGATGTATCCGGGCTGGCGTAATCCGGAAAACTTTGTGGTCGTATCTGACCCCTATCCGACGGTATCGGCGGTTGCAGCGGATCTCATTCTGCCGACCGCCATGTGGGCCGAGAAGGAGGGTGCCTACGGTAACGCTGAGCGCCGTACCCAGTTCTGGCGTCAGCAGGTCAAGCCGCCGGGTGAGGCCCGCTCTGACGTGTGGCAGGTGGTCGAGTTCTCCAAGTACTTCCAGGTAGAGGATGTCTGGCCACAGGAACTCATCGCCAAGATGCCGCAGCTCCGGGGCAAGACTCTGTACGACGTGCTCTACGCCAACGGTCAGGTCGACAAGTATGGCAAGCAGGATGTCGTCGACGATCGCGGCAACAAGTACGACAGCGACGAAATGGATCATTTTGGTTTCTATCTGCAGAAAGGGTTGTACGAGGAATACCGGATATTCGGTCTCGAGGGACCGAAGAAAGGGCATGAACTGGCCGAGTTCGATCAGTACCACAAGGTTCGCGGCCTGCGGTGGCCGGTGATCGACGGTAAGGAAACGTTGTGGCGTTATCGCGAAGGCTATGACCCACATGTGTCGCCGGGTGCTGATATAGAGTTCTACGGCAGGCCCGATGGAAAAGCCAACATCATCGCGGCGCCCTACGAGCCGGCCCATGAGCCGCCGGACGAAGAATATGACCTATGGATGTGTACCGGTCGTGTTCTCGAGCACTGGCATTCGGGTTCGATGACACGGCGTGTTCCTGAGTTGTACCGTGCCGTACCGGATGCGGTGGTCTACATGCACCCTGAAGATGCCAAGAAACGCGGTCTGCGTCGTGGCATGTCGGCCAAGGTTGTCAGTCGTCGCGGTGAAATCACGTTACAGGTCGAGACGCGTGGTCGAAACAAAACGCCAAAGGGGCTCGTGTTCATTCCCTGGTTTGATGCCAGCCGCCTGGTCAACAAGCTGACCCTGGATGCCACGGATCCGCTGTCGAAAGAGACCGACTTCAAAAAGAACGCGGTGAAGATAATGCCGGCTTGAGGATCGTCATAACCGGCGGCCCCATGATTATTGTTGCGATATTCATGGGGCTGACCGAGAAGTTACGTTTCAAGGGTTACATGAAAATCGGACGAGAATAGGTCAATCACGATGAAAAAGTACATTTCAATTCTCTTGGCTGCCGTGTTTGTCATGCTCGGGTTAAGCAACACCGCGATCGCTGAGGTGAAATCCTTGCGTGGTGAATCCGCAATCGAGGACGCAAGTACTTCTGTAGAGGTTAAGCCCTACCTGAAGGACAATCAGCCGATCGCCCGCGACTACCTGCAGCAACCACCGCTGATCCCGCACAAGATCGACGGCTATCAGGTCAACATCAAGCACAACAAATGTTTGAGCTGCCACAGCTGGAAAAACTATCGCCAGCATAATGCCACCAAGATCAGTCAAACCCATTTCGAGAGTCGAGATGGCGCGGTGTTATCGAATGTCTCCGCGCGACGTTATTTCTGTACCCAGTGTCATGTCCCGCAGGTTGTTGGCGCCCCCTTGGTTGAAAACACCTTCCAGCCAGTCGACACCATGGTGCTCAAGTAGCCTTTAGGAGCAGGAGTTCAGACGATGACATTCAAACAAAAGGCGAGCGGGTTCACGGTCATTGCGCTGCTCGTGGCCTTCGTGGTCGGCATCATGTTCTGGGGAGGTTTCAACTGGGCGATGGAGGCGACGAACAGTGAAGAGTTCTGCATCTCGTGTCACGAGATGCGTGATAATGTTTACGCCGAGTATGTGAATACCGTCCACTACAGTAATCGCACCGGTGTGCGGGCCACCTGTCCCGACTGCCACGTGCCGAAAGAGTGGATTCACAAGGTGAAGCGCAAGATCCAGGCAACCAACGAGCTGTATCACAAGGCACTGGGTTCGATCGATACGCGCGAGAAATTCGAGGCCAAGCGTCTGCAACTGGCACGCAACGTCTGGAAAGCGATGAAGGAAACCGACTCGCGTGAGTGCCGCAACTGCCATGATTTCGATTCGATGGACTATGTTGCGCAAGGTCGCCGGGGACGCAAGGAGCACCAGGAAGGCTTCGCCAAGGGCATGACCTGTATCGATTGCCACAAGGGGATTGCGCACGAACTTCCGGATATGTACGAGGAAGACAAGAGTGCGGTTTTGAACGTGCACTGATTCACCCGTCGTAACAATGCGCAAACCCTGGCTTTAGCCAGCACGCCGCTTCGGTTAACGCCGGCGGCGTGATCGTTTGCGGACCTGGTAGGCCGCAACGTCGCGCATGATCTCGGAGAAAGGTGCGTTCTCCAGGGCATCAAACCGGTTTTCCGTCTCTGCGAGCAATTGGTCCACGTCTTCAATCGTTGCCGGTGTGCGCTCTGCCACACCCAGGACCTTCATCAATCCGCGCATTCCGCCTACCTGTAGGCGGATGGCCTTGCCATGGGGTAACAGTTTTCGCTGTTCTTCGGCGCGCAGGGCGAACCGGGCCTGTTCGCGCAGCAGTTCCAGCCATTTCAGACAACGCCCTTGTCTTTCTTCGGAACGACAGTGCACGCCTTCACGCTCTGCGATGCAGAAGCGCTCCGCCTGGCCACATTGACATTGGTTGGTCAGGACACTCTTTTCGAATGCACAGAAGACCTCGTTGACTTCGCGGTAGGTTTTGCGGAAGGCGTCTTGATCCATGGCTCATCAGGATTGTCAGTGAGTGTTGGTTAAACCACAAAGGACGCAAAGAGCGCAAAGATTTTTGGCAATAAGGTCTCAGAAAGGGGCCGGTAATGATCAGATGAGGTGCATCGCATACGGAGACCAGTGAGCGCGCTGACGGATCAATATGCACATCGTCGTGAAATCAGGCGGCAGCCGGGCGTGAAGAAGCTATTGACTGTCTTGCTTGAAGCGGTGGATCAGGCGTCGGTCGCGCTTGTTGGGTTTGGAAGGGGTCTGCAGGGGCGTGGCCTGGCGGGCGGCGCGCAGTTGCGCCACCGTCTCTTCACGTCGCTGCCGGCTGGCTTCATCCTCGATGTAAAAACCCTGCGCCTCGGATGCAGGGCGCCGCTGCTTGGGTAGTGCCGCCACTTCGACCTGCCACTCGAGGCCGCCCTTGTGGATCTGCAATCGGCTGCCAACCCGTACATCTTTGCCTGGTTTGCTACGTTGGCCATTGAGATGCACCTTGCCACCCTCGACGGCCTCGCTGGCAAGGGCGCGCGTCTTGAAAAAACGCGCAGCCCATAGCCATTTGTCCAGTCGCATTCGGTCGACCCCGTGCGGCATACCTCAACTCAGGTGGGAGCGTCTTCCGAAGCATCGATGGTATGCGCGCTGATACCCGGTATGACGGTGGGGGCAAGCCCCAGCATCGGGTCCAGTTGGCCCATGGCATCCAGTTCCGCCATGTCGTCGTAGCCACCGACGTGATGACCGTCGATAAAGATCTGCGGAACTGTGCGCCTTTTGCTGCGGCGCAGCATTTCGTTCATCAGGCTGTAGTCCTGGTCTATACGCTTTTCGTCCCATTTCATGCCCTTGCGTTGCAGCAACGTCTTTGCCCGCACGCAGTATGGACACATGGCCGTCGAGTAAATTGTTATATCCGGCATCTGTTAGTCCCTCCTTTTCTTCAATATTCATCCTAACAACCGGCAGGCCTCTCTGTAACCACGGGTAATTACCCATTATTTAGTATCTGCTTATTGGGGGTTTTGTGCGCACCGACGCCCCGATATGATGCGCTCCCAGCTTTCTTGACGCAGTGAGATCCAGTAGATGAAAGAGGCGAGCCCACGTTCCATCAAGCTCGAGGACTACCAGCCACCGGGCTATCTTATAGAGACGGTCGATCTCGAGTTCGATCTGCAGCAGCAGGGTACCCGGGTGATCGGAAGACTCGGGGTCAGGCGCAATGCCAAAGGCGAGGGCGGCCCACTGCGTCTGCATGGTGAGGGTCTGCAGCCGGTCTGGGTGCGTATGGATGGCCGGGAATTGTCGGCAGACCACTATCGCGTCGACGGGGAGTCACTGACCCTGTTGGATCCCCCGGAGGTCTTCGTGCTGGAGTCCGAGGTGATCATTGCACCCGAGGACAATACCGCACTCGAAGGCCTGTATCGCTCCGGCTCGATGTTCTGTACCCAGTGCGAACCCGAGGGTTTTCGCAAGATCACCTGGTTCATCGACCGGCCCGACGTGATGGCCCGTTTCACCGTTCGGGTGGAGGCAGACAAGTCGGACTATCCCGTGTTGCTGTCGAATGGCAATCCACGTGAATCGGGCGATCTGCCGGGCGGTCGTCATTACGCCGTGTGGGATGACCCGATCCCCAAGCCCAGTTATCTGTTTGCCCTGGTGGCAGGGGACCTGCGCTATGTAGAGGACAGGCATACGACGCCCTCCGGACGTGAGGTGCGGCTGCGCGTCTATGTCGAGCCCGAAAACATCGATCGTTGTGACCATGCGATGCGTTCCCTGATCAATGCCATGCGTTGGGACGAGGAAAAATACGGCCGTGAGTATGACCTGGATGTCTACAACGTCGTCGCGGTAAACGACTTCAACATGGGGGCGATGGAAAACAAGGGCCTGAACATCTTCAATTCAAAGTATGTGCTGGCCCGACCGGATACCGCTACCGATCAGGATTTCCTGGGTATCGAGGGCGTAATTGCGCACGAGTATTTTCACAACTGGACCGGCAATCGGATCACCTGCCGTGACTGGTTCCAGCTGTCTTTGAAGGAAGGGTTCACGGTATTCCGGGATCAGGAATTCTCTGCCGACATGGGCGCGCGCGGGGTCAAGCGCATCGAGGATGTACGTCTTTTACGTGCACACCAGTTTGCCGAAGACAGTGGTCCGATGGCGCATCCGGTACGGCCGTCCTCGTACATCGAAATCAACAACTTCTACACCGTGACCGTGTATGAAAAGGGTGCCGAGGTGGTACGCATGCAGGCGAATCTGCTTGGCCCCGAAACTTTCCGCAAGGCCACCGATCTGTATTTCGCACGCCACGACGGTCAGGCGGTTACCACCGAGGATTTTTTGCGCTGCATGTCGGACGCATCGGGGCAGGATCTTTCGCAGCTGCAGAATTGGTACGACTACGCGGGTACCCCCGAGATCAAGGCGAATGGCCAGTACGACGAGGCTGCCGCCACCTATACCCTGGAATTCGAGCAGTCGGTGCCGGATACGCCGGGGCAGACAGACAAGCCGCCTTTTCTGGTGCCGGTTGTTGCCGGTCTGGTTGGGACGACGGGGAAAGATCTGTCTGTACGGCTCGAGGATGCCACGCAGGCGCTCAACGTGCATACCCTGCAGCTCACCGAGTCGCGGCAGCGTTTCGTCTTTCATGGCGTCGCCGAAGAGCCGGTCCCCTCTCTGCTGCGTGGCTTCAGTGCACCGGTCAAGCTGGAGTTCGACTACAGCGTCGAGCAACTGATGTTTCTGATGGCCAACGACAGCGATGGATTCAATCGCTGGGACGCAGCGCAGACACTAAGCCGCCGGGTGTTGCTCGACATGGTCAGCCAACGCCGCGAAGGACAACAGATGCGGCCACCGGACGGTCTGATCAGCGCCTTTTGCGGCGTGTTGCAAAGCGAGGGTGCAGAGCCAGCACTGATTGCGGAGGTGTTGAGTCTGCCGGCGATCAGCTATCTGGGTGATTTCATGGATACGGTCGATATCGACGGCCTGTATCAGGCCCGCGAGGCGGTGCGTAAGGTGGTTGGGCAGGCGCTCGACCAGGAGCTGCGGCAGACCTATGAAGCGATGTGTGACGATGGCGAATACCGGCCGACCGCCGCGGCCATCGGGAGGCGCAGCCTCAAGAATCGCGTATTGGCCTACCTGATGGCGGTTGGCGATGCGCACGGCGGTGAGCTGTGTGAGTCGCAGTACCGTGCCCAGCACAATATGACCGATGTGATGGCTGCACTGGCGCTGCTTGCCGACAGCGAGCACCCGTCACGCGAAGAGTTGCTGACCGACTTCGAAAGCCGCTGGCAGGCGGATCCGCTGGTGATGGACAAGTGGTTTGCTGTACAGGCAATGTCCGGCCGTGAGGATACCCTCGACCAGGTCCGGCAGCTGATGCTTCATCAAGCGTTTTCAATGCGCAACCCGAACCGGGTGCGGGCACTGATCGGAAGCTTCGCGAATGCGAACCCGGTGCGTTTTCATGCAGCAGATGGCAGCGGCTATGCGTTTCTGGGTGAGCAGGTGTTGGCGCTGGACCCAAGCAATCCGCAGATCGCGGCACGCCTGCTGCGCGCCCTCTCGCGCTGGAGACGTTACGACGAGGGGCGTCAGGCTCACATGCGGGCCGCCCTCGAGGAGGTGATTGCGACAAAGGTATCCAGGGATGTGTACGAGATCGCAGTGAAGAGTCTCGAGGCGGAATAGGCCGTACACACTCCGGGTGCTACGGGTGCTTTGGATCGTCCGTTTTACAGTGTTGGCAAACAGGCTATAGTCGTCCGCCACCAGCCACATGAGAATGGCCGGGCAAATACCCAACCACCTGCTGAAGGAGTGTTTATGACCAATCCCGAAATTACCGAGGCGATGATCTTCGAATGTTTTGCTGCGGCGCAGCAGCAAGAGAGCATCGAGCAGACTGCCGCCTCATTCGTCGACGTTGAAGAATACGAAAACCAGATCATGTATCCGGAGTTTGCGCGTTGGGCGGAGAAGGCCGGGCAACCCGAGTTGGCGACCCTGTTCCGCAAGGTGGCGGGCGAAGAAAAACTGCACGCGGTCTGGCTGCGTGAGCTCTACCAGGATATGGGGCAGCCGCCGCGCGGCGAAGACACGGAGCGTGCCATCGATGCGCTGAAGACCATTCGTGCCAATTGTGATGCACTGATCGCAATGAATCCGGATGGTGTGGTCGAAAAGGCCCTGGCAGTGGCGATCAGCGTCGAAGAACGTGAGTATCAGGATATCTATCCTCGCTTCCGTGACCAGGCCCTGGCAGAGGGCGACCGGAAGGCCGCCGATGTCTACCAGCGTGTGGTCGACTCGGAGAGCCAGCATGCGGATTGGTTCCGGCATGCACTGGACCAGTTTCGTGTCGGGATGGCGACGCCGGCGCTCGCCTGATCCTGCTTTAGACTGCCAAATCCTTGGACAGCACGGAGGCGCGATTGACGCCGGGTTGGCATCGGGCGCTCAATCCGCCGATCTATCTTGTCTCCATCCTTCCCGGTCTTGGTGTCCCCCTCCTGGCGCAGGCTCCTGTGGAAAACACGGGTGGCCTGTTTCTCGCCACGTTCGCCGTAGTGCTGTTGCAGCACGCCATCAACCTGTTCAACGACGCCGCCGACTGGCGCCTTGGTGCCGATGTTGAAAAGTACGACTCCTGGGTACGGGTGCACGGCGAGCGACCAAAAAGTGCGGTGCTGCACGGGGCCCTGAGCCTGTTGCTTGGTGGTCTGCTCGGCCTGGCTCTGCTATGGGAGCAGGATCAAGTCTGGATACTTCTGATCGCCTTGCCTATGGTGGGCCTGGGTTATCTCTATAACGCCGGTACGAAACCGCTTTCGTACACTTATCTGGGTGAGTGGGTGACCGGCATCTGCTATGGCCCGGGTGTTTTCGGTTGCCTGTGGCTGGTCGCGGGGTTTGAGGCGGGCGGCGCCATGGTGGCAGGAATGGTCGCCTTCGGGGCACTTGCGGTTGCCTTGCTGTTATCGCATCAACCACCACAGATCGCGACGGATCGCCGCGCGGGCAAGCAGTCGTTTGCTGTACGTTTCGGGGCGGCGCGGACCGTTTTCACCGCACGATTGCTGTTTGCGGTCTTCGTGGGGCCTGTCTGTGCCATCATATTCACGACCGCATTGCCCGTCGTCGCCTATGTGTCGGGTCTGCTGGCACTGGTGCTGCTGACCTCGGTCGCGCGCAGCACGGTAAACCCCAAACAAATACTGCTCGCGGCGACGGCATTCGTCACCGTGGGTATTCTGATCACCGGATTTTTCGCCTAGACCAGATATTCTGGGGTGGCGCCTGCCACGGCGATCCGGGTTGAGTTTGACGCCCCGGTTCACTAGGGTGGCGGATTCCTGGCCGGGTTGTCGGTTGTTCGCATGGCTTCCTGCGCCAGTTCGCGGTGGTTGTGTGACGCCATCGTCTGCGCGGTCTTCGATCTATTGACCACGCAGAGAGGCAACCATCCATGCAGAAACCACAAGCCGGCGACACAGTCCGCGTCCACTACACCGGGACGCTCGAAGACGGAACGCAATTCGACTCGTCCCGAGGTGCAGAACCGATGGAATTCGCCATGGGACAGGGTCAGTTGATCGCCGGGTTTGAGAATGCGGTTGCGGGTCTGTCGGCCGGTGAAAGTTGCAAGGTGACCCTGGCGCCTGAAGATGCCTACGGTGAGTCGAATGAAGAGATGATCCGCGGTGTGCCGCGTGAGTTGATGCCCGAAGGCGTGGAGCTGACGCCCGGCATGGTCCTGCAGGGTCAGGCCAATGATGGACAGGTGGATAATTTCACCGTTGTATCGTTTACCGACGAGATGGTGACACTCGATGCCAATCACCCGTTGGCGGGCAAGGCGCTGACCTTCGAGATAGAGTTGGTCGAGATCGTCTGAAAACCGCCGCCGGTACACAGTCCGACGGCCGGTCCGTGCGCGTTGCAATCAGGCCACCGGGGGAATGTGAGCCAGGGTAATCAGGCGCCCGAGACGGCTTTCTGGATCAGCGGTACCAGGGGTTCGGGTAGTTTGATCGCACCGGACAGGGCAAACTCGCGGGCGCGCCCCGACATCTTTTTCCAGGTCTTGCGGACGATATCGAGCCACTTGGCTTCGTCGTATTCGGGGTGTTTTTCGGCAAAGGCCAGCATGTAGTGCTCGATAAACACCAGGTCGGTCACGTCTTCCAACAATTGGGTGTCTGAGTTGACCTTGAGGGCGCGCTTGCCGACGGCCTGTTTCACCCGTTCCACGGTGGTTTCGTCATAACCGGCCTGGGCCAGCAATCCGGCAGCGGTTTCGGCGTGAAACTTGTAAAGGCCGGTGCGCCATTGCAGGTAACCCTGGCGACCCTCGGGGTAATCGCTACGCTCAGATTTCCAGCGCTGGATGTGCTGGGCCCGGACGGCCAGCTTCATGGCGTCGTCGGCCTCCGGGGCGTATCGCTCGATCATGTCCGACATGCGCCGTGAATAAAGCAGCTCTTTTGGCCAGGATTCGCCATCCGCGGTTTCACGGTTGGGATCTTCCTCGTTCGCCGCGTCGATCAGGGAAGCGGCCCGTTCGAATAATTCTGCGTTGGACATGGTTCTACGCCTATCTCAGGAAATACCGCGTATTATAACCTGCTAATATGAGTGTGTTGTGTAGAGAATTTGCCCACGGATGGCCGGGTAGATGGTTGATGGCGGTGCCAGCGGGAGCAGGGGGGACAAAAGGCCCCGCAGCACCTTGATTCCTGGCTCCGCCAGGGGCTCGGCAGATGCCGGGCACGGGTACGAATCGTGAAACTGGAGTTCTGATGGCCGAGCCGGTAGTCATGCTAGTGGACAATGGTTCGAAGCGCGCGGCAGCCACGCTGAGCCTGCGTGCGATCGCGGCCGACCTTTCCGCAGCCAGTGGGCGGGAGGTGCATCCGGTATCACTACAGCATTCGGACGGGATCGACCCGGAGGAACTGGGTGGGATTCCCGCTCTGGTCCTGGCCGACTTTTTGCGCCCTCAGCTGGAGCAGGGACGACGCGAGTTCGTGGCCGTACCCTTGTTTTTCGGCATGAGTCGGGCGCTCACGGTCTTCATCCCCGAGCAGCTGGAATCCCTGACAAAGGAATTCGGGGAGTTCTCGTTTCGCCTTGCGGACGTATTGTCACCGATGCCGCAGGGGGAACCCCTGCTGGCGGATATTCTAGCGGACAATGTGACCCGCGGTTGCGCTGAGTTGGGCGCGGAGGCCAGCTGTGTGATCGTCGTCGATCACGGTTCGCCGTTGCCCGAGGTGACTGCGGTGCGTGCCAAGGTGACGATGACCTTGCGCGAGCGTCTACCGGACGACGTATGGCTCAGCCAGGCGGTGATGGAACGTCGAAAGGGTGCCGATTACGATTTCAACGGTCAGTTGCTGGGCGACCTGCTGGACACCTGCGTGACCCCGGGCGGATCTGCGGTGGTGGTACTGGCGATGATGTTCATTTCACCCGGGCGGCATGCCGGGCCCGGTGGTGACGTCGAGGCCATATGCGCCGAGGCGACAGCCCGGAACCCCGGCCTGCAGCTCAAGATATCCCCACTGATCAGTGAGCACCCCCTGCTGATCGGTATCCTCCTGGCGCGCCTGGAGGCAGTGATTCAGCTCCGCGGTTAAGGATCCCGGCCACTCAGTCGGTCTTCTTGCGCTTGGCGATCGGCACAATCTCGTTGGTTTTGACGTCTACCAGCTTGAGGCAGTGATGGGCCTCCGCCGAGTATTTGGTCAGATCACCCACGTGGCAGTTGCGCGCCGCAAAGACTTCTATCGAGCTGATCTCATCACAGCTGATTCCGCGGAACTTGATCTCCTGGTACTGCGATGTGGTGGGTTTGATATAGGAGAAGCCCCGACTCACGGTCTCGAAGGGTATCTGCTCACCCTTGTAGGCGGTGAAGCGCAGCACCATGGTGCGAATCCGCGCAGTCAGGTCATTCTGCAGGCGCAGCCCGTACTTGCAGCCTCGTGGCAGTTCAAATTTCTTCTCTACCGTCAATACTGCGTACGTTCGGGTGTCCGGATTGTCACTTCCTTGCACCACGGACCAGGTCCCGTTGTCACGCAGAACCACCTGGCGGCCGTCCGGGATGGTGATGGTGACATCTGCGCTGGCAAGCTGAGTGGCAAGCAGCAGTGCGAAAATTCCAATTGATCGGTACAGCATGGGTAACTCCGTTACTGAATCTGGACATGCATGCTCGCATGAACTCCGGGTTGTTTTGAAGGGACTATCCTCAGTCGGTATGAAAGATTTTGTCGGCATACCAGGTCATAACTGAATCAGAACAATTTTAGGGGACGGCGACATGCTCAGCAGGTATCTGGCGGTAATCACCTTGGCGGTGGTCGTTACACAAGCGGCGCTGGCCGACCGCATCTCGGTACCTGAAGCCAGCTTCCAGATGGGTTGTTCCGTCGGCGATCCGAATTGCGAGGCCGACGAAGGGGAGGCTGGTGGCGTAACAGTAGCGGTCCCGGCCTTCCTTATGGATCGCAACGAGGTGACCGTGGCCGAATATCGCGCTTGTGTCGCTGCAGGTAAATGTACCGAACCGCTGACAAGCCGCCGCAATCAGTATTGTAACTACGATCATCCGGAGCGCGACCGACATCCGGTGAACTGTCTCGATTGGGGGCAGGCGGTGGCCTATTGTGAGCAGGCCGGCGGGCGACTGCCTGCCGAGCCCGAATGGGAACGAGCCGCTCGAGCCGGTTCGGCGAGCCGCTATCCCTGGGGACAGGGGGTGAGTTGCGTCGAGGCGATCCTGGATGAACTGAGTCCGGCGCCGGCGAAACAGGAGCCCGATGGTTGCTATACCGATGCCACATGGCCGGTGGGCAGCCGCCGCGCGAATGCGCTGGGCCTGCACGATATGCACGGGAACGTCGGCGAATGGACCGCCAACTGGTATGCGCCCGATGCGATAACCACCATGTACGCCAAAGGTGATCTTCAGGGCCCGACTCAGGGTCGTCAGCGCGTGGTGCGTGGTGGTTCCTGGGACGAGAATCGGCTCAATCTGCGCAGTTCGTTCCGCAATGTGAAGCCGCCGCAGCAGGGTGATTCGATCTACGGCTCGATTGGGTTCCGCTGCGCAGCCGATCCGTCCTGAACCAGGAGAGGCCGGGCCACCCGTATATCGTCTGCTTCGCCTGGAAGCCGTCAGCCGCCGGAGCCAGCTCGAGGTCCGCTAAAAGCGCGGAGCGGACATCTGCGCGGACGATGGAGTTGACTACTCGAAGCACTTGCGGGCTATCCAGTGGGATGGGTGGCTCTGCAGCAACCAATATCAACCTGTCATCCATTGTCTTGCCGTTAAATTATGCTGTTTTCGTGAGGCGAGAAACAGATAACCCAGGCTTCATGCAATGAAAGGGCGGGTTAAACGATGTCCACGCAAAAGCTAATCGCAGGCGTCTCCTCATAAGGCATTCCCGAATAAATCACGGAGATCCGCGCTGATCACGCAAGTTCTCCGCACCATAATGGTTCTACCAGGCTGCGCCTAACTTGCAGAAGACGACATTGTAACGGCACTCATACCCGCTTCAGTGATCTCGGCACCGGACATAGAAACGGGCATGCGAAAGTCTGCGCTGGTTCAGTTTGCCATCAAGCTGTTTGATCTTCGCGAAAATGCGCGGGGTGTAATTTGCGCGTCTTTTCTTGGCCAAGTAGCGGGGCTCTGAGAGTCACCGAACTTACCAAGCAGCCCACTAGGCGGATGATGCGGCGGCATAACCACAAGATCTCTCCGGTGAACCAGTGAGCTGAAAGTTATCTGACCGTAACAGTCTCCGTGTAAGCTTGCCTCGGCCTGACAACAAACAGAATATCAACGAGGAGGAGATCCCTATGGGAAAGATACCCACGGCTCTGGCGAAAGGCGCCGCCGGCGGCCTGCTGCTGGTTGGCATGTCCGCATTTGCCGCTGACAAACCGAACATCCTGGTTGTCTGGGGTGACGACATCGGGCAATCAAACATTTCCTATTACACCCACGGCTTGATGGGTTACAAAACCCCGAATATCGACCGAATCGCCAGTGAGGGCATGACGTTCACTGACTATTATGGCGAACAGTCGTGCACCGCCGGCCGGTCATCTTTCATTACCGGCCAGAGCGTGTTCCGGACAGGACTTTCCAAGGTCGGTCTGCCTGGCGCCGACGAAGGTATGCAGGTCGAGGATCCCACCATCGCCGGCATGTTGAAAAATCGCGGTTATGCGACCGGCCAGTTCGGCAAAAATCATCTTGGTGACAAAGATGAGATGCTGCCGACCAACCATGGATTCGACGAATTTTTCGGCAACCTGTATCACCTGAACGCCGAGGAAGAACCGGAAAACGAAGATTACCCGAAAGACCCCGAGTTCCGGAAAAAGTATGGGCCTCGTGGTGTGATCCATTCCTGGGCCACGGCCGACGGTGCGCAGAAGATTGAAGATACCGGCCCGCTGACCAAAAAACGCATGGAAACGGTCGACGACGAAACCTCTGACCGGGCATTGGCCTTTATCGACGAGCAGCACAAGGCAGGCAAGCCGTGGTTCGTATGGTGGAACGGCACACGCATGCACTTCCGCACCCACGTCAAGCCGGAACTGCGCGGCATCTCCGGTCAGGACGAATACTCGGACGGTATGGTCGAACACGACCGGCACATCGGTAAGTTCCTCGACAAGCTCGACGAACTCGGCATTGCCGAAAACACCATCGTGTTGTACTCGACTGACAATGGCCCGCATATGAACACCTGGCCGGATGCCGCGATGACACCATTCCGTGGGGAGAAGAACACCAACTGGGAAGGCGGCTGGCGCGTACCTGCCATGGTGCGCTGGCCTGGCAAGATCAAGGCGGGGGACTGGAATAACGAGATTGTTCATCACATGGACTGGCTGCCGACCTTCCTGGCGATCGCCGGCGAAGCCGATGTAAAGGAGAAACTGTTGAAGGGCCATAAGGCGATCGGGCGTGACTACAAGGTGCATCTCGATGGCTACAACATCCTGCCTCTGCTGACCGGTGAGACCAAGGAAAGCCCGCGCAAGGAGGTCTTCTACTTTTCTGACGATGGCGACCTGACCGCTCTGCGTTATAACGACTGGAAGGCAATCTTCCTGGAGCAGCGTGCCGAGGCGACTTTCCAAGCCTGGCGTGAGCCGTTTGTCCCGCTGCGTATTCCGTTGATCGTGAACCTGCGACGTGACCCCTATGAGCGCGGCATGGTGACTTCAAATACCTACGATGACTGGTTCCTTGATCGGCCTTACCTGTTACTGCCGGCGCAGGATTATGTGGCTAGTTTCCTGACGACCTTCAAGGAGTATCCGCCGCGCCAGAAGGCAGCGAGCTTCAGTCTCGATAAGGTGCTGGAAAAACTGACGCCGAGCGGCGGCTGATAATTTCGGGCGCCGGTTTGATTTTCGGCGCCCGATTTTTGGAATCGTCTGACATCTCGCCTAACGGGTTGGCGGCCAAATTCGAGGGAAGCATCATGCTCAAACTGCAAACACTGACAGGCTTGGCTCTTGTACTCTGTGCGGCCAGCGTTGCGGCCGATGTGATGCCGTCGTGGAGGGACGGGGCATCGCGCGAAGCGATCGTCAACTTTGTCGAAAGGGTGACCAAGTCGGGCGGAGACGATTTTGTACCAGCCGACGACCGCATCGCGGTCTTTGACAACGACGGCACGCTCTGGTCGGAACAGCCTCTCTACTTCCAGCTGCTGTTTGCGATGGACCGTGTGAAGGCGCTTGCGCCGAATCATCCAGAGTGGGCATCGAAGCAGCCATTCAAAGCAGTCCTCGAAAACGACATGAAGGCGCTGGCCGCCTCCGGTGAACACGGCCTGATTGAGCTGGTTATGGCCACGCATTCGGGGATGACGACTGCCGAGTTCGAACAGACGGTTCGCGAATGGATCGGCAATGCGCAGCACCCGACACTGAAACGTCCCTATACCGATCTCGTATTCCAGCCGATGCTCGAACTGCTGGATTATCTGCGTGACAACGGTTTCAAGACTTTCATCGTGTCCGGTGGGGGTATCGAGTTTATGCGTCCCTGGGTGCATGAGATCTATGGAATTCCACCCGAACAGGTCGTTGGCAGCAGCATCAAGGTGAAATTCGAGATGCGCGATGATGGCCCCGTTCTGGTGCGCTCGCCGGAGATTGATTTCTTCAACGACAAAAAAGGCAAGCCGGTGGGGATCCACCAATTTGTCGGCCGACCACCGCTGTTCGCTGCAGGCAATTCTGACGGTGACCTACAGATGCTGCAGTGGACCACCGCCGGCACAGGGTCGCGATTCGGGATGATCGTGCGTCATACGGATGCCGAACGCGAATGGGCCTATGATCGAGAATCGCATATTGGCAAACTCGACAAGGCACTGGACGAAGCAGCTGACCGCGGCTGGCTTGTGGTCGATATGAAACGTGACTGGAAGGTTATTTATCCATCCCCGTGACGGGCTCCCCAAAACGATATTTCGGCATCCGAAAAACGTCATAGCAACGATTGGTTGCGGGAGTTGTCTCAGCCGTATTTGTAGTGCTTCACCTCGCGCCTGCCAGAGGCGGTCTGGGCGCGGCGCAGGGTACGTTGCATGATGATGCCCTCGACTTTCCATTCCAGCCCCGCGAGTTCGATCTCCGGGTAGATTTCGTTGAGCGCGATCAGACGTTCGCCGCGATCGTCCTTGAGGTATTGACGGAACCAGCGCACCCCCTCCACCAGGGTCATGATGTACATGCCATGCTGGCACCAGTCCGAAGGCTCGATCACCACGATGCAGGCGTCCGGAAATTCGGGCTCCATGCTGTCGCCAATGACCTGTAGCGCGAACGGTTCCGAGCTGCTGCAGCTGCTTAAAGGATCGTTCATTGGAGGCTTTTGCATCGCGGTCACTCTGGTAAGCTGCTGCCGCGTGGCGGGAACAGTGTTCTGTCGGGTCGATTTTCTGGAATTTTATCATGATGCACGGTGCGGGCGCCGAGGCCCAAGTCCACAAAGATCGCCGGGATTGGCAAAACCTGAAAGGGATGCTGCCTTTCCTGTGGGAGTTTCGTGGGCGCGCGGTATTTGCGCTTTCCTGCCTGGTCCTGTCGAAGGTGGCCAACGTCGGTGTGCCGGTCGTCCTGAAGGAGGTGGTCGAGCACTTCGAGCGCGTCAGGGATGATCCAACCATGCTGGTGGCCGTGCTCCCGGTCTCGCTGCTGCTCGCCTATGGGCTGCTGAAGCTGGGTGCGTCCATGTTCAACGAACTGCGCGATGTGGTATTTGCCAAGGTCCGCTATCGTGCCATGCGTCGCTTGTCGACCCGGGTCCTGGAGCATCTGCACAGACTGTCGCTGCGTTTCCACCTGGATCGCAGAACCGGCGCGGTGAGTCGCGACCTGGAGCGGGGCACGCGTTCGGTCAGCCAGATCCTGAACTACATGGCCTTCAGCATCCTGCCGATAGCGGTCGAGTTCACCCTGGTCGCCTTCATTCTGTTGCGTGCGTACGATCCCGTGTTTGCCGCTGCGATGTTCGGCTCTGTCGTGGTCTATGTCCTGGTGACCTTCGCCATCACAGAGTGGCGGATGGATTTTCGCCATTTCATGAACCGGCTGGATTCCGAGGCAAATACCCAGGCTTTCGACAGCCTGATCAACTACGAGACGGTCAAATATTTCGGCAACGAGCGTCTCGAACTGCAGCGCTACGATGAGACCCTCTCGGAGTGGGAGGGCTGGGCGGTCAAGAGCCAGACATCCATGTCGCTGCTGAACGTCGGCCAGGGTGCGGTGATCGCACTCGGGGTCACTCTGGTGATGTATCTCGCGATGCGCGGTGTGGTCGCCGGCGATCTCAGTATCGGTGATCTGGTTCTGCTGAATGCCTTCCTGCTGCAGTTGTTCATCCCGCTCGGCTTTCTGGGCATCGTGTACCGCCAGATCAAATATTCACTGGCGGATATGGATCTGATCTTCAAGCTGCTTGAAACTGAGCCTGAGATCCAGGACAGGGCCGGGGCCAGGACACTGAAGACCTCTGGCGGCAGCGTCCGTTTCGAGTCCGTTGACTTCGGCTACCAGCCCGAGCGTCAGATCCTGTACGACCTGGATCTGCAGGTGCCCGCAGGCAAGAAGGTTGCGGTGGTCGGGCATAGCGGGGCGGGCAAGTCGACTCTGGCCCGGCTGGTCTATCGCTTCTACGACGTGAATGCGGGGCGAATCACCATCGATGGGCAGGACATCCGAGACCTCACGCAGGACAGCCTGCGCGCGGCGATTGGAATAGTGCCGCAGGACACGATCCTTTTTAACCAGAGCATCTATTACAACATCGCGTATGGCAGGCCGGACGCAAGTCGATCCGAGGTCGAGCGGGCCGCGGAGATGGCGCATATCAGGGATTTCATCGAGGGGCTGCCAGATGGTTGGGAGACCGTCGTGGGTGAACGCGGCCTGAAACTGTCCGGGGGCGAAAAGCAGCGGGTCGCGATCGCGCGCGCGATACTCAAGGGTCCGCAGATACTGATCTTCGACGAGGCGACGTCGTCGCTGGACAGCCGTACCGAGCAGGCCATCCAGGAGACCCTGGCCGAGGTGTCCGCCGAGCACACCACTCTGGTAATCGCACATCGCCTGTCGACCGTGGTGGATGCCGACCAGATTCTGGTGATGTCGGCCGGGCGGGTGATCGAGAGCGGAACCCATAAGCAGTTGCTGGCCGCCGCCGGTGTGTATGCAGACATGTGGGAACTGCAGCTCAAGGAGCACGAGGCCGCGAATGCAACAGCGCCCGAATCCGGGTCCGGCCAAGAGGCATCGCCGTGACCGGGGTCATATGGGCATGAAAATCTACCTGGTGGGTGGTGCTGTGCGCGACGGCCTGTTGGGCCTGCCGGTCGATGAACGCGACTGGGTGGTCGTGGGTGGCGACCCGGCCGAAATGCGCGCCTTGGCTTACGTTGACGCGGATCGGACCTTCCCGGTATTTCTGCATCCCGATACTGCTGAGGAATACGCACTGGCGCGGCGTGAACTCAAGCGTGGCGAGGGCTATCGTGGTTTCGAGGTAGACGCCGGGCCGGACGTGAGTCTCGAGGAGGATCTGCGCCGCCGCGATCTGACCATCAATGCCATGGCGCAGGACGGGGCCGGCAAGCTGATCGACCCGTACGGTGGACGGGAAGACCTGGATGCCGGCTTGTTGCGCCACGTCTCGGAGGCCTTTGTCGAGGATCCGCTCCGGGTGCTGCGCATCGCTCGTTTTGCGGCCAAGCTGGGAGCACATGGCTTCCGGGTTGCGCACGGAACCCACCGCCTGCTGTGCCGGATGGTCGAAGGTGGCGAGATGGGCCATCTCAAGGGCGAGCGTCTGTGGCGCGAGATGATGGCGGCGATGCGGACGGCTCAGCCGTGGCGGTTCTTCGAGGTGTTACATCGCTGTGGTGCACTGCAGGTGTTGATTCCACCACTGTCAGCCGCCATGGGTGAGTTGTCGGCACATGCCGATGATACAGACGGTGCACCGGTCGCGGCGCTCAAGCGGGCGACGGCCGCCGGTGCAGATGCATCATGTCGTCTGGCTGCAGCACTCCTTGCCTGTATCGATTCGACCTCCGAGGCAGAGGCTTTGATGTCTCAGTTGCGCGCGGACCGCGGAACTGCACAGCTGCTCAGGCGTGCGGCAGCTGGCTGGCCTCTGTACCGGACGGCCGGGCAGGGGGACGTCGATGCATTGCTGGAGTTGGTGGGCCTGTGGCGTGGATTCGACCGCGATGCGGACCTCGATGCCCCACTCTCGGTGTGCGAGGCCCAGACGGCACAGCCGGTCGTAGGGCGGTACCTGCGGCTGGCCCTGCCGGCGGCCCGGGCAGTGTCGGCCGCCGGTCTGCGGGAACAGGGCCTGGTTGGGGCGCAATTGGGCAGGCAGCTTGCTTTGTCCAGGCGTGAAGCAATGCATGCCGCCCTGCAGGCCGCGGGTCTGTTAACTTAGGGCCAGTCAGCCAATCAGGACGCGAACAGTTGGAACAGACCGACGAGCCAGCCACCGTCTCCGTGGGCGAGCGCACCATGCGCATCGTCAAGGGCGCCCGTCTGCTCGGCCCGCTGATAGTGCTGGGCCTGGGGTTGCTGCTGACCGTCCTGCTGAGTATCTCCCTGATCCTGGGCGCCTGGGATGCGCATGGTCTGATTCAGGTGCTGGCATTGACCTCGTTCACCTCCTTGCTGGCCTTTCTGCTCAGCCTGCAACGACTGCGCAGGGAGCTTATCTTTCCGCTGGCCCGGCTCGAGGAGTCAGTTTCTCAGGTCTGCGCGGGGGAGCCTGGTGCGACCCTTTCGCTGGACGATACCGGGGTGCTGGGGGCGATGGTAAGCGACCTCGACAGTCTTAACGAGGAACTGAGTGAGCTGTATGAAGACATGGACAGCCGTGTGTCCCGGCATACCACGCGGCTGGCACAGAAAACGGCCTCGTTGAAGATCCTGTACGACGTTGCCGCGAGTGTGAACCAGGCGCAGAACCTTGAAGTCCTGTTGCTGCGCTTCCTCCGGGTATTGAAAGAGATGGTCAACGGCTTGGCTGCCAGCATCCGCCTGGAGCAACCCGATGGCTGTCTGCGTGTGGTGGGTTCGATTGGGGTGAATAATGAGGTGCTGCGCGAGCGCGAGATGCTGCCGCTAGCGCTGTGTGTGTGCGGCAAGGCCCTGTCACCCGGCGACGTCTTGTGTGACAACCCGGCGCGACATTGCGTGAACAAGCTGCGTCGGGTGATGTTTGGTGTCGACGAAATCGAGATGGTCTCTGTCCCGCTTGACTACCACGGTGAGGTGCTCGGCATGTACCAGGTCTACGTGCGCAAGCCGGGGATATCGGGACGCGAGGACATCCTGGAACTGTTGCAGAC
>Ga0316189_10001931_pt1 | contig 20464 bp, 20 predicted proteins | sample LowCovwburrow_MG_FD_204930 | JGI IMG/M metagenome (GOLD analysis project Ga0316189, IMG submission 204930) | Coastal sediment microbial communities from Maine, United States - Lowes Cove worm burrow | ecosystem: Environmental > Aquatic > Marine > Coastal > Sediment | place: USA: Maine... | reverse complement strand
TCGTCAGACGAAGCATTATCTACAACTATAATTTCCGCATCAATATCACAAATAGCCGCTTGAACGCTTTTTAAACACAGTTCTAAAAAGTGACGTACACTATAATTAAGTATGACAATGGAAAGTTTCAATTATTGAACTACATTTTTAAGGAGGTTTCAAACGGAATTCTATTAACAATACTCCTTCCTAAGGTAACCTCATCAGCATATTCAAGTTCATCACCAACAGAAATCCCTCTAGAAATTGTAGATAATACGACATCGTAATCTTGTATCTGTTTGAAGATATAAAAGTTAGTCGTATCTCCTTCCATTGTAGAACTTAAGGCAAAAATCAATTCTTTAATACGTCCTTGTTTTACTCTATCTACCAGTGAAATAATATTTAAATCGTGCGGGCCAATACCATCCATTGGAGATATTTTGCCCCCAAGAACATGATATAGCCCTCTAAAGGAGCTCGTGTTTTCAATGGCCATGACATCCCTAACGTCTTCAACCACACATATTATTTCTTCATTTCTATGCGGATTAGCACAAATTTCGCAAACATCCACATCGCTAATATTGTTGCAACTTTTACAAAATTTTATCTCTTCCTTCATTTTTACCAATGCGCTGGACAATTCTCTAGTTTGACCTAAAGGTTGTCCTAATAAATGCAACACTAGGCGTAAAGCGGTTCGCCTTCCAATTCCTGGTAATTGGGACACCTCATTTACCGCATTTTCAAGAAGTTTTGAAGAAAATTCCATAGCTGCGAATTTACAATTTTTATATTTTTATTGACAAGTTTTTTCAATTGTTTCATTTTGATATGGAATTTGTATTTTGGCTAAAGAAATCTATTCTTATGAGCGCCGTACAAATCCTAATACTTATAGCTGCCTATTTTGGTTTGCTACTCTTAATCTCTTATTTCACTGGTAAAAATGACAGCAATGTCGATTTTTTTAAAGCTGGAAAAAAATCGCCGTGGTATTTAGTGGCTTTTGGAATGGTTGGCGCGTCACTATCGGGCGTTACATTTATCTCGGTACCAGGTTGGGTAGACAGTTCTCAGTTTAGTTACTTTCAGGTTGTCTTGGGGTATATGGTAGGTTACTCCATCGTTGCCTTTGTACTGATGCCTATCTATTATAGGCTTAATGTAACTTCAATTTATGAATACTTATTACAGCGTTTTGGAGTTGTTAGCCATAAGACTGGAGCATTTTTCTTCTTTCTATCTCGAGTATTAGGTGCTGCCTTTAGATTATTTTTAGTTGCCATCGTACTGCAACAATTTGTATTTGATGCTTGGAATGTCCCATTTGAAATTACCGTTGTGATTTCTATTTTGCTCATCTGGATATATACCAATAAAGGTGGCATAAAAACAATTGTCTGGACAGATACACTACAAACACTTTTTATGATTGTTGCTGTGGTCTTATCAATTTATTTCATAAACGAAAGCCTAGGGTGGAGTTTTTCAGAATTTTTGGCTTCAAATGAACTTAAAGAATACAGTAAAGTTCTTGTTACGGAAAGTTTTTTAGAACGTGGTCATTTTTTAAAATCTTTTGTGGGTGGTATGTTTATCACAATTTGTATGACAGGCTTAGATCAGGATATGATGCAGAAAAATTTAACTTGCAAATCTCTTAAAGATGCACAAAAAAATATGATTTCCTTTAGTATTGTCCTTGTAGGAGTCACCTTTTTGTTCATGCTGTTAGGGGCACTTTTATTTATTTATGCTGAAAAACACAATATTGCAATCCCAAGGATGGATGGTAATGCAAAAACGGATTTATTATTTCCAGAAATTGCTTTAAATAGCGGACTTGGCATTACCGTAGCGGTTACATTTATGCTTGGCCTTATTGCGGCGGCTTATAGTAGTGCGGATAGTGCACTTACCTCTCTTACTACCTCGTTTTGTGTTGATTTTTTAGACATTGAAAACAAACCTAAAGACCGTCAAAAAAATATTCGTAAAAAAACACATATTGCCATGAGTATAATGCTCATTATTGTAATAATAATATTTAAATATGTTTTAAGTAGCAACATCATTGATAGTTTACTTACCGTTGCGGGATATACGTATGGGCCCTTACTCGGCTTATTCGCTTTTGGCATTTTTACCAATTATCAAGTAAGAGATAATTTGGTTTGGATTATTGCCGTTGGGTCAGTTATTTTAACCGCTATTATTGGAAGTATCCCATCTGATAACTTAGGTGGCTATGTTGTTGGTTACGAACTACTACCTATTAATGGGCTTCTAACTTTTATTGGCCTAATATTGATTCGTAGAAAGCAAAACTAAAGTACAGGCTGCTTCAAAATAAATATCATGTTGTTTTAATAGCTTATATAACTCTGGGTTTTCAGTCCCTGGATTAAAAATAACGCGTTCTGGTCGTAAAGAAATAATATAATTATAATAATCTTCTTGTCTTCTTGGGTTAAGATAAAGTGTTACAGTGTGAATATCTGGAAACTGTACTTTTTCAGTTTCAACCTGTACACCATTTATGACTCCTTTTTTACTTCCTATTGCCAATACTTCATAATCAAAAGATATTAATCTGCTAATTACAAAATAAGAGTATCTATTGGAATTTAATGATGCTCCTAGTACTAAGGTCCTCTTCATAATTATGTTAAAAAAATGTTAACCCCTGTTAAAAAAAGTAACAGCATTGACTAATAGTCGTCTGTTAGGTATAAATGTATCAAAACATTTTATAAAGACTATATCAATCAATCAAAAAACAAATGAAAAAACTACTCACTCTGTGTTTAGCGCTATTAATTTTTGCGCAAAACACACAAGCCACAAACAACAGTGACGCCTTAGTTGATGGAACCATCTCTGGAAAAGTTATGGATGCGGCTTTAAATCAACCTTTACCTTACGTAAATATTGTTATTAAAAATGATAAAGGTGAAATTGTTACTGGAACCATTACAGCAGAGGACGGCTCCTTTAAAATTACAAAAATACCAGAAGGTAAGATTACTGTGACGGCACAGTATATAGGATACAAAGCTATTATTAAAGAATTAAATATAGATAGGGGAAACCGTAGAGTCGACTTAGGTAATATTATGCTAGAAGAAGAAGCTGCTGGGCTAGATGAAGTTACGGTAATTGCTGAAACTTCAACCATACAACAAAAGGTAGACCGAAAAGTTATTACAATTGGAAAAGATCTTGCCGCCTCTGGAACGGCATCCGAATTAATGGTAGGGATCCCATCTGTAAGTGTAGATGCTCAAACGGGAGATATTAGCATGCGTGGTAATTCTAATGTACGTGTCATGGTAGATGGTAAATTGTCTAACATCCCTACTGCTCAATTATTAAAACAAATACCTTCTACTTCAATCAAATCTATTGAATTAATTACAAATCCATCTGCCAAATATGATCCAGATGGAATGAGTGGAATTATCAATATCGTATTGCATAAAAATACAATGATTGGTTTTAATGGTAGTGTAAGCACTAACTTAAGTTATGAAATACAACCAAAGTTTAATAGTGCAGTAAACATGAATTACAGAAATGGGAAATTTAATTTTTACGGTAACTATAGCAACAATATATCAAAAAATGCAAACTATGGCTATATAGATAGAATCGAACAAAACACCTTACAGGAAGTTGATATTCTTAGTAGAAGAAAATCCCATGTATTTAAGGTTGGTGTAGATTTTTATCTAAACGAAAAAAACACTATTTCTGTGTTTGCAAACCGTAATCTGTTTGATGGAGGAACAAGTGGTGGAACGGACATCTTCTACTCAGACAATTCAATTCAGAACCAAAATTTTAATGATGAGGGAGATAACACATCAGAACAATATAACTTTAATTATTCATTAGATTTTACTAAAGAAGGTCGCAATTTAGAGTTGGAAGTTGATTATAACTTGTATGATGCTGACAATTTTACTGATAATTTATTTGGGGGTAATACTGGGAACATAAGATCTAACTTTTTCGAATTGACCGACACAGAAAGAAATCGTACATCTATTAACTTAGATTATGTTGATCCTCTTGACGAAAACACTAAACTAGAATTTGGTCTTCAGGCAAGATTATTTGATAATGTTATTGATTACGAATCTGATGGTCGCTCACAGAATATTAATGGGGACTATATCCCATCACTAACATACTTTGATTATAGCAGAGACATCTATTCGGCCTATGTTAGCTTTAACAAGAAAGTAAACAAATGGAATTTCCAATTAGGATTACGCGCCGAAACTGTTAAAGTTGAAACTTTAGCAAAAGAGACGGACTTAACAACTAATATTGTTATAGAAACACCTTTTGATAATGATTATTTTGAAGTTTATCCTTCAGCATTCGTTACTTACAATGCTTCTGAAAAGAACTCTTATCAGTTTAGCTATAGTAGACGTATCGACAGACCTGGTGTTGGACAAGTAAATCCATTACCAGAATTTAATACGCCATTAATTTCAAAGTTCGGAAATCAAGATTTACTGCCACAATTTACAAACTCATTCGAGACAAATTACACAAGAAGACTTGAAAAAGGAAGTATTACTGCTGGTGTATTCTACCGAAGAATTAACGATGAAATTTCTACAGTTGTGTTAGTAGATAGAGCAGATTTTAACCGTCTAATCTTAACAGATGATAACTTTTCAAGTACATCTTCATATGGGTTTGAGTTATCAAGTAGCTATCGTCCAACAAAATGGTGGAGTATTAACGGAAGTTTTGACTTATATTCTCAAACACAAAAGAGTATAAGTGAAATATTAACTGCTCCTGCAGAAACAGCTACAGAAAGCGATATTACATTAGAATCAGTTTCTGTAGATAATGTTGCATATAACTTTAGAATATTCAATAATTTTAAAGTAAGTAAAAGCTTATCATTTACTGCATTTGCGTTCTATAGAGGAGCAAATGAGAGCATTCAATTTGATGTAGACCCAATGCATTTTGTTAACCTTGGAATGCGCTACAGCTTCCTTGATAGTAAGGCTACATTTAGCTTTGGTTACAATGACATTTTTAACACAATGAAATTTTCGGCTGACGCAAGCAGGCCTTTTAAACAAGATGTTCAGTTTAACTGGGAAAGTAATACTTGGAATATTGGCTTAAACTACCGCTTTGGTGGCGGGAAATATCGTGCTAAATCTCGTAAGCGTAGAGATAATGACGAAAAATCTGGAGGTGGTATTTTCTAGATTTCTAATATAATTTATTAATAACCTACATAATAGTTGATGGTTAGTGTTAATGTTTGGTTATTAATTAAAAAATCCCAAGATCATAAGATTTTGGGATTTTGCTTGTTTAAGATAATTATTTAACAATTTTCACAAATTTTGTTAAATTTTATATTAAAATGTAATAAATTCAAAAAATGATCGTCTTATATATACGGTTTCATTATATAATTAATTTGAATTAGTCAGCTTATTAAAATCTAAAATGATAGCGTATGTGCTTTAAAGCACAGTTTAAATAAAAAAATCCGAAAACTCACTGTTTCGGATTTTTATGTTAAAATTGGTTAAATTTTATATACAATGAAATAAAACTAAAAAAATTACGTCTTATATATAGCATTTATGTTTAAATGTTAATGTTGGTTAATAGCTAAAAAACCCAAAGCAATTTTGTTTTGGGTTTTTTTATATTCAAATTATAAGAATGAACGACACATGCATTTGGCAAACAATCAATAGTTTGTCTATTAATAATTAAAAAAAAGCTCTACTGCGTTACCAAGAATAAAACTTGATAGTGCACCAAATAAAGAAACTCGACCCATTTTAAAGGTATTTGAAAAAGCCAACCAAAGGGCAATTACGGCGCAAAAAATAAAAAGAATAGTGGCATATAGAGGTACTAAACTAGTAAAAAGACCTGTTAGATTAAATATAGGGTCCAACAAGGCTGTAAACCCATATAATGCCAATGTGAAATTTGCTTTTGAGTGCTTAATAAATAGATAAATACCCGCAATCAATAATTCGATGCTAATTGCTAAAGGTCCTAATTGATTATAGTATTCTCCTTTAAAATATCCTTCTAGACCATTTGGAAATGAAATCTTATAAAAAAAGATAATTCCGAGCATTAGTGCTAATATTATGAATATTGAGCCAATGATTTTTCTAGTTACCATAAGAGGAAATTAAATTGTTCGGAAAACGTTTGCTAATTCTTTAATAAATCAAATAACTACCATTTCATAATCACACTGCCCCAAGTAAACCCACTACCAAAGGCAGCGAGAACAATATTGTCACCTTCTTTAATTTTTCCTTCCTCCCATGCTTCAGTAAGCGCTATTATAATAGATGCCGCAGTAGTGTTGCCATACTTCATTATATTATTAAATACTTGATCATCTCGCAATCCAAACTTTTTTTGAATAAACTGAGCGATTCGCAAATTGGCTTGATGAGGGATGAGCATATCGATATCGTCTTTATCAAGATTGTTTTTTACCAATCCTTCCATAATAACTTCACTAAAACGCACCACGGCATGTTTAAAAACAAACGTACCATCCATATAAGGGAAATAGGAAACATCCTCTTCTTTTGAATTAATTATTTCAGGCACCCAATGTCCAATACTTGGCGATGCTACAATTAACTTATCCGCGTACTTTCCTTCACTGTGTAAATGTGAAGACAGAATTCCTTTTGCATTATTTTCTTCTCTTGACAAAACGGCTGCCCCAGCACCATCTCCAAAAATTACCGTAACACCTCTACCCCTTGTAGTTTTGTCCAAACCGTTGGAATGATACTCAGCTCCAATAACAAGTATGTTTTTATACATTCCTGTTTTAATAAACTGATCGGCAGTTGCAATGGCATACACAAAACCTGAGCATTGATTTCTAACATCAAGAGCACCAATAGTGGGCATATCCAGCAAATCTTGAATTTGCACACCACAGCCAGGGAAATAATAATCAGGACTCAAAGTAGCAAATACAATAAAGTCTATATCATCCTTTGTTAATCCTGCACGTTCAATGGCTATTTTAGCTGCTTTCGCACCCATTACAGCCGATGAGTCACCACTACCTTTTTCAATCCATCTGCGCTCCTTTATTCCTGTACGCTCTTGTATCCACTCATCACTCGTATCCATAAACTTTGATAAATCATCGTTTGTGACCACATTGTCTGGAACATATTTACCTAAGCCTATTATTTTTGAATTGTACATAATTTGAAATTTAATTAAGCTAAAAATACTAATTCTGATTTTAAAAAAATGTCACTTTGTCACATTTTAACTCTTGGTACTTTTTTTGACTTGTAAAGAATAGTATTTAAATTAAACAATATAAAGATTCCCTCCTTTGGGGGAATGATAAATAAATTATTTATTATGACAAAAGGAAATATTAATGTTTCAGTTGAGAATATTTTTCCACTGATTAAAAAATTTCTTTATAGTGATCACGAAATATTTTTACGTGAACTTATAAGTAATGCAACAGATGCAACTTTAAAACTAAAACACCTAACAAATGTTGGTGATGCTAAAGTGGAATATGGCAACCCACAAATTGAGGTAAAGGTTGACAAAAAAGGTAAAAAGCTTCATATCATTGATCAAGGTCTGGGTATGACTGCAGAAGAGGTTGAAAAATACATTAATCAAATTGCATTTTCTGGGGCCGAAGAGTTTTTAGACAAATACAAAGATTCTGGAAAAGATTCCGGAATTATTGGTCATTTTGGTCTAGGGTTTTATTCTGCTTTTATGGTGGCAGAAAAAGTTGAGATTCTGACAAAATCTTATTCAGATGAACCTGCGGCACATTGGACCTGCGATGGTTCTCCAGAATTTACACTTACCAAAGGCAAAAAAAAAGATAGAGGTACAGAAATTATTCTTCATATAGCTGAAGATTCAACTGAATTTCTTGAAGAAGCACGCATACGTGAACTCTTAATGAAGTACAACAAGTTTATGCCTATTCCAATTAAGTTTGGAACTAAAGAAGCAAATGACTCCAGTCATACTCCAAAGACCATTACCGATAAAGATGGTAAAGAAACTACTGAGCCTCAAAAAAAGATAACCATTGATAATATCATCAATAATCCAAATCCAGCATGGACAAAACAACCAGCAGATTTAGATGAGGACAACTATAAAAGTTTTTACAGAGAGTTATATCCAATGCAATTTGAAGAACCGTTGTTCAACATTCATTTAAATGTAGATTATCCTTTCAATTTAACGGGGATTTTGTATTTCCCAAAAATGACGAATGATTTAAACATTCAGAAGGACAAAATTCAATTGTACCAAAATCAGGTTTATGTAACCGATAATGTTGAAGGTATCGTTCCAGAATTTTTAACTATGCTTCGCGGTGTTATTGATTCACCAGACATTCCGTTGAACGTTTCACGGAGTTATTTGCAAGCTGATGGTGCCGTTAAAAAAATATCATCTTATATCACCCGTAAAGTAGCCGATAAATTAAAATCTTTGTTTAATAGCAATAGGGAAGATTTTGAAGCCAAGTGGAACGATATTAAAATCGTTATTGAATATGGTATGCTTTCGGAAGAAAAATTTTTTGAAAAAGCAGATGCTTTTGCTTTGTATCCTACCGTTGATGGTAAGTACTATACCTACGAAGAGTTGTTCAATAAAATAAAAGCAAATCAAACAGACAAGGATGATAAATTAGTGATTCTCTATGCTTCTGATAAAGATGCGCAACACAGCTATATAGAAGCTGCCAAAGAAAAAAATTACGAAGTCTTATTATTGGATTCTCCTATTGTATCTCATTTAATTCAGAAGTTAGAAACTACAAAAGAGAACATTTCTTTTGCACGTGTTGATGGCGACCACATTGATAATTTAATTAAAAAAGAGGATACTGCAATATCTAAACTGGATGAAGATCAGAAAAAATCTTTAGATGAGCTTTTAAAAGAAGTGATTCCTTCTGAAAAATTCATGGTGCAATTAGAAGCCATGGACAGTAATGCCTCTCCATTTATTATTACACAGCCTGAATTTATGCGCAGGATGAAAGAGATGCAACAAACCGGTGGTGGTGGTATGTTTGGAATGGGTGGTATGCCAGAAATGTACAACTTGGTTGTAAACACAAACTCTGAGTTGGTTGGTGAAATTCTAAGTACCAAAACCAGAAAGAAACAAGAACGCTTAATAAATCAAAGTTTAGATTTAGCGCGTCTTTCTCAAGGTCTTTTAAAAGGTGAAGAACTCACGAACTTTATAAAACGAAGTTACGAGATGATTAAGTAACTTGTCTTTTCTGTATCAACAGAAAATCTATATATATCCAAAAAACCACTTTGTTTCGACAAGGTGGTTTTTTCGTTTTCCTATTGCTCTAATAATATACTCTAATGTGTAACATTTGTTACAAAGGATAGTGACAAATGTCATGTTTGTTGAACACTCTTATATCTAATTTTACAATAGTATAATAAGTGTAAAAACTGTGGTGTTTAATGGTGTACAATTTAACTAAACCTATTCGCTGTTAATTACTGCAAAAACATAATAATCATGAAAAAATTTAATTCAATATTTTACGCTCTGCTGTTTTCTATAACTGCAATTGCACAAACTGGTCACATTTTACAAGGTGTTGGATCTGTCAACATGTCTATGGGAGGAGCTTCAACAGGACAACCACTTGATATCTCCGGAGCCTTACAATGGAATCCAGCATCCATTTCAGTATTTGATAGTAAAATTTTAAAATTAGATGTTGGGTTATTCTTTTCGTCACCAAAATTATATTCTACCGTTCCAGAGTTTGATTCTGGTGGCATGCCTACTGGAAATTTCTTTAGCGGAAATACAGAAGATGATAGAGGTGTTTCTGTTTTACCAAATATAGCAATGGTTTGGGGTAAAGAAAACAGCAAACATACGTTTGGTGCATCCGCATTTGGTATTAGTGGTTTTGGTGTGACCTTCCCAGAAAGTATGACCAATCCTATTAACATGCCACAGAGTATGGGAGGTTTTGGACATATAGAGTCAGATTATATGCTCTTACAGATTGGCTTCACTTGGGCCTATGAGCTTTCTGATAAATTCTCAATTGGTATAGAACCAACTTTTAATTACGCTGCTTTAGAGTTAGCTCCAAACCCAACAGCCAATCCAAGTACATCTGGTTATCCTTCTACCGATAAAGCCTCTACAACCGGTCTTGGTGCACAATTCGGTTTATTCTATGATTCTGGTACTGGTTTTAAAGCTGGTGCATCATACAAAACAACTCAAAAGTTTAGCAAATTCGAATTTGACAATACTTATTTAGATAATTCAACAGCTAAAAATGAATTTCAAATGGATTATCCTGCAATCTTATCATTCGGTTTAGGGTATTCTAAAGGCGATATAGATTTAGCATTAGATTACAGAATAGTGGATTATGAAAACACAGATGGTTTCTCTAAAACTGGCTGGACTCCTACAGCATCTGTAGCTGGGTTTGGTTGGGAGAACATTTCAATAGTATCAGCTGGATTACAATATAAAGGGATTCAAAAACTACCGTTACGTATTGGTTATACTTACAGTACTAATCCTATCAATGAGGACGTTACCTTTTTCAATATTCCGGCAACAGCAATTATTAAAAACGCGTTCCAATTAGGGTTTAGCTATGAGGCTAGTGACAATATTACTTTAGATGCTATGTATCATCACGGATCAAGCGGTGACAAAACAACTGGACAATTACTTAATCCAATGTTCATTCAAAACTATCCACCTTACGGCGCTATTCCAGGTAGTGAAGTATCTTATGATATGACAACAGATATGATTATGGTTGGTGTCAGTTATACATTTAAAAGCAATACCTCGAAAGAGAACTAATTTTAAAAAGAACAAAATGAAAGAGTTACTAATATTGGGAGCAGGGACATCTGGAACAATGATGGCCAATCATTTGCGACATGCTTTGTCTAAAAAAGAATGGAACATCACTATTATAGATCAGGAAAAGACGCATTATTATCAACCTGGATTTTTGTTCTTACCATTTGATTTGTACAAAACAAAACAAGTCAAAAAATCAATCGATAAATTTATCCCTAAAGGTGTAAAACTGATTAGCGAGCGTATTGACCGTATTGATAAAGACAATGATGTTGTTTTGTTACAAAATAAGGCAACGGTATCGTATGATATTTTAATAATTGCTACAGGTACAAATATTGCCCCTCAAGAAATTGATGGAATGCTTGGCGAACAATGGCATAAATCCATCTTCGATTTTTACACTTATGATGGTGCAAAAAACCTCCGTAACAAATTAAGAACCTGGAAAGGGGGTAAACTATTGGTACATATTTGCGAAATGCCAATTAAATGCCCTGTAGCTCCTCTAGAGTTTGCGTTCTTAGCAGATTCGTTTTTTATAAATAAAGGCATGCGAGATAAAGTAGATATTAGCTTTGTAACACCAATGTCTGGAGCATTTACAAAGCCTAAAGCTACCGAAGAATTAAGTTATCTCTTGAAGCAAAAAAATATTGAGGTTATTCCAGACTTTAATATAGAAAGCGTAGATGCAGAGAACAAAAAAATTGTTGATTATGCAGGCGAAGAGGTTGAATACGACTTATTGGTAACTGTGCCAACAAACATGGGTGACAGTATGGTTGAACGTTCTGGATTTGGTGACGAATTAAATTATGTCCCTACCGATAAAGCAACACTTCAAACCAAAATAAAAGAGAACATTTTTGCCATAGGAGATGCCACTAATATCCCAGCATCAAAAGCGGGTTCGGTAGCGCACTTCGAAGCTGAAATCCTAACGGAAAATATCAAAAGATTTATTGAAGGTAAACCTCTAAAAAAAGAATTTGATGGTCATGCCAATTGTTTTATTGAAACTGGTCATGGTAAAGCGTTACTAATTGATTTTAATTATACCCAAGAACCTGTAAAAGGTACATTTCCATTCCCTGGTGTAGGACCATTGAGCCTTTTAAAAGAAACACATATGAACCATATGGGCAAACTGGCCTTCAGATGGATTTATTGGAATATGTTGATAAAAGGAAAGCACATTCCATTTGTATCGGCAACAATGAGTAATGCAGGGAAAGAATTAGAAGAAACAACAAATTAATATTATAAAATCTAATAATCATGGAAAAAACATATGCAGGAAAAACTGTTAACATCAGCGAACAAGGCTATTTAACCAATCTCGACCAATGGGATAAGAATATTGGTCTAGAAATTGCCAAAGAAGAAGACGTCCAAATGACGGATAGACATTGGGAAGTTATAGAATATTTACAAGATCAATACCGTAAAGAAGTTCCGCTTAGTATACGTAAAGTAGGCAAAAGCGGAGTTGTGAGTATCAAAGAATTTTATCAACTTTTCCCAAAAGGGCCATTAAAAATATCTAGTAGAATTTCTGGTATTCCAAAACCTGTTAGTTGTATTTAGTATACAAAATAACTTTAAACTTAAAACAATGAAAACAACGATAGAAAATCCAGTTGAAGAAATGGACAAGACAGAAAAAAAACCTATAAAAAAGATGATGCTTATATTATCTAAAGCCACCATAGATAATGTATATGCATGCTTCATTTTAGCTAACGGTGCCAGAATGGAAGGGATTGAATCAGAAATATTCTTTACGTTTTTTGGACTGGAAGCCATTCAAAAAAAGAAACTTGAGCATTTACATGTAGCAACAGTAGGTAACCCAGCAATGCACATGCCGACGATGCTTGGTGGTTTACCTGGTATGGAAGCATTTGCAACAAAAATGATGAAATCTGAAATGGAAAAACTGGACATTCCTCCAGTTGGTGAATTTTTAGAAATTCTATCTGCTTCCGGCACAAAACTATGGGCATGCAAATTAGCTATGGATATGTTCCACCTAGGAGAAGATAAATTGATTGATGATTTAGATGGTGTATTGACTGTTGGAGACTTTTATAATAGAGCCCAAGGCGATGGCACACATCTATTATTTATTTAATATTTCTAGTGTTTTATTAAAGCCACTTCAAATTGAAGTGGCTTTTTTGTTATCTTTAATTCATGCTAATTATATCTACGAACATTGCACGACCAAAAATCATCATATGGAATGGCAAACAAGTGACTACAGGTATTTATAAAACACCTGTAAACCAAGCTATATATTTGGAAAAAGAGCAGGTTAAAGGTGATGAAATCTCAGATAGAAATGTTCATGGTGGTGAATATAAGGCATGTTATTTATTTTCAGCAGATCATTATCCTTATTGGAAAAATTTATACCCAAATTTAGAATGGGAATGGGGCATGTTAGGCGAAAACTTAACTGTAAAAGGTTTAGATGAAAACAAGATATATATTGGTAATATCTACAGAATTGGCTCTGCATTAATCCAAATTACTCAACCTCGAGAACCTTGTTTTAAATTTGGAGTAAAATTTGGAACACAAGACGTTCTTAAACAGTTTATTGAACATGGACGACCAGGTACTTATGTTCGTGTTTTAGAAGAAGGTTTTGTAGATATAAATGACCGCTTTGAGTTAGTTGAACAAGCTAAAAACAGCTTGACTATTTCTCAATTTTTTAATCTCCTTTTTGAAAAAACTAAGAATCAAGAACATTTAAGACTGGCATTAAACAACGATGCTCTTCCCAATCGAAAAAAAATAAAGCTTGCGCAATTTATTAATCACTAAAATCAGGTTATAACTAATTATTCTTACATCAGGTGAATGCTGCTTTTTAATTAGTATTTTGGCTGCTTTAAAACCAACATAGTATGTCCAAATCTATAACATTGGGTCTTAAAGAAAATTGGAAGCAGTTTACCATTTTAGTGGTTGTAAACGCATTTGTTGGTGGCATGGTTGGTCTGGAACGCAGTATTTTTCCAAAATTTGCTGAAGTAGAATTTGGGGTTGCTTCAAAATCTGCAATTTTATCATTTATTACTGCCTTTGGAATTACAAAAGCGATGGCGAATTATTTTACAGGACGATTGGCAAATCGTTTTGGGCGTAAAAACTTACTTGTTTTTGGTTGGATTATAGCATTGCCAATCCCTTTTATCTTAATTGAAGCCACCCATTGGAACTGGGTAATCTTTGCTAATGTTTTGTTGGGTATAAGTCAAGGGTTTACCTGGAGTAGTACCATTGTTATGAAAATTGACTTGGTTGGTGAAAAGAACCGTGGACTTGCCATGGGTCTTAATGAGTTTGCTGGTTATTTTGCTGTTGGTTTGGTTGCTTTTTTAACAGGGTTAATTGCTGAAAAATATGGTGTTACGCCCTATCCTTTTTACCTAGGGATTGGCATTGCAATACTAGGCTTATTGACAACCTTGTTGCTAGTGAAAGACACTAGACAATTTATGCAAAAAGAAAGCATTACCAATACAACTGAAAAGCTTAAAAATGTATTTATTGAAACCTCTTTTAAAAACAAATCCTTAAGCTCAATCACGCAGGCAGGCTTAGTGAACAATCTCAATGATGGCATGATTTGGGGACTGTTACCAATTGTTTTATTAACTCTAAATTATAATTCGGAGAACATTGGTATAATCGCTGCAATCTACCCAACAGTTTGGGGATTAGGGCAATTAATTACTGGAAGGATGTCCGATATTTATTCAAAAAAAGCAATGCTCTTTTGGGGAATGCTTTTACAAGGAATTGCCATTTTATGCATTCCATACAGTACACAGTTTTATCAATTGGCTTTTATATCTGCACTATTGGGTATTGGCACAGCCATTGTTTACCCAACTTTTTTGGCCGCAATTGCAGAAGCAACCGTTCCGACACAACGGGCAGAAAGTATTGGTACATTTAGACTTTGGCGAGATTTAGGTTATGCTATTGGAGCTATAATTTCTGGTATTACAGCGGATATTTTTGGCATAGAATATGCCATTTTACTTATCGGAATTATTACCCTTTTATCATCATTGGTCATCAAGTTTAGAATGCCAAATAAAAATATGAACGAATAGAAATTGGATTTGTAAATGTCTAAGTTTTTTCTTTCTATTCAAAAGTTATTATCTTTCTAGTAAATAATTAATCATATAGATGCAAAACGACTACACTAAACCAGAGTTTAAAAAACTACTTCAGAAACTCCAGGAAGAAAGCTGGCAGTTGGAATTGTTGATTTCTGGGTTTGCCATATTTGGTTTGTTTACAGCTTTCCCATCAATACAATTTGCGATGGAAGATGCTCAAAACAGTCAACAGATTTATAAATTTGTCATTTATTCGATTACTTGGGTTTCATGCGCAATTTTAATTTTTAATTTAATACTTCATGTTTTATTGCGAGGTTTATGGATTGGCACTTTGGGCCTACGATACGTATCAGGAGATATTGATTATGACAGTTTAAAATACAGCCCAAAGTTTACAAAATATTTAAAAAAACGGGTTGGCTCTTTTGATAAATATATTTCAACACTAGAGAATTATTGTAGTGTTATTTTCGCAATTTCATTTTTGCTCATATTTTATGTTCTGGCAATTACCTTTACTATTGTTGTTATTGCCTTAATTGCGAATTATCTTTTAGCTTCAAATGACTTGCCGAATTGGTTATCTAAGGGTGTCGGTATTTCCCTGATGCTATTGGTAGTTTTTGGTATGTTCTTCACACTAATAGACTTTTTTACTTTAGGTTTTTTGAAAAAGAAAAAATGGATTTCTAAAATTTATTTTCCAATATATTGGGTCTTTAGTTTCATCACTTTATCCTTTCTTTACAGGCCTTTGGTTTATAATTTTCTAGATAATAAATTTGGCAAACGTTTGAGCTTTGCATTGGTGCCTTTTTACATCTTAATTGCTGTAACCCTATCACTTCGATATAAAACGTCAAATTATTTTACCTCTAGTTTTAGTTCTAGTGATATTACCGCTAGTAATAACAATTATGAAGATTTAATTGATGCTGAAAGTGACTTTATTGATGATGTTGTGATACAATCTAAAGTCATTAATGATAATTATATAAAGGTATTTGTACTTTTTACAGAAAACATTGAAGACAGAGTCTATGCATTTAATGAAGGATTAAAACCTGAAGAAGATGACCGTGGATTGGGATCCGATATCACATTTACTAAAGATATGATTAACTTCTCTAAGCGTGACAGTTTGCGTCGTGAGTATATAAAGACCTTTAATTTAATCTACGATGTAAAAATTGATTCTACCTATACTGATTGTGAGTTTATTTTTGCCAAAAGTAAAAACGATAAAAATGGTTTTGAAAGTTATTTAAGCACAAAGCATTTGAATGATGGAAAACACATTCTAAAGGTAAATAGAAAGTCTATAAGGAAACAAGATACAATTTATAGAAATGTTGCTACTATTCCGTTTTGGTTGTACAAAAATTAATAGTCCAATCGTTTATTCAAATAATATTTCATCATTGGTATTTGTATAAAAAATACCAAACCACACAAAACAACAGCGTACATCAAGGTTTTGGAAAATGTAATTCCAGAAATGGTTTCTGTTATTTTATTATTTGAAATGATACTGAAATCAAACTTATCAAACCAACCTAACCCCTCAGTTGTTGTATTTCCAAAAACACTATAGACCAATAAACCAATTACAAGAAGAGAAACTATTATCCATGTCCTTCTTGAAATTAATGGTTGATACGCCGTAATATTACTAGAAATAGAAGCTGTTTCTACCTTAGCCATAATATTAGCAGTAAAGTCTAATGAAGGCCTTTCTAATGATACTGATTGCATCACTTTTTTTGCTAATTTATCTAAATGCTGTTCTGTATAATCCTGCATAACTTTCTATTGTTTCGTTATCTAATTGCTCTTTTAATATCGTCGCTAATCTTTTCCGACTTCTAAAAAGCTTCACTTTAACATTGTTGGGTTTTAAATTTACAACTTTTGAAATTTCGTCTAAAGACAATTCATCAAAATAATATAATGTCAATAAAAAACTATCCTCACTTGGCAACAATTCTAAACAGTTTTTAATTGCTTGTTGTTTCTCCTGTATTTCAATTTTGTCCAGAGCATTATCTATTGTTTTAACTTGGTGCTCTGTATATTCGTCAATAGTAACAGTATATTGTTGTCTTTTATTTTTCTTTAATCTATCTAGACAAGTATTGTAAGCCACTCTATAGATCCACGTTGAAAATTTTGAATCACCCTTAAATCTGCCTAGTGACTTATAGGCTTTAATAAATGTATCCTGAGACACTTCTTCTGCCTCTTCCCTATTCTTAACCATACGAATCGCCAAAGTATACACTAAGTCCTTATAACGATCTACCAGTACAGCAAAAGCATTGGCATCGCCATTCAATATTTTATCTATATAAACTTGATCGTTGGTGGTCATCTGCTACTATGACTATATATATATTGTTTAGGTTACACCTTTTGAAAAAAAAATAAAAAAAATTTAAAATATTGTAACCACATTCAAGAAGCTGTCGTCATAAGCTATGAACACATTAAAAATAATCAATTAAAAACAAAACAATTATGGGATCAGAATTAATTATAGTACCAATTATATTTGGAGCAGTTTTCGGAGTATTTTATTTATACTTTTCAACACGCAACAAAGAAAGACTTGCATTAATTGAAAAAGGAGCAGATGCTTCAATTTTCGGAAAAGGCAAACAGCATGCCGCACCAATATGGAAAGTATTAGTGCTTAATCTAGCTTTTTTATCAATGGGTATTGGTTTAGGCACATTTATCGCATCAATTCTTGATAGTTATACAACTCTTGATGAGGATGCTCTTTATCCAGCGATAATTTTCTTTACAGCCGGTGTTGGTCTTTATGTAGGATTTATGCAAACTAAAAAATTGGTAGATTAAATAAAAACCAATCAATCAAATTACGCCAATCAAACCGTTTCAACTTGTTGAAGCGGTTTTTTATTAGGAAATAATGCACTACTCAACTTCAAAATCAAAATACGTATCGGGAAACGGTTCATTGCGCAAAGTAAAGTGCCACCATTCTTTGGGATAATGTCTAAACCCATGCTTAAGCATTATGGTTTGCAACAACATTCTATTGGCGCGTTGCTGTATTGTCAAAACATTATTTCCCACCCAAGAAGCCTTTCCAAAATAATCATATGGACTTCCCATATCCAATTCCTCGCACGAATTTGTATCAACCAAAGTAATATCTAGAGTACTACCTCGACTATGACCAGATTTAGAAGCTATGTATTCTTCTTTAAATAAATTTTGCTTTTTAACGTTGGGATAAAATTCTTGTTTGTTTAGTGTATCATTCAAATCACGTGCCCAACGCATAAAATGATTTACAGCCCGTTGAGGTCTATAACTATCATATATCTTTACAGATAAATTATATTGCAATAGTTCCTCCTGGACTTTTTTAAGGGCATACGTAGCTTGCGTAGACAATATGGCAACATCACGATTATAGCCATCTATTGGTTTTCCTACAAAATTATGTTCTCCTAGATACCTTAATTCCACAATTATTGAGGGTATTATGATTTCAACATATTCAAATCCATCCGGAAGATTATTTTGCTTAAAAACAAACCCAAAACTAAGTACTGACAGAAATATTATAAACACTTTTGACTTCATAAAAACTATCAAACAAAGCTAAGGTAGAAAAAATAAAGTTACTGGAAACCTTAATAAACACAACTTAAAAGTATACAAAATAAAAGACCGAGATCCCTCAATCTCGGCCTTTCTTAATTTGCTAATTTATTACATTGGTAGATTTGGGGTTTCCAAAGTCCACAACATAATGCAAATATTAATTAATTAATCCATTGAACTAAAAACTAAATTTCTAGTACACACCAAATGTAGAATTATAATTCAATTTATCGATTAAAAACATTATTTATTCGATGAAATGCACTTTTTTTTAACATTTATAGATATAAATAAATAAATCATCGACGAAATGCATATTCAAATTACTACATTAAAGATGCAAAAACTTAAATTTTTTTGTAGAAACGAAAAAAAGCACCCTCCAAATAATGGAGCGATGCTTTTTTACTACTAACCAACCAAATGTTACTACGTTTAACTTAAAGTAACCACACTCTAATAAACATGTTGCAGTAACATCTATAATAAGTCAATCATCGTGCCAAAGAATATTTTTGAGTAAAATATTTGGAATATAAAAAATTTATGCTATCTTTATGATATCATTTTAATATCATTATAAATTTAAGGATTATGAAAGAAGAAAAAATTATTCTCCCTGCAAACGGTTATCTAATGTTGTTTTTGTTTTTAATACTATTTTTCGGTGGTATTTTCAGCTTAATATTTTTGAGAAATCCTTGGTTTGCATTAGCAATCTTTACAGCAATTTTTATTGCACCAGGTTTTATAATGGTGCAACCCAACAATTCAAGAGTATTACTTCTGTTCGGAAAATACGTAGGAACAGTTAAACGAAACGGGTTTTATTGGGTCAATCCATTTTATACCAAAAAGAAAATTTCCTTACGTGCAAGCAACTTTGATAGTGAAAGATTAAAAGTCAACGATAAACTTGGAAACCCAATTATGATAAGCACGATATTGGTATGGAGGGTCGAGAATACTTACAAGGCAGCTTTTGATGTCGACAACTTTGAAAACTTTGTACGTGTGCAGACAGATGCAGCTGTTAGGAAACTTGCAAGTATGTATCCATACGATAATTTCGCCGACGAAGGCCATGTGGAAGACATTACACTCCGTTCTAGTGTTAATGAGGTAAGTGAAGCCCTAGAAAAAGAAATTGAAGAACGTCTATCTATAGCGGGAATTGAAGTGCTAGAAGCTAGGATTGGTTACTTAGCTTACGCTCAAGAAATTGCAAATGCAATGTTAAAGCGCCAACAGGCTACTGCAATAGTTGCTGCTAGACATAAAATTGTAGAGGGTGCTGTTAGTATGGTTGAAATGGCTTTGGAAGAATTGGGCAAAAAACAAATTGTAGATTTGGATGATGAACGCAAAGCAGCTATGGTCAGTAATTTAATGGTTATACTATGTGGTGATAAAGATGCGTCTCCAGTTCTTAATACTGGAACTTTAAATATGTAGGATTATGAAAGAATATAAAGTTGTAAAACCAAAGCTAGGCTGGAAAAATCCGTCAGAAAAATTAGAAGAAATTATTAACACCTATGCAAAACAAGGGTGGTGTTTACATAGTATGCCTACATCAAGTCATGGTTATATAAACATAATTTTTGAACGTGATAAAAACAGATAACAAAACCGCAATGAGTTAAAGACGATGCATTATGGCTAAAAAGAAAGCATTCGCCTTGCGAATTAATGAAGATATGCTCAAGTGCATTGAAAAATGGGCAGCTGATGAGTTTAGAAGTACTAAC
>Ga0316189_10001930_pt1 | contig 20464 bp, 15 predicted proteins | sample LowCovwburrow_MG_FD_204930 | JGI IMG/M metagenome (GOLD analysis project Ga0316189, IMG submission 204930) | Coastal sediment microbial communities from Maine, United States - Lowes Cove worm burrow | ecosystem: Environmental > Aquatic > Marine > Coastal > Sediment | place: USA: Maine... | reverse complement strand
TGAACAGCGTCAGAACGCCGGTATATCCATAGAGTCGATTATGCGAAATTTCACCGTTGGCAAAAAAACCGGCAAGCGGAAAATCACCAAGCTGGTCACGGATCATCTTTAACTCTTCCGAGTTATTACCAAACTGGTTGCGTCCCCTGCCGAGGCAGCTGTAATACAGGCCAGCTTTGATCTGTCCCCTGGCACGCTTGCCAAGATCGCCGAGCATACGCAGCATATCTTCCCTGGCGGTTGCGCTATCACGCCGGCAAAACATGATGGTGGCATCGTTTTCCAGGTTTTCACCAATGGCCAGCAGTTTTTCGTCCGGATCAATACCAAGAAGATTGCGAACCAGGTAATCACCGGTGTCAGACCCGGCTACCGGCAAACCCGCATATATATAACCGGCAACCGAAGACAGGTCATTTGCCAGTGACTCGCCAATGTCTTCCTTGAATACATCAAGCGCCGGCCGACCATCGAGTTCACCAAGAATGTTGCCATCACAGCGCGTGATAGTGTGCTTGTTTGCCAGTGGTGTGCAGCCCTGTGTCAAGCCGCTGATAACAGGTATTTCGGAAGACAGCAGTACACCGGAGAGACCGTCTTCACAGACGTTGCCGGCAATTTGCTGCATCAGGCTGTCATTTTTCGCCGAGGTTAGTCCACCCACCAGGAAGCCCGGATCAAGATCATTAGACAGGGAGTCGACTATCTGTGCGACATGGTTATTGCGCGGGTCACCATGGACGATTCCGAAATGTACGCTGTTATCGGAAATCCATGTCTGGTTCTCCCTGAGCATGTCGGACAACTCGCTAATGCCGGAAGGCACCAGCCGATAGCTGTCGGGTGGTAATGTTGCCAGCAAAATCACGGCTGCCGGTTCATCGTATATTTCTCGCCCGGAACAGCAGATGCCCGTACCAACTGTACCGACCCAGTCGGCAATGCCGGTCTGCTTGCGAACTTCATCCAGCAATGTTTGCAGATAGGGGGCCAGCGAGTCTGTTATGTAGAGGAAACCGAAATTGGCATTGGACGGCTCTGTACCAACCTGTTTCAGGCAGTTGCTGGCAACTGATTGCCAGTCATCGCCGGTTGCGCAGCCTGCTTTGAATGAAGTATTGAACATGAAGAGGATTGTACTCATGAAGCCGCAACGATAGCTACCTCAGTGTCTCTCTCCCCTGCTGCCAATATGCGTGAGCAAAAGTCTAGTTATCATAACCAAGAGTTGATGCCAGCCAGCGTTCGACCGAGTTAATCTCCATACCTTTACGCATGGCATAATCCTTAACCTGGTCGCGTGCAAGTTTGCCGGTTCCAAAGTAGCGCGCTTCCGGATGAGAGAAGTACAGCCCGGAGACCGCGGCTGTTGGCAGCATTGCAAAACTTTCAGTTAGTGTCATGCCAGCGTTTAAATCAGGTTCGATCAGAGTCCAGATTGTTCTTTTCTCGGTATGGTCCGGGCATGCCGGGTAGCCGGGTGCCGGGCGAATACCGCGGTATTCTTCCTTGATCATTTCCTCGTTGCTGAGGTTTTCAGCCGCGGCAAACCCCCAGAACTCCTTGCGTACGCGCTCGTGCATGCGCTCGGCAAATGCTTCTGCCAGGCGGTCGGCGAGGGATTTCAGTAAAATACTGTTGTAGTCGTCGTGGTCGGCCTCAAACTCCTCGACCTTGTCCTCGATCCCGATTCCCGCCGTGACAGCAAAGGCACCGATGTAGTCCTCAACGCCTGAATCCTTTGGAGCAATATAGTCAGCCAGACAGAGGTTGGGTGATTCATGACGGCGATTCATTTGCTGGCGCAGAAAGTGGAACACGGTGCGCACTTCAGTGCGGTCATCACTGGTATAGAGTTCAACGTCGTCGTGATTGACGCTGTTAGCGGGAAATATGCCGATGACTGCTCTTGCCTGCAGCCATTTCTCATTAATGATTTTTTCCAGCATGGCCTGCGCGTCAGCGAACAGTGTTCGCGCTTCCTTGCCGACGACTTCGTCGTCCAGTATTTTTGGATACTTGCCCGCCAGCTCCCACGCCTTGAAGAACGGACTCCAGTCGATACGATCGACCAGTTCAGCGAGGGGATAATCTTCAAATATCCTGATGCCAGTAAAAGCAGGCCTGGCCGGCTGGTAACTGTCCCAGTCTGTCTTGAAGCGGTTGGCACGGGCATCAGCGAGGCTTGCCAGCTTGCGTTGTTGTTGCTGTCCGGCACGTTGTTCGCGCAATTCACGATACCGCTCCTTGATACCGCTGATGTAGGCCTTGCGCTTGTCTTCATTCAGCAGGTTGCTGGCGACACCGACTGCCCTGGAGGCATCGGCGACATACACCACGGCACCCTGGTACTGCGGGTCAATTTTTACAGACGTATGTATTTGCGAAGTGGTGGCACCACCGATCAACAAGGGTAATGTAAAGCCGCGACGCTCCATTTCCTTGCCGATGTGCACCATTTCATCCAGTGAGGGGGTGATCAGGCCTGACAGTCCGATGATGTCGACGTTCTTTTCCTGTGCCGTCCTGAGGATGGTTTCTGCCGGCACCATGACGCCAAGATCGATAACCTCGTAACTGTTGCATTGCAGTACCACACCGACAATGTTTTTACCGATGTCATGGACATCGCCTTTTACAGTTGCCATCAGGATAGTGCCGTTTTTGCGTGCACTACCGTCTTTTTCGCTGTCCATATAAGGCAGCAGATAGGCGACTGCCTTTTTCATAACGCGGGCTGATTTAACAACCTGCGGCAGGAACATCTTGCCGTCACCAAACAGGTCACCAACAACGTTCATGCCGTCCATCAGCGGACCTTCGATAACGTGCAGTGGTTTCTCTGCAGCCTGGCGCGCTGCTTCGGTGTCTTCCTCGATGTAATCGGCAATGCCCTTGACCAGCGCATGTTCCAGTCGCTTGTTGATATCCCATTGGCGCCATTCCGGATCTTCCTCGACAACACCGGCAGAGCCGTCACCGGCATATTCGCCGGCAATTTCCAGTAGTCGCTCTGTAGCATCCTCGCGACGATTGAGGACGACATCCTCGACCCGTTCACGCAAGGCTTCAGGAATATCCTCGTAGATGGCAAGTTGGCCGGCATTGACGATGCCCATGTTCATACCGTTCTTGATGGCGTGATACAGGAACACGGCATGAATCGCCTCGCGTACCGGGTTGTTGCCACGAAAAGAAAATGACACATTTGAGACACCACCGGAAACCAGCGCGTGTGGCAATGTCTGCTTGATGTCATGTGTGGCTTCGATAAAGTCGAGGCCGTAATTATTGTGCTCTTCGATACCGGTCGCGATAGCGAATATGTTCGGGTCAAAGATAATATCTTCAGGCGGCATACCGACGGTCTGCGTGAGGACTTTATAGGCGCGCGTGCAGATTTCGACCTTGCGTTCACGTGTGTCCGCCTGCCCCTGCTCGTCAAATGCCATCACGATAGCAGCTGCACCATAACGTCTTACCAGCTGCGCTTGTTGTATAAAGGCCTGTTCTCCCTCTTTCAGACTGATGGAGTTAACTATCCCCTTGCCCTGGATACATTTCAGACCAGCCTCGATAATGTCCCACTTGGAGGAATCGATCATGACGGGTACGCGCGAGATATCCGGCTCGGCAGAGATCAGGTTAAGAAAACGAACCATCGCCTCTTTGGACTCGAGCATGCCCTCGTCCATGTTGATGTCGATAATCTGTGCGCCGCTGTCTACCTGCTGGCGGGCAACTTCCAGTGCCGTCTCGTAATCGCCCTCCATGATGAGTCGCTTGAAACGCGCAGAACCGGTGACATTGGTGCGCTCACCGACATTAACAAACAGTGAGTCGCTGGCGATATTGCAGGGTTCAAGTCCAGACAGGCGGCACTGAATGTCTATGTCAGGTATTTTTCGTGGCGGGTGCGGGCTAACTGCCTCGACAATGGCCTTGATGTGTTCCGGCGTGGTACCGCAACAGCCACCGATAATGTTTATAAAACCGTTGGCTGCCCAGTCGCCGAGTTCCCTGGCAATTTCTTCTGGTGTTTCATCATATTCACCAAATTCGTTTGGCAGTCCGGCATTCGGGTGTGCTGAAACATATGTATCCGCTATGCGCGATAATTCCTCGACATACTGTCGTAACTGTTCAGCACCCAGTGCGCAGTTAAGGCCGATGGATACCGGTTGTGCGTGGCGCAGTGAATTCAGAAACGCCTCGGTTACCTGACCGGTTAAGGTACGACCGGAAGCATCCGTGATGGTGCCTGAAATCATAACGGGCAAGCGTTTGCCGGTGTCGTTGAAATACTGGTCAACCGCAAAAACGGCCGCCTTGGCGTTCAGGGTGTCAAAGATGGTCTCGATCAGGATGATATCGGCGCCACCTTCGATCAGTGCATTGGTTGACTCGGTGTAGGCCTCGACAAGCTGGTCATAGCTGACGTTGCGAAAGCCCGGGTCATTGACGTCCGGTGATATAGAGGCAGTGCGGTTCGTCGGGCCGAGGACTCCGGCTACAAAGCGTGGCTTCTCCGGTGTGCGGGCAGTGGCTGCATCTGCAGCCTCGCGGGCCAGTTTTGCCGAGGCAACATTGATTTCGTGAGACAAATCCTCCATGCCATAGTCAGCCATGGCGATGCGCGTTGAATTGAAGCTGTTGGTTTCAATGATGTCGGCGCCTGCATCCAGGTATTGGGTATGAATATCCCTGATTATTCCGGGCTGCGTCAGGCTCAGCAGGTCATTATTTCCCTTCAGATCAGACGGCCATTCGGCGAACCTTTCACCGCGATAATCAGCCTCTTCCAGCTGATGTCGCTGGATCATGGTGCCCATGGCACCGTCCAGAAAGAGGATGCGCTCGCTCAGAAGTCGGGTAAAATTTTTCATATGTTTCAGTTAAATAGGGTAAATCACGCTAGTGTAGCATGCAGCTTGACATTTGCGTGCATGCCTTTCAGTTTAACTACCGGGCTTGATGGAGTGATACTAGTAGTGCCGACAGTCTGTCATGACAGAGGCGCACTCATCACCCTATATATTGTATTTTTTGGCTGGCCCGACCCCAGATGTAGTACTATTATTACGTTGTTTGATTTTTAACCTAAACTCAAGGGTATAACGGCCTGATCAATCACTGTTAATGATGTATCTGAAGAAAAAACGGCTCATGCTTGCTTTGGTTGCTGTGCTAACGGTACAGACACCTGCTACTGCGCATGCCAGTGCCGATATCTTTGGCGCCATGTTTCGCATGATGCTACTGATGATGAACTCGATGTCCGATGCCATGCTGGGAAACACCAATAACACGGGCTGGGGTTCAGCCAGTCCTTTCGGCATGGGTATGACTACCCTGCCGATGATGAGTGGTTTGTACGGCACGAATCCAATGACCGGGTTTGGAGGTATGTCTCCCTGGTCCGGCATGAACGGTGTGCCAATGAATGTTATCAGCCCCTGGTCCGGCATGAACGGTATTCCGTTGAATGGTATGAGTCCCTGGTCCGGTACGAACAGTGTGCCATTTAACAGCTGGTCAAATCCCTTCTCCAGTGCTTATCCGTCCTACGCCAATAATCCGTTCGGTCATCAGCAATATGGCAGCTACTACCCTGAGCCACGAGGTTCATTGCTGGACGGTCGTTGGTATGGCAGTAGCGGTGAAGTGCTTGAAGTACGAGGTAACCGGTTTCGTTTGCTGGATGCTCAATCCGGCATCGCCGGTGTCATTCGTATCGAAAACAATATAGTCAGTCTGTACAGCCCGCAGTCCGGTACCGTGACGCAATATTACTTTATTCGAAATCAGTACGAGCTGATTCTCAGGGACGCCGCAGGTCGGGTACTCAATTTTCGGCTGCAACCAGTTAATTCTGCCAACTACCGCTTCTAGAAAGTTTCAAATCAGGTAACTGTCGTTGTTATTGTCTGTAATTCACAGCACGGAACAGCTGCCAGATGTGCTGTCGGACACGCATAAATCTGCTACCCTGCAGCCACTGAACACAATCAAAATAGCCATTTTCCCAAGGAGACTTCAATGCCGGTTCGTTTTATTATCATCCTGATCTGCATTAGTTTTTCTGTGTCGGCAAGTGACACACGCAGCACTGCAGCCAACCCTGAATACCAGCAATGGATCGAGGCCATGAAAACCGGGCCGCGTGGACCCTTCAAGGAACTGCGCTGGTTCTGTAATGACGGTACCGAGCTGCCCCCGAAAGAATATGCCTGCGTTGATCATGGTGGTGGTTACCAGCATGGTGCCTGGAGTGAGAACACGCTGATATTGCGTGAACACGGCTACAAGATTGCCAACCTGCTGGCAGGCTATAATCCTGAGGCACAGCTGGGAAAACCGGATTTTATCGATACCTATAACCAGTTGCTGATTGAAAAATATCTCATTGCAGCTGACGATGGCTGGATATTCAGAAAAGCCCTGTTCTATCGTGGCGCCATCCAGGAAGAGGATGAACGTGAGGGCGGTCGCAAACTGCTGCTGGCGCTGAGTGGCGAACCGGAGTGGATCACTACCCGTTACCCGGCTTTACGGATTGGTGCTGTGCTGGTAAGTCACGGCAAAAGCACTGCCTCGGTACAGAAAGTCAGGCAGGTATCTGCCGCCCTGTCTGATCAGGATCCCGGCTTCAATGAACTTCGTGGCAAGATTCATGGCACCCCGGATGCGGATGATGCGCAGCGCGTACGTGACTATGCTGCTGGTGTTTCTGATCCGGCCATGCAGGCTAAATATGAAGATCTGGCTAACGATATTGACCTGGTTTACCAGGGGGAGCCATTACCGCAAACGTTACGGCAGGCGGCCATGGTGTTTACTGCCGGCCCGTGGTTGCAGGAAATACTTCGCAGCGCTGCTGCAAAGCTTGAAAAAGAAACTGCTGCCGGTAATCGTTACCTGGTGACAGCGCAGCTGCTCTCGGAACTGCGAAATGCCCTGCCCCGGATCAAAAATGCGTCGGCACGCTTGCGGGTGATTGACCTGAGTCTTGCTGTAGAAACGGAAAATTTCAGTGCCAGTGCAGAACTGCGAGAACAACTGACATCAGCCAGCCGACACCAGCATATTGTCTGGTTGGGAGCGGCTGTTGATGCGGCATATGGTACTGGTGCTATTAACCGCCGTGGTCAAAAAGAACTGCAAAAGTCACTGGCCGGCATTGCAGCAAACAGTGTCTCGCTCGCCAATTACATGGATACCCTGGGTTACCTTGCGCGCGTGCCTGGTTGGGGTACCCAGGCTCTGCGTTTCCAGTTCTTTGATTCAATGCAAAAACTGTCCGAGATTGAGCCGCAGGCGCTATTGTTTATTCAGGATCAGTTGCGAGGCAGCCCGCTGCTGTTTTATTCACAGCTACTTGATGATTTGTTACAGGATGCAAACCGGCTCGCCGGTGTGCAATACAAGTTGTTTGACAAGAATATCGGCGTGGGTTTTCGAGCGCTTAATCCGGGGCTGGCCCGGGGAGTGCTGTATGCCAGCCCGGATTTCTCGAATATAGCCAACTTTGATCCGCACGGTATTTATCTGTTGCCGGAAACCGTTTCCGAGTTGCCGCCGGTAGCCGGCATCATGACGGCCGGCGAAGGCAACCCGCTGTCACATGTGCAATTGCTCGCCCGTAACCTGGGTATTCCCAATGTTGGTGTCGATGAAAGTTTACTTTCCACCTTGCAGAAACATGATGGAGAAAAAGTCGTTATGGCTGTGAGTCCGTCCGGGCTGGTAGAGCTAAGTCGTGATGGACCTGAATGGGATGCAATTTTCGGCGAAGATAACAGCAACCAGGGCGCTGAAATCAGTCCTGATCTTGAGAAACTGGACTTGTCAGTGCAGTCTTTTCTGTTACTGGACGATCTGCGTGCCAGTGATTCTGGCAGAACTGTCGGTCCGAAGGCGGCCAAGCTGGGTGAGCTGCGCCATCATTACCCCGATGCTGTTGCAATGGGAGTTGCCATACCGTTTGGTGTTTTCAAGGCCACTGTGCTCGACAAACCTTACAACAGCAGTGGCAAGACGGTATTTGAATGGATGGTTGGTGAGTACGAGCATATTCATGGTATGCCGGCTGATTCAGTCGCGCGCCGTGACTATACCAACCGCTTCAGGGAGGAATTATATAACCTGATTGCAAACTCGAAACTGGACGACACGTTTCGCACGCAGTTGCGCAAAACCATGGCGCAAGCCTTTGGTCCGGGCGATAACTACGGAGTATTTGTGCGTTCTGATACCAATGTTGAGGACCTCGCCGGCTTTACCGGTGCCGGCCTGAATCTTACCCTGCCAAACGTGGTCGGCGTGGATAATGTCATTAATGACATCCCGAAGGTGTGGGCGTCGCCTTTTACAGCACGTGCCTTTGCCTGGCGACAATCACACATGGCCCGTCCGGAGCATGTCTACCCGGCTGTACTGTTGCTGCGTTCGGTTCCGAATGACAAATCGGGGGTAATGGTGACACAGGACATAGATAGCGGTGACAGGGCCGTGCTTTCCGTTGCAGTGAATGAAGGCGTCGGTGGCGCAGTTGATGGCCAGTCTGCTGAATCTCTCCGTATCGATACACGTGATGGTTCCGTGCGCGTGTTAGCGATGGCGACTGCACCCTGGCGGCGTAATCCGAATCCTGACGGTGGTGTTGACAAGTTGCCAGTCAGTGGCAGTGATACGGTGCTGCAACCTGACGAAATCAGGCAACTGATTACCTTTGCGAAGGAATTACCTGACAAGTTCCCACCTATTACAGACGATGCAGGCAACCCGGCTCCTGCCGATATCGAGTTCGGTTTTCTGGATGGCAAACTGCATTTGTTCCAGTTGCGTCCCTTTCTGGAAAGCCGGCATGCACGGGGTAGCAGTTACCTGAACAAAATGGATCAGTCACTGCAGGGTAATATGAACAACATGGTTAATATGCAAGAGGCCCCGAAATGAAAAGATATGCAGTTGTTTTTATCATGACAATGTTCCTGCCGGTGCTGGCAGCAGCTTACCCGCTGGATGGCTACCAGGAAACCGGTATTCGTCGCGTCGAGGGTGCCCGGCTTGCGAATGAAGGTGTCATCCCCGGCCGCAAGCAGCCGGCGGGTGCCCTGCTCTCGACCGACCAGGTAAATTTACGCTTGCTTGGCTACCGCAATATGGACCTGCCGGCAGCGGATCCCGCATTCAGTAAACAGCTTGTAAATATGCTTGGCAGCAGTGCGCCGAACTACGGTATTGCCGTCCTCGATATCAGCGACCCTGCGAACCCGGTTTATGGAGAACATCGTGGAGACTATCGGCAAAATACCGGCAGTGTCGGCAAGATTATCGTCGCGCTGGGTTTGTTTCAGGCGCTTGCCGATGCGTGGCCGGATGATCTGGACAAGCGTCGCGAGGTACTGAAAAATACGATTGTGACGGCGGATGATTTCAGTAAAACAGATCATCACAAGATCCGTATTTTTGATGTGGAGACGAAAACCCTGACACGACGTACCATGCAGGTGGGCGATCGGGGATCACTCTGGGAATTCCTTGACTGGACGCTGTCGGTCAGCTCGAATTCTGCTGCCGCCATGACCATGCGTGAAGCCATGTTGCTAAATCATTACGGCAAGAGTTACCCGCCGTCAGAAGCCGAGATTCAGCGGTTTTTCAATGACACACCAAAGCAGCAGTTGACTGAACTGTTTCAACGTACCTTTTTTGATCCGATTACACGAAACGGTCTGGATATTACCAAGCTCAGACAAGGCAGTTTTTTCACGCGTACAGGCAAACAGAAAGTAAACGGTGGCGGCAACAGTTATGGAACGGCACGTGAACTGGTAAAGCTGACATTGCGCATGGAGCAAGGCCGCCTGGTTGACGAATTTTCCAGCCGCGAACTGAAACGCCTGCTGTATATGACTGAACGCAGAATCCGTTACGCTTCGGCACCGGCGCTCAGGGACTCGGCGGTTTATTTCAAGTCCGGTTCACTTTACAGCTGCATGGAAGAAGAAGGTTTTAAGTGTGGCAAGTACATCGGTAATAAAATGAACTACATGAACTCACTCGCCATCATAGAAACTACCAGTGACGGCTATCAACTGGACTATATTGCAGCGCTGATTTCCAATGTTCTGAAGGTGAATTCAGCAGTAGAGCACCAAACGCTTGGTACGCGTATCCACAGAATGATCGAAAAGGCCCATCCGCCCGGAGAAATACGTAAAGCTGCGCCACTGTTAAAAATACCGCCCGGCTAGTTTGTGATCAAACAAATACTTGCGTTATTTTTCGCTATGCCAGGAAGTTCCCGGACGAACCACTGATTTCAGTTCATTGACGATGTCACCTAGCGTACGTGAACTCCTGCTGCCTTGCGGGTCTTCGCCAAGCTGTGTCAGCAATTCGTTGTAGAGATAAGCTGGCAGGACATTTTCAAGGTACTCGAGTGCGGTTCCACGCAGGTTCATATCCTTGCTGAAGGCTGCCTGCATCGACAGGCGCACGGCGTCCGGGTCCAGAGTCAGCGCCAGCAAGGTAAATACATGTTCAAGACCACGATTGAATTGCGGGTTTACGTCTTCCTCGTCACTGGCATAATCCATCTTCAGTTCCATGTCTCGACCTTCCCACTCCTCCGGGCTGGCTTTTAATTCGGCACTGATGGCATCGTATACCTGCTGTCGGGGAATAACGAGACGTGGATTCCTCTGCCGCATGCGCAGCAGCACCCGTGCGCAGCTATAGCGGACGTTAAATGTCTCGTCGACCATGCCCAGTAACAACCCTGCAATTGATCTCGGGCTGTGGCTAGCTTCCAGTACACCAGGTAGTCGCTGGCGTACCAGCAAAGGCAAGTCCGGATTTAGCAATGCATCAGTTAGTTGTCCTGGTATGCGGGTAACCAGCCAGCGCAACTCGGAGCGTGCCTCGAGGGATATTTCATTATTGGAAAGTAGCGGGATCATGTAATGCGCTACGCTGACATCAAGATCAGGATTTCCCAGTGCGCGGCGTATGCGGTGTGTGTCTCCCGAGGTCAGGTCACTGACTATGAGTGCCATCCGGCTTGCTTCGTCTGTAATGGTTGTTTCGTCATCGCTATCATCCTGATCGCCCGGATGTGCCAGTGCATCAATTTTTGATTGCAGAAACTCGCGCTCGCTATAGGCGCTGGTTTCCGCAAGAATTTCCTGTGTGGTGGCATCTATAATGTCTTCTTCATCGATACGAACGACGCCCTTGCGCAGACTTCTCGCCAGTTGATTGATATAACCCCGGTTCAGCCGAACCACGACATACAAGGCAAGCGAGGCAACAACAACTGCACAGCCAGCAACCACGGCTGTCGGCAGATTGGGTGCAATGAACAGTAACAGCAGCAATAGTCCGCTGCCGATGAGGTCGCCAAGCCGGTCACTGGCGACGTCTATGATAGTTTTTGTAGGGCGTTTCTTGTGTGGTGGTAGCGGCGTATAGAGAAGTTCAAATGCCGAGCGGAAAAAAGAATTGGTGAATGCGGCCTGGCTTCCACGCAGTGTCACCATGGTCCACAGGTGTGTGAAAGCCACGCCAATAATGCCGAAGAAGGCGATTGTGAAAGGTAATATGGCAATGGTCATGCCTATACCGTAGCGCTGCAGAATGCGACGTCCCAGCAGGCTTTGCAGTAAAAATCCAAGTACGCCGATCGACGCATAAAATGTTCCGAAAAAAGCCACCAGGGATTCGCTGTCCCTGAAATGAGCCGAGGCCTCTGACTTAAATGCATAATCGACCAGTGCAGCCATCACAGCCACCAGCATCATCAGTGCAGCCATCCACTGCAGGTAATGTGTCTGCGAGATAACCGTAAAAGCAGAACGCGCTCTTACTGCATTATCGACCGGCATGACGCGTGTTGGTGCGCCAATACAACGGACCGTCACCATGCAGATAAAATGCAGACCGCTGAGGAACAGCAGCACGGTGCGTACATCCATGGACTTCGCAACCTCGGAGGCCAGCACGCCTCCGATGACGCCGCCAAGCGCAGCGGCGGCGGCTATACGTGCAACACGTTGTTTGGCTGAATGTGGATCAAAGCGTTCATTGATAATCGACCAGAATCCGCTAATCAGGATGGCACCAAAAATGGCCATGTGCAGATACAGTACGACAGAGGTTATAGCAGGTCGGTACTCCAGCAGAAACCACTCTCCGATGTATAACAGTGAACTCAGTCCAAAGATGACAGGGATTAACCTGATAGGGCTGAAAACGGATAACAGTCTCGACATGATCAGCACGCCGGCTATTGAAGCGATAGCGGCGGCAATGACAACTTTTGGCAGATTGGTGACATCAAAATTGGACAAAAACAGGGCATCACGTGTTGCTTTGCCTGCGACCTGTTGCGCAATCATGGTGGTTGCGGCAACCAGGGCAAAGCCAAGTGCGATGACATCGGTACGGCGACTGTTATCCATGTGAGCTGGCGAGCTTGTTTCTACCTGAATGGCTCAAGTTGCGAGGTGTACTGCCGATAAATTTGCATGAAACCGAAACCGTTCTATTAAATGTCTGGAGACAGATAATTGACCTCTTTAAGGTATAAAGTCCCACGTTACGCTTACTTTTAGATTGAAAATACTTGTTGTTTAATATAATATTCAATAAATACAATAAGATAGGATGTTTATCCAGTAATTGGGTATAAATTTGAACGGTGGCTATTGAAATAGATTTCATTGATATTAATGACGGCTAATGTGTTGATAAGAGACTGATTTCTGATAGGATACTCCGCCATATGCGCAATTTATACTTAATCGTTTTCGCCCTCCTCGGAATTGTTACCACTGCCCAGACGCTCGCTGATGGCGCTGGCGGGTTTCCATCTCTCTGGGATAGCTATGACGTCAGCCTGCAGAAGCAGCTCGAAGGTGCATTGCTGGAACTCGGGCTTGATAAGGCTGTACGCAGCCACAAACTTGGTGTGACGGTTATTGATATTACCGATCTTGAAGAACCGCGCGTAGCTTCTGTAAACGGCGATGATATGTTATATGCCGCCAGCCTTCCCAAAATCGCCATTCTTATGGGTGCGTTTGTGGAAATTGAACAGGGTAATATGGAGTTGGATGACGATACGCGTGATTCGCTGACGCGCATGATTCGCAATTCCTCAAATGCTGATGCGACACGCATGCTGAATCACGTTGGTAAGAAACGGCTGCTGGAAATACTGCAGTCCGATACGTACCACCTGTACGATCCCGATGTGAACGGTGGGCTTTGGGTTGGCAAGGAATATGGCAAGTCTTCTGCCTACAAGCGTGACCCGCTGCACAATCTTTCTCATGGCGCTACGCCGATGCAGGCTGCACGTTTTTATTACCTGCTTGAAACCGGTCAGCTTTGTAACTCCAGGCTGAGCGCTGAAATGAAAACCATGCTCGGCAATCCGGGAATCAATCACAAGTTTGTTAAAGGACTTTCTGATTTCAAAGATGCAAAGATCTACCGTAAATCCGGATCCTGGCGCAAGTGGCATGCTGACAGTGCCATTGTCGAGGCGAGCGGACACAAATACATCGTGGTTGCACTGGCCGAGGACAGCAGGGGCGGTTCGTGGTTAAGCCAGTTGATCAAGCCCATTCACAGGTTCATGATTGCGGAAAAAGTAGCCAGCAACGCACACTAGGAAGGCCCCCTTCTGCTACGAAACCTGACCTAGGGGTCAGGTTTTTTTATGTCTGCAGCTCCAGACATTACTTTATGCCTGTGCCGGTAATATTATGGGTAATACTGTTTGGCGGTGTATTATTCACCCCTGTAAACCTGATCCTGTTACGGCATGCTCATTATGAGTTGTCCGGCAGTCAAACCGGGAGATGCGCTGATTTATGGAGATTATATCGTTATCCGGCTTCCACAGGATCCTGCCACAGCTGCTTACACGTCTTCTTGCAGTGTTTATTGTATTGCAGTCGGGCGCATGTGTACGTCATCCCGAAAAGAGTAATGCTCACGAAATGCTGAACGCCACCCTGTGGCAGCAAAGTTCTGCAGAATATATTGCTGTCGTCAGACAGGTGTACCAGACCGCACGCAGCAACCTGGATCTGGCACTTGCCGATCCGGACTGGACAGCAGCGCTGGAACAAGCAAATGATTATGCTGACCTGCCGCCCGCTATCATGCTCGATATTGACGAGACAGTGCTCGATAATGGTCCCTATGAAGCACGCATCATCAGTACGCTCGGTAGTTATTCCCCGGCGACTTTTGCTGAATGGTGCCACCAGCAGAATGCTCCGCTGGTGCCCGGTGCAAAGCAGTTTCTCGATTATGCTACGGGGAAGGATGTGGCTGTTTTTTACTACAGCTCGCGGCGAGAGAAATTGCGTAGTTGTACGACCAGGAATATGCGTGAACTGGGACTACCCCTGCAGGGAGATACGCGGTTATTACTGAGTGACGGCACCAGCAAGTCCGATTACCGAAAAATGATTTCAAGGCAGTACCGGATTTTGCTGCTGGTTGGCGATAACATGGAAGACTTTGCGGCAGGTTCAAAAGCGGACCCTGCCAGTCGACGTGAGCTGGCGCTGCGTCACGCTGATCGCTGGGGAAAACAATGGATAATATTGCCGAACTCTATCTATGGCCACTGGGAATCCTCTATGTACAATTTTGACTATCATTTACCAAGAGATCAGCAGCTGGATATGAAACGGCAGTATTTACGAGAGCAATTACAGTAACCGCAAGCCCTTTGCAGGTTGAATTTATAAAATGCGGCTGCTTGTTTGTTGTATAGTCTAAATCTGTTATTGGCGAACTTAACATCAGGGAGAACAGCTATGGATATTCAAACATTACTGATTATTCTGGCAATCGGTGCAGTAGCCGGTTGGCTGGCAGGCGTTATCATGAAAGGAGGTGGTTACGGATTGCTTGGCGATATTATCATCGGAATTATCGGTGCCTTTGTGGGTGGTTTTCTGTTTGGACTGCTGGGAATTTCGGCTGGCGGACTGATTGGACAGATAATTACTGCAACTGTGGGTGCCGTCGTGCTGATTTTTGTGTTGCGGTTGGTTAAAAAGGCCTGAGGAGATAACGCTGATGGATAAGGATGTCGGCAATGATGAGGTCGTAGCACTTAAAGAAGATATAGCGAAGCTGCGCGAAGATGTTGCCAGGCTGGCCTCTGCTGTACTTGAAGCGGCCAGTGAAAAAATTGATGATACCCGGGACGAGGTCCGCAAAAACAGCCGGGGTACTGTTGATGAAGTTACCGGGCGAGTTACCGAGGGTATTGACCGCGGAAAGCAGTTTCTTGACGACCTTGATGCACAGGTAAACCGACACCCGTTAGGCAGCACGCTCATTGCTTTTGGTGCCGGCTTGTTGATAGCCAAAATACTTGGATCGGGTGAGAAACGCTGAATAGCCTGGCCGATTTTATTGTTGCGTTTTTTGACCTGCTGGAGTCAGAAGGACGTGCCTTGCGTCGCAGTGTTATGCGTTCGGGTACTGCGCTGGCACTTGTTGGCATGGCGGCATTACTTTCGCTGATCAGTATCGGCTTCTGTATATTCGGCGCCTACCAGTATCTGCTGACCATTACTGAACCGGTGCTGGCCGCCTTTATCACAGGTGGTATTACTTTCATGTTTTCGCTGGTGATATTGTGGATCGGAATACAGCTGGGACGCTAACACCTGCACAGGCCAAGGCCCGATTACGCAGTGTCGTTGAAAATATGGGGCCTGCGGCATTTATTCGTGAAAAACCGCGTGAAACCATTGGTATGGCTTTCGTCGCAGGCATGCTGGCCGGAAAGTCATCCAGGGCCAATGAAGCGCTGGCCAACACCCTCGTAAGCCTGTTGCTGGATACAACACGTTGATATGGTCTTTTTTTTTTAACGACGTGACCGTCATCTGAAAAGCCAGCCTGTCTGCATCATAGACTGCCAGAATCAGTCGGAATTGTCGCAGAGCAATACTCACTCACCGGCAAGTGTCATCACCCTTGCCTTTGGCCGCTACTGTCGAGCGCTGGCAGGCAAGAGAAAATAGCTTTTTATTGTGAATTGTCGATGCTGTCCAGTCCGCCCATATAGCTGGCCAGCGCAGTTGGTATGCGAATAGAACCGTCTGCCTGCTGGTGATTCTCCATGACGGCAACCAGTGTTCTGCCAACCGCCAGACCTGAACCATTGATTGTATGCAACAGCTCCGGTTTCCCCGTTTCCGGATTGCGCCAGCGTGCCTGCATGCGACGTGCCTGAAAGTCCTCGAAGTTACTGCAGGAAGAGATTTCCCGGTACTTCTGTTGTCCCGGCAACCAGACTTCAAGGTCATAGGTTTTTGCAGCTGAGAAGCCTATGTCACCGCTGCACAGTGTGACAACGCGGTAAGGCAGTTCAAGCTTTTGCAGAATATTTTCTGCATGAGTTGTTAACTGCTCCAGCGCGTCATAGGAGTCTTGCGGGCGAACCATTTGCACCATTTCGACTTTTTCGAACTGGTGCTGACGGATCATACCGCGCGTGTCTTTTCCATATGAGCCAGCCTCCGAGCGAAAGCACGGAGTGTGCGCAGTGTAGCGCATGGGTAATGCAGCAGCATCCATGATGGTGTCGCGTGCCAGATTGGTGACCGGAACCTCAGCCGTCGGTATCAGGTAATAGCCGGGTTCGCCCTCCATTTTAAACAGGTCTTCTTCGAACTTTGGCAGCTGCCCTGTGCCTTTGAGGCTGTCACTGTTGACCAGGTAAGGCACATAGACTTCGCGGTAGCCATGTTCGCGGGTGTGGGTGTCCAGCATAAACTGGATCAGGGCCCGGTGAAGCTGTGCCAGTGGTCCCTGTATGACGCTGAAGCGCGAGCCGGTTAACGTGGCCGCTGTTTCAAAATCAAGTTGTCCCAACTGCTCTCCAAGGTCAACATGATCCTTCGCTTCAAAATCGAAAGCTGTCGGCTCGCCCCAGCTTCTCAGTTCCGGGTTGTCTTCCTCGCCCTTGCCCTCGGGTACCGTTACATGAGGAATGTTGGGTATTCCCAAAAGCATGTCGTTAAGGCTGGCTTGAATGGCGGCGAGTTCCTCTTCCCTGCTTTTGAGCTGTTCACCCAGACCTTCAACTTCCTTCAGGAGCGGCGCGATATCCTCGCCATTTGCCTTGGCCTTGCCAATGTTCCTTGACCGGCCATTGCGTTCAGCCTGCAGTTCCTGGGTCAGTGACTGGATGTCCTTGCGTTGCTGTTCCAGGGCCTGTAATTTTTCCGTATCCAGTGTAAAGCCGCGTCGTGCCAGTTGCAGCGCCACACCGTCCAGGTCATTGCGGATTAATTTGGGGTCAAGCATGTTATTCCTTTTTTTAAACTACCAGAGTGGCCGACCAGCAAACAATATGGCCGGGTTTAACCATCGTGCGAATGTGCTCGAGAATTATATTGGTCTTCTCTGGCACATCAAAGAATTCAATCACCAGCGGCAGATCAAGCGACATGTCCATGAGGGACGCTGAATGCATCTTTCCGGATTTCCCAAAGCCGCTGATGGCACGTAACACCGTAACACCCTGAACCTTTTCCTGGTCGTGCAGGTGGCTGAGCAGATCATCCAGCAAGCCTTCGGATTCAGTCAGATAAATTCGTACGAAAGTGACTTCCAGTGTATTCATAGCTGCCTCGCTGCAATAACTCCCAGTGTCGCTGCGCAAACACATACAGTGACGCTGATGACGACATTTAACAATGCCTTGCCGAGTTGTCCGCCCTCAATGAGATTCAGTGTTTCCATGGAAAACGTTGAAAAGGTTGTGAAGGCGCCAAGCACCCCTATCAGCAGGAAAGCCCGTACGGCAGCACCGGCAGCAAGTCGCTCAATCAACCAGATGTAAAGGAATCCCATCAACAGGCTGCCCAGCACATTGACAGCCAGCGTACCGTACGGAAAACCGCTGCCAAGGCGACTGTGGACAGCGAGAGAAGTCCAGTAGCGCAATAATGCCCCGATGGCACCACCGGCAGCAATTGCTATCATCTGTGTCATATGGATCTGGCGTCAGTCATGGCTGTGATGGTACACGCAGGCTTGTGATTACGCATCTGTCTTAATTGATTACTCAACCTTTATGCTTGTTGTCCAGTGCCCGCAGGTGTGCCAGTTTTTCTGCTATTTTTATTTCCAGGCCACGTGGTACCGGCTGGTAATAACCAGGATTCCCCATTTCCCCGGGTAAATAGTTTTCGCCCGCCGCGTAAGCTTCGGCCTCATCGTGGGCATAGCGATAGGCCTTGCCGTATCCCAGTTGTTTCATTAGCCTGGTCGGAGCATTGCGAAGATGTACTGGCACTTCCAGCGACCCGGTCTTGCCTATGTCGGCACGGGCATTGTTGTAGGCCTTGTAAACGGCGTTACTCTTGGCCGCACAGGCCAGGTAAATAACGGCCTGTGCGATCGCCAGCTCACCCTCGGGGCTGCCGAGGCGCTCCTGCACATCCCAGGCATTCAGACTCAGGGTCAGTGCCCGCGGGTCGGCGTTACCGATGTCCTCGGAGGCCATGCGCACCACGCGTCTGGCGATGTATAAAGGGTCACAGCCACCGTCCAGCATGCGCACCAGCCAGTACAGGGCGCCATCCGGTGATGAACCACGTACCGACTTGTGCAACGCAGAGATCTGATCGTAAAAATCATCGCCGCCCTTGTCGAAGCGTCGGCTGCCACCGGCGATAACCTCATTTAGTGTTGCCTCGGAAATAACGCACTTTCCATCAACGTCTTCCGCAAGGTCAGAAACGATTTCCAGCAGATTCAGCGCGCGACGCGCGTCTCCATCTGCTGCCCGGGCCAGGCTGTCACGCAGCCTGTCCGACATGTCGAGTGAAAGGTTTCCGAGGCCATGTTCGGCGTCATTCAGGGCGGCATCAATAATAATCCGCAAATCTTCCGGTTCGAGTCGTTTTATAACGTAGGTACGGGCGCGCGACAGCAGCGCGCTGTTCAATTCGAAAGATGGATTCTCGGTGGTGGCACCAATAAAAATCAGCGTACCATCTTCAACATAGGGAAGAAACGCATCCTGTTGCGCCTTGTTAAAACGATGTGCCTCGTCTATGAACAGAATTGTCTGGCGCGACTCCATGTCGCGAATCTGCTGTGCGACTGCAACTGCGTTACGGATGTCTTTTACGCCGGCGAGTACCGCAGAAAGTGTCAGGAATTCTGCATTGGTATATTCAGCCAGTAATTTTGCAAGTGATGTCTTGCCGGTACCGGGTGGTCCCCAGAGAATCATCGAGTGCAATCTGCCCTCTTCGATTGACTGGCGTAGCGGTTTTCCGGTGCCGAGTATGTGTGCCTGCCCGGTGTAGGCATGCAGCGTCCGTGGTCGCATACGGTCAGCCAGCGGGCGATAGTCTGCGGTGGACTCAGTCATGGAAACAGGGCTACAGGAAGCCGTTAGTCGACATCTCCGACGACATCCGCACCGGCAGGCGGGGTAAATTCGAACACGGTATTATCCAGCACCGGGTTGCGCTCGATATCGGAGAAGCTGAAAACGGTGGTATTGCCAAAATTGTCATCGGCCTTGATACGCAGCAGGGTCTTGCCGGAAAAAACCAGCTGAATTCGTGTGACATTACTGTCATCCGATTTGGGTACCAGCACAACATGCTGCTCGCTGCCAGCTGTTGTCACTTCTTCAATATTAAAAACCATTTCCAGCGGCTGTTCGCCGCTCAGCAGCATGGCCGGTGTTGAGGTCAGTACATCGGCTGCCTGTTGTACGGTAACCTGTTCCAGGTCTTCGTCGTAGGACCACAGGCGTTTACCGTCTGCCACCAGCTGCTGGCGATAGGGAGTTTTATAGTCCCAGCGAAATCGTCCCGGGCGTTTAATCCACATGTGCCCTTCCGAGGATTGCAGTGGTTTGTTATTGCCGTCAGTGACCTCCTGGCTGAAATCTGCCTGCAATGTATGCAGCCCGGTAAAGAAGTCGGTCATCAGGGATGCTGGCTGGGTGGCGTGGACACAGGCAGGCAACAGTACCAGTGGCAGTATTTTTAATAGCTGTTTGCAGAAAGATAACATCATGCGTCCGGTGGTGGAGGTGCGAGTACTTCGCGATTGCCGTTACTTTCCATGGGAGAGACGATACCGGTTTCTTCCATGTGCTCGATCATGCGCGCTGCACGGTTATAACCGATCTTGAGGCGTCGCTGCACGCCTGAAATCGATGCGCGTCGTGACTGGGTGACGATGGCTACTGCCTGGTCATAGAGCGGGTCAGCCTCGGTGTCATCGCCGCCGCCACCACCGTTTTCAGGCGACAGGCCCGGAACGGGTTCCGTGGAGGCTTCGAGAATCTCTGCCATGTATTCCGGTGCCGACCTGCCCTTCAGATGGCCGGCCACCTTGTGGACTTCCTGATCGGAAACAAATGCGCCGTGTACGCGCACCG
>Ga0316189_10001929_pt1 | contig 20468 bp, 17 predicted proteins | sample LowCovwburrow_MG_FD_204930 | JGI IMG/M metagenome (GOLD analysis project Ga0316189, IMG submission 204930) | Coastal sediment microbial communities from Maine, United States - Lowes Cove worm burrow | ecosystem: Environmental > Aquatic > Marine > Coastal > Sediment | place: USA: Maine... | reverse complement strand
GTGACAACCATTTCAGAGGCTATTTGAAGACACTCACGCACCTTGTCCGGAGACCGCTGAAGCCGTTCGATGACGGCATCCGGAATGTAGATGTGCGGCATATTGCGCGAGATGTAACGGGCCATGCCCAGGGATTTGAGCAGCAGGACGGTGGGGATGATGACGATTTCCGGCTGTTTGATCCGTTTCAGAAACGGTTCAATGGCGGCGGTGTCGAACAGCGGGGGGGTGATGAAAAACCGTGCCCCGGCTTCGAAACGTTTCATCATCTCCTCCACCTCGAGATCAGGAGATTTCCCCTTGGCACCGGCATCGATGGTCGAGCCGACCATGAAATCCGGTGCACCGGCCAGTTCGATTCCCGCCATATCCCGTCCGCCGCGTAAATCCCGAATGGCATTCAGCAATTCGATCAAATCGATGTCGTATACCGACCGGGCCTGATGATGGTCTCCGAAGCTCGGGTCTTCGCCTTTAACCGCCATCACACTGGACATGCCGAGGGCATGGGCCGCCAGAAGATCCCCTTGCAGCGCTAGCCGGTTGCGATCCCGGCAACAAACCTGAAAAATCGCTGGCAATCCTTCCTTGCGCAGGACCATTGCGCCACCCAGGGAGCTCATCCTCATAACCGCATTGCTCATTTCCGGTACGACGAACTCATCGATCTTATCTTTGACCCTCTTGGCATTGGCGACCATTGTGGAGACATCCACCCCCTTGGGTGGTTCCATCTCCGCCAACACGGCAAATTCACCCGTCTCGAATTTGCTTTTTAATTTCATTGGCTTTCCTCCGAGTTTGAAAAGGATCTCTTTTGACCGGAAAGAGTGGCGGTTTACCCCAAACCGTTCCTGAGAGTTTTCCATTCACTCCGCAACAACCGTGCCGAAACCGCCGAAAAGTGATGAAAAGAAATTATTCATATAATTTAAATGACTTATGATAATATTTTACAAAAGACAACGGTATTGCAAATTTGCCCAAACTATGCCAATATGGCATGGATAAATCTTTTTATTATTAATTTCAGACAATTAAGGCGGTATGCCATTTTGGGATAGGCCAAAACCGTAGCCTTTACCTCGAGAGACGGTCTGCTCTTGAATGTGATCAAAAAAGGACCTTTGTAATGGATGAAACGATACTGGTCGTTGATGACGATTGGGACTTTCTGGAACTGATGAAGGCCAGATTGAGAGGCGCCGGCTTTAAGCAGGTGAAAATTGAGGACGATCCGTTGAAGGCAGCCGCCCTATTCGAGTCCGAAGAACTGTTCGACATCGCCCTGATCGATATGACGATGCCGGAGATGGACGGGCTTCAGTTGCTGGATAAGGTCAAAAACAACAGCCCCAGAACCGAATGCATCATCGTAACGGCGGTCAACGATGCGCGCGTGGCCGTCCAGTGCTTGCGAAAGGGAGCATACGATTATCTGGTGAAACCCATCAGCGAAGAGGATTTGGTGTTTTCACTCAAACGAATCCTTGAAAAAAGACGATTGCTGGAAATTCTCGACCTTGAAAGGAGCAACCGCCTGCCGATCCTTTCCAATCCGGAAGCCTTCAAATCGATCACCACCCGATCGCCCCTGATATTGAGGTTGCTGAAAGAAGCCGAACTGCACGCCGGCAGTGATGTGCCGATCCTGATTACTGGCGAAAGCGGTACCGGCAAAGAACTTCTGGCCAGAGCGATTCACGCCGTCAGCCCCCGCGCCCGCTATCCGTTTATGCCTGTCAACATGGCGGCCATCAGCGCCAGCCTGTTTGAGGCGGAATTTTTTGGTCACACCCGGGGGGCTTTCACCGGCGCGGAAAAAGAAAGGGACGGATACTTGAAAAATGCCCACCACGGCACGCTATTTCTGGATGAAATCGGCAATTTGCCCCCTGCGATGCAAGTGAAGCTCTTGCGGGTGCTGCAAGATGGCGAATACACCAAGCTGGGCTCCAGTGCCAGCTATAAGGTTGACGCACGTGTTGTCGCCGCCACCAATGAAGATCTTGAACAAATGATCTCGGATAAAACATTCCGAAAAGATCTCTATTATCGTATCCGGGGTGGTTGGCTCCACCTGCCGCCCCTGAGGAAGAGAAAAGAGGATATTCCCCTGCTGGTCGATCAATTTCTGAAGGAATACTGTGCCCCGTCCTCGAGCTGCGGTATCGACGAAGCCTCTCTGTGTTTGCTCACGGAATATCATTTCCCCGGCAACATCCGCGAATTGAAGTCGATTATCCAGTCAGCCGTTAACCTGGCCCAGGGCAAACCGATTTCAGCCGCTGTGCTCCCCCATCAGCTGCGCCGTTCAAAAGCGATCACCTCCTGCGAGCAGGCGGTCAATCCCGGTGACATTGCACCTCTGGCACAGATCGAAAAAACGCATATTCTTAATGCCTATCGACAGTTGGACGGCAATAAATCGCAAACAGCCAGAATTCTCGGCATCGGACTCAACACCTTGCGCCGAAAGTTAACCCTGTACGGCATCACCAATAGTTAGTTTCCGTACCCATAATTCTTGACAAGAAGTGACCAATCGTATTAGTTTTTTTCATATCCTGTTTTAAATCAGAGCGCAGACGCTGCGGTTTTCCCGACTTGCCTTGTAATCCACATCTCCATCGCTGCAATTTTTCATTCCGGAAGAAGAAAATGTGTGAAAAACCCACACGCAGGCAGCCGAAAAGCAGTTTGAAAATATTAGAAGCTGAAATTGAGAGACTTCAGAACGTGGAAGCGGAACTAAAGAGAAGTCTGCAGTTTACCGAATCTTTGCTTTCAGCCATTCCGATTCCCGTATTTTTCAAAGACGCAGAGGGACGGTACCTGGGCTGCAACCGGGCGTTTACCGAAATCGTAGGGGTAACACCCGACGAGATAAAGAGCAAAAAGGTCCATGAGGTGTGGCCGAGTGAACATGCCGAGCTGTATCACCAAAAAGACCTCGAGGTGATGAATAATTTAGAGCATCAGACGTATGAATTCGTCGTGCAAGACAAAAACGGCGCTAACCGTTCAGTCATCTTCAACAAAGACATCTTCCTTGACGAAAAAGGTAAAATCAATGGATTGGTCGGATCGTTTGTCGATATCACCGCGCGAAAACAATCCGAGGAGAAATTGCGTGAAAGCGAAGCCTTTCTTAACAAAGTGTTAAATTCTTCACTGAGCGGCATTTACATCTATGACCTCAAAATTGGTCGCAATATTTTTATCAATCCACAGTACACCGAGTTGACGGGTCTCACCATCGAAGACATCAAGGTCTTCGATCAAAAACAGTTTTTCAAGCGATTTCACCCGGAGGATCATTTGGCTGTGTCGGAACACATGCAAGCCGTTGCTTCCGCTCCGGATGGAAAAATCCTGGAAGTGGAGTATCGCTTCAGGACGGCGGACGGGCGGTGGATATCATGCTTGTCAAGGGATTCCGTCTTCCGGCGCGATGCGGATGGGTCTGTTCGACAAATAATCGGTGCATTCCTCGACATCACCAGATCAAAGCGCATCGAAAAGATGCTTACAGAATTGAATGAAACTTTAGAGGAACGGGTTCAAGAGCGCGTCAAGGAACTGAATTGTCTATATAGTATCTCTGCCCTTGGATATAAAACGCATTTGAGTTTGGCGGAAAATATCCAAGGCGTGGTAACCCTCATCCCGCCTGCCTGGCAATATCCGGAAATGACCTGTGCCCGGATCATCCTGGAGGGCAAAGAATTTAGAACACTGAACTTCAAAGAAACATCCTGGAAGCAATCTTGCAAAATTATTCTCAATCACGAGCAGATTGGACTCGTAGAGGTATTCTATTTGAAAGAAATGCCGCAACGCGACGAGGGGCCTTTCATCGTTGAAGAAAGACTGCTGATAGAGGCCATAGCGGAGCATGTGAGCCGAAATGTTGAACGCCATCGGTCCGAGGAAAGCATAAAGTCGCTGAGCAGGGAACTGATACGGATCCAAGAAAGGGAGCGGCATAGAATCTCTCGTGACCTACACGACAAGGTTGCTCAAGATTTGGCATCCTTGAAGATTGCCATCGAAACGCTTTTTTGCGATATGCCAGCAATCGTTCGTTCCCAAACGCTCAAAGTTTCGAAAATATTACAGATACTGGAGGAAAACATACGAAGTGTCCGTAAAATATCATATGACCTGCACCCCGCTGGATTAGATGAAATGGGCCTTGCAGTCGCCTTGGAGATGCTCTGTAATGAGTATTCCGAACACCACGCGATCGACATTGGCTTTAATTCGGCGGGTATCGAAAAATTGAAGATGGATTCCAATACTCAAATCAATTTGTATCGCATCGTGCAAGAGGGTCTGAACAATATCTGCAGACACGCCGAGGCCAAGAATGTCCGTATAAAGCTGGTAGCGGCCTATCCCAACATTATTCTTCGGATTGAAGACGATGGAAAAGGTTTTGAAATCGAGAAGCGTATGCGTGAAGCGGTTCTTGAAAAACGCATGGGGCTCATGAGCATGCGTGAAAGGGCCAACCTACTGGGAGGCAGAGTGCGTATCACATCCAAAGAAGGGAAAGGGACAAAAGTCGTGGTTAAATTTCCATTAAAGAAAAAATGAGGACCATCGAATTTTTCGTACTAAATCGCCGATACCTCCAGTGAAAACCCCATTGAAGAACGCCAAGGAATTCTCCCTCATATAACGACCCCATAAAGCTAAACCCCAACGTTGGGGCAAAATTTTGTGTTGACACCGGTCCGTCAAACCTTTAAATTCATTTGTATCGATTTAATGCCCACCCATTTATGACGCGGGACACGCTGGCGTGGTTTCACTATGCGTGGGTGGACCCGTTCTGAGGAGATGCCATGCGAGAGTTCATCAAGGTCATGAAGGCGCTGTCCGACCCAAACCGGGTTAAAATGATAAAGATGCTTCAGCGCCGGGTGATGTGTGTGTGCGAACTGCAGGGGGCACTGGGGTTGGCCCAATCTACGGTAAGCAAGCATTTGAAAATACTTGAAGAAGCAGGTATGATAACTTATCTCAAAGATGGCTTGTGGGTCAACTATCGATTGGCGGATGGTGCGAAAAATCAGTATGTGGCCAGCCTGCTCGGAAACCTGCGGCATTGGTTGGAAGACGACCCCGAGGTGGAGGCGCTCTTGTATCGACTGCCGGAAATCCGGCGGGAATTCATCTGCAAATAATTTTTTTTAACATTATATCGTTATATGACGAAATATAGATAGATTTTAGCGGCACAAAGGAGCCCTGTGAATGAAGGCGCTTGAAAATACAAATTGTTGCTCTACCGGGAAAGAGGGTCTGCCGTCCAACCCGATTTTTGGTTTAAATGGCAGATCGTTGACCGTTAAGTATCTCTTCATCTGTCTCCCCTTGCTTGCGGCTTGGTGGGCGATCTACCTGAATCTGTCACCCATTGCCGATCTTGCCACGGGGGCCTGCTAAGACTGTTCAAGCTTCCGGCGGCCGGTCACCTCGGCAGCGCCATTGCCTTTTTTATATACGAAGTGCCCAAGGTGCTCCTGCTGCTGACACTCGTGGTCTTCGGGGTGGGCATCGTCCGCTCGTTTTTTACGCCGGAACGCACCCGCACGATACTGGCCGGAAAGCGAGAATCGTACGGCAACATTCTTGCGGCGATGCTCGGCATCGTCACGCCATTTTGTTCCTGCTCGGCAGTGCCTCTTTTTCTGGGCTTCGTCACCACGGGCGTGCCGCTCGGCGTGACCTTTTCCTTTCTCATTTCGGCCCCTATGGTCAACGAGATTGCCGTGGTGCTCTTGTACGGTTTGTTCGGGTGGAAGGTCGCGGCCATCTATCTCGGTATGGGGCTTGTTATTGCAATCTTGTCCGGCTGGGTTATCGGCCGAATGCACATGGAAAACCATCTCGAAGAGTGGGTGTTTCAAATCCAGGCGGGCGACAATAGCGTCACAGAGCCCCGGAAAAATTGGGCGGATCGGATTCGCTGCGGCTTTGAAGCCGTGCGCGACATCGTTGGAAGGGTCTGGACATATGTCGTTTTGGGTATCGCGGTTGGCGCCGGTATTCACGGATATGTGCCCGAAGGGATCATGGCCGGTTTTATGGGAAAATCGGCCTGGTGGTCGGTGCCGGTGTCGGTATTGATCGGTATTCCCATGTATTCCAACGCGGCGGGCATCATCCCTGTGGTGCATGCCCTGCTTGAAAAAGGTGCCGCTCTGGGTACGGTTTTGGCATTCATGATGTCGGTGATCGCCCTGTCCCTCCCGGAAATGATCATTTTGCGTAAAGTTCTCAAGCCGCGCCTCATTGCAACTTTCATAGGGGTCGTCGGCCTTGGAATCCTTTTGGTCGGCTATTTGTTTAACCTTCTTGTATAGATGAATTATCGTCACAATATGAACATGCAAATTATTTTGTATCTTCGTATAAGTCATTGCATTGTTACAAAAATTATTATTTTTCAATCGATATAGGCCTTGACAGTACTTTTAGTGATATGGCATAGATCCCCTTTGGTTTAAACGGATGGTTTTTCAGCAAGCGCTAACTTTGGCCGGTGACCATTTTTTCCCCAGCGACAAAACGGGGTCAATCGAAAAAAGGAGTCGAAATGGGTTCAGCTAACGGAACGAAGAGCGGATCAGTGATGGTAGTGGGAGCCGGCATCGCCGGTATGCAATCTGCGCTGGATCTGGCAGAATCGGGTTATTACGTCTATCTTGTCGAGAAGTCGTCCGCCATCGGGGGGCTCATGTCCCAGCTCGACAAGACGTTCCCCACCAATGACTGTGCGATGTGAGTGATTTCGCCGAAACTGGTCGAGGTCGGCCGGCACCTTAACATCGAACTGCTCACCAACACCGAACTGCTTGATCTCAAGGGAAATCCCGGAAATTTCAGCGCCACCGTCTACCAGCAGCCCCGCTTTGTGGACTTGGCGAAATGCACCAGCTGTGGCGAGTGCACCAAAGTTTGCCCCATTGCTCTGCCCAATGAATACGACGAAGGCCTGTCCGAGCGTAAGGCCATCTTCAAACAATACCCCCAGGCGATCCCGGGAGCTTTCGGCATCAGCAAACGCGGCACGGCCCCCTGCAAAGCCACCTGCCCGGCTCATGTAAGCATCCAGGGCTACATTGCCCTGATCAATGAAGGAAAGTACCGCGAGGCGCTGGAACTGTTCAGAGAGGACCACCCGTTTCCCGGAATTTGTGGACGGGTCTGCCATCATCCCTGCGAAGAAGCCTGCACCCGCAATGATGTGGACCAACCCCTGGCCATCCGTGAATTGCACCGTTTTTTATCTGATTGGGAACTGGGCCAGGGCGAAATGTTTGTTCCCAAGACTGCCGCGCCGCGCGAGGAAAAAGTTGCCATCGTGGGATCCGGTCCGGCAGGATTGACAGCGGCCTATTACCTTGCCAAAGACGGCTACCAGGTGACAATCTTTGAAAAATTGCCGGTAGCCGGCGGAATGATGTCCGTGGGGATCCCCGAATACCGCTTGCCGAGAGATATTATCAAGCGCGAAATAAAGGTGATCGAAGAAATGGGGGTCACCATCAAAACCGGGGTCACCTTCGGCAAGGACGTCACCCTGGACAGCCTCAAAGCCGACGGTTTCTCGGCCCTCTTCATGGCCATCGGTCTGCACGGCGGTCGCCGGCTCGGGGTGGAAAACGAAGATGTCGAGGGCGTTCTGCAGGGCGTGGAGTTTCTGCGCGACACGGCCATGGGCAAAGATGTTCCCATTGGTGAGGACGTCATCGTGGTTGGCGGCGGCAACGTGGCCATTGACGTCGCCCTGACCGCCAAGCGCAAGGGAGCCAAGAACGTCACCCTGGTCTGCCTGGAGCGGCGCGAGGAGATGCCCGCCTGGCAGCACGAGATCGAAGAGGCCCTGGAAGGCGACATCGAGATCGTCAACAGTTTCGGGCCCAAGGCGTTTTTCATCGACAAGGGCAACAAGGTCTCGGGCATCGAGTTCAAGACCTGCACCGCCGTGTTCGACGAAAACAACCGCTTCAACCCGACGTATGACGAAAACGAATGTCAGCCGATTTTCGGCGACACGATAATCATCTCCATCGGTCAGAGCACCGACCGCTCTTTCATCGCCGAGCAGGGCGTCAGTCTCACCCGCGTGGGCGGCCTGGAAGCCGATCCGGTCACCCTGCAGACCCCGATTGACTGGGTCTTCGCCGGCGGCGATGCGTTCTACGGTCCCAAGTCGGTGGTGGAGGCTGTCGCCTGCGGCAAGGAGGCTGCCGAGAGCATTCACCGATTCGTCAACGGTCTGGATTTGACCGAAGGGCGGGAGAAGACCTGGGATTTCGAGAAGCCGGATGTCTCCCTGGAGCCCCAGAAAGCCCGAACCTCGGTTCGCTGCCTCGACCCGGACGCCCGGGAGTGCAACTTTCTGGAAGTCTCATTCGGCTTCAATGAAACCGAAGCGAAAATGGAAGCCGATCGTTGCCTGCGTTGCGGCATCTGCTCCGAATGTTACCAGTGTGTCAAGGCATGTCTGGCAGAAGCTGTCGATCACGACCAGAAGCCGATCCAAAAAGAGATTACGGTGGGCGCGGTCATTCTCTCCGCCGGCACGGACACCTACGACCCGTCACATCTAAAGGAATTCTATCATTACAGCAGCAATCCCAACGTGATGACCAGCCTGGAGTTCGAACGCATCCTGAGTGCCTCGGGCCCGACCATGGGGCACCTGGTGCGGCCCTCGGATGAAAAGGAACCGAAAAAAATCGCCTGGCTCCAGTGTGTCGGCTCCAGAGACACCAACAAGTGCGGCAACGGATACTGTTCTTCGGTCTGCTGCATGTATGCCATAAAGGATGCCATGATTGCCAAGGAGCACTCCGGCGGCGAACTGGACTGCGCCGTCTTTAACATGGACATCCGCTCCTATGGCAAGGACTATGAAAAATACTACAACCGGGCCAAAGATCGGGAAGGCATCCGCTTCATCAAAGCCCGCGTCCACACCATTTACGACGATCCGCAGACGCGCAACCTTCAGCTTGTCTTTGCCGATGAAAGCGGCAACATGACGGAAGAGACCTTCGACATGGTGGTCCTGTCCGTAGGCCTGCAGGCGTCGAAATCGACGGTCGATCTGGCCAACCGCCTGCAAATTAATCTCAACCGGTACAATTTCATCGACACCGATCCGTTCGCGCCGGTGACCACATCACGTCCGGGAGTTTACACCTGCGGTATCCTCCAAGGCCCAAAAGACATTCCCTCGTCGGTGACCGAGGCCAGTGCTGCGGCCAGTGCCGCCGGTACCGACGTGGCCGAGGCCCGGGGCAGCGACACCAAAAGTATCGATGTCCCCGATGAGATCGACGTCAGCAGTGAAGATGCACGCATCGGCGTATTCGTCTGCAACTGCGGCATTAATATCGGCGGAGTGGTGGATGTGCCGGCCGTCAAGGAATATGCCGAAAGCCTTCCCAACGTCGTATTTGCCGATGAAAACCTGTTTACCTGCAGTCAGGACACCCAGGAGAAAATAAAGGAGAAGATCAAGGAAGAGAAGCTCAACCGGGTGGTGGTGGCCTCATGCAGTCCCAAGACCCATGCCCCTATGTTCATGGAGACCCTCGAGGCCTGCGGGCTGAACCAATACCTGTTTGAGATGGCCAACATCCGGAACCAGGATTCATGGGTGCACGCCAACAATCCGGAAATCGCCACCGAAAAAGCCAAAGACCTCGTCCGGGCAGCCGTGGCCCGCTCCGCTATCCTGACACCGCTGCACGGGAAGGTGATTCCGGTAAACAAAAAGGCCCTGGTCATCGGTGGTGGCATTGCCGGTATGATTGCGGCGCTGGATTTGGCCGGACAGGGATTCGAATCGACGGTTGTTGAAAAAGCGTCCGAACTCGGCGGCATGGCGCGCAAGCTCCACCACACCATCGAGGGGGCCGACATTCACGCCTATCTCGATCAACTGATCGCAAAGGTTGGTTCCGAGAAAAAAATCGAGGTCCTGACCGATGCCCGGGTCACCGGGTTCGAAGGGTTCCAGGGCAACTTCGTCACCGAGGTGGCTGTCGGATCGGGCAACGGAACCCGCAAGCTCGATCACGGCGTGATCATCGTGGCCACCGGCGGTGGAGAATACCGACCTAAGGAGTTTATGTACGGCCAGGACGATCGGGTCGTCACCCAGGTGGAAGTGAGCGACCGCCTGGCGGAAAAGGGGGCGGCCGACCTGAGCAGCGTCGTGATGATCCAGTGCGTGGGCTCGCGCAACGAGGAAAACGAAAACTGCTCACGCATCTGCTGTCAGAGTGCCGTCAAAAATGCCCTGGAGATCAAGAAACTCAACCCGGACGCCCAGGTGTACGTACTTTACAGAGATATGCGCACCTATGGTCTGCTGGAGGACTACTACACCGAAGCCCGCAAGCAGGGCGTTATCTTCATCCGTTTTGACAAGGACCACCCTCCCCAGGCCGACTCCTCGTCCGGTGAAGTTCTGGTAACCGTCAAAGACCACGTCTTGCAAAAAAACGTGGAAATCCGCTGCGATCTTCTGGCGTTAAGCGCAGGCGTCGTGGCCGCCGACACCGAGGAACTCAGCAACATCATGAAGCTGAACCGCAATCCCGAAGGCTTTTTCATGGAAGCGCACGTAAAGCTCCGCCCCGTGGACATGGGCGGTGAAGGGATTTTCCTGAGCGGAATGGCCCATGGTCCGAAGCTGATATCGGAAACCATCGCCCAGGCCCAGGCCGCTGCGTCCCGGGCGACGACGTTTCTGTCCAAGGATGAGATCAAGCTCTCAGCCATCACCGCCAAGGTCGATACGGAACACTGCGTGAAATGCCTTACCTGTGTCCGTTCGTGCCCCTTCGATGTTCCGAAATTCAACATTGCGGAGGGCGCCATCAACATCGACGAGGCCCTGTGCCACGGATGCGGTGTGTGCGCCGGTGTGTGCCCCCGGCAGGCCATTCAGTTGAGCTTCTATGAAGATGAACAGATAATGTGTAAAATTGACGCCCTTTTGGCAGGAGGAATGTAATGGCCGATTTTGAACCGAAGATTATTTCGTTTTGCTGTAACTACTGAGGATACTCAGCCGCGGACCTGGCAGGTTCCATGCGACTGGATTATCCCGCCAACGTGAAGATCATCCGGGTGCCGTGCTCCGGAAAAGTGGACGTCCTCCACCTGCTGCGAGCCATTCAAAAAGGCGCCGACGGTGCCTATGTGGTCGGGTGTTTAGAAGGGACGTGCCACTATAACGAAGGCAATTTCAGGGCTCGGGAACGAGTGAATCACGTCCGCATGCTGCTGGAGGAGATCGGGATTGAAGGCGACAGGGTCAGAATGTATAACCTGTCTTCCGGGGAAGGCCCGACCTTTGCCGCCTATGCCAAGGAGATGACCGAGCACATCAAGGCGCTCGGCCCTAACCGGTTGAACGATAAGGCAACCGTCAAAAATTAAGGAGTCCATCATGGCCGAGGAAGCAATCAAGATTGGCGGAAAAAAGAAGAGCACCTTCATCGACAAGGTCAAGGACCTGCTGCCCGAGGGCGGCAACCTGAACCTGTGCCTGACCTGCGGGGCGTGCTCATCGGGGTGCCCGGCGACGGGCCTGGAGGGGATGGACCCGCGCAAGTTTCTGCGCATGGCGGCGCTGGGGATGGACGAGGAGGTGACGTCCACGCCGTGGGTGTGGATGTGCAGCATGTGCACCCGGTGCGTCTACGTCTGCCCGATGAAGATCAACATCCCTCAGCTGGTTTTTTACGCCCGGCAGTCCTGGCCGCGGGAAAAGCGGCCCAAGGGTATCGTGGGTTCCTGCGACATGGCACTCAGAAACGACACCTGCAGCGCGATGGGCGCCACCGAGGAAGATTTCCAGTTCGTGGTGGAAGACGTACTGGAGGAATATCGCGAAGCGCAGCCGGAGTTTGCCGAAATGGAAGCCCCGGTCAACAAGAAAGGCGCGGAGCTCTTCCTCAACCAGAATTCCAGGGAGCCGGTGACCGAGCCGGACGAGATGGTGCCGCTATGGAAGATCCTGCATTCGGTGGGCGCCGACTGGACTTACGGCACCAAGGGTTGGGCGGCGGAAAACTACTGCATGTTCATGGCCGACGATGACGCCTGGAAGCACATCGTGGAGGTCAAGCAGAAAGCGGTGGAGGACTTGGGCTGCAAGGTCTGGCTCAACACCGAGTGAGGGCACGAACTGTTCGCGGTCCGGTTCGGAGCGCAAAAGTTCAACCTCGATTTCAATTTCGAGATCAAAAGCATTATTCAATACTATGCCCAGTGGATCAAAGAAGGCAAACTGAAGGTCAGTTCCGAGTGGAACAAAGACCGTCAAATCAAATTCACGGTGCAGGACCCTTGCCAGTTGGTCCGCAAATCATTCGGCGACCCGGTGGCCGAGGACCTGCGGTATGTGGTCAAGGCGGTGGTTGGTGAAGAAAATTTTATCGACATGAGCCCCAACCGGTCGAACAACTACTGCTGCGGGGGCGGCGGCGGTTTCCTGCAGTCCGGTCTCCCCGAAGCGCGCAGGGAATACGGCAAACTCAAGGCCGAACAAATTCTCAAGACCGGTGCAGAGTACTGCATCACCCCGTGCCATAACTGCCACGCCCAGGTTCATGATCTGTCCGACATGCGCGATCATGCCTGGCAAACGGTTCACCTGTGGACACTGATCTGCCTGTCGATGGGCATCCTCGGTCCGAATGAGCGGGAATACCTCGGGGAGGATCTGAAGGACGTGGATGTTTTTCACCCGGAAAGCTCCAATTTCTAGCGGGGTTGACCGACCATTCGTAACCGTTCACAGGGTTGCAAAGTCCGATGCGCTTCAAACCACCTAATTGTAAGCGTTTACAGGGTGCAGCAGATGCAAGGCGTCGGGTGCGCAGACGTACTTTTGTACTTCAAGTGCCCGACAACAAAGCAGATGCGGTGCCCTGTGAACGCTTGCGACCATTCTGAAGTCGATCGGTGCATCAGGAGGAAATATGATAGTCGCGAAAAGAAAACCCTTTGACGAAATCAAGGAAATGATCAAACCGTTCAAGAAGGTGCTCAACGTAGGCTGCGGCACCTGCGTGTCGGTCTGCCTGGCCGGCGGTGAAAAAGAGGTCGCTGTTTTGAACGCAGAGATCGAAATGGCCCGCAAGCTCGACGACAACCCCATAGAGATTACGGCTTACACTGTGGAACGCCAGTGCGACCGTGAATATTTGGCCGAACTGGACGAGATCATCAAGGATAAAGATGCTATCGTCTCGATGGCCTGCGGGGTCGGGATTCAGTTCCTGGCCGAGCGTTTCCCGGAAAAACCGGTCTTTCCGGGCGTCGACACCACCGGCCTGGCAGTCAACCAAGAAGTGGGCTGGTACGAAGAGCGCTGCCGCTCTTGCGGCAAGTGCGTTCTCGGCATGACCGGCGGGATCTGTCCGGTCACCATGTGCGCCAAGGGCCTCTACAACGGCCCCTGCGGCGGCACCAACAAAGGCAAATGCGAAATCAGCCAGGACCAGCCCTGCGCCTGGTACATGATCCACGAGCGACTCTCCCAGCAGGAGCGCCTCGACCTGATCAAAGATTTCAAGGAACCGGCGGACTGGACCGACCAGACCCCACGCACGCTGATTCAGCCGGGCTATAAAAAACCGGACAAGGAAGAATCCAAATAGACCGGGTCTGACAGACGACTGAACATCAACAACCGCACGTTAACGGCAAGGTGAAACAATGAGCACAAAAGGCAATGGGTATAAATCAGGCAGCAACCTTGAAAAAGTTCTCAAGGCCGGTCATTTCGCATTCACCGGCGAGTTGGGACCGCCCCGTGGAAGCAATGCCGAAGAGGTCCGACACAAAGCCTCGTTCTTGAAAGGCAACGTCGACTCGGTCAATATCACCGACAACCAGACCGCCATGGTCCGCATGTCCAGCTGGGCCGCCAGCCTGCTGCTGATTCAGGAAGGCTTGGAGCCGAACTTTCAGATGGTCTGCCGCGACCGCAACCGTCTGGCCATGCAGGCCGACATTCTGGGCGCCTATGCCCACGGGATTCGCAACATGCTCTGTCTGTCCGGTGACCACCAGCAGTTCGGCGACCACCCTCAGGCCAAAGGCGTGTTCGACATCGATTCGATGCAACTGATCAAGATGGTCAAAAAGATGCGCGACGAGGGCAAGTTTCTCGGCGGGGCCGAGCTGGACGGAATTCCGAAGATGTTCATCGGCGCGGCCGCCAACCCGTTCGCCGACCCATTCGAATGGCGCGTCCATCGCCTGGCGAAAAAAGTAGAAGCGGGTTGTGACTTCATCCAGACTCAGTGCATCTACAACATGGAGAAATTCCGCAAGTGGATTCAGCAGGCCAACGACATGGGCCTGACGGAAAAAGTTTACATCCTGGCCGGCGTCACCCCCATGAAGAGCGTCGGTATGGCCAAGTACATGAAGAGCAAGGTCCCCGGTATGGACGTGCCAGACGAGATTATCGAGCGTCTCCAGGGAGCCGGCAAGGGCAAGGTGGCCGATGAAGGCATCAAGATCGCCTGTGAGCAGATCGAGGAGTTTAAGGAGATGAAAGGCGTGCACGGCGTGCACCTGATGGCGATCGAATGGGAACACAAGGTTCCGGAGATTGCCGAAAAGGCCAAGGTCCTGCCGCGGCCCAAGATCGAATAGCCTGCAATAACCCGGCCCAATTTGAATAAATAAAAAAACCCGGTTGAAAAACCGGGTTTTTTTATTTTTCGTATTATACCGAATATCAGAAGTTAATTCCGATTGGTACTTTTTTAAAATCCCCCTGTCCCCCTTTGTCAAAGTGGGAACTGGTAGAGACTTAGAGTGGGTTCAAAACGATTCTTGCGACGAGAAAGGATGCCGGAGTGCATGCTTTGCCCCTTTTTTAAAAAGGGGGGCCAGGGGGGATTTTGGACTGGACCATATTACTTCCAACCGGAACATATTTATGACAACAGCGTAAACGCTCATGGCCCTTCAGGCCACCACGGTGCATGAAAATGATGCGCCGGAGCCCGGATGAGCGGTTGAGAACAGCGGCTGACTGTCTGAGTCGCCTACGGGATCTTAGACCGGACCCAATGTCGATACCGCATGAAAGGCACAACATTGGGGCAAACCCGAACCCTTTATTTGAAGACGGGCCTGGTCCGGGCTTAGAACCCGTTAGCGGCGAGTTTAAGCCGTCTTTCGAAACCGTTCATCTGGGCGGAGGCGCCCACCTATATTTACAGGTTAAACACCAGGTCCCCTTCTGCGCCCCATTCCCCTGCCGCGACCGCCCCCCATTCCCCTGCCGCCTGTGCCAGCATGCGGCGGTGCGTTGGCATCGGTAGCCGGATTCATGCCGCCGCGTTTGAAAAGCTCGACGACTTCCCGAACGGTTCCCGTCTGTCCGCTGTAAAGTTGAATTCCGGCGGCATTGAGCGTCTGGACAGCGTTCGGGCCGCAATTGCCCGTCATAACGGCGTCCACTTTCTTCGAGGCGACTTGCCCGGCGGCCTGAATTCCGGCACCGCCTCCTTGGGCACCGGCATCGTTAGTGAGCACCTCGAACGTCATATCCTCGGTCTCGACGATCAAAAAATAGGGGCATCTGCCGAATCGGGGATCGAGGGGGGCATTCAAATCCTTTCCTGTTGAGCTGATGGCAACTTTCATGATGGACCTCCTTTTGTTTCAAGATTAAACGTTCATGGCCCTAAGGCCACCACAGTGCATAAAAATGACGCGCCGGAGCCCGGGTGAGCGGTTGAGAACAGCGGCTGACTGTCTGAGTCGCCTACGGGGTCTTAGACCGGACCCGATGCCGACACCGCATGAAAGGCACAACATTGGGGACAAACCCGACCCCCTAATTTGAAGACGGGCCTGGTCCGGGCTTAGAACCCGTTGGCGGCGAGTTTCAGCCGTCTTTCGAAACCGTTCATCCGGGCGGAGGCGCCACCTTATTTTCGAACTAAAGTCATCGCAATATGTGTCCTGTTAACCGATCATCTGAACCCCTGATGGAATGCTCGATCGTTTTTCTGAACCTTCCTTTACCAACTTTAGTGACGAAGCGCCCGGGGCAGTTAGAAAGCCGGTTGTTTTTATGAGAATATGCTCATAATGAATATATACATCCTCTCCCCATTGCTGTCAAGCTTTCCCAAAAGCGGCCATGTTAATAGATGGGTGGTCTTATAGAGAAAAAGGTCAGTTCTCTTATGCCCAGTTTGATCATAGACAGTCTATGGTGCAGCAGAACCAGTTTGTGACAATTGGCTTTTCCAAATGATGAATTGAAGCATGTGCCAGACCACTATAATTTGGGCGTTCTAAAAACAGCACAGCGGATCGGGCGAGGGTTTATAAACGAAAACTGGAAGATTGAAACAACCCGGGGCCGTTTTTTTCTCAAGCGCCGACATCCTGATCTGAGGCAACCCAAAATCATCCGTGCCCAGCATACCCTCATCACGTATCTCAAACCGAAGTGTTTTCCGGTTCCGCAAATTTTACCCACCACATCCGGCAACACACTGTTGGTGCTCGATGGTGATTTTTATGAAATCCAGACTTTTATCGACGGCGTTCCATATCAAACGGAAATGGCCGCACACTTCCGTAACGCTGCTGAAATCTTAGGCTTCTACCACATGTGTGTTGAAGGTTTTTCATCCCCGGCACTGGGCGAACAAGGCACGTTGTATTGCCCGGAAAAGCTGAATGAAAATTTGAATAAAGTAGTGAATAGGTGGGAAGAAGAACGAAATTCGATGACATTGGATACGCTTAAACGGTTGAAAGCAAACGCCGTCAACCTCGCGCACCGTTTTTCCAAACATCCCCAACTGCCTGAACTGGTCATCCATGGTGATTATCATGCCGGCAATCTAATTTTTAAAGACGATAAAATCGCCGCCGTTGTTGACTACGACAAAGCATCCTGGCAACCCCGGGTCGCTGAACTGGCCGAAGCCTTGATTTTCTTTTCGGCAAATTCGCCCGGTCTTTTCACCCATATCGTCTATCCCGGTTTCATATCATGGGAAAAATTTACGGAATTCCTCCGATACTATGCATCTGCCTTTAAAACATCCAAGAAAGCTAATTATACGAGCACTCAACAACATCTGCCGGGATTAAAACCGTCGGCAGATCAGGCCAGTCAAATTAAACCGCTGGCATTCGACGAGTTGCGGGTCTTGCCCGATTACATCAGCTGTATTTGGCTAACGGTTTCTCTACGACTCTTGCTCGAAAAAGGCCCTTTCAATGACGATACCCCTGAGGCCCTCCACGAGTTGCTCGTGCTGTCCGAGTGGGCTGCAAAAAATACCCCAAGGATGATCGAAACCAGTTTGATGGCACTGAATATTCAACCAAAATATCATCAATGCTAACGATGGACGGCAAAAAGGAAAACCACTCGCCTCTGTGAATACTCAGAAAGGGGAAGATTATATATTATCGGCTATACGCATTTGGCACATCTTATGCTGCACTCCTTTTAGGTAGTGCCCATCCGCGGTTTCATAAAGGGCACTGATAAGTTTCCGATCCAGAAATGTGCAATTTTTCGCAAGTTCAAGGAAATCAAGGAATTGCGCGGAGGCATACTTCTGTATGCCGCACAAGCGATTCCGCCGATTGACGCAGAAATTGCGGAAAAGGGCCATTTATGGACGGAAACTAGGTAAAACCATTGTGTTTCAATATAAACTAAAAAAAAAAGAATCTATCACACCGGATTCTCTCACTAAGTCCCTACCAACTCGACGCAGGAGGTCACTTCAAATGGCATAATGTATTCAAACAGCACGGCGGCAGACTTACTGCGGAGAATGAAAATCTACGCCTGCTGGCAACCTTGCCGCTGGTTCCCGAGGTGGTCAACAAGGGTGATAGCGGAGATATGAGCCTGCTTGACAACCGCGATCATCCGGTCACGCAGGCGTTCAACAATTTGGTGGATGAAATTGTCATGCTAAACGCCCCAGGCACGATTCGGGTTATAGAACCCGCAGCTTAAAAGGGTTTCATCATTATTAAAAATGGAAAAATAATGGCTTTGAAAATAACCAAGTAAAATCGAAAGGGATGCTAAAATGTCATCTACCCAAATGAATACAGACAAATATCTTGACGATGTTGCGCTGGCTGAAACTCTTCTTGAAAAAGCGGCACAAAACACCGGCGTTCTCACCCCGGCGGATGTCGTGTTTAGTTTGAAAAATTTCTTAAAGATGAAATATTATCCGGTGGCGATTAAGTACTTTTTTTCTGAAGGGGAACTGGAAGAATTCAAGAAAAATATAGACTACAAAACGGCACTTCACCCTTATACGTTCTGCCATTATGTCGCTGCATCCCGACAACGCGGCGACATATTACTCGGTACTCAGGAGAAACTCGGCTGCACAAATGCAAAATACGTCATGGGTTGGAAAGAACTGGATGACGCCGAGATCAAAAGTCACTTGAAATATACAAAGGATTGGGACCAGGCCGAAAGATTTGTAAAGACCAAAACACGACTGCCTGAAAAATTAATTGCTTTTGCAACAGCCCCTTTACACAAAGCGCCTTACAAGCCGGACGTCATCCACGGAGTCAGCGACGTGCTGCAGGCCTATCACCTGGGAAATGACTGGTGTGCCGCCCATGATACCCACCCCTTTACTATGGTGATGACCATGAACTCATCGGTCTGTCATGGCTGTGTGCAATGTCAACAACTCAAAGAGCCAAACATCACGCCGATGTGCAGCAGCAGCAAAACCGCCGGCAAGACCGAGCAGGGCGAAATCAACTGGGTCTGGCCCGGAGACCAGCTCGAACCTACCGTAAGGTGGATGTTGGAGCGAACCGTCCGCGATGGAGGCGTTTCTTTCCCCCGAACAGGTGAGACGTACCCGGGCTTCGATGTCTGTAAATTGTGCAGTTTCCTGGTCTTCAGAAAGTCCAAGGAAAAGAACATATAACCGTCCTATCGGTATTTTATACATCTGTGATTGTAAAACTAAAAAGGCACCTGGTAGAAAGGGTGCCTTCTGCATTTTGAGACCCGTGCAATGGGACAATTAAGGTCGATTTCCTTTCTTGCGGAATCAGCATGAAACGGAATTTCTCACGATGGAAGGGTTTTCCACATCAGGCGCTGGTTCCGTCCACCTCCTCCCGGCTGAAGCTCTTCGGGACGCCTTCATACGGCGTCCGCCTCGTGTACACCACTGTCTTCGGGTCGCGCATGGTCTCCAGAATGTCAATGCTGTCTTTCAACCCCTTGTTGACCCGGCACAAGTCCATGGCCATACCGACGATCTGAGCCACGGCCTGGACGAAATTCACGTCATTCAACGTAAACTCCCAGGGTTCAGCGGTGTAGACCCGCATGCACCCGAACAATTTTTCTCCGATGATGATCGGAACCGACAGGATCGAGGCGATACCCTCTTTCAAGGCAGCTTCAGGGTACTGAATCCGCGGGTCGTCGGAGACGTCGAAGATGGCCACCGGCTGACCGTCCTGGAGGGCCGCGGCGATCGACCGAAGCGAGCTGATCGGCCCCTTGTCCAAGTACTCGGTGCTCAGTCCGTAACTGCCGGCCAACTTGAGCTCCTCGCTGTTGGGACTAAACAGAAACAGGGTGCACCCCTTGACGTTTAGGCCGTGGGTGACGCCCTCCACCGTGATCAGGACAATCTCTTCCGGATCCCTGATCGTGGAGATCGCCTTGGTGATGCGAACCAGAGTTACATAGTTGATGGTGGGCTTTTCCATGGGGTCCTCCTTTCATTTGTTGGTGATGTGAGTTGAAATGGACGGAAACTAACGAACGACCATCGCCGGACACGGAGCATAATGCATCACCTTATTGCTGACACTGCCGAAGATCACCCCTTTAAGACTGCCCATTCCCCGAGTGCCTAAAACGATTAAATCCGCGTTTCGAACTTCCGCCACCGAAAGTACGGCATCGGCGGCCGGCCCCTCGAGCAGGTCCTCCTCCACCTCGAAAGAAACGTCACCCAACTGGTTGCGGGCATGATCCAAAATTTTTTGACCGAAGCTTTTTCGCTGAGAGACCAGCTTCTCGTATCCCGCAACATCGCGCAGATCAGATGTGTTGGGATAGGCATGGATTATAATCATTTTGGCATCGTGAGTTTCTGCCAGTTCCTTTGCATATTTCAAGGCCAGCAAACTTTGCTCCGAACCGTCTAATGCAACGAGAATAATGTCAAACATCGTCGCTTGCTCCTTCCGGCGAATAACGTATCGTTCTCCATCTCTGGTCCCTCGACACATTCGCCTGCGCAAAACCGTTACCGCGGCAATGCCTTTTTTGTTCTCTTTTCGCCGTAACCGGGCATCTGGAAGCATTTATCGGCCAAACGCCCATTTATGTATGCATTTAAAACGTCCTC
>Ga0316189_10001927_pt1 | contig 20477 bp, 21 predicted proteins | sample LowCovwburrow_MG_FD_204930 | JGI IMG/M metagenome (GOLD analysis project Ga0316189, IMG submission 204930) | Coastal sediment microbial communities from Maine, United States - Lowes Cove worm burrow | ecosystem: Environmental > Aquatic > Marine > Coastal > Sediment | place: USA: Maine... | reverse complement strand
CATCATATCGGCCTGCCGATTGATCGTGCCCGTCTGGAACGGTCTGTGCGATTTTCCGACTTTAAGTTATTGCAGGAACAGGAAAAGAAAACCAGTTTTGTTGAAAATTCCGATAATCAGAAACAGTTTTTCCGGTCAGGCAAAGCCGAACAATGGAAAACCGAACTGTCCGAAGATCAGGTTGCACAGATACTGCAGGATCATGGACGGGTCATGAAAAAGTTTGGATATGAAATATGAATGCGCCGTGCAATATTATCTGGGTCGGCTCTTTTCCGAAATCGGGAAATACGTGGGTACGGGCCTTTTTGGGGAATTACTTTCAACCCACAGGGAAAAACCTGTCGATCAATGAATTGTCATCGATAACCACATCGGACGTACGCCAGGATTGGTTCGACAAAGCTGCCGGAAAACCGTTTGTCGGAAAGGATTTTGATGATTGGCTTAAAATGCGTTCGAAAGTTTTGCAAATGATTGCACGGTCAAGTGCGGGAAACAGATTTGTCAAAACCCACTCAAAAATTGACCGCGTGGGTGGTATCGAACTTATTATGCCGCAGGTCACGGCGGCAGCGATTTGTATATTGCGCAACCCCTTTGACGTTGCTGTTTCTTTTGCACGCCATTCAAGCATATCTATTGATATTTCGATTGAACGGATGTCTGACCCCAAAAATATTTCGATGGCGAATAATGGTATAATGGAAGTACTGGGACGCTGGGATGATCATATTCAAAGCTGGACAAAAGCACCTGGCCTGCCGCGCCATATTATGCGTTATGAAGACATGGTGGATAACCCCAAAGTCGCATTTAAAGGTCTGTTGGGTTTTTTAAAGGTGCCTGTTGATTACACGACATTGCAAAAAGCCCTGAAAGAAACTTCATTCAGCGCATTGCAAAAGCAAGAAAACGCACAAGGTTTTCGTGAAAAGCCACCCGGTATGGATAAGTTTTTTTCCACGGGTAAATATGGTGGATGGATGGATAGTCTGACCCCTGAACAAGTCGCGCGCATTCGCGAAGAATTCAAGCCGACGATTGAAGAGTATTTTCCGGAAGTTGGCAAACAGGCACTGGCTTTTATTTCACAGGAAAAATGATGGTATAGGTCCATTGCCATTAACTATGGAATGCGTACCGGTGTAATTTTTGTTGCTGCTAATTTGTAATAGAAAACCATAAAAGAGATTCGTCTCTTTGTGTTTATTTGAATGACGATTATGAAATATAAAGTTCCTTTCTTCCCTACGTCACGGAAAACGGGCCAAAGCATCTCCATTATTCCGTAGTAATACTTATAAAAATTGCTGATATTTGTAGATTTTCGGTGAAAAATTATAATCTTGCGAATTTACTCAAATCTGGTTAGATTTTCTTACCAAATACATGATTAGTGAAATATAGCATCAATCTGGGAGGAAAACGATGACTGATAAATTGAACCGCAGAAAGTTTCTTAAGGGAAGCGCACTCGCGGCAACTGCAACGGCTGGTACATTAGCTGCACCATCTATTGCAAATGCAGAACCAACTGTTTTGAAAATGCAGGCTGCATGGGGCGGCGGTATTTTTCTGGAAAACGCACAGTCTTATGTTCAGCGCGTACATGCGATGGCAGGCGACGATCTGAAAATTGATCTTCTGCCCGTTAACTCGGTTGTAAAAACCAGCCAGATGCAGGATGCGGTTCACCGCGGCGTTCTGGATGCGTGTCACTACGTGCCGGCTTACTGGTACTCAAAGTCAAAATCCGCATCTTTGTTTGGCACCGGCCCATGTTTTGGCTGGTCGTCACAAGAGGTTCTGGGATGGGTCAACTATGGTGGCGGTCAGGAACTGTTTGACGAATTGATGGGTTCTTTGGAACTAAACATCGTTTCATTCTTTAACTCGCCAATGCCTGCGCAGCCACTGGGTTGGTTTAAAGAAGAAATCAAAGACGCGTCACAAATGAAGGGTCTTAAGTACCGTACAGTTGGACTTGCTGCAGACGTTCTGCTGGAAATGGGTATGTCAGTTGTGCAACTTCCGGGTGGCGAAATTCAGCCGGCAATGAAATCAGGCTTGATCGACGCGGCTGAGTTTAACAACCCGACGTCAGACCGCGACTTTGGTATGCAGGATGTTTCCAAGCACTATCACTTAGCTTCTTTCCACCAATCTCAGGAGTTCTTTGAAGTTTCGTTCAACAAAAAACGCTTTGAAGGCCTTCCAAGTGAGTTACAAGCGATCCTGAAATACGCTTCAGAAGCTGAAAACTCTAACTTCTACTGGCATAACACGAAACGTTATTCCGACGACTTGAAAACGTTGCGTGATGAGCAGGGCGTGAATGTTTATCGCACACCGGACTCAGTAATGCAGGGACAATTGGAAGCGTGGGACATTGTGATTGATCGGCTTTCCGGCGAAGATGCATTCTTTGCGAAAGTGGTTGAGTCACAAAAAGCCTATGCCAAAGACGTGATGAACTATCTGAACTTGAATCAACCAGACTACAAACTGGCCTATAAGCACTACTTCGGGTAAGTTAATCCACCGACAAAGATAAAGCCGGGGGCTGATTTACGGCCCCCGGTTTACATATAACCGTTTTGGGAGATACGGAATTGACCAAGTTCATCTATTCAATAGAAGGTCTAAGCATTTGGGTAGGACGCGCGTTTGGCTGGTGCATCCTGATCTTGACATTTTCGGTCTCTTATGAGGTTTTTGTAAGATATGTACTGAACGCGCCAACGGTTTGGGCGTTTGATATGATGGTGCAAATGTACGGTGCCTTATTCCTGATGGCTGGTCCCTATGCGCTTGCACAAGACAGCCATGTGCGTGGTGACGTGATCTATCGTCTTTTTTCGGTACGCTGGCAGGCGCGCATTGATTTCACACTTTACCTGCTGTTCTTCTTCCCCGGAATGATGGCCCTGTTCTGGTACGGTTGGGAAATCGCATCCGATAGTTGGCGTTATAAAGAAGTCAGTTGGAACAGCCCTGCTCGTATTCAGATTTACTTTTTCAAAACACTTATCCCTGTCGCGGGCGGTCTGCTGATGCTGCAAGGTTTGGCCGAGCTGATGCGTTGCTGGAAAGCGATAAAAACCGGTGTCTGGATGGAACGGCTTGATGATGTCCGTGAAACGGAAGACATGCTTATGCATACGAACGATATCCCCCTGTAAATTGACACAGACGCGAAACGAAAGAATAAGACGATGACAAACCCCGAAGTCGCAATATTAATGCTGTGCCTGTTTATTTTTCTGGTACTGCTTGGATTCCCGATCGCCTTTACCCTGCTCGCAATGGGCGTGGGCTTTGGCTACTATGCCTATTATCAAGGTGGATTTGAGACCTTCTCGGATATTTTCGACAACAACATTTTCTACCTGCTGAACCAGAACACTTATTCGGTGATGGAAAATGACATTCTGGTCGCAATCCCATTGTTTCTGTTCATGGGGTATGTGGTGGAACGCGCAAACATCGTGGATAAATTGTTTTACTCACTTTATATGGCAGCCCGAAATTTACCTGGCTCGTTGGCAATTGCAGCCCTTATAACCTGTGCTGTCTTTTCAACTGCATCAGGCATCGTGGGGGCAGTTGTGACCCTGATGGGCCTGCTGGCCTATCCTGCAATGGCCAATGCCAACTACGATAAAAGTTTTGCATCTGGTGTGATCTGTGCGGGTGGGACCTTGGGTATTCTTATCCCGCCATCGATTATGTTGATCGTTTATGCCGCAATAGCCGAATTGTCACCGCTACGGCTTTACGCCGCCGCCGTGTTCCCCGGTTTGATTCTGGCAGGCCTTTATATTGTCTATGTGATTGTACGTGTCTGGCTGAACCCGTCTTTGGCCCCGAAACCAAATCTGGAAGATGTACCACCGCCACGGGAAGTTTACCTTGACTTGCTGGTGTCATTTGTACCGCTAACTGTCCTTATCATGTTGGTTCTCGGCTCAATCCTTGGTGGGCTTGCAACCCCTGCCGAAGCGGCTGCTATGGGTGCATTGGGTGGCCTGGTTCTGGCATTCCTTTATCGATCGCTGACATGGGAAAAGGTCAAGGAAAGCGTGTTTTTGACGGCTAAGGCAACCGCAATGGTTTGCTGGCTGTTTGTCGGGTCATGGACCTTTGCCTCTGTATTCTCATATCTTGGCGGACACGACCTGATCTCGGAATGGGTATTGGGTATGGATCTCAAGCCCTGGCAGTTCCTGGTTATGGCGCAGCTGATTATCTTCTTTCTTGGCTGGCCTTTGGAATGGTCGGAAATCCTGATTATCTTTGTGCCGATCTTCCTACCGCTGCTGGATCAATTCGGCGTGAACCCGTATTTCTTTGCCATGCTTGTCGCGTTGAACTTGCAAACCTCTTTCCTGACCCCGCCTATGGCGATGTCGGCATACTACCTGAAGGGGGTGCTCAAGAAACAGATTGAGCTGATGGATATCTTCAAAGGGATTATGCCGTATTTGGGTATCGTGATTCTGTCGATGGTGTTGATGTACCAATTTCCCGGCATCGCACTTTGGTTCCCGGATTATCTGTTTGGTGAATATATTCCATAAGCGGATATAAGTGAGGTCAATTAAATGCCCAATGCACTTTCTGCTATAGAAGCAGCACGCAAAATACGTGAAGGTAAGCTGACATCGGTTGAGTTGGTGAAAGCTTGCCTGAAACGGATTGAAGACACGGACGGGCAATTACACGCTTGGGCCTATCTGAACCCAGAGCTTGCGCTTGCCCAAGCCGCAGAAATGGATCAGATACGCTTGCACGGTCGCCCTTTGGGCTCACTCCACGGGGTTCCGGTGGGCCTGAAGGATATTATTGATACCAAAGATATGCCAACCGAGAGTGGGACGGCGATTTTCAAAGGTCGCCAACCTGATGCAGACGCAGGCATTGTGGAACGATTGCGTGAGGCAGGTGCGGTTATATTGGGTAAAACTGCCACAACAGAATTTGCCTTTGTGCACCCGGCCAAAACGCGTAATCCGCATAATGTGGATCATACGCCTGGTGGGTCTTCAAGCGGTTCTGCAGCGGCAGTTGCGGCGTTTCAGGTGCCAATTGCTATCGGCACACAAACTAATGGCTCTGTCATCCGCCCAGCCTCATTTTGCGGCACATACGGATTTAAACCGACACGCGGCATCATCCCCCGGCGCGGCGTGTTGCAAACCTCGAACTCACTGGATCAGGTCGGTGTTTTTGCCCGCACACTTGAAGATGCAGCGCTTTTGACCGACGCGATTGGGTTTTACGACCCAACTGATGTGAAAAGCTATGCGCGACCCCGTCCGAAAACTGTTGTAGGTTGTGCCGCCGATGTCCCCGTGGACCCGAATTTTATCTATCTGGATATGCCCTATCATAACTTGATGGCAAGTGACACGATTGCAGGCTTTAATGAGATTATCGACATACTTGGCGGGCAGGTCGAACGTATTGAAGCGTCACCGAACCTTGCAGAACTGATAGCCGTGCAACATGTTATCCACGAATACGAGATCATTCATCATCAGGGTACGACGTTTACTGAACATTGGGGCGCGCTAAGTACAACCCTGCAGCCGGTTCTGGAACGGGCACGCAAAATTACGGCGACGCAATATGAAGATGCACTGGCGGTAATGAATTCGGCCGCTGCATTTTTTGAAGAGTTCTTCCACGATTACGACGCGGTTTTGGCACCAAGTGCGGCAGGTGTTGCCCCGAAATTCAGTGACGGGGGAACCGGTGATCCGATATTCAGCACGATCTGGACTTTGGCCGGTTTGCCGTCATTGACAATACCGCTTATGGTCGGGGGAAACGGTCTGCCTGTTGGCGTACAACTTATCGGGGCGGTAGAAGAAGACGACCGTCTGTTTAGAACCGCAAGCTGGATGATTAAGAAGCTTGAAAGCGTCTGACACGCGAAAAGGAGAATATTTATGTTGAATAGACAAACAAAAATTATCGTTGCGCTGATTGCGACAGTACTGTTTTCGGTGTTTATCATCGGCCTTGCCCACAGTATCTCAACCGGGTTTGCGGGCTTTTGGGGTGGATTACCATTTTGGGTTATCTCAATCTCGGTATTGCTGATGGCAATTTATAACTTCTGGGAAGAGTGCTTCAAAAAGAAAGATTAAGATGTCAGATAAACCTGTTCTGTGGATCACGCGCCGACTGTCCGATGCAACCCTTACAAGGGCAACGCGTGATTATGAGGTGATTATCAATCACGCTGATGGTACATTTACCGCTGACGAAATTATCAAAATGTCGACGCAGGTGGATGCAATTTTACCGTGCCATTCAGAGTTGTTTAACGCTGATGTCGCGGCAAAGCTTAATGACCGTGTGAAAATCATTGCCAATCATTCTGTCGGTGTCGATCACTGTGATTTGACGGCCCTCAAGGCACGCGGAATAACAGTGACAAATACCCCCGATGTTTTGTCAGATGCTACAGCTGAAATAGCAATGTTGCTGTTACTGGGGGCTGCGCGCCGTGCAGTTGAGGGTGACCGTTTGATGCGCACAGGTGCCTGGGATTTCTGGTCGCCATCTTTTATGGTTGGTAAACAGGTTAGCGGTGCACGTTTGGGGATCGTCGGTATGGGGCGTGTGGGCCAGGTGATGGCGCGCCGCGCACGTGGATTCGACATGAAGGTGCATTATTACAATCGCAATCGTGTTGCACCTGAATTGGAGCAAGGCGCTACCTATCATGACACCGTAGAAAGCCTGATGGGGGTGTCCGATTTTCTGTCACTGCATTGCCCCGCAACACCACAAACCATCGGTTTTATGGATAAAAACATGCTGTCTCGAATGCCGGACGGGGCTGTAGTCGTGAATACGGCAAGGGGTGCGCTGATTGACGAAGGCGCGTTACTGGATGCCATAAATACGGGTAAATTATCGGCTGCGGGGCTTGATTGTTTTCAAACCGAACCGGGCGGAAATCCCGCTTTTGCGGCATATGAAAACATCTTTATGCTACCCCATATCGGCAGTGCAACAACCAGAACACGTGATGCGATGGGGTTTCGCGCCCTTGATAATCTGGACGCATTTTTTGCGGGCGACAAGCCTAAGGACCAGCTTTAAGCTGGATTTAACAATCAAAAATAACGAGCAGCATGTTGACTGCATGAGAGGAAAATAGAATGGCAAAAGTAGCATTTATAGGTTTGGGTGTCATGGGGTATCCAATGGCGGGGCATTTGCAGGCTGCAGGCCATAATGTCACGGTTTATAACCGTACCGCAGCAAAATCCAAAGCATGGGCTGATGAACATGGCGGAACCGCTGCAGCAACACCCGCATTGGCGGCAAAAGATGCCGAATATGTCTTGTGCTGTGTTGGCAATGATGACGACTTACGCTCGGTTTGTTTGGGCGATGATGGTGCTTTTGCGGGAATGAATGCCGGTGCGGTTTTTGTTGATCACACAACTGTTTCCGCCGCTGTGACACGCGACTTGTTTGCGGCCTCTGATGCTAAGGGTATTGCATTCGTTGATGCCCCTGTTTCGGGCGGCCAAGCGGGTGCTGAAAACGGTGTGCTTTCAGTGATGTGTGGCGGCGAGCAATCCGCCTATGATAGGGCAGAACCAATTATTGCGGCTTATGCGCGTATCTGCAAACGTATTGGTGACAGCGGCGCAGGTCAAATGACCAAAATGTGCAACCAAATCGCTATTGCCGGGTTGGTTCAGGGCCTGTCAGAAGCTCTGCATTTCGCAGAAAAAGCGGGGCTCGATGGCCGTGCTGTGGTTGAGGTTATCAGTCAGGGTGCTGCCGGTAGCTGGCAGATGTCCAACCGTTATGAAACCATGCTGGACGATCATTTCGAACATGGATTTGCGGTTGATTGGATGCGCAAAGATTTGGGCATTTGCCTTGCGACAGCAAATGAAAATGGCGCCAGCTTGCCAGTCACCGCTCTGGTCGATCAATTTTATAAAGATGTACAGAAAATGGGTGGTAACCGTTGGGATACATCATCCCTGATCAAGCGTTTACGCGACGTGTGATTTAAATGGTGCCCGAGGGTAGATTTGAACTACCGACACGAGGATTTTCAGTCCACTGCTCTACCCCTGAGCTACTCGGGCACTTGTTTGCATAAGCCTATGACCTACACTGGGTCTGGGCGTTTTAGGATAGGGTGTGCATGCTGGCAAGAGCGAATATGCACTTGTTAGTGCAATTTCTGATTTTGTGAATTATTTGCGGTTGGAATGCTATCTTCTTCGTCTGTATCCGCCGCTGGAATGGCGTAACTGTTCGACAGCCATTTACCCAGATCAATGTCGGCACAGCGTTTTGAACAAAATGGGCGATAGGTTGCATCAGTCTGTTTTTTGCAAATAGGGCAGCTCATGTTTGTAAAACCTCTGACAAGGGTAAGCGTTCGCGTTTTCGTTGCAATTCATAATGCCCCAAAGATGTCCACCCGACAAGGATTGTGTCGATGCCGTCTGCTTTGAACGCGCGGCGCAACTGGGTTTCGATGGTGCTTCGTTCGGCCTTGGGGCTGGGGGCGAAGTCTACCACGATCTGGCCACCAAGACCGCGTAGACGCAATTGGCGCGGCAGATCTTTGGCCGTTGCAATGTTGGCCTTAAGCCCTGCGGAAAGTGAAAAATCCGCACCCGTATTGACGTCAACCGCAATTAGCGCTCGGGTTGGCTCGATAACCATAGAGGCACCGCCAGATAAAGTGCATTCAGGGCGTTCCAGCGCGTGGATATGGTCCCAGACACCTAAGTCTTCAAAGCAACCATTATCGCTGATAACTTCATCGATATCGCCCCAGTTTGCCCATGCCTGTTCGGCAGCGTCTGGGGCGTCCAGTAATAGCTCTGGTGCACCGGTTGTATCGTTTAGCACGGTAATTGCACCTTGCAGCATTGCTGCAATATTTGCGTAAATATCACCGTCATCAGCACCTTCGCAGGCAGAGCGCAGGATTAGACCGCAGTTTTCTGGCGCATCTTCAAAAGCTTCATGGGCAATTTCATGCAAACGCAAGCGTTCGTCTTCGTCGCGAATGCTGCGTGCGATGTTAATACCTGGGGCATTTGGCGTGACGATAGCGTACCGGCTTTTGAATAACAGTTTGTTAACAACGGGCGCGGCTTTGCCTGCCTCGGCGTGCGTGTTGACCTGAACCAGCAGTGTGGTCCCCGGTGCGATTCCCTTGGCCTGTTTTAAAAATCCTTTTTGGCCGTGACCCAGATCAAGGATAATGCCGTTTTGACCCTTCATGGGATGTGTCGCTTTTGCACGGTAGATTGCATGCGGGCGTGGCCGATCATTGATCGGATCAACCAACAGGTCGACCAATATACCATCTTGCAGCAATGCGGCAGCTTTGCGCTCGTCAACAGTGTCTATGGCAACGATGCGGCCCTTTTTCATGGCGTTTCCAATTCAAAATCAAGCGGGTAGTTTGCACCTGTTAACAAACCTGCAGTTTCGGCTAATGGCAAGCCAACAACGTTGGTGTAAGAGCCGTTTATCCACGGAATAAAGGCGGCCGCGATGCCCTGAATGGCATAACCGCCTGCTTTGCCCTGCCATTCGCCGGACCGAATGTAAGCTGACAGTTCAGCGTCTGATAAATGCTTGAACTTCACAGCCGTGGTGACTTGCTTTTCCAACAAACGGTCAACGGATCTCACTGCAATTGCAGTGATAACGCGGTGCCGACGGCCTGATAAAAGCTTTAAAAATTCAATGGCTTGTGATGCACTTTCGGGCTTCCCCAGAATGCGACGCCCCACTGCAACAACGGTATCCGCACATAAGACGATTTCGTCTTTGGAATGTGTTACGGCACATGCTTTACCAGATGCCAGACGACGCGCATATATCAAAGGCAGCTCTGCCTTTAACGGTGTTTCGTCGATATCGGCAGGGCGTATGTCCGTAGGTATAACACCAATCTGGGCCAACAGTTCAAGCCTGCGCGGACTGGCGGAACCCAGAACCAGTTTCATGTTTATTTGTATCGGTAGTTGATACGGCCCTTGGACAAATCGTAAGGTGTCATTTCCACCTGAACTTTGTCGCCTGCAAGCACACGAATGCGGTTTTTACGCATTTTGCCTGCAGTGTGGGCGATAATTTCATGGCCGTTCTCTAGCTCTACCCGAAATGTCGCATTCGGCAAAAGCTCTACAACGACACCATCGAATTCGAGAAGTTCTTCTTTAGCCATGTTTACTCCTAATTTGTTAACTTACAGAGGTTTTCACCCTCATGCGGGGCTTACATGATGCTCTTTAAAGGAAAACACAAGTAAAAAGGACGCTTAGAGGGCGTTTTGGGCTGCTAACATAGGTTAATTGCCACAGATTTTGGATAAAATACGTGTCTGTATCGTGTCGATATAATATCGTGAAAATATTGGGGTGGTTTCCAGGCGTATTGTTAAGGTTGGTTAATTTTCACCTAGAAACCGAAGTTTGATATTTGCAACAATATCATCGCGGACTGCCCGGTATGAAGCCAGTTTATCCTCACGGCTTTCGCCTTTGCCTGTTGGGTCGGCTGTTACCCAATATTCCACATCCACCGCGTGATCCTTTGTCAGTTCCGTGATCCGCCGATGTGATGTCGGTGACAGGGCTACTACCAGATCAAAGCTATCCAGACGTTCGCCCCAGTCTTCGAGATCTTCAAAAGAACGAACTTTGTGTTTGGAAAGTTCAACATCCACTTCCTGACAGACAGCCACCGCGAATCCATCAATATCGTGATCGCTTTTGACGCCTGCGGATTGTACAAAGATTTGGGTGCCGACCAATTTTTTCATCAACGCTTCGGCCATGGGCGAGCGGATGGAATTGTGATCACAGCAAAACAGAACAGCAGAGGGTGTATTGCTTGTCATATCTAGCCCCTGAAATGCAGCACGCAGATCAAGGTAAATAAGCGCCTTGCCGTGGTTTTGTCGGTTTCGATTTTGCCCTCTAAACGTTCCTGTACCAAACGCCCGCCTTCATCGTGGATACCGCGACGCCCCATATCGATGGCTTCAATTTGGGTGGCGGGCATGGATTTGACTGCGTCGAAGTAAGCTTCGCAGATTTGGAAGTAATCTTTGATGGTTTCACGAAACGGTGACAGGGACAGATGGAATTCGGCGGCTTTGGTGCCCTGTTCGGTTAACACATCAAATACCAGGCGTTTGTCCTGAATTGACAAGGTTAATTTATAAGGACCAATAGGTGAGGGCGTGTCACCTTTGTCCGGCAGCCCAAAAATATTGTCTTCCAAAAGGTCATAAATCGCAATTTTACGCTCCTGATCCACTTCGGGTGTGGGGGCGGGCAAGCCAGTGTCATCCAATTCGATATGGGTGAGGTACGAAATATCAGCCATTATTGCCTTCATTCAGTTGGTTCAGCCGTACTCGTACCGACAGGCCGTGGGCCTGAAGGCTTTCGGAGTTGGCCAATGTTTCTGCTGCCGGTCCGATCGCAGCCAATGCGTTTGGGGTCATCTTGGCCAAAGTTGTGCGTTTCATAAAGTCCAAAACCGACAATCCGGATGAAAATCTGGCAGAACGTGCTGTGGGCAACACATGGTTGGGGCCGCCGATATAGTCGCCAATCGCTTCTGGCGTCCATGCGCCAATGAAGATTGCACCTGCATGACGGGTTTTTTTGGCGTAGTTTTCAGCATCTGCAACACACAGTTCCAAATGCTCGGGGGCAATGCGATCAGACAGCTGTGCCGCTTCATCAAGGTCATCAACGATGATTATGGCGCCATATTCCTGCCAGCTTTTGGCAGCGATTTCGCGCCGCTCCAATGTTTCCAAGCGCTTTTCAATGGCTGCGATCACTTTGTCACCAAAGCCCGCGTCATCGGTGATCAATATTGCTTGCGCGCTTTCATCATGCTCAGCCTGAGACAGCATATCCAGGGCAATCCAATCAGGGTTATTGTCCTTGTCGGCAATCACCAAAATTTCGGATGGGCCCGCGATCATGTCAATACCGACAGTACCGTAAACCCGGCGTTTAGCAGCGGCAACATAGGCGTTACCGGGGCCCGTGATGGTGTCGACTTTCGGGATTGTTTCTGTCCCATAAGCCATGGCCGCAATAGCCTGTGCGCCGCCGATACGATAAACGGTTTCAACACCGGCCAAACGGGCAGCCAACAGAACCAGCGGATTATATTGGCCATTCGGGGTGGGGGCGCAAATGTACAGACGATCAACGCCGGCAACTTTTGCGGGGATAGCATTCATCAGTACCGAAGACGGATAAGAGGCAAGGCCGCCCGGCACATACAGTCCGGCGGCTTCCACCGCAGACCAACGCCAACCAAGTTGCGCACCTGTGGCGTCTTGCCACCATGCGTCTTCGGGAAGCTGTTTTTCGTGGTAGGCGCGAATACGGTCAGCTGACAGGTGCAAGGCTTCGGCTTCTTTTGCCGGAACTTCAGCAATAGCCGCATCGATTTCAGCGGGGGTAAAGGCCAGCGTTTCGGTTGTTAAATCGAAGCGGTCGAATTTTGCGGTCAATTCTATTATAGCGGCATCACCATGTGTGCGCACGTCCGTGATGATTGCGGCAACCGTATCGTCAACTTCAACCGTGGTTTCCCGTTTGTTGAATAAAAATGCGGTGAATGCCGCATCGAAATCGGCGTCTTTGGTATTTAGAAAAACGGGCATTGTCTAATCCGGCGCGTGTTTGGGGGCTGTCTTGGAAATCGCGACATAGGGTTTGGTGACATCTTTGACCGTTATATCTAGACACTCGACATCCAATGCCAATGCACCGTCACCTGCAAGGGTGAAGACCACTTTACCAGCTTCATAATTAACGGCAAGAATTGAGATGATCTGGTCTTTCTTTGTGTGATCAATGCCCATTGAAGATACGTTTTGCACACAGTCGATCACCAACATGGACTGGACGCGTTCATAAGCGCGTTTTCCGGTTTCCGCTTGGTCTTTGTCTTCCCAGCGAAACCGGTTCACCAACATGCCGAAACGCTTTGCATCCGGCTGCCATGAAGTTTCTTTCATTGGCAGGACCGCATCTTGCATTAGGGCCGAAACAACAGCCAGATCCTCTACATCCTGCACTTTCAAGCGTAGGGGCAGTTCTTTCGCGTCTTCAAATTTTGCATCTTGAACCATTATGCGGAAATCCTTTCGATATCGGCCCCGCAGGCGGACAGTTTTCTGACCAGCTGCTCATAGCCGCGATCAAGGTGGTAAACTCGCGATACAATGGTTTCACCTTCCGCGGCAAGCCCCGCCAGAATAAGAGATACGGATGCCCGCAGATCAGTGGCCATAACGGGCGCACCTTTTAGCTTGTCCACGCCCGTGACTGTTGCAGTTCCGCCGTGCACGTCAATGCTGGCCCCCATGCGGATCAGTTCGGGGGCATGCATAAAGCGGTTTTCAAAGACGGTTTCTTCCAGCACGGAAGTGCCGTCGGCCGTGCAAAGGGCCGCCATCATCTGGGCCTGTAAATCGGTTGGAAAGCCAGGGAAAGGTTTGGTAACAACGTTCACGCCGGAAATTCGCCCATTGCGACTGGCGACTGTCAGGCCGCGTTTTGTTTCGGTAACCGAAATACCAGCCGCATCAAGTTTTTCGCAAAAAGCCGCCAACAGATTTATGCGCCCGCCTAAAAGCTCCACTTTGCCACCGGCGATTACAGGGGCTAACATATACGTGCCCAGTTCAATACGATCAGTGACAACAGCATGGGTGGCGCCATGTAGCTTGTCAACGCCTTGAACGGTGATTGTGGGGCTGCCGTCACCGCGGATTTCCGCACCCATTTTACGCAGGCAATCGGCCAGATCAACGATTTCAGGTTCACGGGCCGCATTGTTTATCTGGGTGGTGCCCTTGGCTAAAGTTGCAGCCATCATAATATTTTCCGTCGCCCCGACAGAAGCAAAAGGAAAGTCTATCGTCGCCCCTTTCAGTCCGTTTTTGGCCGTTGCGTAAATGTAGCCCTCTTTCAGCTCAATCGTAGCCCCCATGGCTTCCAGCCCCTTGAGGTGCAAATCAACGGGACGCGCACCAATAGCACAACCGCCCGGCAGTGAAACGATGGCTTTCCCATCGCGGGCCAACATCGGGCCAAGCACTAGAATGGATGCTCGCATTTTGCGCACGATTTCATAATCGGCGGTGTGATTAGTGATCTGGTTGGTGTCCAGAACAATGATCTGACCATCCTGCATGACAGCCACTTCAGTGCCTAATGACGACAGTAATTCATTGGTGGTTTTGATGTCGGAAAGACGCGGTACGTTGGTCAAGGTCAGCGGTTCATCGGTCAGTAATGTCGTGGGCATCAATGTAAGAGCGGCATTTTTAGCCCCTGCTATTGCGATTTCCCCGCTTAAAGGGCCGTTGCCCCGCACCACTATCGAATCCATTCTGCCTTACCCCTTGGTTTCGGTCGCTTTGCGCGACCGTGTTTGCGCTTTACGACGGCGCAAATTTTCACGCAACTGCTTGCGCAGCCGTTCAGCGCGTTCCGCTGCGGCCTTTTCTTTATCCGTCATCTGGCTTTGATCTTTGCTCATTGCAACCCCATACAATAAGCTTTGCGCGGGGTCCAGTTATCCCTTGCGTTTCGTGTTTTTTGCGATAAAACGCAGCCCATTGATGTGCTGCAGTAGCTCAGTGGTAGAGCACACCCTTGGTAAGGGTGAGGTCGGGAGTTCGATCCTCCCTTGCAGCACCATTATAACCTTATATTTTATGGGTTTTTCGCAATTTCTGCCCAATCTCCATAAGTAACTAATATGCAGAACATGCAAGAATGTGCGCAGAGTATTTGTAGTGGACATGAATACTTGCAGTGGCATGCAGACAACCCTTCAAACCTCTCATCAATAAGCAAGTTTTCGTCGATCTCGGGCGCATCGGCATAAGATGCTGCGACCCCAACACAATTCGGGTTTGCGTTTAGTCCGCCTCTTGTAGTCTTTGTTCCAGGCTTTCCAGCTTGGCATGCGCGTCCAGCAGAGTTGTTTTCAGTTGGGTAATCTCGCCCAGCGTGTCGTTTATGATGGTGGGGCGGTCATGGGTTTCGGCGACGTTGGTGGTGCCGTTGCTTTCGCCCGTAATCAGCCAGATGATAGAGACGTTCAACAGGCCCGCCAGCATCTGAATGCGATTTGCGCGGGGCGTGTCGTCGTCGCTTTCCCAGGTTGCGACCTTGGCGGCTTCTACGCCTAGTTTTTGACCCATGCTGGCGATGGTCAGGCCTTTGGCCTTGCGGGCGGCCTTTAGGCGGCCGCCGAATGTGGCGGCGGCTGTTTCAAAGTGGTCGATCGGGTCTAGGCTTGTAGTTGACAATGGATGCTCCGTGCATGGGTGGCTCTGTGAAAGCGGTGTGCTTTCAGTAAGCACAATCCCTAACCGATCGGGGGCCAAGAAGCAAATTTGCGCGGTATCCGGTTTTGCAACGGGGTGTTCGGCGCTTCAAAACCCGCATCAATAAACAGGTTTTCGTCGATTTTATCCACGACAGTATCTAGGCGATACTTATTATTATATTATACAATATCAATGGATTGGGCAATGTCCTAGTTGGGACACGCGCCGATATGGACACGTCTTTTCCTAAAGTCGACCCCACAAATCATATTCGCTTGCCTCATCGACCTCAACATTGACGATATCCCCCACTTTCAATCCCTCGAACCCTTCATCGATAAACAGGTTCCCGTCGATTTCAGGCGCATCCGCTTGGGTCCGGCACGTCGCACCATCCGCGTCGATTTCATCTATAATCACGTCCATGCGGGTGCCGACTTTGGCCTCCAGTTTGGCTGCTGAAATCGCCTGCGCTTTTTCCATGAAACGGTTCCAGCGGTCTTGTTTTACCTCGTCCGCCACATGATCAGGCAGGGCGTTACTGCGGGCACCGGCGACGTTTTCATATTGAAAGCAGCCGATGCGATCCAGTTGCGCCTCATCCATCCAATCCAGCAGGTGTTGGAACTCTGCCTCAGTCTCGCCCGGAAACCCGACGATAAAGGTGGATCGCAGGGTGATGTCGGGGCAAGTCGTGCGCCACGCCGCGATTTCCGCCAGCGTGTTGGCCGATTTCGCCGGGCGGGCCATACGTTTCAGGACATCGGGGTGTGAGTGTTGGAATGGGATGTCCATGTAGGGTAATATACCGCTGGCCGGGTCGGACATCAGCGGGATCAGATCGCGCACGAACGGGTAGGGATAGACGTAATGCAGCCGCACCCATGCACCCAATGTGCCTAGATCACGGGCAAGATCAACAATGTGGGCACGGTGATCGCGTTCAGTTTTATGTTTTATGTCCAACCCGTAGGCAGAGGTGTCCTGAGAGATTACCAACAGTTCCTTGACGCCGGCATCGACCAGCCTTGAAGCCTCGCGGATGATGGCATGCGCCGGGCGGCTGGCAAGCCTGCCGCGCATATCGGGAATGATGCAAAACTTGCATTTGTGATTACAGCCCTCGGATATTTTCAGATAGCTGTAATGGCGCGGGGTCAGCGACACGCCTGTTGCCGGCAGCAAGTCGATGAACGGGTCGGGGCTGGGTGGTACGGCGGTATGTACCGCGTCCAGCACCTGTTCGTATTGGTGCGGGCCGGTGACAGCCAGAATTTGCGGATGGTGTTCACGGATATAATCGGGCTCGGCCCCCAGACAGCCCGTGACGATGACCTTGCCGTTTTCAGTCAGGGCCTCGCCGATGGCGTCCAGACTTTCGGCCTTGGCACTATCCAAAAAACCGCAGGTGTTGACTATCACGGCATCGGCGCCTGCGTAATCGGGTGAAATCGCGTAACCTTCGGCACGCAGGCGCGTCAGAATGCGCTCGCTGTCGACCAGGGCTTTGGGGCAGCCTAGGCTGACCATGCCAATTTTTGGTTGGCCGTCACGGATAGGTTCGTTGATTTTGGCACGTGGTGCCAGATCGGGGCGCAGGTATGGTGGGTTCTGTGTCATGGCGCGTCTATAGTCCAGAGTGCGGCGTTTGGAAATGCGTATTCTTAATCTATCCCAAGTTCGGATTTTGCCGCTTCATTCCCCTGTTTGGCCGCGATGCGCAGGTAGTGCAAATAGGATTGCGGCGATGCGGATATGCCGATACCGTCGCGAAACATTGTGGCAATTGCGTAGCTGGCTTCGCTTTTACCTGCGTCGGAGGCCAGTTCCAGATAGGGTTGCGCCTGACTTTGTGCAGCACCGTCAACTTCACCGTCCATGACCATTTTGCCGTATTCCAGCATTGAAAGCGGATAGCCCATATCGGCACATTCCCTTAGCAGCATGTGAGAGGCTGTGCGTTCTGATGCAGTGTTGGCGGCATCCCCGCGCATAATAGCCAGATTGTGGCAAGACGGTATATTACCCAAATCGAAGCCCCTTTGGAATGCTCTGTCGGCGCGGTCCAGGTTTACCGCGGTATATTCGCCATCACGGTAAAAAATGCCCAAATGGTTGAAGGCAGCTGCATAATCTTTTTCCCACGCTGCCACTTTCATCAGGTCAAAACTGCGCGCATCCCCAACTTTGTCATAGGACCGTGCCAACTGAAACATCATACGCGAAGAGGGATTTGGGTCGGACATGGCAGACTCACAAGAAGATACAGCGGTCTGCCCATCGATATCCGCCCAAGCACGGCCTGATGCACTGCTTTGGTTGTCCCAGAGATGGCCGGCTTGTTGATCACAATCAGAGATGGCCTGCGCTGCCGCGTGGTTGGCATCATCAAGTTCGGCATCTTTGAGCACATCATTTGAAATTGCCCGCATGGCTTGATCAAAAGCTACGCGGGATCCTATCAGAGGAAACTTGTATTGTGTTCCCGCGGCTTCCAATATCCAATAATTTGAGGCCTGAATTGTTTCTATAAAGCCATTAGGAATGTTAAAACTTATTCGTGTTAAATTTGATGCAGTATTTCTTGTGAAAAAATCCTTTGATGTCAGGGTAAAGGCCGCTTCTTTGCCATCGGGCATTCCAATGCGCGATTTTATTTCCCCTAATGAACTCTGAAGCGGGATACTGAAATTTGCCGCCCAAAAATCTTTGTTTGGCAAATATATTACGATGATAGACGTACTATTGTTGTTAATGGTCGCGCCATGGAAACCCCGATCTAGGTTGTTGTCTTCAGGGGAAATATATTCCCAAGTTTGTGCGGTTGTTTGCATTGGTGCAACAAGCACTGCAAGCAGTGCACACCAGCGAATGATTTTAAAGAAAAGATGCGCCATGTAAGTATCCCCTATGTAAAAGGTTACCCAAAGTCCAAACAGTTGCCAAGCTTTGCGTTTAATATGGTGATTGTCTGATCAGTTTATAAACTTCGGGGTACGTTTTTGCATTTGGGCTATAACCATTTCCATCTGGTTGGGCTGGCCGATAATGGCAGCTTGTAGTTCCGCTTCCAACTTCAGGCCTGCATCCCCGCATCCCCATGTACCGTTTACCAGCTGTTTGGCAGCTGTAATTGCGTCGGGGGATTTGGTGGTGAAGTTTTGCGCAAGGGCGATTGCCGCGTCTAACGGATTATCCGCGATGCATGTCAGCAGGCCAAGCTTCAGGGCTTCATCCGCTTCCAGAACGCGGCCGGTCATGATCAATTCCATGGCGGCATCGGCGCGCATCAGTTTCGGCAGGCTTTGGGAGGCCCCCATGTCGGGGATCAGGCCCCATTTGGCTTCCATAATCGATAGTTTGGTATCAGGTGATGCGATGCGGAAATCGGCCCCCAATGCAAGCTGCGCACCTGCGCCATAAGCCACACCTTCAAGGGCGGCGATGACGGGAACAGGTAGAGTTGACCAGATCGTGACGGGGGCTTGAAATTCATTGGCGGCCTCACCGTTTGGCGGGTTCAGGATTTTATTGCGCACCTCGTCCATACGCGGTGCGATGCTTATCAAGCTTTCCAGATCAATGCCCGCGCAAAAGCAATTGTTACTGCCTGTCAGAATGATGGCCCGCAAGTCTTTTGTCGCGGCAAGTGTTTTTCCCGTTTCAACAAGTTCAGCCATCATTTCAAACGACATGGCGTTTTTCTTGTCAGGGCGGTTCAGGGTGACTGTGGCAATATTGTTTTGGATTTCGGTTTGCAAGGTTCGGGTCATGTATGGCCTGTGGGTTTGGAGAGTTCAGGATAACCTGACAAAAGGTGAAGTAGCCAGAAAATCTTTATCCAACCAGATTGTGAATAGGCACGCGTATGCCTACATGATATCATAATGCAAAAGATGTGGAGGCACGTTATGCGTTGGATTATACGGATATTGACAGTTTTGGTGATTTTGGTTGTAGCGGCCATAGGATTAATATTCTTATTGCCCGCAGAAAAAATTGGTGAGTTGGCCTCGGCCGAGATGGAGAAAGCGACAGGGCGCACGTTGACCTTGTCCGGCTCGTTTCACCCAACGATTTATCCTGTGTTGGGGGTCAAAACCGGACCTTTGACGATTTCGAACGCGGACTGGGCCGCAGAGCCATATATGGTCAGTGCGCAAGGTGCATCCGTTGGGGTAGGATTGTCGGTCCTTTTTGGGGGTAATCTAGAAATTAAGCGGTTGCTGCTGGATGCACCCGTGATCCACCTGGAAAGACGTGCAGACGGGGTTGCGAACTGGGAATTGTCTAGCGCAGGCGATACGGCCGGCGCGAATGGTAACACGGGTTCTGAAAGTACGGCAGGTACAGTTGGTGTGACACTGGACAAAGGTACGATTTCTGACGGACTGGTGACGTTCAAAGATGCCACAACACAGCAAAATATCGTGATCAAAGAGATCAATGCGGATTTTGCTTTGCCAAAATCTGCGGCGGCGGCTGTCAATGGTTCTGCTATCTGGAACGGGCGCAAAGCGAATATCGATTTATCGGTTGCCGATCTTGGCAAGCTGTTGGGTGGGCAAGTAACCAATCTTGCCGGCTCTGTTTCAATGGGCAAACTACAGGCCAGCCTGAACGGACAGTCAATGATGGCAACCGGGGCGGCACCACTGATCAATGGGCAATATAGTTTTACATTGCCCGATATGGCTGCATTAAGGGATATAATCGGGGCTGAATTGCCCGATGGGTTAAAAGGTGCTTCAAACTTATCGTCCAAAGGGACGATAATGGTATCGGATGCAGGGATTAATTTGGCGGGGGATGGCGCAATTACAATGAATGGTCTGCCGATTGATGCGCAGTTCGAAGTGACGGGGCCGGAAAACTGGGCTGAAACCCTGCGTGTGGATGCGACTTTGAACATTAACGGGCGCGATGCGTTCAACTTTGAATGGGTAGGCCTGGTAAACGGTAAAACCGGCAATGCGGACGGCACGATTGATTTCAATGCCAGTAATCTGCCTGCTACGCTAAAGGCTGTGGGGCAAGAGGTAGGCTTTCCTGCTGGCACTGGGAAAACCGCAAATGT
>Ga0316189_10001924_pt1 | contig 20514 bp, 18 predicted proteins | sample LowCovwburrow_MG_FD_204930 | JGI IMG/M metagenome (GOLD analysis project Ga0316189, IMG submission 204930) | Coastal sediment microbial communities from Maine, United States - Lowes Cove worm burrow | ecosystem: Environmental > Aquatic > Marine > Coastal > Sediment | place: USA: Maine... | reverse complement strand
AAATATTGGTAGCGGGGGCAGGATTTGAACCTACGACCTTCGGGTTATGAGCCCGACGAGCTGCCAGACTGCTCCACCCCGCAATTGTGGAGGAGGAATAGTACGCATTCTGTGGTTATTTGGCAAGCGCCCATTGAAATAGTTCGCCTCTGCCAGAGAGATCAAAAAATTCCGAGGAAAACGAAAGCCTGGATTTGAGAAAGTCTGCCCTATCCCCCCGGGTGAATCATCCGATGGCCGCAGCGCAGATAGATAGCAACGCTGCCGGAAACATCCCAAGCCCCAGCATCGCCAGCCCGTTCACAGATAGTGCAATCCGGGTATCCATGCCGGCAATGATCGGCGTCTCGTCCTGCGGCTTGTCGAAGTACATCAACTTAATGATGCGCAGGTAGTAGAAGGCGCCAATAATGGAGAAGGAAACACCCACCAGGGCCAACCAGACCATATCGACATCGACCACCGCCTGAAGCACCACCAGCTTGGCAAAAAAGCCAACGGTGGGAGGTACCCCCGCCATGGAAAACATCAGCAACAGCATCATGGCGGCAAACCAGGGGCTGCGATCATGCAGCCCCATGTAATCGGTCAGTTCCTCCGCCTCGAAACCCTTGCGACTCAACAGGATGACAATACCGAAACCGCCCAGCGCCATCAGCGCATAAACGATGGCGTAGAACATGGCTGCGGTATAGCCTTCATTGGTTCCGGCCAATATCCCGAGCAGAATAAAACCTACATGTGAGATGGTGGAGTAGGCCAGCATGCGTTTGATATTGGCCTGGGCGATGGCGATGATATTACCTACCGCCATGGAGAGGACCGCCAGAATCACCAGCATCCCCTGCCAATCGGCATGCAGGCTGCCCAGCCCATCCACCAACAGACGCATGGCCAAGGCGAAGGCGGCGATCTTCGGGGTGCTGCCGACGAACAGGGTCACCGCGGTAGGGGCGCCATGGTAGACGTCGGGCACCCACATGTGGAAAGGGACGGCACCGAATTTGAAACCCAGGCCGATCACCACGAATACCAGGCCGAATACCAGAACCATATCGTTCATGCCGCCTGCCTGCAGCGCCTTGGCGACCGCCTGGAACTCAATGGAGCCGGTAGCACCATAGATCATGGAAATACCGTAAAGCAGCATACCGGAGGCCAGGGCACCCAGAACAAAATACTTCATCGCAGCTTCTGAGCCAGTGCGGGAATCCCGGTCGAAGGCCACCAGGGCGTAGAGGCAGAGGGCCAGCAGTTCCAGGCCTAGATAGATAGTCAGAAAACTGTTAGCGGAGACCATCACCATCATGCCGAGCACCGCAAACAGGCCCAGCACATAGAACTCCCCCTTGAACAGATCCCGGTCACGCAGATAATCCTTGGCGTAAAGAAAGGCCCCCGCGCTGATCAGCAGAATCGCTACCTTCAGCACATCGCCCATGGGGTCGCGGATCACACTGCCATCGAATAGAATCTGCGCCACGGGGCTGGAAGTCACGATGATCACGCCCACGCCGAGCAGAAGGCTGATCTGTGCCATTCCATAACTAATGATCCGCTGCTCCTGCTTCAAAAAAAGATCCACCACCAGCACCACACAGGTTGCGGTGAGAATGAACAGCTCGGGCAGGACCGGTATCAGGCTGGACGTGTCAAATTGCATTGATGGGTACCTTTCCAGGCCGAATCAGAGCTTTGAAACGGCGATGTGCTTCAACAGATTGGTAACGGAGGCGTCCATCACCTCGACCAGGGGTGCGGGCCAAATACCCAGTATCAGGACCGCCAGTGCCAGTGACCCAAGGATAAAGAATTCCCGGTTGTTGATATCCTTGAGGGCTGCCACACCATCGTTGGCCACCTCGCCAAAGATCACCCGCTTGACCATCCACAGGGTGTAGGCGGCTCCAATAATCAGGGTGGTGGCGGCCAGCACCGCGAACCAGAAATCGGCGCGGAAGCTTGCCAGAATCACCATGAACTCACCCACGAAACCGGAGGTGCCGGGCAGGCCCGCATTGGCCATGGCAAAGAACACCATGAAACCGGCGAAAATCGGCATGGTATTCACTACTCCGCCGTAATCTGCGATCTGTCGGCTGTGCAGACGATCGTAGAGGACACCGACACAGAGGAACAGGGCGGCGGAGATGAAGCCATGGGAGACCATCTGCACCATGCCGCCCTCCAGCCCCAGCGCGGCGCCGGACGAGGCACTGGGATTGGCGGCGATCATGAAAACGATGAAAAAGCCAAGGGTGACGAAACCCATGTGAGCGATGGATGAGTAGGCGATCAGCTTCTTCATGTCCTGTTGGACCAGGGCCACGAATCCGATATAGACCACCGCGATCAGCGACATGCTGATGATCAACCAGTCGAGATGGTTGCTGGCATCTGGCGATATCGGGAGACTGAAGCGTAGAAAACCGTAGCCGCCGATCTTCAGCATGATCGCCGCCAGAATCACGGAGCCACCGGTTGGCGCCTCTACATGGGCGTCCGGCAGCCAGGTATGCACCGGCCACATAGGCACCTTTACCGCGAAGGCCAGCAGAAAGGCGATGAAGATCAGGATCTGCTCGGTCAACCCCAGCTTCAGGCTGTGGAAGGCGAGGATATCGAAGGTGCCGGACTGGAAGTACATGTAGATCAAAGCCACCAGCATGAATACCGAGCCGAAGAAGGTGTAGAGAAAGAACTTGATGGTGGCGTAAACCCGGTTGGGGCCTCCCCAGACACCGATGATCAGAAACATCGGGATCAGCATCGCCTCCCAGAAGACATAGAAAAGCATGGCGTCCAGGGCGGAAAATACCCCCACCATCACCCCTTCCATGATCAAAAAGGCCGCCATATAGCTGGCCGGTTTGTACTGGATCACCTCCCAGCCGGCGATGATGACGAATACCGTAATGAAGGTGGTGAGAATGATCAGGGGCATGGAGATACCGTCCACCCCCAGGTAGTACTCGATATTGAACAGCGGGATCCAGGGGGTCCGCTCGACAAACTGCATCTGGGCGGTAGACGGATCAAAGCTGGAGTACAGCGGCAGGCTCACTATGAAGGTCAGAATCGCGATGGTCAGGGCCGTCCAGCGGGTCGCATTGGCGACTCGGTCGCCACTGGCGAGCACCAGCGCGCCGCCGATAATCGGCAGCCAGATGGTCAAGCTGAGAATGGGCAGGTCTGCAAACATGCGAAGCGTCCTAAGCGATCACGAACCAGGTCAGCAACAATAGCAGACCCAGGATCATGGCAATGGCGTAGTGATACAGATAGCCGGTCTGAACATTGCGAATCCAGTCCGCAAAGCGACCAATGGAACGGGCCGATCCGTTGATGATTACCCCGTCGATAATAAAACGGTCCCCGATCGAAAAAAGCAGCTTGCCGATACCACGGCTGCCACCGGCGAACACGAATTGATACACCTCATCGAACCAGTATTTGCGGTCCAGGATCGTATAGACGAAATCGAACCGGGTCCGGATTTCCTGGGCGATGGAAGGCTTCTTCATGTAGATGTACCAGGCGGTTGCCAGCCCCGCCATGGCCAGGTAGAAGGGCGGTTGCATCATGCCATGCAGGATAAAACCGCCTGCACCATGGAATCCCTTGCCCAGTTCCGCCATGACGTCATGCTGGGGCAGCACCGGGAAGACACCGCTGAACCAGTCGCCGAACAGCATGTCGCCCACCGTCAGATAGCCGATCGCGATGGAGGGAATGGCCAGCAACACCAGCGGCACGGTCACCACCTTGGGCGACTCGTGGATGTGCTCTCGGGCGTGGGCATCCCGCGGCCCGTCACCATGAAACACCAGGAAGAACATGCGGAAGCTGTAAAGTGCGGTCACAAAGACCCCGGCCACTACCATCACATAGGCGTAACCGGAGCCGAAGATATCAGAGTGGTGCACTGCCTCGATGATGGCATCCTTGGAGAAAAAGCCGGAAAAACCGGGAAACCCGATCAACGCCAGGGAGCCGATCAGCGAGGTCCAGTAGGTCCAGGGCATGTACTTTCTTATGCCACCCATGTTGCGGATGTCCTGGTCGTGGTGCATACCGATAATCACCGAACCGGCGGCCAGGAACAGCAATGCCTTGAAGAAGGCGTGGGTCATCAGGTGAAAAATGCCCGCGGAATAAGCGGAAACCCCGAGCGCGACCGTCATATAACCAAGCTGAGAGAGGGTCGAATAGGCGACCACCCGCTTGATGTCGTTCTGCACGATGCCAATCAGTCCGGTGAGGATCGCGGTGGTGGCTCCGATTATCAGGACAAAGCTAAGTGCGGTCTCGGAAAGTTCGTACAGGGGCGACATACGGGCCACCATGAAGATACCGGCGGTCACCATGGTCGCGGCGTGAATCAGGGCGGAGATGGGTGTCGGGCCCTCCATCGAATCCGGCAGCCAGACGTGCAGCGGCACCTGCGCCGACTTCCCCATGGCACCGATGAACAGCAGAATACCGATCACCGTCATCAGCGACCACTGAGCATCGCCCCAGACCTGGATCTGAGTATCTGCCAGGCCCGGGGCCGCGGCAAACACAGTGGCGTAATCAAGGCTGTTGAAATACATCGCCACCGCGGCGATCCCCAGGATAAAGCCAAAGTCGCCAACGCGGTTCACCAGAAATGCCTTCATGTTGGCAAAGATGGCGGTCGGTCGCACCGACCAGAAGCCGATCAACAGGTAAGAGACAAGTCCAACCGCCTCCCAGCCGAAGAAAAGCTGCATGAAATTGTTGGACATCACCAGCATCAGCATGGAGAAGGTGAACAACGAGATATAGCTGAAGAAACGCTGGTAGCTGTTGTGCCCCGCAAGACTGGTATCCGGCCAGTTGTGTTCATCGTCAGCCATATAACCGATGGTGTAGATATGGACACAGAAGGAGACGAAGGTCACCACGCTGATCATCACCGCGGTCAGCTGATCGACCAGGAATCCCACCTCCATGTGCAGGCCGTCGCTCACCATCCAGGTGTAGACCGGACCGTTGAACACCTCGGCGCTGCCGGAGATAAAACTGCCGAGCACGTAAAAGGACGCCAGCATGGAGATGCCGACACCGGAACTAGTCACCCAATGGGCACCGACCCGACCGATACTGCCGCCCCAGAAACCGGCGATAACAGCGCCGACCAGGGGCGCGAGAACGATCAGCAGATAGATATTTTCCATAGCCATCAGCCCTTCAGTGTATCCAGATCGTCCACATTGATGGTCTGCCGGTTACGGAACAGCACCACCAGGATGGCCAGGCCAATGGCCGCTTCCGCCGCCGCCACGGTGAGGATGAAGAAGACGAACACTTGACCGATGAGGTCCCCGTGAAAATGGGAAAAGGCGACGAAGTTGATATTCACGGCCAGCAGCATCAGTTCGATGCACATCAGCAGGATGATCACATTCTTGCGATTCAGAAAGATCCCCGCAACGCTCAGCGAAAAGAGGATCGCGCCGAGAATCAGGTAGTCGGACAGTGCGATCATTTCTTCACTCCTCCGCCTTCATCTTCACCACCCGAATCCGGTCCGGGCCTTTTTTGATCCGTACCTGCTGCGACGGATTCTGGTACTTGGTGTCGGGACGCTTGCGCATGGTCAGGCCGATAGCCGCAATGATCGCCACCAGCAGAATCACCGCAGCGACCTCGAACGGATACATATAGACGGTGTAGAGGACGCTGCCCAACTGCTCGGTATTGCTGTAATCCGCCGCATGGGGACTGGGTGGGGCAATCTTATCCAGACCGAAATTCCGCGGCCCCACCACCAGGAAGATCTCCACCACCATGGCGGCAGCCACCAGCAGCGCTACCGGCAGATAACGTATGAAGCCGGCCCGCAGGGTGGCGACGTCGATATCCAGCATCATAACCACGAACAGGAACAGCACCATGACCGCGCCAACGTAGACCAGCACCAGCACAATGGCAAGGAACTCCGCCTCCGCCAGCAGCCAGATGCCGGCACTGGTGAAGAAGGCCAGCACCAGGAACAGGGCCGCGTGGACCGGATTGCGGCGCGTAACCACCATGCTGGCGGCAAACACCAGGACCACTGCGAATACATAAAAGACAAACTTTTCGAATGTCATCAGATCTTCCAAATCAGGTTACCGGGACGGCAATCTCCTCAACGATACTTGGCCTGGGCCTCAATATTCGCCGCCAACTGCTGCTCATACCTGTCGCCCACGGCCAGCAGCTTCTCTTTGGTCATGATGGCGTCTTCACGGTTCTCGAAATAGTACTCATAGATACGCGTCTCCACGATGGCATCCACTGGACAGGACTCTTCGCAATAACCGCAAAAGATGCACTTGAACAGGTCAATGTCATAGCGGGTGGTGCGCCGGGAGCCGTCCGCCCGCGGCTCGGCCTCGATGGTGATGGCCAGGGCCGGACAGGTCGCCTCGCACAATTTACAGGCGATACAGCGCTCCTCGCCATTCGCATACCGGCGCTGGGCGTGCAGCCCCCGAAAACGGGGCGACATCGGCGTCTTCTCTTCCGGATACTGGACCGTAAACTTCCGGGCGAACAGATACCGGCCGGTGAGACGCAAACCGCGCCACAGTTCCAGCAGGAACAGACTCTTGATGTAGTCACGCAGTACTTTCATCATGTCTCCCTGCCCTAATCGAACCACCAGGGCATCTCGTAGACCACGGCCAGGCCCACCACCATGATCCAGACGATGGTGATCGGAATGAATACCTTCCAGCCCAGCCGCATGATCTGATCATAACGGTAACGGGGGAAGGTGGCGCGCAGCCAGAGGAAAAAGAAACCCACCACGGCCGTTTTCAGAAACAGCCAGAGGATACCCGGTACCCAGTCGAACAGCGGGCCAAGTACCGGCCAGCCGTTGAAGGGAGAGAGCCAGCCGCCCAGGAACAGCAGCGCCGTGAGCGCCGAGATAAGGATCATGTTGGCATACTCGCCGAGGAAGAAAACCGCGAACGGCATCCCCGAATACTCGACATGGAACCCCGCCACGATCTCTGATTCGCCCTCCGCCACATCGAAGGGTGCCCGGTTTGTTTCGGCCACGCCGGAGATGAAATAGATCAGAAACAATGGCAGCAGAGGCAGCCAGAACCAGTTGAACAGACCACCGTTACCCTCCTGGGCACGGACGATGTCCCCGAGATTGAGGCTGCCGGCCGCCACCAGCACCCCGACCAAGGCAAAGCCCATGGCGATCTCGTAGGAGACGATCTGAGCGGCCGAGCGCATGGCGCCGAGGAAGGCATACTTCGAATTGGAGGCCCAGCCGGCGATGATTACGCCGTACACCCCCACCGAGGTCAGGGCCAGCAGATAGAGCAGCCCCGCGTTGAGATCCGACAGCACCAACCCCTCCTGAAAGGGAAATACCGCCCAGGCCGCCAGGGCCGGTGCCAGAGTCAGCATCGGCGCGATGAGAAACAGGGTCTTGTTGGCACTGCTCGGGATCACTATCTCCTTGAACATCAGCTTCACCGCATCGGCGATGGGCTGCAGCCAACCCTTGGGGCCCACCCGGTTGGGACCAATGCGCACCTGCATGTAGCCGATAATCTTTCGCTCGGCATAGGTGAAATAGGCAACGAACAGCATCAGCGGCGCGATGATCGCCACGATCTTGATCAGGATCTGCAGCAGGATCAGATTCTCGCCCAGCCATTCCCAGAGGCCAATCAATGTATCCATCGGTTTATGCCTTCTCCAGGGTCACGTCACCAAACTGACTGCCCAGTTTCTCGCTGCCCTTCAGCCCGGCACAGATCCGCACGCAGCCATTCGGCACCGCCCCATCGATCTCCACCGGCAGGCTGATCCGACTATCATCCTGAACGACTGTGACCTGGTCGCCCTGGGTCAGCCCGTTCTGATCCGCAACGGCCTGGTTGATTCGGACCGCGGCGGCAAGGGCATCGCGGGTCTTCTGCAGGGAGCTGGCACGACGCACCAGCGGGTCCAGGGCGTAGATGGGTACGTCGCCAATCCGCTTCAGCCCCCCCTCGCTCATGCGCAACTCCCCGTCAGCCGAACCGCTGGCTCGATTCTCCGGCCGGAGTTCACCCAGGCCGTCACGCACCTCATCGAGCACCTGTTGCGAACTGTTCTGGTCAAAGCCTGTCAGATCGAGCAGATTGCCCAGCACCCGCAACACCTTCCAGCCCGGTCTCGCTTCGCCCTGAGGCGTCACCACACCGGTAAATGACTGCCAGCCTCCCTCGGCGTTGACAAAGGTGCCGGAGGTCTCGGCAAAGCCGGCGATGGGGAGAATCACATCGGCCGCTGCTTCCAGACAGGGGCTGCGGAAGGCCGCCAGGGCCACCACGAAATCGGCGTGATCGAAGGCCCGGGCCGCCAGTGCTGGATTCCACAAATCATACCCCGGCTCCACTCCCAGCAGCAGGTAACCCTTGCGCGGCTCCTGCAGCATGGCGAGGGCATCGGCCCCCTCCGCCCGGGGCAGCGCTCCGGCCAGTCTGGCGCCGACGCTGTTGGCGGCCTCGGGCAGATACCCCAGCACCGCCCCGCTCGCCTCGGCAATAGTGGCGGCCAGGAAACAGATCAGCGAATAATCGGGATGAGCTACCGCCAGATTGCCCAGCAGGACGGTGGCCTTACCCGCCGTCTGCAACCGTTTCGCGATCGCCTGGTGGGCCTCGCTCGCTTTTGCTTTATCGATTAGACCGCCACTGGCGCCCAGGGCCTTGGCCACGGCGGCCAGCACCGGGACCAGGCCGGCGGGACCGGTAACCAGTTGTTCGGCCGGATAGTTGAGATCCAACTCCAGTGGATTGACGAAATCGATGGTTGCACCCGCCAGCACGGCCTTGCGTAGGCGGTGGCCGAATATCGGCTGCTCCTTGCGGACACTGGACCCAATCACCAGGGCCGCATCCAGTCGCTCCAGGTCTGATATGGCCTGACCCAGCCAGGGAAAGGCAGGTTCCTCGCCACGGAAGTCCCCCTGACGCAAGCGGAAATCGATATTGTCGCTACCCAGGCCACGCATCAGTTTCTGGGTCAGGTACAACTCCTCCAGGGTCGCCGTCGGCGACAGCAGGGCACCCAGCCGATCGCCGCTGGCATTGCGGGCCTTCTTAATTCCCTGCGCCGCAGTCTCCAAAGCCTCGGACCAGTCGGTCTCCACCCAGCGTCCACCCTGCTTCACCAGGGGAAGGGTAAGCCGGTCGCTGCTGTAGAGCCCTTCGTAGCTGAAGCGATCACGATCGGAGATCCAGCACTCGTTGATCGACTCGTTATCTCTCGGATGCACCCGCATCACCTGATTGCGGCGCACATGGATATACAGGTTGGAACCGACCGCATCATGAGGGCCTATCCCCTCGTGCTGGGTTAGCTCCCAGGCCCGGGCATGAAAGCGGAAGGGTTTGGAGGTAAGAGAGCCCACCGGGCAGATGTCGATGATATTGCCCGAAAGTTCCGAATCGATACTCCGTTCCACATAGGTGCCGATCAGCATGTGCTCACCGCGGCCGGTGGCACCCAACTCGCGGATGCCCGCGATCTCGGCACCAAAACGCACGCAGCGGGTACAGTGGATACAGCGGGTAAAATCAGTGGCGATCAACGGGCCTATATCTTCGTCCGGCACCACCCGTTTGCCTTCCGAGAATCGCGAGACATCACCGCCATAACCCACCGCCACGTCCTGCAGTTCACACTCCCCGCCCTGATCACAGATCGGGCAGTCCAGCGGATGGTTGATCAACAGGAACTCCATGGTCCCCTTCTGCGCCGCCAGCGCCAGCGGGGAACGGGTGAACACCTTCATGCCATCGTTCACCGGGGTGGCACAGGCGGGCAGCGGTTTGGGTACCTTCTCAACCTCTACCAGACACATCCTACAGTTGGCGGCGACCGAAAGCTTCTTGTGGTAACAGAAACGCGGGATGCTGATACCGGCCGCATCGGTCACTTCGATGAGTAGGGTACCGGCTTTCGCCTGGAGTTCCCGGCCATCGACTTCGATTGTTACCATCTGGTCATCAGACATGGATGTTGTTCTCTAAAACCCGTACTCATCTTAGCGCGCTATGCACGCGTATCCTGGGACATCAGAATCGCTGTCACCGCGCTCAGGCAGTCATGCACCGCTTGTGTTCAATGTGATACTCGAACTCGTCGCGAAAGTGCTTCAGCATGCCCTGCACCGGCATTGCCGCCGCGTCCCCCAGGGCACAGATGGTGCGCCCGGCGATCTTGCCGGCGACGTCGCCCAACAGTTCGAGATCCTGCCGACTGCCGCGCCCGTTCTCGATGCGATGCACCACCCGATAAAGCCAGCCGGTACCCTCCCGACAGGGGGTACACTGACCGCAGGACTCTTCGTAGTAGAAGTAGGACATGCGTTCCAGGACCTTGACCATGCAGTTGCTGTCGTCAAGCACGATCACCGCCCCGGAACCGAGCATGGAGCCCGCCGCGGCGATGGCGTCGTAGTCCATGGTCAGCTCCATCATCTGCTCACCCGGGATCACAGGCGAGGAAGATCCGCCGGGGATCACCGCCTTGATCCTGCGACCATCCTTCATGCCGCCCGCCAGCTCCAGCAATTCGGCAAACGGTGTACCCATGGGAATCTCGAACACCCCGGGATTGTTGATATTACCGGAGATGGAAAACAACTTGGCACCGCCGCTGTGCTCCACACCCAGATCCCGAAACCACTCACCCCCCTTCTCCAGGATAACCGGGATGGAAGCAAGTGATTCAGTATTGTTGATGATGGTAGGGCGACCATAGAGACCGAAATGGGCCGGAAACGGCGGCTTATAGCGCGGCTGACCTTTTTTACCTTCGATCGACTCCAGCAGCGCCGTCTCCTCGCCGCAGACATAGGCGCCGCCGCCGAGGTGGGAGTGAAGTTCAAAGTCGAAACCGGAACCTAACAGGTTCTGCCCGAGGAATCCGGCCTTCCGCGCTTCCTCGAGGGCCCGCTCGAAACGCTCGTAAGGTTCCCAGAATTCACCCCGGATATAGTTGTAGCCAAGATTGGCGCCAATCGCATAACCGGCGATAATCATCCCCTCAATCAATTGGTGAGGGTTATAACGGAGGATGTCACGGTCCTTGAAGGTACCCGGCTCGCCCTCGTCCGAATTGCAGACCACGTATTTCTCGCCCGGTGCGTTGCGTGAGATGAAACTCCACTTGAGGCCAGTAGGAAATCCGGCGCCTCCGCGTCCGCGCAGACCCGAGGCCTTCACCTCGTCGATAATCTCTTCCGGCGACGTCTTCTGCTCCAGAATCCTGGTCAGAACCTCGTATCCGCCACGGCTCTGATACTGCTTCAGCAGCCAGGGTCGATCCAGGTCCATGTTGCGGAAACAGACTTCATTCGCCATGACGCTTACTCCAGCCCATCCAGGATCGAGTCAACCAGTTCGGTAGTCAGGTTCTCGTAATACTTGTCTCCGATCTGGAACATGGGAGCGCCACCACAGGCACCCAGGCACTCCACCTCTTTCAGGGTGAAGCGGTCATCTCCGGTGGTCTCACCCAGCTTGATACCCAGCTTCTGCTCGATATGCTCGACGATCCGGTCCGAACCATTGATCATGCAGGAGACATTGGTGCAGACGCAGATCTTGTGGCGTCCCACCGGCTTCAACTCGTACATGGAGTAGAAGGTGGCGACTTCATAGACGGCGATCGGTGGCATATCAAGATACCTAGCCACATCATCCATCAGCGGCCGGGTCAGGTAACCGCCATTGTCATCCTGCACGATGCGCAGGGCCGCCATGACCGCAGACTGCTTCCACTCAGCGGGATAGTGAGCGATCCATTTATCGATACGCGCCCGCACCTCGGGAGAGAACAGGCTGGACTTTCCCTCCGCAGATTTGACAGTGGTCATTGGAGCGTTCTTAAAACCCATCAGCGGTCAATCTCCCCGAACACGATATCCAGCGTGCCGATCACGGCCACCACATCGGCCAGCATATGCCCCTTGATCATCTCATTCATGGCCGCGAGATGAGGGAATCCCGGTGCCCGGATCTTCAGCCGGTAAGGCTTGTTGGCACCATCGGAGATGATATAGCAGCCGAACTCGCCCTTGGGCGCCTCCACTGCGGCATAGACCTCTCCCGGCGGCGGGCAGTAACCCTCGGTAAAGAGCTTGAAATGGTGGATCAGGCTCTCCATGTCCCCCTTCATCTCGGCCCGGCTCGGTGCAGCCACCTTATGATCTTCGACAATCACCGGACCCGGGTTTTCCCGCAGCCAGCCGACACACTGCTTGAGGATACGGGTGGACTGACGCAGTTCTTCGATACGGACCAGGTAACGATCATAGCAGTCGCCGTTTTGTCCCACCGGGATATCGAAGTCCATATCGCGGTAGGCGGCATAGGGTTGTTTCTTGCGTAGATCCCACTCCACCCCGGAGCCACGCAGCATCGGTCCGCTGAATCCCAACTGGAGGGCACGATCCTGTGTCACCACACCGATACCCACGGTGCGCTGTTTCCAGATGCGATTGTCGGTAAGCAGGGTCTCGTACTCGTCCACCAGTCCGGGGAAGCGATCGGAAAAATCCTCGATGAAATCGAGCATCGACCCCTGGCGGTTTTCGTTCTTGCGGGCGATATCGGTATCACTGCGAAATTGGTTGTTCTCGTATTGCGGCATCCGGTCGGGAAGATCACGGTAGACGCCACCCACCCGATAGTAGGCGGCATGCATGCGCGCGCCAGAGACCGCTTCATAGCAGTCCATCAGATCCTCCCGCTCCCGAAACGCGTAGAGGAACACAGTCATGGCACCAACATCCAGGGCATGGGTACCCAACCACATCAGATGGTTCAGTATGCGGGTGATTTCATCGAACAGGGTGCGGATATAGAGCGCCCGCACCGGTACCTCGACACCAAGCAGTTTTTCGATTGCCTGCACATAGGCGTGCTCGTTGCACATCATGGAGACGTAGTCGAGCCTATCCATGTAGGGAATGCTGTGATTGTAGGGCTTGGACTCGGCCAGCTTTTCCGTGGCACGATGAAGCAGACCGATATGGGGATCGGCGCGTTCTATCACTTCACCATCCATCTCCAGTACCAGTCGCAGCACGCCGTGCGCAGCCGGATGCTGAGGCCCGAAGTTCAGAGTGTAGTTGCGGATCTCAGGCATCGGCGGGATCCTGCTGTTCGTTGGCATCGCCCAGGAAGCGGTTATCCTCTCGAATCACCCGTGGCACCAACGTACGGGGCTCGATGCTGACCGGCTCATAGACCACCCGCTGTTTCTCTCTGTCGTAGCGCATTTCCACATGCCCTTCGAGCGGAAAATCCTTACGAAACGGGTGCCCGACAAAACCGTAGTCGGTGAGGATCCGGCGAAGGTCCGGGTGACCGCTGAACAGGATACCGTAGAGATCGAACGCCTCCCGCTCAAACCAGTCGGCGGTGCTCCAGACGGCCACTACCGAATCCACGATCGGCTGTTCGATATCGACCAGCACCCTGAGCCTCAAACGCTGATTGTTCGCCAGGGAGAGCAGATGATAGACCACGGCAAACTCAGCGGGACTAGCGGCCTGGCGCTCGACGCCTCGCCCGAAGCCCGTGAAGGAGGCTTCCCCCGTCGACCACTCGGTCTGTCCATAGGTGGAATAATCGACACCACAGGCATCGATCAAAACCTCGAACAGGAAGTCATCACCATCGCGCAACTCGGTGGCCACCTCGATCAGTCGATCCCGAGGCACCACCATGGTCACCTCACCAAACCCGCGAGTCACCTCACAACCTTCCGTCGCGAAACGCCCGCCCAGGTTTCCCACCAGCCGATCCAGGCGCGATTCAGATTTCGTCTTAGCGCTTTCGTTCATGATCTGTACAACCTACCGGGCGATGGTGCTGGTGCGCCGGATCTTTTGCTGCAGCTGAAGAATACCGTAGAGCAGGGCTTCCGCCGTGGGCGGGCAACCGGGCACATAGATATCCACCGGCACCACCCGATCACAGCCACGCACCACCGAATAAGAGTAGTGATAATAACCACCACCATTTGCGCAGGACCCCATGGAGATCACCCAGCGTGGCTCGGCCATCTGGTCATATACCTTGCGCAGTGCAGGGGCCATCTTGTTGACCAGGGTGCCAGCTACAATCATCACATCCGACTGACGGGGGCTGGGGCGGAATATGATGCCAAACCGGTCCAGGTCGTAGCGCGAGGCCCCCGCCTGCATCATCTCCACGGCGCAACAGGCGAGACCGAAGGTCATGGGCCAGAGGGAACCGGTCCGGGCCCAATTGATGAGCTTATCCGCACTGGTGGTAATAACCCCTTTTTCAAGGATGCCCTCTATTCCCATTCCAGCGCCCCTTTCTTCCACTCGTAGATAAAACCGATCACCAGGACACCGAGAAAGACCGCCATGGCGATAAAGCCGACCAGGCCTATCTGGTCCAGAACCACGGCCCAGGGAAAAAGGAAGGCGATCTCAAGATCGAAGATTATGAACAGGATGGCAACCAGATAGAAGCGGACATCAAACTTCATGCGGGAGTCCTCGAAGGCCTCGAATCCGCACTCGTAGGGAGAGAGCTTTTCTGAGTCCGGGCGCCGGGTACCCAGCACGAAGCCTAGTGCTAACATGACCACGGCGACGGCGATGCCAACACCCATGAAGACCAGGACGGGCAGATAATTCTGCAGCATGGTTCCCCCTTGCTCCCCTCTCCGGGATAGTCATTATCCCACTAGTGAAAAACCCGGATGTCGAAACGATCTAGGATTCTAGTGCAGTGAGGCCTTCCCTGTCAAGTTTCCCATATTCTATATATCGATAATAATCAATGAGTTATAAACTCAACGCCCATAAAAAAACGGTATCATCTGAAATCTGACGATACCGTTCTCAATTGGTGCCGATGGCCGGATTTGAACCGGCACGGCTTGCGCCACTGCCCCCTCAAGACAGCGTGTCTACCAATTCCACCACATCGGCGTGAAAAGCTTGCCCTGTATGCCCAATTCGTCGGGGCTCATTCCTCCGGTTTCGGTATCTCCACCGTCTCTTCAGGCGGGGTGACCACCTGGATTTCCGGAACCTCCAGGGAAGGAAGCGTAGTCTCCTCGGCGGGTATCACCGGTATCTCGGTTGCCGGTACCTGAGCGGCGGGCGCCACCAACTCATCGACCTCCATCAGACCCGGCTGGTCGGTCATCTGCATGGCAGACCAGGCCAACACCAGGCTGGTAACGAAAAACAGCGCTGCCATCAGCGCTGTGGCCCGGCTAAGGAAATTGGCCGATCCCTTGGCACCGAACACGGTACCCGATGCGCCGGAACCGAAGGCCGCGCCGGCATCGGCCCCCTTGCCATGCTGGATCAGTATCAGGCCAATCAGGCCAATCGCCAGAAACAGATGAAAAACTGTCAATATCGTTTGCATGCTCAGTTCGCTGCCTTGCAGATTCCCAGGAAATCCCCGGCCTTCAGGGAGGCACCTCCGATCAGACCGCCATCGATGTCAGGTTTGGCGATCAATTCAGCGGCATTATCGGGTTTCATGCTGCCCCCGTAGAGGATGCGAAGACCCTCGGCCACGGCGGCATCCTGTCCGGCCACCCGGCCGCGGATAAAGGCATGCACCTCCTGGGCCTGCTCAGGGGTCGCCGTCATGCCGGTACCAATGGCCCAGACTGGCTCGTAGGCGATCACACCATCAGCCAAGGCGGCTACGCCTTCCAATTCGATTACCGCGTCCAGCTGGCGAGCCACCACCTGATCTGTGATGCCCTGCTCCCGCTCATCCAGGGTTTCACCAACGCAGAGAATGGGAATCAGGCCAGCAGCGCGTGCAACCGCGAATTTCTTTGCCACCAACTCATCGCTTTCGGCATGGTAGGCGCGTCGCTCGGAGTGACCTATAACCACATAGGTGCATCCGAAATCAAGAAGCATGGACGCCGATATCTCGCCGGTGTAGGCACCGGCCGCCTCGGTAGAGAGGTCCTGGCCTCCCCAGGAGATACCGCTACCCTCGAGCAGAGCCTGCACCTGCGGGATATAGACGAAGGGAACGGCGACCGCGGCCTCGGCGACCCGCACTTCCCCCAGGCCACTCTTGATCCCGTCCAGCAGTGCCTCGACGCTCTCACGGGAGCCATTCATTTTCCAATTGCCTGCTACGAGCGGCTGACGCATTTGTATCTCCTAACTGCCGTAAAAAAATCAGCGCGCTAGTGTAACCATGGGGCGTAGTGAAAGCAAATCACCAGGATGCCACCGCAGAAAAATAGTCTGCTCGTCCGCTCCCTTGTCGCCTCTCGGAATATTCTGACAGGCTGGTGTATAGCTCGTCTGTAGCGACCCATCTCCTGAATTCAGCGCCCGAGCGGTGAGAATCGCGGGTTAGGCCTAGGCCCTCAGTTCCTCGACGACGTCCACCAGCTGCCGAGTAAGTGCCTCGACCTGATTGCCCGATTGCCCTTCGATCATTACGCGTATCAGCGGCTCCGTTCCCGATGGCCGCAGAAGTACCCGGCCTTTGTCTCCCAGCTCGGCCTGAACTGCACGCACCGCTGCGGTCAATGTCTCCGACGACATGATCTCGGCGGCCACGCGGTCACCCAGACGCACGTTCTGGAGTAACTGCGGATATTTTTCCATACCCTGTCTTAACTCCTTGAGGGTACGCCCACTCTTTCGGAGCTCGGTCACCACCTGCAGGGCAGTCACAATCCCATCACCGGTCGTGGTGCGATCCAGGCAGATGATATGCCCCGAGGGTTCCCCGCCTAGCACCCAGTTCCTCTCCTTCAACCGCTCCATCACGTAACGGTCGCCCACATCGGTTCGCTCAAAGCCTATACCCATGCTGCCAAGGGCCCGCTCCAGACCCAGGTTACTCATCTGCGTTCCTACCACTGCCCCTCGAAACCCACCATTCAAATGACGGGAACGCGCGATGATGTAGAGGATGTCGTCGCCATCGATCACTTCACCCTCTTCATCCACCATGATGAGACGGTCGCCATCACCATCCAGGGCCACCCCGAGATCGGCACCCTCGGAAACGACTGCGTTACTCAAATTGTCGATATGGGTCGAACCCACACCGTCATTTATGTTGAGGCCGTCGGGTTCCACCCCGATGGCGATCACCTCCGCCCCCAGCTCTTCGAACACGTGGGGCGCGATATGGTAGGTAGCGCCGTTGGCGCAATCCACCACCAGCTTGAGGCCCGAAAAATTCGTCACCCAGGGGATAGTGCTCTTACAAAACTCGATATACCGGCCGGCTGCGTCATCCACCCGGTATGCCTTCCCGAGCTGCTCCGATCCAGCGGTTTCCATGGTCTGGTCGAGTTCGCGCTCGATCGCTAGCTCTACTTCGTCCGGCAGTTTGCTCCCCTCGCCGGAGAAAAACTTGATGCCATTATCATAGTGGGGATTGTGGGAGGCGCTGATGACCACCCCTGCCCGGGCGTGCAATGTACGGGTGAGGTAGGCGATTCCAGGCGTTGGCATGGGTCCGAGCAGGTGGATATCCACCCCCGCCGCCGCCAGTCCAGCCTCCAGTGCGGATTCGAACATATAACCGGAGATCCGCGTATCCTTGCCGATCAGCACCTTTCCCCCTTGCCCTCGACCAAACACCCTGCCGGCAGCCCAGCCCAGCTTGAGCATGAATTCCGGGGTAATGTGCCCCTCCCCCACGCGCCCCCGAATACCGTCTGTTCCAAAATACCGCTTTTCCAACTTTGACTACCCCTGTTGCAACACGGCGGCCGCGACCTTGAGCGCATCTACCGTGGGTTTTACATCATGGACACGAACAATCGATGCCCCCCGTTCCACCGCCATCACCGCTGCCGCCAGACTGCCGTAGAGCCGGCGCTGGACCGATACGCCACCCAGGATGGTACCGATCATCGACTTGCGGGAAATACCTATCAGCAACGGCAATCCCCTATCGGTCAATGAACCGAGGTTCTTGAGCAGGCAAAGATTGTGTTCGGTTGTCTTGCCAAATCCGAATCCCGGATCCAGCAACAGCCGATCTCCGGTGATACCCGCCGCCTCGCAGGCCGCCACCCGTGCCGCCAGAAAGGCCCTAACCTCCCGCACCACGTCCCGATAGACCGGTTGTCGCTGCATGGTGCGGGGCTCTCCCTGCATATGCATCAGACAAACCGGAACCCCGGTATCCCGCGCGGCTTCCAGCGCCCCCGCTTCCCGCAACGCCATCACATCATTCACCAGCCCGGCACCGGCGGCTACCGCTTCCCGCATTACCACTGCCTTACTGGTATCGATGGAGACGATGACCGGTAGTTCGCTGGTGAGCGCCTGAATAACCGGAATCACCCGATCCATCTCCTGCTGTGCCGAAACCGGCTCCGCGCCCGGGCGGGTGGATTCCCCGCCGACATCAATGATATCCGCTCCCTCGTCCACCATCTTCCGGGCCTGGGAGAGCGCTGTATCAAGGCAAAAAAAATTACCCCCGTCCGAGAAGGAATCGGGGGTAATGTTTAGGATACCCATCACCCGCGGACGAGTGAGATCAAGGCTTCTGCCGGCACACTCCAGCGCCATAAACCCGCTTCCCGCCGTCCCCTTATCCTGAATCCCGTTCAGTGCTGGCCGGCAGGCCCACCGATACTGCCCTTGGTATCGTCCTTAGGTCCCTCACCGGTTTCGGCCTCCACTCCGGTACCGGAGGTGGGTTCCGAGTCGTCAATCCAGTCTTCCGGTGGCGTTGGCGGCTTACCCGACATGATCTCGTCTATCTGGTCGCTGTCGATGGTCTCGTACTTGATAAGTGCCTCCGCCATCATCTGCAGCTTATGCCTGTTCTCTTCCAGGATACCCTTCGCCCGGTCGTAGTTGCGATCGATAAAGGTGCGGATCTCCTCGTCGATCGCGTGGGCGGTTTCGTCGGAAACGTTTTTGTGCTGGGTAACAGAACGGCCGAGAAAGACCTCTTCTTCCTCTTCACCGTACATCAGGGGCCCCAGTCTATCGGACAGACCCCACTTGGTAACCATATTGCGGGCTATTTCAGTGGCCCGCTTAATATCATTCTGCGCCCCGGTGGTAACACTGTCTGTACCAAACGTCAGCTCCTCCGCGAGCCGTCCGCCAAACAGACTGGAAATCTGGCTTTCCAAGTGTTCTTTGCTGTGGCTGTACCTGTCCTCCAGCGGCAGAAACATGGTCACGCCCAAAGCGCGGCCCCGGGGAATGATGCTGACCTTGTAGACCGGATCGTGGGAAGGCACCAACCGGCCAACGATGGCGTGTCCCGCCTCGTGGTATGCAGTCAGTTTTTTCTCCTGCTCGTTCATCACCAGGGAGCGCCGCTCTGCCCCCATCATGATCTTGTCCTTGGCTTTCTCCATCTCTTCCATCCCAACCGCTCGCTTGCTTGCTCGGGCGGCAAAGAGGGCGGCCTCGTTGACCAGATTGGCCAGATCGGCGCCGGAGAAACCGGGGGTTCCTCGCGCGATCAGAGAGGGTTTGACATCGTCCGAGGACGCGACCTTGCGCATGTGCACCTTCAGAATCTGTTCCCGGCCGCGCACGTCCGGCAGCGGCACCACCACCTGGCGGTCGAAACGACCGGGCCGCAGCAGCGCGGGGTCTAATACGTCCGGTCGGTTGGTGGCGGCGATAACGATCACGCCCTCATTGCCTTCGAACCCGTCCATCTCCACCAGCAACTGGTTCAGGGTCTGCTCACGCTCGTCGTGCCCACCACCCAGACCGGCACCCCGATGGCGGCCCACGGCGTCGATCTCGTCGATAAAGATGATGCAAGGCGCATGCTTCTTGGCCTGCTCGAACATGTCCCGCACCCGGGAGGCCCCCACGCCCACGAACATCTCCACGAAATCCGAGCCGGAGATGGTAAAAAAGGGTACTTTCGCCTCACCGGCGATGGCCCTCGCCAGCAGGGTCTTGCCGGTGCCGGGGGAACCCACCATCAGCACGCCCTGAGGGATCTTGCCGCCCAGTTTCTGGAACTTGGCCGGATCACGCAGGAAATCAACCATCTCGGTGACCTCTTCCTTGGCCTCCTCCACGCCCGCCACATCGGCAAAGGTCACTTTGACCTGGTCTTCACTGAGCATCCGGGCCCGACTCTTACCGAAAGACATGGCACCTCGCCCGGCTCCACCGCCCTGCATCTGGCGCATGAAGAAGATCCACAGCCCGATCAGGATAAAAAGCGGGAACCAGTTAATCAGGATCTGCATCAGGATGGAGGGTTTCTCCGGGGGAGAGGCGACAATCTCTACTTTGTTATTGAGCAGATCACTCACCAGCCCATCATCCCCTGGACTGTAGGTGGAGAAGGTCGCACCGGATGTGAGAATACCGTCAATCTCCCTGCCATTGATGGTGACGCTCTGTACACTCCCCTCCTTTACCTGGCCGATGAAATCCGAGTAGGCGAGCATGTTGGGACGCGACTTCTGGGAGGTGAAATTGTTGAATAC
>Ga0316189_10001922_pt1 | contig 20526 bp, 13 predicted proteins | sample LowCovwburrow_MG_FD_204930 | JGI IMG/M metagenome (GOLD analysis project Ga0316189, IMG submission 204930) | Coastal sediment microbial communities from Maine, United States - Lowes Cove worm burrow | ecosystem: Environmental > Aquatic > Marine > Coastal > Sediment | place: USA: Maine... | reverse complement strand
ATCGCAATAAATGGCAAAAATTAAGAGCTGAAAGGGCTTAAACCTGTTATCTTCCCGCTCGATAGGCGGGACGCTCTCCCAGCTGAGCTATCCGCCCACACGTATGGCTCAGTCTGCGGGTTTTCTCAGAAAGAACCGTATAGCTAACAGCAACAAGCGGCTGTGTCAAGCCAAAAGTCGGCTTGGTAACGCCGCTTGTTTGTAATAATGGCCCGGGCTCTTGCCAGCCCTTAAATCAGATTGGCCGGCTGGTTGTCGATCCCGCTGTCGGCCGCGATCTCGAAGCTTATATCGTTATTGGTAAACAGAGCGCCACCGTCCTGGACGATGATTGCATGCATCAGCACCTCATCCATGTGATCCGCCGTGACGATTTCGATCTGTTTTTTGATCGGTTTGGGGATCTCCCGGATGTCTTTCTCGTTTTCCTTCGGGATGATCACCTTCGTGATCCCGCCGCGATGGGCTGCCAGGATCTTTTCCTTCAAACCGCCGATCGGCAGCACGCGGCCACGCAGGGTGATTTCGCCGGTCATGGCCAGGTCCCGGTGAACGGGGCGCTTGGTCAAAGCGGACACGATGGAGGTGCACATGGTGATACCGGCCGAGGGACCATCCTTAGGAATCGCCCCTTCCGGGATATGGATGTGGATGTCGAACTTGCGATGAAACTTCTCGTCGATCTGAAGATATGCCGCGCGTGAGCGCACATAGCTGACCGCGGCCTGCGCAGATTCTTGCATCACATCGCCGAGTTTTCCGGTAACAATCAACTGGCCCTTGCCCGGCATGATGGCCGTTTCCACATTCAGCAACTCTCCTCCAACCTGGGTCCAGGCCAATCCGGTCACCAGACCGATCTGGTCTTTTTCTTCGATCTGACCCTCCCGGAAACGGGCCGGCCCCAGATACTTGGCCACCGATTTGCTGGAAACCGTGTATACGTTCTTTTCCTTGTCCCTGCTCTTGTTCTTGAGCACCTCCTTGGCTATTTTACGGCAAATGGAGGCTATTTCCCTTTCCAGGTTTCGAACGCCGGCCTCACGCGTGTATTTTCGGATAACAGTATAAATGGCGTTTGGCGAAAAATTGATGTCTTTGCCTTCGAGGCCGTTGATTTTGACCTGTTTGGGAACCAGAAACCCCTCACCGATATGATATTTTTCATATTCCGTGTAGCCGGGCAGGCGGATGATCTCCATGCGGTCCTGCAGCGGCAGAGGGATGTCGGGCAGCGTGTTGGCGGTCGTGATAAACAAAATATCCGACAGATCGTAGTCGACATCCAGGTAGTGATCGTTGAAAGCGTAGTTCTGCTCGGGATCGAGTACCTCAAGCAACGCCGCCGACGGGTCGCCCCTGAAGTCCATGCTCATTTTGTCGACTTCGTCCAGACAGAATACCGGGTTGTTGACGCCAATCTTTTTGAGGGACTGGATGATCTTGCCCGGCAGGGCGCCGATATACGTGCGCCGGTGGCCGCGTATCTCGGCCTCGTCACGAACACCGCCCAAAGACATGCGCACGAACTTCCGGCCCGTGGCTCGGGATACCGATTTGGCCAGAGAGGTCTTGCCGACGCCTGGCGGCCCCACGAAGCACAAAATCGGCCCCCTGATCTTTTGCACCAGGGCTTGGACCGCGAGATATTCCAGAATCCGCTCCTTCGGTTTTTCCAGACCGTAATGATCTTCGTCGAGGATTTTTTCCGCATTGTCGATGTCGGTGTTGACGTCGGTTTTTTCGTACCAGGGCAGGCTGACCAACCAGTCGATGTAGTTGCGAACTACGGTGGCCTCGGCCGACATGGGCGTCATCAGCTTCAGCTTCTTGAGCTCACTTTTGACCTTCTCGGTCGCCTCCTTTGACATCTTCTTCTTCGCTATTTTCTCTTCGACCTCGTTCAGATCGTCGAGCGTGTCCTCGTCGGAGCCCATCTCCTTCTTGATGGCCCGCATCTGCTCGTTCAGGTAATAGTTCTTCTGAGTCTTCTCCATCTGCTCCTTGACCCGACTCTTGATGCGCTGATCCATCTTGTAAATGTCGATCTCCATCTGGATCAGACTCAGCAGGAGCGCGAGCCGGTCGGAGGGGTCAATCGCCTCGAGCAGGCGCTGCTTGTCATCGATTTTGAAAGAGAAGTGTGCGGCCAGCGTGTCGGCTAATTTCGACGGCTCCTCAAGGGCGGCGACACTCGCAACCAACTCTTTGGAAAGACTCTTGTTGAGAGCGGCGTATTGCTCGAAGCTCTTCTGAACCGAGCGGCACAGCGCAGTGCCTTCAGCAGCCGTCAACCGCGGCTCGAAGACCTTCTCCATTTCGACCTGGAAATACTCCTTCTCCGCCAAGAAGCGAACGATGCGCCCCCGGTTGTCGCCTTCCACAAGGGCCTTGACCGTTCCGTCCGGTAGTCGCAGCAGTTGCAGAACTTTGCCAACGGTCCCCAGGCGGCTGATGTCGGCCTCGGTCGGATTGTCTATCCCGGCCTTCTTCTGGGTAGCAAGAAATACTCTTTTGTCCCGGTTCATCGCCTCAGAAAGCGCGCTGACGGATTTGGGCCGCCCCACGAAAAGCGGTGCGACCATGTGGGGAAAGACGACGATGTCTCGCAGTGGCAGCATCGGCAGAATTATCCGGCTGGGTTGGGCATCATCATCTTTGAATATTTTCGGTAAACTAACCATAGTAGTAACTTGTTCTCTCTGGTTTGCGATTCGTCGCGAATCGAATGGTTGTGTTACGGCGGTTTAATTCAGCCCGGTTCGCAGCAGCGAGCATGTTCCCGACCCGAAACCGCGGGTCAGGCGGATAGGCGAATTTTGTATTCTCAGGCTTGCTTCTTGGTCTGCTCGTAAAGCAGGATCGGGTCCTCTTTCTTGATGACCACGTCTTCGCTGATGACGCACTCTTTCACGTTTTCGGTGGATGGAATCTCGTACATGATATCGAGCATGCAGCTTTCCAAAATCGCGCGCAGCCCCCTGGCACCGGACTTACGCTTGATCGCCTCGATTGCGATCGCTTTCAAAGCACTGTCGGTCAGCCGCAGGTTGACGCCTTCGAGTTCGAAAAGTTTCTGGAACTGACGCAGCAGGGCATTCTTGGGTTCCTTGAGGATCCGAATCAATGCCACCTCGTTGAGCTCAGCCAACGTGGCGATCACCGGAAGGCGGCCCAGAAACTCGGGAATCATGCCGTATTTGATCAAGTCCTCCGGCTGAACGTCTTTTAGTATCTCTCCGATGCTGCGCTCGTCGTCTTTTTTGATCTTGGCACCGAAGCCCATCATCTTGGATCCCATGCGCCTCTGGATTATTTTTTCCAGGCCGTTAAAGGTCCCGCCACAGATAAACAAAATGTTGGAGGTGTCGACCTTTACGAAATCCTGCTGGGGATGCTTGCGCCCGCCTTTGGGCGGCACGCTGGCGGTTGTGCCCTCGATGATTTTCAATAGGGCCTGTTGGACGCCTTCTCCGGATACATCCCGCGTGATCGATGGGTTGTCGGACTTGCTGGCAATCTTGTCGATTTCATCGATATAAACAATGCCACGCTTGGCTTTTTCAACATCGTAGTCCGCATTCTGCAGCAGCGACAGAATAATGTTCTCGACGTCCTCGCCCACGTAACCGGCCTCAGTCAAACTGGTGGCGTCGGCGATGGTAAAGGGAACATTCAGGAATCGTGCAAGCGTCTGGGCAAGCAGCGTTTTGCCGCAACCGGTTGGACCGATCAGCAGGATGTTGCTCTTCTGAATCTCGACATCACCCGTGCTGACGGTCGTTTCGAGCCGCTTGTAGTGATTGTAAACCGCAACCGCCAGCACCTTCTTGGCCCGCTCCTGTTCGATCACGTATTCATCCAGCCGGGTCTTGATTTCTTTGGGGGCGAGCAGGCTGTTGACCTCCGAGGTCTCTTTTTCAGACTCTTCCTCGATAATCTCGCTGCATAGCTGGATGCACTCGTCACAGATGTAAACGGCCGGACCGGCAATCAGCTTGGTCACTTCTTTCTGGTTTTTACCGCAGAACGAGCAAAAGAGGTTGTCATTTTCGTCTTCTTTTTTTCCCATTTTAGGCCTCCATCTTGTCGATGCGATCCAGGTCGTCCCGGTTGGTGATGACGTGGTCGATAATTCCGTAATCCTGCGCCTCCTGTCCGGACATGAAGAAGTCGCGATCCGTATCCTTGCGAATCTGATCAACATCTTTCCCCGTGTGGTTGACCAGAATCTGGTTGAGGGTCTCCTTCATACGCAGGATTTCCCTGGCCTGGATCTCGATATCCGAAGCCTGGCCCTGAAATCCGCCCATGGGCTGATGAATCAGGATGCGTGAATTGGGAAGCGAGTACCGTTTCCCACGCGCTCCGCAGGCCAGCAGAAGCGCTCCCATGCTGGCCGCCTGTCCGATGCAGACGGTCGTGACGTCGGGCTTGATATACTGCATGGTGTCGTAAACGGCCAGACCGGCGGTAACAAGGCCGCCGGGTGAATTGATATAGAAATTGATGTCTTTGTCCGGATCTTCCGATTCGAGAAAAAGCAACTGGGCGATGAGAAGATTGGCGATCTCATCGTTGATGGCAGTACCCAGAAAAATGATCCTGTCTTTGAGCAATCGTGAGTATATGTCGTAGGCGCGCTCGCCTCGGCTGCTCTGCTCGATGACCATGGGTATGATCGGCACAGTTTAACTCCTTTTTCGTCATTTTGGTTTTCCAGCCGTCCGGCCACTTCGTATTAGCCGGGCGGATGGAAAACAGATATTTATCATTGGCCCCGTTCGACCTCCTGGTCAAAAACAAACCAGCATCCAGTCGTCGCTAACTGGCCGGTTCAGTTTGGTCCGAGGTCTGTTCGGACAGCTCGACTTCCTTGATTTCGCTACTATCTATAATAAGTTCAATGGCTTTTTTTTCAAGTAAGGTCTGCTTGAAATAGTCAAGCTTATCCGTATTTTGATTGTAGAAACTCTTTACCTGCTCTAAAGGCTGCTGGAAGGCATCGGCCATTTCCTGAAGTCCGGCTTCAACCTCCTCGTCGGCGAGCGTCAGGTTTTCCTGGTCGATGATTTTTTCCAAAATCAGGTGCCGCTTCACCTGCTTGACCGCCGTGTCCCGGTAGTTTTCGGCGATCGCTTCCCGGGAGAGCCCCATCTCCTCAAGGCTTTTGTTGCGATAGGCAAACGATCGCTCGGCATCGTCGACGATCGCTTCGAGCTCGTAATCGATCATGACGTTCGGCACGTCAAACTCGGTTTTGTCGATCAGTTCGCCAAAGACCTGCTCGTTAATTTCCTGCTCGACCCGCTTGGCATAGCCCTCTTCCAGGTTTCGGCGGACCTGCGCTTTTAGTTCATCTAGGGTATTGTAATTGCCGGCTTTTTTGGCCAAATCATCATCGATTTCAGGGATATCCTCCTCCCGGATCTGGTTGAGGGTAACCTGAAAGTCGATGGTAGTCCCCGCCAGCTTTGCATTTGAATAATCCTCGGGAAAAGTGACCTTTATCTCCCGGGTTTCGTCGGTCTGCATGCCGATCAGGCCTTCATCGAAAGACGTCGCAATGCGGCCGTCACCGATTTTGAGGGTAAAGTTTTCGGTCCGTTGGGTTTCGGCAAAGGGTTTGCCGTTTTTGAGCCCTTCGTAGGTGACCATGACATGATCCCCATCCCGTGAGGGGCGTTCCTCGGCAATCGGTTTGTGTTGCGTCAGATTCTTCTGAAGGGCTTTAAGCTGCAGCTCGATTTCGGCGTCGTCGACCTTGTAACGGTTTTTTTTGAGCTTTAATCCTTTGAAATCAATGTCGTTAATATCGGGCTTGACCTCGACCGTGGCATCGTATTTGTAATCTTGGTTCGCCTTGAGATCCGGCGGCTCGAGCTCTGGATTGCCGATGACCTTTAATTCGGTCTTCTTAAGGGCGTCGATGAACGATTCCTTTATCAATTTGGATGACACATCGGCATGGACATCCTTTTTGAACATGCGTTCCAAAACAGATCGGGGGGCCTTACCAGGGCGAAAGCCTTTGATTTTGGCCGTTTTCTTGAGCTGGCTGTAGGCGGAATCCAGCTCACGAACAACTTCTTCTTGCGGGATTTCGATATGCAGCGTTTTCTTAACACCGCTCACATCTTCAACTGTAAAGTGCATAGCCTTCCTTTCCATGTATCAACATCAGCCCAGCTGGCTGCCGATCAATACGTTCCACCCCACCTGAGTCTGATTGAAGAATCGAAAATAATTTGCGGGAACGCAGGCAATAGCATTTTCCCCCGTCGGTCACATGCCGAGGGCCACACCGGCAGTATTCAGCCAGCGATTCAGCTCAATGCTGTTCGTAATGGCCGCTCGCGCTACCTGCGGTACAAGCAAGGTGGGGCGTAACCAAGCAAAACGAGAAAACGTCGAAACAACGTCGCTCCAGCGGTGTGGTGCGAGAGGGGAGACTTGAACTCCCATTCTGTCGCCAGAGCTGGATCCTAAGTCCAGTGCGTCTACCAGTTCCGCCACTCTCGCTCGTATCTGATTGTAACAATACCTTTTCGCGATCTCGGCGTCAATCGGCGGGAGCCCCTGATTAAGCGAAATACTAAAAGAACCTTGATCGGAAACCGAAAAAGGTCTTCCGATACTTAGAGGGTGGAGACTCGCTAACCCCGCGCACCATTTTCCGCGACGGTTTAATCAGGTATTCGCAGGTTGTTAGCCGGCGAACAATCTCATATGAGGCAAAACGTTATCAACCGCTGAATCTTGTAGCTTGACATTGGCGCTAAATAAAGTAAATCACAGCTAAAAACTAGCGGGAAACATAATATTTATCAATATAGGTGTCAAGAAAAATTGGAAAAGCGATAGTTATGTCAATGTTTTGCAGGGTTATCCCCGTTTTCCGACCTCTGGGTCTCACAATTGCCATTTTACTGTGTCTATCACAGGCCTCAACGGCCGCCGCCGCAAAAACGATCTACTGGGGGCGCGCGAAAAGAACGGTCGTGCTGGATCCCGGGCACGGCGGAGCCGATTCCGGCGCCCGCAGCCCGGACGGCACCTTGGAAAAACAGGTCGCACTCGATCTGAGCCGACTGATCGCTGCCGAGTTTGACGGTCCCTACCGTGTGCAACTGACCCGCACCGATGATTACCGACTAGAGATCGAACGCCGCACCGATATTGCCAACACTTTCAAGGCGGATGTATTTATCAGTATTCACGCCGGCGGCAGCTTCAGCCCGATCCCAGGTGGCAGCGCTATCTATTGCTACAAAGAGACCGCCTCAGAGCACCTGCCCTATCCGGATCGAAGCCCGGACACCCTCGGCAACTGGGACAGGATTCAGCTCAAACATGTTCGCACCAGCCACCTGCTGGCTCGACATCTGAAAGACCGGCTCGATCCTCTGATAAATACTGAAGTTTTGGATGCCCCCGTGCTGGTGCTGCAAGGGGCAGACATGCCGGCGGTTCTGATCGAAGTCGGTTATTTGAGCAATCCGGAAGAGGCAAAGGCCTTGAGGGATTCCAAGCACTTGGAAGAGGTCGCCCGAGCCGTTTCCAGCGGTATCAAGGCGTTTTTCGAGGATCTGCGCAAGGAGAAATAACACGGGCCGATTCGGTCCTGATCCATGCGACAAGCTATCGCCGGCCTGTGTGAAACCTTGCACCTTTTGTGGAAGAATGTTATGAAATCCGTCCATTGGTCTTCACAACGGGGCGTGGCGCAGTCTGGTAGCGCACCTGCTTTGGGAGCAGGGAGTCGGAGGTTCAAATCCTCTCGCCCCGACCAATTATTTCAAGAATTTATGATGAAAACGATGTCTTTTTTTATGCGGGTTTTGGGCGAGGGGCCAGATGAGGGGCCAGTTTGGTCTTCCCCAGGGGGTATTTCAGAGGACAGGAGACAGGCCAAGGCAGAGGCCGAAACAGACCTGCAAAACTAAAGGGGCATCTATGAAGAAGACGGCGTTGCTACTCGTTCTTGTCTCAGCCATATTCCACCTCTCACTTGATGTTGCTGCATCGGGTGAGTTGCGATAAGTTTACAATACCAAACCGCCTCAACACCCCCCACTCAAACACATCATATTCGCACCCCCGAAAAAAGTAATGCCACAACCAAATGCGATTGTGGCAATTACCTAAATTGGGATGCAGACTCTCACATTAACATTTTAAATACTTGTTATTATATTATATTACCAATTCAGTTAAAATATACCGCCAAAAATACCGCCTCTCACATTGCCATAGAGCCAAAGATACACCCTCTTATCTGATCCTAACGTGATCGGTTGATTGAGCTGGACTGTCAGAAGGCATTTGAACCGCCATTTGTTTTCAAAATGCCCGTCAGTGATTTACTATCCCACCTGGTTCCTACCACAATTCGGATTGCATCAGCATCTTAAACAAGATTTGGGGTTTCCGATATTTCACCTTCAGGCATGAAATATACAATTTGGACCACTTTGTAGTGCGTGGGTATTTCCATATGATTGATACAGCAGAAACAATAATTGATACAGAATGTCACAGGAAATCGAGACTGTGATCTTTGGCAAGAATATTGGACTCACGCAATTTAGAATTGCTTGAAATTGTGGTTGGCAAATCAAATTTATAGTTTTACATCATTTCCGATTAGGCACTAATAAGCGGATACTGCTGGCAATCCGCCTTCAGTGTTTTCGGGTGAGATGACTTTGATGGCGACCTTCAGATCAAGGCGTGTGTCATAGGCCATATAGACCGCACCCATCCCCCCTTGCCCGATCTGGCGGATGATCTGGTAGGTTCCACCCAAAACGGTTCCAGGTGTCAGAATTACGCCTTTTGATGACTCATTCATATTTTATCAGACTTTCGCCATCGATTCTCATGCTTGCAGCTATCGAGGTTACAAACGAGATCCGGTCTGTGTTCCCTCGATGCATCCTTAACATTTTCTGCCTGTTAATAAAATGCAATCTTGCCAGATAGCGCTTCGCATCGAATCGCTGTCTTCTCTTTGTGCTTCACTGCCGAAAAGGCTCCCGTGACGATTAGAACGCAATTAATATGCCATTCGCCTTTTCCCTCCACCTCCAGCTGATGGTAGAGGCCATCGACTTGAAATGTCACTCTAAAATTCTTATTTTTTTTAATTGAGTTTTTATCGGAACCATTTCCATGGTGTAACTTATTTACCCACACGACGAATTCTAAACCGCAAAATGTGCGAACATATTACGCAGTCCGTCCTCGTGCACCAAGGCTCCAACCCATATCGGTCTGATATTAATAGATATACAATTATGGCCCGATACATGCTTTAAGATTGTTTACCTTCTCCGACTTATACCAAGGATGTCACCAATGAATAATAAGCAAAGGAGCACGATTTCGGCAAGTGCTGGAATGGTTTTGTTCTGCCTTGTGGCAGCCACCGGGGCGGAAGAAGTTTTATTCCCGAACCCTGCGCCGCTGCAAGAATTGCTGGAGCAGACCGATGCAAACAACGACAAGTTGCGCCAGTTTGAAGCCGAAATCGAAGCCCTGTTGGATGAGGTCCCTGCCGCCCGGGCACTGGATGACCCGGTGCTCACCCTCGGCATCAACGCGCTTCCGACAGACTCTTTCAGCTTCAGCCAGGAACCGATGACCCAAAAGCAGATCTTCATCGCCCAGAGGTTCCCCTGGTTCGGAAAGCTCGATCTCAAATCCCAGAAAGTGGCGCTGGCTGCCGCGAAGAAAAAAGAAATGCTGAGGGCCCTGAGGCTCGAGCTTCATCGGGCCGTATCGGAGGCCTACTTCGAACTAGCCTTCATCGACAGGTCCATCGAAGTGAACACGGAACTGCAGCAGATGGTCGGCCAGATCCTCCGAGTTGCCGAGGCTGCCTATGCCAGCGGCCGCGGCCTTCAGCAGGACGTGCTTCAGGCTCAGGTGGAACTGGGCAAGCTCCTCGATGAAAAGACGACGCTGATCAGCCGAAAACGCATCCTCGAGGACCAGCTCAATGAACTGGTTAACGAGGGACGTTTTGCCAGCGTGAAAACCGACGGTATCCCCTCGCTTCCCGAGCTGGTTCTATCCGGAGAAGCCCTCACAAAGAACGCCCTGGTCCACAACCCCAACCTTGCTTCCCTGGCCGTGGACATCGAAACCGCCGGGATAGACGTCGGCCTGGCCCGCAAAGATTACTGGCCGGACATGATCGTCGCAGTGGGCTATGGGCAGCGGGAGGAAGACCTCACGGGACGGGACCTGCCGGACTTTGTCCACGGGTCCGTCAGCTTCACCATCCCCATCTGGTTTCAAAACAAACAGAACAAAAGGCTGCTGGCGGCTCTGAAGCGCAAGAGCGCCGCAGAAAAGGCTTACGACAATCTGGAAAAACGCCTCCCTCACCAGGTGGATGCACTTTTGAGTGAGATCGAAAGCTTTCAGGTGAATTACCGGCTGTTCGACGAGGCGCTGCTCCTTCAGGCCGACCAGTGGTCCCAGGCCTCCCTGGCCGCCTATGAGGTCGGCAAGGTGGATTTTGACACCATGATCAACGCTCATGTAAGGCGGCTGCGCTTCGGCCTTCAGGCCGACCGCTATCGCGCCTCTGTTTACAAAAGCCTCTCACGTCTCCAGGAGCTTACAGGCCTTCCGATAGAGCAGGGAGAAAAACAAGGCCAAGCAGGGCCGACCGGTTCCAAAGCGGCGGCAGCAGACAAATCTGGCCGGCCATAGACGGTTGAAACAGGAGAACAAGGCAATGAAACGCGTCGGAATGGTTTGGATCGCAGTGCTAATTATCGGAGCGGGTGGTTTCGGCTGGTTCGAAATTCTGAAAGACGAAAAAAAGAGGGAATGGACCCCCGTACTCCCCTCGCCGGCCATTGCGGCCGATGAACCCCTAAAGGCCGGGATGACGGACCCCAAGACCGGAAAGAAGATCAAATACTGGGCGGCCCCTATGGACCCCACCTACATCCGTCAGGAGCCCGGCAAATCGCCCATGGGCATGGACCTAGTGCCCGTCTACGAAGAGGAAGGCGATGGAAAGGAGCCGGCATCCACCATCCGCATCGATCCGGTCACTATTCAAAACATGGGCATCCGCACCGAGAAGGTGAAGATGGGCAGCCCGGTCAAAACCATCCGGACTGTCGGCAACATTATCTACGACGAGACCCGGATCTATACCGTGAATATGAAGTTCAACGGCTGGATCGAAAAGCTCTACGTCGACTTCGAAGGGGAGCAGGTCCGGAAGGGGCAGCCGCTTTTCGACATCTACAGCCCGGAACTCGTGACCGCCCAGGAGGAGTACCTCCTGGCGCTGGAGCAGTACCGGTCGCTGGGGCAAAGTGGTTTCGAGCAGGTCCGTGAGGCCGCCAGAAGGCTTCGCGACGCCTCGCACACCCGGCTGCGGTACTGGGATGTCAGCCCGGCCCAGATCCGCCGGCTGGAGAGCAGCGGCATGGTTCGCAAAACCGTCACCGTCTTTTCGCCGGCTACCGGTGTGGTGACGAAAAAAAACGCCTTTCAGGGCCATTACGTCAAAGCCGGCGAGCACCAGTATGAAATCGCCGATCTGTCCACCGTCTGGGTGGATGTGGACATCTACGAGTACGAGCTGCCCTGGGTGGAAAAAGGCATGCCGGCTGAGATGGAGCTGACCTACATCCCCGGAAAACACTTCAAGGGCCGCGTGCTCTTCATCTACCCGTACCTGAACCCCAAGACTCGCACCGCCACGCTGCGACTGGAGTTCCCCAACCCCAAGGGCCTCCTCAAACCGGCCATGTACTCCAACGTCTATCTTAAAAGCGAGATCGAAGAAAAGAGCCTTCTGATCCCCCAGGAGGCGGTGATCGACAGCGGCGTTCGAAAGGTCGTGTTTGTATCCCGCGGCAATGGTAAATTCGAGCCCCGGGAAGTCGAACTGGGTCTGGAGGTTAACGACGACCGTTACCAGATACTGAACGGACTCAGCGAAGGCGAAGAAATCGTGGTGTCGGCCCAGTTCATGCTCGACTCCGAAAGCCGCCTGCGGGAGGTGATCCAGAAAATGCTCGAAGTCAAGAGCGAACCGCCGAAAAGTGACGCGGACGATCTGGACCTGTCCGGCATCTCCATGGAAGACGATCTCGACACATCGGGGATGACCATGGAGGACACACTGCCGGAGGCTGCCGGCAAGTGACGGCCATCGAGAAGCTCAATCGCGCCGTGAACAAGGATGCCCATCATGATCGCTAAAATCATCGAGCTGTCCATTAAAAACAAATTCCTGGTGATACTGGCGACCCTGTTTGTCATCGCCGCCGGCCTCTATGCCATGCAGCGGATCCCCCTGGACGCCATCCCGGATCTCTCCGACGTCCAGGTGATCATACTGACCGAGTACCCCGGCCAAGCGCCCCAGGTGGTGGAGGATCAGGTAACCTATCCCCTCACCACCGCGATGCTGTCGGTGCCATTTGCGAAGGTGGTGCGGGGATTCTCCTTCTTCGGCCTTTCCTTCGTCTACGTGATTTTCGAAGATGGCACGGACATGTACTGGGCCAGAAGCCGGGTGCTGGAATACCTCAATTATGTCTCCGGACGACTCCCCACCGGGATCACACCGACCCTGGGCCCGGATGCCACCGGGGTGGGATGGGTCTACGCCTACATCCTGGAAAGTGAGCACCACGACCTCTCCCAGCTGCGCTCCATCCAGGACTGGTTTTTGCGCTACGAGCTGGCCAGCCTGCCCGGCGTGGCCGAAGTGGCCTCCATCGGCGGGTTCGTCAAGCAGTATCAGGTCATTGTCGACCCCAACAAGCTTTTGGCCTTCAATATGCCGGTCCAGAAAGTACGCATGGCCATCCAGCGGAGCAACAGCGATGTGGGCGGACGTATGGTGGAAATGGGGGAGACCGAGTTCATGGTGCGCGGGCGGGGCTACATCGGCAGCATCCGTGACATCGAAGAAATCGCTCTCGGTGTGGACGCGAGCGGCACCCCTATCCTGCTGAAAAATGTGGCCAACGTCAAAATCGGTCCCGAGATTCGCCGCGGTGTTTCCGATTACAATGGAAAAGGGGAGGTGGTCGGCGGCATCGTGGTGATCCGTTTCGGTGAAAATGCTTTAAAAGTGATCCAGAATGTAAAGAAACGGTTGGCGGATCTCGAAAGCGGTCTCCCGAAAGGTGTAAAGGTCCTTGCGGTATACGATCGGTCGAGTTTAATCCTCAGGGCGATCGACACCCTCAAGCGGACCCTGATCGAGGAAAGCCTCATCGTTGCCCTGGTCTGCATCGTCTTTCTCTTCCATTTTAGAAGTGCCCTGGTCGGGATCTTCACCCTTCCCGTCGGCGTTTTGATCAGCCTCATCATCATGGAGCGCCAGGGCATCAACGCCAACATCATGAGCCTGGGCGGCATTGCCATCGCCATCGGCGCCATGGTGGACGCGGCCATCGTCATGATCGAAAACGCTCACAAGCACATTGAACATGACGGCGGCAAGAAACCCCACTGGGAACTGATCACCGACGCGGCCAAGGAAGTGGGGCCGGCGCTCTTCTTCTCCCTGCTCATCATCGCCATAAGCTTCCTGCCGGTTTTCACCCTCGAGGCCCAGGAGGGACGCCTCTTCCGGCCCCTGGCTTTCACCAAAACCTACGCCATGATGGGATCCGCGCTTCTGGCCATCACCATCGTGCCCGTGCTCATGGGCTACTTGATCCGCGGGAACATCAGGCCCGAACACAAGAATCCCGTAAACCGCTTCCTCATCTGGGTTTACCACCCCATCATCAAGCTGGTGCTCAAAGCCAAGGTCCTGGTGATCGTGCTGGCTGCGGTCGTTTTGGCGGTGACGTACATACCCTGGAAGCGGCTCGGCTCCGAGTTCATGCCGCCCTTGAACGAGGGCGACCTCCTCTACATGCCGACGACGCTGCCCGGCATCTCGGTTACCAAGGCCAAAGAACTCCTCCAGCAGACCGATCGGATCATCGCCTCATTTCCCGAGGTGCATCACGTCTTCGGCAAGATAGGCCGCGCCGAAACCGCCACCGACCCGGCGCCCCTGTCCATGATCGAAACCACCATCACACTGAAGCCCGAATCCGAATGGCGCGAGGGCATGACGCCGGATAAACTGATCCAGGAGCTGGACAATGCGATTCAGTTTCCGGGGCTCACCAACGCCTGGACCATGCCCATCAAGGCCCGGATCGACATGCTCGCCACCGGGATCAAGACCCCGGTGGGCATCAAGCTGATGGGTGAGAACCTGCAGATCTTGAGCGATCTCGGGGAGCAGATCGAAGCCGTCGTCCGGGAGATCCCCGGCACCGCCAGCGTCTACTCTGAACGGGTGACCGGCGGCAATTTCCTCGACTACACGATCAAGCGGGACGAGGCCGCCCGCTATGGCCTCACGGTGGATGATGTTCAATCCATTATCATGTCCGCCATCGGCGGCATGAATATTACAACAACCGTAGAAGGATTGGAGCGCTACCCCGTCAATCTCCGCTACGGATCGGAGTTGCGGGACACGCCCGAGAAGCTCCGGCGAATCCTGGTGCCCACCCCCACCGGTGCCCAGATCCCGATCACCCAGGTGGCGGACATCCGGATCCTGAAGGGTGCACCGGTAATAAAGAGTGAAAACGCCCGCAAGAACGCCTGGATCTACATCGATATCAGCGGCATCGACGTAGGGACCTACGTGAAGAACGCACAGCAGACGGTGCGCGAGAAGGTCAATATGCCCCCCGGCTACAGCCTCGTCTGGAGCGGGCAGTACGAGTACATGGTTCGGGCCCAGCAGCGTCTGGCGGTTGTGGTGCCCATGACCCTTGTCATCATCTTTCTGCTGCTGTACTTCAACTTCAATAACATCACCGAAAGCCTCATCGTGATGTTGAGCGTTCCCTTCTCGCTGACCGGGGGGATTTGGTTCATGTACCTTTTGGGCTACAACATGAGCGTGGCCGTGGGGGTGGGATTCATCGCCCTGGCCGGCGTAGCGGCGGAGACCGGAGTGGTGATGCTGATCTACCTCGACATCTCCTATCGAAAGTTCAAACTTAAATATGGAGAAGAATTCAACCGCCGCCATCTCAATTTAGCGATCGAAGAAGGGGCGGCGCTGCGGGTTCGCCCCAAGATGATGACCGTGGTGGCCATTATGGCCGGCCTGATGCCGATCATGTGGAGTCACGGAACGGGCTCGGAGGTGATGAAACGCATCGCCGCGCCCATGGTGGGCGGGATGGTAAGTGCGACCGTGTTGACCCTGGTCGTGGTCCCGGCCATCTACGGCTTGTGGAAGGGCTGGAAACTGCCCAAGAACTGATGTCAAAATGCCGGCGATAATCTGTGGCGTCGGGTCAACTCGATACAATGGAGAACTGAAATGAAGCGAACGATTGGAATCGTAGTGATGGGAATACTGCTGGCAGCAGCCCCGATGGCAATTGCCATGCAGGGCCATAACAGCAGCGGCAGCGGGCAAACCGACAGCGGCACCGCAGACCATGGATCAGGCGGCCAAGGCGATGCCTCCCACAAAACCCACGGCATCTTTAAGCAGGAAGTGGTCTCCGAGGGTGTCCGCGCCGAGTTCCAGGTGATGACCCTCGAGAGTATGAACATGAAGGACCCGGCAGGCAACACTCATCACATCATGGTAAAGCTGTTTTCTGAAAGCTCGGACGAGCAGCTGAAAGACGCGGTCGGAAAAGTGAAAATCATCAGCCCCTCAAAAAAGGAAACCGTTTCCGAACTCAAGGACTACAGCGGCATCTTTGCGGCAAACTTCAAGGTCGACGAGCCGGGCGACTACGGCGTCATCTGCCTGCTCAAGGTCAACGACAAGAAGCCTCTGTACAAATTCTGGTACCACAACATGCAGTGATCACCAGCAGGGAAATGGGCAGAATCTCGTAATGTTAACCCCGAACAATATCGTCAATCGGCGGTCCGGTCTGACAAGACTTGGCCGCTGAGCAGAATTGTTGTCATGCTGAGAATCAAGTCGCTGGAAAAACGCTTTGTGCTCTTTCTCCTCGTTCCGGTCGTCCTGCTGCTGGTAGCCATGGGCGCGGCGGGCTTCATCTACGCACGCCGGATCATGCTCCTCCAGTGGGAGGAATCGGCCATTCTGCGCCTGCAGCGCTCGGCCCACTTAGTAGATATGCGGCTGTCCCGCCCCAAGGAACTCGTGCGGCTCTACCTGGAAAGCGACCGCGGCCACATGGGGCAGCCGCTGCGAAACGCGGTTTTCAGCCAGCTCATCAAAACGCCCGGCGTGATTCGCGTGGAAAGAATGCCGGGTCGGGCCGGATCAGCCCCCGAAGAACCCCCGGCCCACGTCAGAGGGACCGGCGGCCACCAAATGATGCACGGCGGAGCTGCCGCAGCCGGTCCGCACCGAATGAATGACGGTAATCTGAACATCACCCTTCCCCGCTACGATGCCGACGTTGCAAACGAAACCGTTTCCCTTATAGCCCGGATCATCGACGACGATGCACAGCAGATCGAAGCCATCGAGGTGGTGATGGACTTCAAGTTCCTCATAAGCGATCTGCCCCGCTCTGGATGGTGGAACTACCAAACCTCATTTCTCGTCGATGATGAGGGGCGCATCCTGGTGGGCAGCGACGATTCGAAGCACCGGCGGCTGGGAGGCACCGGCAATCCGCTGGAGCAATCCACCCTGGAGGCCCTCAAGGCCAAAACCTCCGGTACTATCAGGGGCGAGGGTTTCCCGCCTGATGAAATCAGCGGGTTCTACCACCTTATGGAGGCACCATGGACCATAGTGGTGTTCGCGCCGGGTGGGAAAATCCTCGCGCCCATCATCCAGTACCGAAACATCTACGGGATCACGCTTTTGCTGACCATGCTGACGATCCTCGTTTTGATCCGACGCGCCGTCGGCCGCACCACCCGCTCGGTACGGGAACTATCCTCCTCCGCCGAGCGTATCGCCAAGGGTCGCTTCGGGGAGCCTCTCGATGTGTCCTCCCAGGATGAAGTTGGCGATCTGATTCGGAGCTTCAACACCATGTCCCGCCAGCTCAAAGAGCGGATGCAGATGAAGCGGTCCCTCGACCTGGCCAAAGAGGTCCAGCAAAACCTGATTCCGTCTGCGGATCCGAAGATCGACGGCCTTGACATCGCCGGCCGGAGCGAGTTCTGCGACGAAACCGGCGGTGACTACTACGACTATATCGAAGAGAACGACACCCCCGGCCGTCGGATCCGGATCGTGGTCGGAGACGTCGCCGGCCACGGGGTGTCCTCGGCGCTCTTGATGAGTGGGGTTCGCGCCGGCTTTCGCCAGCGCCATTCCATGTCCGGGACCATCGAGGAAGTGGTTGCAGACCTCAACCGGCAGGTCGCCCTGGATGTGGGCAGCAGCGGCCGCTTCATGACCCTCTTCTGTCTGGAGATCGACGTCGAGTGCCGCTGCGCCCGGTGGGTCAGGGCCGGCCACGAACCCGGCCTTCTCCACCGGGTGAAGGACGATCACTTCGAGCCTCTCATGGGAAAGGGAATCCCTCTCGGTGTAGAGAAAGAGACCACTTATTCCGCCCAATTCGTCAATGATCTCGAACCCGGCGACATGTTCATTATAGGAACTGACGGATTATGGGAAACCACTGATCCCAACTACGAGATGTTCGGCAAGCGGCGATTCAAGGAAATAATCCGGGCTCACCGCGACGAAGCCGCCGCCTCGCTGCTGTCGGTTGTATTCGATGAAGTCCATGCATTTGCCCGCGGTGAGGTCCTCCAGGACGACATAACCCTGGTCATCGCCAAGATCACCTGATATCAATGCCAGCCGGGTGGTGGCATCAGGTGCCGATCACTGTGCCGGGACGCAGGGGGATTGGAAATGCGCTTTAACGCCTGGATCTATTGCCCAGGCGACGGCCGCAACCAACCGGCCGAGGAGATGCCCCATGAACAATACCAAGCCCTTCCTCAAATGGACAGTGATCGCCTTTCTGGTGGTTGTCATCACTTTTCTTCACTACCGTACCGTGGGTGGCCATGCCGATCTGCACATCATCTATCGGGAGCTGTATTTTCTCCCGATTCTGCTGTCCTGCATCTGGTTCGGCCTCTACCAGGGTATGGGCACCGCTGTGGTCATCGGTTTAATTTACGCCCCCCACGTCTTCATCTACCCGGATACCCATGGATTGCCGGCGATCGTCAGCGTGCAGATCCTGGTCTTCGTGGCCATCGCGGCTGTGTTAGGGGTTCTGGTGGAGCGCCAGCGGCGGCGGCAGCAGCAGGAGGCGGACACCGAACGGCTGGAAGTTCTCGGCCGGGCCGCATCCATCGTCGGTGAAGAGATCAACTCCAGCCTGAGCATCCTTCGGGGTGCACTGGGCCGGTCCGATTCGCCCGAGACCGTTGTGGCACCGCGGTACGCCCAGGCACTCGACCGCCTTCATGAAATCGCCGATGTTCTGATCACGTTTCGGTCAAGCAAGGAGGACGAGGCGGGGCCCCGCGATCTGAACCACACGATCCGGTCCCTTGCCCGGCGCCTCGTTGATCTGGGACGTAAGAAAGGGGTCCGGGTTCTCTTCGAGTTCGACCTGGATCCGTGCCGGGCGGACTTTGCGCCGGAGCGTTTCACCCGCCTTCTGGAGGATCTTGTGACAAATGCCGTCGAGGTGTCACAGAGAGGGCAGCGGGTGTGGGTCCGCCTCCAGCATGAGCCGGAGCATTGCCTGGTGAGTGTCACCGACGAAGGCCCCGGCATCCGAGAAGATCATCTGCCACGGATCTTCACGCCTTTTTTCACCACCAAACCCGACGGACACGGTTTGGCATTGGCGGCCGCGCGTAAATACCTGCGGGAGATCGATGGAGACATCCTGGTACAAAACGAACCGGGAAAAGGGGCTCAATTTACCATACTAATCCCGCGTGAAGACGTAAAAGGGTTGCTGAACGGGGCGAATTAGCCTACTCACGAGGGCCGGTAGCATCAAAGAGACCCACATGATCGAGCTGATCGCCTAAACGCAGCAGATCAAGTTTAGCCTCGACAAGCGCGACACTCTTTTGCGCTACTACCAAGACTGTGAGGTCCGCTTCGCCTGCCACGAAGAGTGCCCCAAAAACCGGCTCATAAGCACTCCGGATGGGGAGTCGGGACTCAATTGCCCGTGCGCCGACTACAAGGCCTTTTTCCACCACATCGACCGTCCTATGCATCTCATGGCAGACTTGCTGCGCCGAGGGCGTTATGCGGACGAGGTAATGAAAATCCTTAAAGAGCAATAAAGATGGCCGATTTCATTTAATAGATCAAGCTGTCCATGACGGAAAGCATACTGCCGTTGGTCTTAGCCTTAAACCTGAGACCCAGGAGGGTGTGATCTTCTGCTATGCTATTCCACTTCAGAATTATCTAAAACCTGCATTATCCCGAAAGAATGTGTTTCAATCCGTCTATTAAAAAAGCTATCGTTACTATTTTCACCTCTCCGCAGCTAATCATCAATATTCTCTAACCGCAAGATCCCCCATTCCTTAAATGTTTTTAATAATCATAAATTTTCGAAGGCGGGTAATTTAAATGCGCATAAATCACTTGTTTTTTGCGCAGGCTTATCCTATAAAAAAAACAATTGTATTTCAGGAGGTTAAATTTTCAAATTTCATAGGGTTTTTTGCGCACCCACTTTGACCGATGTTTTACAGGAGACGGGCACAATGTCCAAAAAGGTCGCGATTTACGCCAGAGTATCAACCGATCGTCAAACCGCTGATTCCCAGCTTCACGAAATTCGGGAATTCGTTCGTCGAGCCAAGTGGACGGTATACCGTGAATATGTTGATGCCGGCTTTTCAGGTAAAAACACTCAGCGCCCAGCCTTCACCGAAATGCTTGACGACGCTCGCCACCGTCAGTTCGAGCTCCTTATTGTCTGGAAACTTGACCGGCTCTCTCGTTCTTTAAGAGACCTGATCACGACACTCGATGAGTTCGGACACCTCGGGATCGATTTTATCTCCTATGACAATCAACTCGACACGTCGAGCCCTTCCGGCAAACTGGTGTTTAATATCATAGGTGCCGTGGCAGAGTTCGAGCGTGACATTATTCGTGAGCGGGTGAGGGCGGGCCTTGCTAACGCCCGTATAAAGGGGAAAAAATTAGGCCGGCCACAGATCCCGAAATCTGACCAGAGAAAAATCATCACCCTGAAAAAACGAGGATTGTCCAATCGAGCAATCGGTAAACAGTTGAGGATTGCGGAGAGTACCGTCAGAAATTATACATAATAGTGGCTTAAATCAGATGGGAATCAAAAGAGACAACAATAAGCAAATTTTTATAGGTTTCAATGGTTTAGGATTCGTCCCAAAAGTCAGTTTCTCTATGTGCGCAATTAACGGTTGGTATCAATTTTGCTGATGTGCAAACAAAACGCTTAATCGCTCCGGCAAATCCGGCAGTTTAATAATCTTTTTCATTTCAGCACCGATAATTTGCTGTCTTCTCTG
>Ga0316189_10001921_pt1 | contig 20527 bp, 15 predicted proteins | sample LowCovwburrow_MG_FD_204930 | JGI IMG/M metagenome (GOLD analysis project Ga0316189, IMG submission 204930) | Coastal sediment microbial communities from Maine, United States - Lowes Cove worm burrow | ecosystem: Environmental > Aquatic > Marine > Coastal > Sediment | place: USA: Maine... | reverse complement strand
ACATCAAATTCATCCTGAATATAAACCGTATTGGAGGCATAGCCCCAAACTGCAGCGGCATCATTGGGGTTATTTGATGGAGCGTTATTGTAGTATATCGCCCTAGGTGTGCCTGCTCGAAAATTGTCGATGCCGCGGAATCGAATTTCAGTTTCAGTATGCTGCACAAATAGGTTGAATACTTCCAGATCATCGCGCTCGATACCAAAGGTCAAATTGTGACCATTGTCTAATGCGTAGTTTCCTTTAAAGGCAAAGGTTGTCGTGTCGTAATTGAGATCATTGGCCTGGCGGCTATCATCGCCTCCTAAATACACATCAACATCATCAAGCTCAACACGAATTTCGCCAAAGTCATTGCCACCTACAGATTGAACAGTGGCATCAATTTCCAAATACCCCAAACGCATTTCAGTAGAGAACTTGTCATTCCAATCAGAATAAAGGCGAGCAGAATATGAATTTAATTCAGAGCCACGTTCATAAAGGTGGTTGGAAAATTCAAACTCATCGCTGTCTCCGTCTGATTGAACAGTGTTGAAACCATCGTTGTAAATGTAAGTGAAGGCAGCACGATGTTGCTCGGTAATATTCCAATCCAATTTAACCAGCGCTTTCTCATCGTCATGTGCTCGGCTAAGCGGAATTGTACCCGGATCATATTGATACAGAGTACGTGCGATATTGGCAATTTCATCGAGTTCACTTTGGTTTACTTCGATTTCATTGACTGCACCTGATCCACGGGGTCCACGATCAAACAGGTTGGCGCCGTCTAGTTTTTCATAGGCTGCGAAGAAAAATAGCTTATCTTCAATAAGCGGGCCGCCAATGTTAAAACCGTAGCGTTTTTCAGAATAGTCTCCAGTTGTAATGCTATCGCCTTCAAGCGAATCGCCTCTAAGGCTGTCATTGGTATAGTCGAAAAAGAAACCACCGTGAATCTCATTTTCACCTGATTTGGTGACAGAGTTGATGGAGCACGCCGTGAAACCACCATATTCAACATCAAAGGGTGCAAGTTCAACTGCAACTTCTTGCACGGCATCGATGGAAAATGGGATACGTTCGGTAGGGTAGCCATTAGAATTCAAGCCGAAAGAATCATTGATTTTAACGCCATCGATAGTGAAGCTGTTAAACCGTGAGTTCTTGCCACCACATTGTATCGAGTTTATGCCTCCGCGAGATTCATCGACATGAACGCGCGGATCAGCTCGAATGAAGTCGGTGAGATTCCTATTAATGGCGGGTGCCGTTTCGAGGGTTTCTAAACCAAATACTGCACTTGGGCCAACGGCTACCTTGGTAGCGGTGCTAGCAGTTCCAACAACCACTACCTCTTCTAAGTCCGCGGAATCTCCCGCGGTTGGCAGAGCAAAGTTGATACCGCTAGTTACAGCGCCCAAAGATAAAGCTACATTTTCATTTCTCTGTGAAGTGTATCCCTCGCTACTGACGGTTACACTATAGTTGTCGCCAATTGGCAAATTGCGGATAGAGTATTCGCCAGTATCATCTGTTGTAACGGTGCGTGTAAGGCCTGAGTTTTCATTACGAACCGTAACAAGTGAACCAGCCAATGGCGTACCCTGTTCATCCGCAACAGTACCCTGTATCTCGGAAACGGTTACCTGTGCCATCGACATCGAGGCAAACAGACTAAGAGCTAATATAGTTATGCTTTTAAAGAAAACCTGCTTGGTGATATTAAACATTCTCTGGGGCCCCCGAGATTAGGATAAATAATAAACAGTACTCATATAGCGTTCTGCCATTCGAGTTGGTGAGGTAGTGGTGTGGATAAATGGATTTTGTAAAACGTTCATTGCATTTAGATGACAATCCGACCCGCAATTGCGGAAATTTGCTACAAAAAGACGATTTAAAAAGGTTTTACTTTGGCCGAATGTGGAAATTCAGCTTGTAGACATAGATTACTATGAGTAAATTGTTTGGACAACGAACATCGACCAGAAAAACATGGACATACTTAATAATTTTGCAAATAGTGGCCAAAGTGCCCTCGGCCTAATCCTGTTTCCTCTGATCGCTATGCTTTTTCGACCCAATCGGGTCAAGGCAGATTTGCCGCCTGACCAGACTAAGAGAAGTATTCGAATATGGGTGGTCGCTGTAGGCGCGCAAATCATTTTGGCGTTGATTCTATTGAAAGTTTCTTGGTTCCAGCTATTTTTTAGTGGTCTCAACAGCGGTGTGCTTGCTCTGCAGGCCGCCACCACCGCTGCAACATCATTTGTATTTGGGTATTTGGGGGGCGCTGATTTACCCTTCAATGAAATTACCCCGGGCGGTAGCTACATTCTGGCCTTCAGGGCATTGCCCTTAATTATAGTGATTGGTGCGCTAACCGCACTGCTCTCTTATTGGCGAATTCTTCCTTGGATTATTGGGCGGCTGTCTAAATTATTTGCAAAAAGTCTAAATATTGGCGGTGCAGTAGCGCTTTCCGCAGCGGCGAATATCTTCATAGGCATGATCGAAGCGCCATTATTTATTCGCAATAGTATAAAAAAGCTTTCTTACTCTGAATTGTTTATGGTGATGACCATTGGCATGTCGACGGTGGCGGGTACTGTTATGTTCCTATACGTCACCTTCCTGGCTGATGTTGTACCAAATGCCGTGGCGCATATCTTTACCGCCTCTTTTATTAGTATTCCGGCAGCGGTGTTGATATCTGCGATGATTGTTCCGCAGGTGGGCGAACCTACCCCTGCTGGGGCTGAAGAAGTGTTTGATTACAATGGTCCGGTTGATGCTATTGCCCAAGGTGGCATAGGCGCAATGCAAATGTTGATTGGCATTATTGCTTTGTTGCTTACCTTTATTGCTTTAGTTTTCTTTTGCAATGCAATTCTGGCGCAATTACCAGAGATTGGCAGCGAGTTACTTTCCCTTGAACGAATCCTAGGTTGGATGATGGCTCCGCTTTGTTGGCTGATGGGTATTCCCTGGGCAGAAGCTACTTCGGCCGGCAGTCTTATGGGAATTAAAACTATTTTAAACGAGCTTTTAGCATTCATCCGTTTGAGTGAACTGCCTCCTGAGGCATTAAGCCCACGCAGCGATTTAATAATGAGCTATGCACTTTGCGGTTTTGCTAATTTTGGTAGCCTTGGCATTTTAATCGGCGGTCTATCAACCATGGCTCCCGAGCGTCGAGAAGATATAACTCGTCTAGGTTTGCTCAGCATTGTCAGTGGTACGCTGGCCACCTGCATGACGGCGAGTGTGATTGGTTTGATCACGCTGGCATAAAACACAGCTTAGAAGGGAGGTTTTTAAAATTTTAAGGACGTAGTGTAGGCGTTCAATAGCTGTGAAATTCCATCTTAGGGCTCCATGGGTTAGACCTTGGCTTGAGGAAATAGCAGCCGTCAAAATGAGAAATGGTAAAATATTGGTTCAATCCAAATGCCAACTCTAATACTATGGGGGCAACATGATTCCGTTACTCCGGTTTCACACGCAAATGCTTTCCACTCAGCGGTCAGCAATAGTTCGCTAGTCATTTATCCAAATGCGGGGCACTTGCCGATGGAAGAACTTCCAACGCAAGTAGCCAACGACATTCGCCAGTGGCATAGCAGCAACCTATAAACTTCCCTTATCAAGGGCCTTAATGAAGGTATTACCATGAGCAAAAAAATTCAAAAACTACTACTAACTGTAGTCCTAAGCAGTTTTCTGCTGGCCTGCGAAAAACCGGCAGACACCGGCTCTGCGCCGGCTCCTGAAACCGTTGTCACTGACAGTGTGGCAGAGCAAGCAAGCGAAACAGAGCGTTTGAACGCGTGGTTTGAGGAAAAATATGAAGCAGAATTGATGGACAGCCCCATCGGACTAACCATGCAAGGCCGTCAGGATCGCTACGACGAAATAGACGATTTTTCCGAAGAAGCCTATGCAGAGCAAATCCATAATAAATTGAAGTCTGTAGAAGAGATGAAGGTAAAATTTAACTATGAGGCATTAACCGACGATGCAAAGCTTTCTTGGGATCTATGGGAGTTTCAGGCTCTACAGGAAAAAGCAAAATTTGATTACCGCAGCAAAAATTTTGTATTCCATCAAATGAGCGGAATGCATTCATTTCTACCCACTTTCTTGATTAGCTTTCACAAAGTAAAAACCATAGCGGATATGGAAGCTTATATTTCGAGACTGAACGCTGCTGGCAGAGCGCTTACTCAACTGGTAGACGCAGCCAGTCAGAATGCAAAAGAAGTAGGAACCCGGCCACCGCGATTTTCTTATGAAATAGTTAAGGATCAGGCGAGCAAAATATTAACGGGCAAGCCATTCGACCAAAGCGATAGTGATGCACCTTTGTTAGCGGACGCTAAGTCAAAACTAGCCACCTTACTTAGTGAGCAAGTGATTGATCAAGCAAAGTCAGATGAGTTGCTTGGCCAAGTTGAGCAGGCTCTTGTGAGTGGCTTGCAGCCAGGTTACAAAACCTTGATCGGATTTCTAGAAGAGGATGTTGTGAACACCAGCGAGCAGGCACAGGGTGTTGGGGCATTGCCAAATGGTGAGAGTTATTACAATCATCAATTAAAGATGATGACTACTACCGATATGACTGCTGATGAAATTCACCAGCTTGGCTTGAGTGAAGTTGAGAGACTGCGTACCGAAATGGAAACTCTCAAAGCCAAGTCAGGTTTCGAAGGAACATTAATCGAGTTTTTTACTTTTTTACGTGATAGCAAAAACGATGAGAGGTTCTACTTCAAGACCACTGAGGAAGGTGCGCAAGGTTATATTGATGATGCAACCGCAGCAATTGAAAACATAAAAACAGAGCTACCCAATTATTTTGGACTTCTTCCAAAAGCGGATTTGATTGTGAAACGGGTAGAAAGCTTTAGAGAACAAGATGGCGCGCCGCAGCATTATTTTAACGGTACTCCAGACGGGTCACGACCAGGCATCTACTACGCTCATTTATCTGATATGGAAGCCATGCCAAAGTTCATGTTGGAAGTGATTGCTTATCATGAAGGTCTGCCAGGGCATCATATGCAAATCTCCATTGCGCAAGAGCTAGAAGGCGTGCCTACCTTCAGAACGCAAGCAGGTTTTACAGCCTACTCCGAAGGATGGGGTTTGTACTCGGAGATTCTTGCTAAAGAAATGAACAATACTTATACCGATGTTTATTCTGATTTTGGTAGATTAAACAGTGAAATTTGGCGTGCGATTCGATTGGTGGTCGATACCGGCTTGCACGCCAAGGGTTGGAGCCAACAACAAGCCGTAGACTTTTTTGCAGAAAATTCTCCAACGCCGCTGCCCGCGATCGAAGCCGAAGTGCGTCGCTACCTTGTTATGCCAGGTCAGGCGACTTCCTACAAAATTGGTATGTTGGAGATTCAACGTTTACGAAAAATGGCAGAAACTGAGTTAGGTGATGCCTTTGATATACGCACATTCCACGATGTAATTTTAGGTGGTGGAGCACTGCCGCTGAGTATTTTGCAGCGCAAGGTAGAACAATGGATAGCAAAAGCTAAGTTAATCTAGCATCTAATCTCTTAACGCAAACGCTTGATCCAGGGTGCAACTAATTGGTAACAGTTCACCTTGGCTTTCAAGCGGGTGGCGAGCAAAAACATGCCGCCTAGCTTGCGATGCAGGTAAAGAATGTCAGTCGGCGGGGTTTGCCAAAATTCCTTGAATCCTAGGGCTTGTTCAGACATTTTGGATAAGCCCTCAGATATTGGACTTTTGGCAAAATCAAACGCACGATCGTGCGCAAATGGTTCCAGTGCTACGTTGAACACATCAAACAAAAATTCTTGGTATTGGGCGCTAGCGCTACTCGCGGAGTAGCCCAAACCATCGGCTGCAATTACTAAGGCTTGTCTATCGTTGGCGATAACCGCGCGGATTAATTTTTTGTAGTTGACTACGAAATCAGCTTTGAAACTGCGAGTTGCTCCAAAATCTAACAATACGATTTGTTGAGTATCACGTTGGTAGCGATAGTTGGCAAAATTCGGATCAGTTTGCATCAGCCTAAGTTCAAACAATTCTTTGAACATAAGCTCGAACATATTGCTCAATAAAGTGTCTATCTCGACCTGTGGTAAATCGGTCAATTTTTCCAAAGCATCACCGGCCACATATTCCATAGCAATCACATTGTTGGTGCTCAATGCATCGTAATACCATGGAACAATGTAGCGATCATCGGTATATAAGGATTGATAAAAATCGGCAAGATGCTGGCCTTCCAGAAAGTAGTTGGCCTCATCATGTAGTTGTGCTTTTGCATCCTCTAGTAGATCTTTGATTTCCAAATGCTTGGGCAATAAATTTGATACTTTTAGTAGCCACGCAATATTGTCTACATCGCTGTCGATGCTTTGCATGACCCCTGGGTACTGTATTTTCAAAACAATTGGCTCGTTTTCTAGCGTTGTTGCGCGATGAACCTGGCCAATTGATGCGGCGGCCAAGGGCGTGTAATCGAAATTTTTGAAATTGGCTAAAAAGTTATCACCATATGCCTCGCGTAAACTTTTTTCTAATTGATCGCGAGGCATGGCGAGAGCGTCTTCGCGTAATTGAGCGAGAAGACTGCTTAGTTCTTCTGGTAAAACTCCGTCGGCTTCCATCGATAATAGCTGGCCCACCTTCATAGCGGCACCGCGCATGGCCGATAATTGATCAGCCACTCGTTTGGCATTTTTCGGGGTGAGTATTAAATCACTAATCGCAGGGCGGTTTCCTGCGGAGAGCTGCCTCACTCCCTCAGCAAGCATGCCCCCCGCGACACCGCCGGCCATTCTAGCAACGCGTGAAAATCGGTTTATTCTAGATCTAGGTACGGCCTTTTGCCTTGTTTTGTCGTTATTGTTTGCCATATTTGTCGTTATTTAGGAAAAAGCCTTCTTTCGGATAGTGTGAATACGTAGTGTTTTCACCTTTGCAGTCTAAGTGCTATTCTCTGAGCATGATTTATACCTTGATTGGTACGTTAAGCGAACAAATTCTTTATCATCAATTCCGTTTGTCGTGCCCAAAAAGCCAAATTACTCATCCTGATTCAACCGAGATATTCACCAGCTAAACAAATATGAAGCTACAAAGCCATACTTTAAAACTCTGTTTCTTAACATCTCTTCTCGCATTTACCGCTGCCTGTAACTCAACTGAGCAACACACAGAACGAGCTGGACTAATAGCTGACCAGAAGGCGATGGTGGTGACGGCTAATCCACATGCGACTCGAGCCGGCGCAGATGTATTGCGTGCCGGCGGTTCTGCGGTTGATGCAGCTATTGCAATTGAAGCAGTGCTGAGTCTTGTTGAGCCACAGAGTTCGGGCTTAGCAGGTGGTGCATTTATGATGCATTACGATCAGCAAACCAAGTCGCTTACTGTCTACGATGGGCGTGAAACAGCACCAGCAAAGGCGGCTCCGGATATGTTCCTACTCCCTAGCGGAGAAAAGATGGGTTTTCTTGATGCCAAGAATAGCGGTCTGTCAACGGGTGTTCCTGGCGTGGTATCACTGTTGCAATTGGCGCATAACGATCATGGAAAACTACCTTGGAGTATGAATTTTGATGCGGCTAAAAGGTTGGCCAGTGAGGGCTTTGCTGTTTCGCCTCGCTTGCACGGAATGATTAAACGATTCGGAAAATATATTCCCAAAACGTTAGAACAGGGCCAAACTGATGCTTACCATTATTTCCATACTGCCAACGATGAGCCATTGCCAGTAGGGCATTTGCTAAAGAATGCCGACTATGCCAAGACTCTGGAGATTGTGGCAAACAATGCATCTGACTTTTATCGAGGTTCGATTGCTGAGCAGATAGTATCAGCCGTACAGTTGCCGCCGCGTGCAGGCCATTTGGAATTGGCTGATCTAGCTAGCTATTCAGCGAGTCGGCGTACTGCCTTATGTTCTCCATACAAAGACAAACAATTATGTGGGCCACCACCGCCGTCTTCGTGGATAGGGGTAGCGATGATGCTGGGAATTTTAGAAAGGGGTCCTGTTGCGTCTGCTGCTGGTGCCAAAGACCCCGCTAATTGGGCGCTATTTGGTGAGGCACAACGCTTGGCTTACGCCGACCGCGATCACTATGTAGCAGACTCTGAATCGGTGATTGTTCCTGTGAAAGGAATGTTAAACCCAGACTATCTGGCTTTGCGAGCCAGCGAGCTTTCGCCTCATACAGCCGTCAAGGCCATTAAGCATGGCGACCCGTGGGCGTTTGATAATATGTTGCCAGCCAAGGTAGGCCAAGACGCCACCGATGACACACCGGGCACCACCCATTTTGTGGTAGTTGATAACCAAGGCGATGTGGTTTCAATGACCGCCAGCGTAGAGAGCATTTTTGGTTCAACCCGAATGGTCGGTGGAATGTTTCTAAATAATCAATTAACCGATTTTTCATTTTTTGAAAAAGATGAAAGTGGCACAGTAATCGCCAATGCTGTCGCCCCGGGCAAACGCCCGCGCTCATCAATGTCACCCACAATCGTATTAGATCAAGAGGGTAAGTTCGTGATGGCCACCGGTTCACCTGGTGGAAATTCGATCCTGGCCTATACGGCTAAGACTTTATTAGCTGTTCTCGATTGGGGGTTAAGCGCACAACAGGCGGTCGCCTTACCGAATTTGGTAGGTCGTGGTGATAAGGTTCGAATCGAGAGCGAGCGTGCCAGTTCAGAATTGATTAGCGGATTGCGGGATTATGGCTTTGAAGTGAAAGAGTCTGCTGGTGAGAATTCTGGCCTGAGCGTGGTAGTGCGTCTTGCCGATGGACAACTTGAAGGCGGTGTAGACCCGCGACGTGAAGGCGTTATTGAAGTCGTTGATTAGACTTAATTAGAGGTTCTTTATCCGAGTATTGTTCTTACAATGGCCCATTAAATCGAATTCAATTTGGTTAGCTAGCTATAAAACGAACATCTTAGGAAATTGATTGCCGGCGGGTAAGTTACAATAGAACAGGGGTATTATGGCTTTCTTATCAACCTTGGAAATAGCCATGAGCAATAATAATTCCGTATTTGAAGCCGCCAAGAAACTATCGCCGCGTAGAAATTCCACTGAAGCTACCAGCATTAAAGAATTAGCAGCGGAGCAACTAAAACACTTTAATATTGAGGTTGATGGGCAGCTGGGTAAGGCTTTGCTAGAAACTGTGGAGCGCGTGTATCAATGCCAAGGCAATATGGAATTAATGTGGCAGGAAACGCAGGCTGGTATGCATGCCTTAGATGCCACTGAGAAGACCGCTTTATTTAATGCCAAAAAGTTCTTATCGTTCCAGTTGGCAAAAGTGCTGGACACCCTACAAAACCCTTTCCGCAGTAATTATCAGGCGATGGGCTATAGCCAAGCCACCTTAAGTGCCAAATCAGCTTATCCTATTTTTGATAATGTGAACGCTATCTTTTCGGCAACACCTGCCATTACCCGTACCGCCACCTATATCTATGCCTGTGCTGAGTGGATTAGTGATGCGTTTAAGGGTAAAGAGATGATGTTGGACATCTACTCTAGATTACTAAACCCAACCTCAATTTCGCTGGCAAATCACATAGTAGATTTGGAAGCGGGCCCCTATGCGGGTGAATATCTGGCTTGGAATTTTAACAGCGGGATGTCGGCCATCGACTCCACTTTGTCGCATGTTCTGGGTCATGAAGATATTCTAATCGCCAGCCAAAATATTTATGGTGGTGCGCATCAATTGATTCACGATTGGTATGCTAAGCCATCCAACTTGAATGTAGTGGTACGTCAGTTTGCTGGGGAAGAAACAGCATCGTTTGTGAAGACGCTACAAGACGTTAAGGAGGAATGCGCAGAGCGTTTGGCAGCGGGTAAGCAAATCTATCTGTATATAGAATCTCCTTGCAACCCGCATGGCTACGTATTAGATGTGCCGGAGCTTTGCAAACTAGCACATGAATCTGGAATTCGGGTCATATTGGACGCGACAGTGGGTACGCCGTTCTTGCATCAACCGTTGCAACGAGAAGATATTGCAGAGCGTCCTGACTTTGTGATTCATAGCTATACCAAAGACCTTACCGGCGCGGGCTCAGTGATCGCTGGCTGTGTGATTGCGCGTAATGAAGATATGTTTATACCCAAAGGAATGGACGGTTGGGACAACACCATGTTTTGGAATGTCTACTACGTAAAAGGTGCGTTCTTAAATGCTGATACAGCTTTTGAAACAATGAGCGGCATGCGTACGCTGGAAGTTCGCATGATGCAAAAATGCATTACTACTAAGGTTTTCGCCACATTTATGGATTCACATCCAATGATCAAGGTTAACTGCAATGGGCTTGCCGATAATCAAAACAGAGCGCTGGCAGAAAAAATGTTGTTTTTAGGCATGCCATCGGGCTTATTTACAGCTGATATGGGCAGCGATGTGCCCGATGCCGAATTCCATCGATTCTTTGATTGCTTGGAGCCTGCATTCTCGCATATGATCAGCCTAGGTCAAACCAACAGCATTGTTAGTTGCCCTGGCCTAACCACTCACTCGGAACTAAACCAAGAACAGCAGCAAGAAGCGCAAATATTTCCAACCACCATCCGTTTTGCAATGGGTATCGAGAATCCTATGGATTTGATAGAGCATTTGGTGATTGCCACCAAGCTTTCCATCGACCAAGCTATTCCAGATTTCTCTTCACAATTTATGTCCTTGGAAGAAGCACGAAAAATGGCGCGCGACACACATATTGAAATGCACAAGCGCTACATTGAAGCAACAATAACCGTCTAAGGCAATAGAATAGAGACATGAAAAATGAATTTATTGAGCATCTACAAGCTCAAATCGACGATGTAAAACAAGCTGGCTTATATAAGGCCGAGCGAGTGATTACTTCTGCGCAACAAGCCGAAGTGCAGGTTAGTAGCGGTGTACAACAGCAAGAGGTGCTTAACTTTTGCGCCAACAATTATTTAGGACTGGCCAACCATCCAGAGCTCATCAGAGCCGCCAAAGCAGGCTTAGACGATCACGGTTTTGGTATGGCGTCGGTGCGATTTATTTGTGGAACACAAGATATCCACAAAACCTTGGAAGCCAAACTGAGCGAATTTTTAGGCACCGAAGATACTATCCTCTACTCTTCTTGTTTTGATGCAAATGCAGGTTTGTTTGAAACCTTATTAGGCGCAGAAGACGCAATTATTTCTGATGCACTTAACCATGCATCTATCATTGATGGGGTGCGTTTGTGTAAGGCCATGCGGTTTCGCTATGCGAATAATGATATGGCCGAGCTAGAGGCGCAATTAATCGCAGCCAAGGACGCGGGCGCCCGATTCAAGCTAATCGCCACTGATGGAGTCTTCTCAATGGACGGTGTAATAGCCAACCTCAAAGCGATTTGCGACCTAGCCGATAAATACCACGCCATGGTCATGGTGGATGATTCACATGCGGTTGGTTTTATTGGCGACAAGGGTCGAGGCACACATGAGCATTGTGGCGTGATGGATCGGGTTGATATCATTACTGGAACATTGGGCAAGGCCATGGGCGGAGCATCCGGTGGTTTTACCGCTGGTAAGTCTGAGGTGATAGAGTGGTTACGGCAACGATCACGCCCATACTTGTTCTCTAATTCGCTCGCGCCTGCCATTGTTAGTGCCTCTATTCGTGTTATTGATTTATTGGCTGAAGGTGATGATTTAAGACAAGCATTGCGACGCAATAGTGAACATTTTAGGCGTCGTATGAGTGAGGCGGGCTTTACCTTGGCGGGCGCAGATCATGCCATTATTCCGCTTATGTTAGGCGATGCTAGCTTGGCTGGCGAAATGGCTGCACGCATGCTGCAAGAAGGCTTTTATGTGGTTGGCTTCTCGTTTCCAGTGGTACCCAAGGGCCAGGCACGCATACGTACGCAAATGTCGGCAGCACACTCTATCGAACAAATAGATTTAGTGGTCGATGCTTTTATACGTATTGGCACAGAAATGAATGTGATTTAACGAACGCTCATTGCTAGAAGAATTTTCCATGCAAGCAGCTATCATCAAGATAGAAAATATGAAAGTAAGGCAAACAGTATGAAAGCGCTCTCAAAGCTACATGCCGAGAAAGGAATTTGGATGACCGAAGCCGAGGTGCCAGCGGCGGGTCATAATGACATTCTGATCAAGATTCGAAAAACCGCTATTTGCGGAACCGATATGCACATTTATCACTGGGATGAGTGGTCACAGAACACCATTCCTGTGCCGATGATAGTTGGCCACGAATATGTGGGTGAGGTAGTTGGTATTGGCGAGGAAGTTCGCGGATTTGAAATTGGTGATCGGGTCTCTGGTGAAGGTCACATTACTTGCGGACATTGTCGAAACTGCCGAGGTGGGCGGGTTCATCTTTGTCGGAATACCATTGGAGTGGGAGTGGATCGACAAGGTGCCTTTGCCGAGTATTTGGTCATACCTGCATTCAATGCATTTAAGATTCCGGACAACATCAGTGATGATTTGGCCGCTATATTCGACCCATTTGGCAATGCTGTCCATACCGCACTTTCGTTTAATTTAACTGGAGAAGACGTGTTAATTACCGGTGCTGGCCCAATCGGCATCATGGCGGTTGCGGTGGCCAAACATGTGGGCGCACGGCATGTGGTGATTACCGACGTCAATGATTACCGTTTAGATTTAGCACGCACTATGGGTGCCAGCCGAGCCATCAATGTTAGCAGTGAGAATCTAAAAGAAACCATGCACGACTTGAGCATGACCGAGGGCTTCGACGTCGGAATGGAAATGTCCGGAGTGCCATCGGCATTCAATAGCATGCTTGAGAGCATGACCCATGGTGGCAAAATCGCCATGCTGGGAATTCCGCCCAATGATATGAGCATCGACTGGACAAAGGTTATTTTCAAGGGGCTAGAGATTAAAGGTATCTATGGCCGCGAAATGTTTGAAACCTGGTACAAAATGGCCAGCCTAATTCAATCTGGTCTGGATCTTAAGCCAATGCTAACGCATGAATATCCCATTGATGAATTCCAAAAAGGCTTCGAGATGATGGCCTCTGGCCAGTCAGGCAAAGTAATTTTGGACTGGACATAAGAACGGGCCACAAAACGTTTACGGCAGTGCCCACAATAAAATGACGTTTGATGCTACTAAGCTTTATTTAGTCAAGATACCCAAAAATTTCCAACTTCATGAGGGTTTGTTAAGCAGCTTAAGCCCTGCACAGCTGTCTAGGCTATCGAGCTTATCTACAGCTCGGCAAAAAACCTATGTCTTGGGTAGACGGTTGCTGCTCTACATTTTGCAAAAGCAGTTTCCAAATCTTGCTGCAGCCTGGGAAATTACAGAGCGGCCTGACCTGCCTCCATTAATAACCCACCCCTCAGCCCCCGATGGAATTAGCTTTAGCATCACTCATAGCGGTAATTGGTTGGGATTGGCAGTGCGCTTTAGCCACCAGCAGCAGGCAAATAGCCTTGGACTTGATATAGAAATAGTTAGGCCAACTCGCGGTATAAAAGCCGCAGTCTATTTTTGCAATGATCAGCAACTCAATGATCTAGCCGGTGTCGCCGATGGTTTTGAACAACGGCGGCAGGTCACCCGTCTTTGGACACAAAAGGAAGCCTATTTCAAAGCTATTCAAGAAGCGGTGTTTAACCCGCAATTAAAGTCCCTTTCAATTGTTGGTTCAGGTGCGGCGGGGAGTGTTGGCTATTTATACTCTGCCAGTCTGGATGAATTCAGTGAAATCTCAGTTTTCATTCGTCAACAGAGCAGTATTGATATAATGAGCATAGGCATCGACCAATGTGGAGAATTTGTGCCAGTGGCAAGCCTGAGTCTTGACTGGCAGTGTCGAGGTGTGCAAATTGCAAAGAAACGCTAACCTTTTCTTTATTTCTGGGAGCTAGTTTTTAGATAAGCAGGATTTGTAGAGCTCCAGCAAGCGAGAATTTTTCAATTTACCGCTCTCTTCGCGCGGTAATTGCGGTACTTCAAGGATTGGTCGGGGAACAAAAGCTGAGTCCAAATATTTTTGAAAATGAATCCTTAGTTGTTTTTTATCAACGCCTTCACGCAAGGCAACCAAGGCAACTAATCTGGGTATTGGGTGGTCTTGCTCAGGGAAAAACACCATGCCATCTTCTAAACCATCAAACGATTGCAACACCCTATTAACTTCATGCAAAGAACCACGTTTACCGGCTATCTTAATTTGGTCGGACACGCGGCCGCGTAAACTAAAATATTTTCCATCGTGCATCTCAATTGCATCGTCAAGCTGTACCGCCTCTGGCAAATAGTTTGTACTTGCCAGCACTTTCCCTGACGCTAATTGTTTATAGTCTATCCCATAAAACTTTCTCCATCGTACAGAATTGGCTGGTTGCCTAATTGCCATCGATCCGACTTCGCTGCAACCATAGACTTCACAAACAGTGGTATCAAATTTTTGTTCTATCTCACATGCTAACTCCTGGCTAAGCGGTGCTGTGGCACATAAAACTCTTGCCAGTGCTCCGAGTCGAAGAGGACTTGTTGCCAAGGCTCTTAGATGCAGTGGTGTGGCGATTATGGTTCGAGGTTCCGGCAAGTTTTGTAAGATCGTACAAATATCTTGTGGAAATGACGGTCGAGCATCAACCATACAAACCTTAGCGAACAAAGCCATTAAGACCGAGGTTTCAAAGCCCCACATATGTTGGCCGGGTACAGTCGCTAGGTGGTAAAACGTTTGCGTCTGATTGGGTAGCATATAGCGGCTATTGATGGCTGTGCTCTCCAACAAAGTTCGCCATGTTTTTGGGTTTGGTTTAGTCTCACCGGTCGAACCTGATGTGAAACAAATTGCCGCTAAGTGATCAAGCGGTATATTCGCTATCATGGCATTCGATTTGCCTATAGGGGCCATATTGGCATCCGCTGGAGTTAAATCACAACTGCGGATGTCCAAATTATCTAGCTCAGCGATTTCTGCCGTGCCATCATGAATGATGTAACTGTCAATGTAGTTCTTGCTCAGAGCTTCTTGAGTCGACACATTTTTGTTGGACGGCATGAGATTGGTTTGTCCGCGCAGTGCACAGGCACACAAACTAAGTAAAAATAAATACCGGTTTTCACATAAATTGATTGCATGCTGAGCATCTGGTAGCAACTCAGATAATGCCTCTACGTGAGACATAAAGTCCTTTACTAAGACCATTCCCTGGGACGCGCCAATACAAGTCAATGGTCTGCTCAACCAAGCAATTGGGTCATCTGGATGCCGGTTATGTAGTGGCGCCGTTGCTATCATTTGGTTGTGCGGTCTGTTCCTTCCCTGTATAACTGACGTCTTCAGCCTCGGCTATGGGGTGTTATACCTAATCTCGAGAGACCTAAACATTTAATTAGCCAAGATTATGTTGCCTGGAAGGATTTAATGAGTGCTCTATGCTTTATGCTGATCGACAAAGTGACAAAGGCTCTTTAGTGTTGCGAAAGCTTCTTTTGTACCCTCGTCTTCTGCCTTCATTTCAACACCGTATTGTTGCGATATGGCAAGGGCTATTTCTAAGGCATCAATAGAATCCAAACCCATACCATCACCGAAGAGGGCTTCATTGGGATCAATTTCATTGGCAACGACATCTTCTAAGTTGAGGACTTCAACGAGCAATTCAGCCATTTCGAGTTCAGCTGCTGTTTGGGTTGTCACGACAAATCTCCTGAGGGTTTAAACTTTATTTTTTGATGGCTAAAGTTTAAACTATTGTTGCAAAAATAATAATAAGTTTCTCATTAAAACGCGACGCAATCATCCAGCTATGTTGTTAAATTTTTTATCCACCGCCAGTGCAAAGCAATTGATTGCAGAACCCGATACATTGGCGGTGTTGCAATTTGAGGATAGCCTGCCGGCTGATCCCACGATACCGTGTTCACGAGTAGCGCAAATTGCGGATCAGGTGGGCCTTGAAGTGTGGAAGGAGGTCGATGGCGTAGTCGAGAGAGGGGTACTGGGCAATTGTCATTGGAGTCGCTCAGAGCACCTACAGTTTATTGCCATAAGTGCACCCTTAAGCCGCCCCGATGATTTTGAACAAACAACGCTTAAGGCTTACGATGAGCTCCTATCCTTTATTGAAAAGTCACCACATGTCGAGCTGATACGCTTTTGGAACTATATTCCGCATATCAATCACGGAGCAGGTGACAATGAAAATTACAAACGATTCTGCTCTGGGAGGCTGGCTGCCTTTACTCAGCATGATTTACAGGATCAACAGTTTCCGGCAGCATCGGCTGTTGGTCACTACACCGATGGAATTACCATTTACGCTTTGACCACCAACGTGACACCTGTATACCACGCTAATCCGCGACAAGTGGATGCTTTTCGCTATCCCAGAGAATACGGACCAAGCAGTCCATCGTTCGCGCGTGCCTGTACGGTGGAGTTAGCAGACCAGCAGCTTTGTTTCATTTCGGGCACCGCGAGCATCTTAGGGCATGACTCTGTACATCAGGGAGATTTGCGTTTGCAGTTATATACAACTAGCGACAACATTCTCTATTTATTGCAAGAGACCGGTTTTCAACCCGAGGATATTCAAACCTTAAGAGTGTATTTGCGTGATCCAGATGACTATTTGGAATGCAAAACCATCGTCGAAGAGTTGTACCCTAAGGCCACCGCCATATATGCCCATGCTGATATATGTCGTGCTGACTTGTTGGTAGAGATAGAGTGCTTTTGTACCTCATCTTAGCCCGCGCACGAAAAAATATTTATCCATTGTCGCGCCTTCTTTGGCTGCCTGACCACCTTCAGCCACCTGACAAGCCCAATGAAACTTCTATCCCTTAATCATTATTGGCGCATTGCTGCGGCCGGCATTTGTTATGTGGTGTTTGCAATTGGCGCATTTATTCCAGGTATATATGTCTTTTTGATTGCGATATTTCCCAATCAAAAAGATATCAAGCAGGCAAAGGCGAGGAGGGCTATTCAACGATTGTGTCGATTTTACGTCAACTTTATGCAGTTTGTGGGCGTAATATCATTTCAAATCGAGCGAAATTACCATGGGCCGATTGAGGGAAATTTGGTTATTTCTAACCATTCGATGTTAATCGATGCGCTGTTTGCATTGGCTTATGTAGATAATCTGTGTTGTGTTGTGAAAGAGCAGCTATGTCACAATCCGGTTACACGTATTCCGGTTCGGCTAGCGGGTTATGTTTCTAATAGTGCAACTGATTTGCTTGAGCAGACAAGCAGCAAACTTGCGGCAGGGGAGAATGTGCTGATATTCCCAGAGGGCACACGAAATAACTATGACACGCAGCTAGACTTTAAGCGCGGTGCTGCCAATATCGCGGTTATTAGCGATTGCCCAGTATTACCCTTGGTAATCAAAGCCATGCCACGAACGGTGCAAAAAGGCGAAAGCTGGTATCAGCTACCAACCGTTAAATCTCGAATTCTGGTCCGAATTAATCATCCATTGAAAACCGAGGACTGTATAGACACTTGTTTGCCGCGTACCCTACAATATCGTCGCTTGACCGACTATTGGCATCAATACTACCTAAAAGAAATCAACAGCATTAACTAGGAGGTTTTTCGAGCATGAATAAGCTATTACGCTTCTCATTCTCGGACAGCTCTCCTAGAGAACCTCTGATCAAGTCATGATTATTTCATTCCCGTCAAAAATGCTATACTCACCTTCCACAAAAACTGTGATTGTTCGTAATTAAAAAAACACTATGAAGCTCACAAAACAACAAATTTCCGAACACATAAATGAGGTGCTTATAAGGCTGTTTGAGGTGGAGAATGACCTCTTGGTGCCAGATGCAAAACTGTATGATGATTTGGATATCGATAGCATTGACACGATTGACCTATTGATAGAACTAAAGCGTATTATTGGACAAGATATAGATCCGCAAGCTTTTCGCGAAGCGCGTACCTTGGATGATGTCGCAACAGTCATCGTAGAGCTGTAGGCCCGAGTCGGCGCTTTTGAGGGTTGCTAAGTGGCAAAATCTATTAGCGTTATAATTGAGAAGGACGTGCCATTTTATGATGTGGATTCCTATCGTATTGTCTGGCATGGGCATTATCCCAAATATTTTGAGGAGGCTCGCTGTGCGCTGCTGGAAAAAATCGGTTTTGCCTATCAACAAATGGAGGAGTCTGGATATTTTTTCCCGATTATTGATCTTCAAACGCGATACGTGAAGCCGTTGATATTTAGGCAGAAAATTAAGATTATGGCCAGACTGAAGGAATGGGAACACAAATTAGTAATCAATTATTTGATTACAGACTCCGAGTCTGGAGAAAAACTGACCAAGGGTAGCACTACCCAAGTTGCGGTACTCATGCCAGAAAACATAACTCAATTCGAAAGTCCGGCAATTCTGGTGAAGAGAGTCGAAGCTCTCTTGCGTGACAGCTAAATGCGTTGGCAATGCAGAAAAGATGCTAGATCCATTATTAGTTTGGTGATTGCCTGTGTAATTGTCGCACTAAGTACACAGATTAGCGCCAAGGAAACTCATATTGAAACCCCTTCAAGTTGTACGTTTTATGGAGATTTTCAGCAAAGCAAGTCCCTCAGGGGTTTAGAAAAACCTATTGAATCGAGTGGTGTTTTTTTCTATAGCTGCGTGCATGGTGTTATTTGGAAAACCCTGTTACCTATTGAGGAAAGCTTGGTGTTAAATAAAGATGGCAATAACAGCAAAGTAGAAAACGGCCAAGTAACTCAGCTAAAGTCTCGACAGGGTAAAATGTTAGGGCTATTGATTAATGGGCTGATCGGAGCCAACACCGATTTCATTGATAAAAACTTTGATGTGGTGCCCGGCAATGCAGAAACCACTATGCCTGAGCTGCAGAACAAACTGAATCAGCAAAGCATTGTATTAAGTCCGAAAAGTCGTCGTTTACAGCGAGGCTTAACACGCATCGAATTGCTAACATCCAGGACGGTACCAAACTCTATAGACCACAAGGATGGCGAGAAGTTAGTGACTATTTCTTTACTAGATCGGCACCAACAATGGACACACATAGTATCTAGCAAAAAGGCGGACTATCCGCAGGCCACCGATAGCCTTAGCAGTTGCTTGGCATCAAGCAATTTTAGTTTGCGTGAATGTGAATTACTCGAGCAAACACAAGCGTCCTAAATTGTCACAGCTTGCCATTAGACCTGCGTATTTAATGCCATGATTCACAGCAGACATTTGATGTATATCTGGCGATGTCTGTTTGGCACTTTGCTTGTTGTTAGTGCGTTGCTGGCATGGCAAATTTACCCGCAGGTCAAGATCGACACCGATCTGGCAGACGTATCACCCATGACTCGTAATAGCCTTGAAACACAAGAGGCTATTACCGATCTGCGTTCGAGCATTGAGCAGCGAGTAATTTTTCTTATACAAGGCGATGATGAGGATGAGGTTTTTGACGCACAGGACTACCTTCGTGCAGAATTAATTAAGCTTGATGGGATCAGCGTTTTTGAAAGCAATCAGATTCTATTGGAAAAATTATTCGACTCTTTGTTGGAATATCGATTTACCTTAATAAGTAAGGAACAACAGCAGCGCTTGGAATCCCGTTCTGCAAATGACATTGCGCAAACAGCGCAGTCGAATCTGTATAAAAGCAGTAGCGCTGGGCAGCTATTCACCTTTGCTGAAGACCCTCTGGCTTGGCATAGTGAAACCTTTTTCGATTTATTGAATTCTTCACAGTCTGGCATTGCTAATCGGCAGACAAAAAGTGGTTTTTTTGAGAGCATTTCACTGAAGATCAATCGTGGTGCCTTGAATATGAGCACCCAAGAGCGTATCAGCGCGCAACTAGAAAAGCTCATTAAGAGCACCGAAAGCAATTACGACATTCAGTTAGATAAATCGGGGGTGTTCTTTTTTGCCGCCGCCGCTGCCAGTAAAGCGAAAGCCGATATTCGCTTAATTAGCATTGGTTCCGGTGTTGGAGTGATATTGTTGCTAATGCTCGCCTTTGGGTCTTTGCGGTCATTGCTTCTACCACTGGTGTCAATTGTAATGGGAGTTGGTTTTGCGTTTGTGCTAACCCATGCTATTTACGGAGATGTACATATACTAACTCTGGTATTCGGCGCCAGTTTGATTGGTATTGTGATCGATTACTCGTTGCATTATTTTTATCACCGCTCGGGAGGTTCGGAGCCTAAGGCTGATGGCTCTGTCGGTAAAGCTGATGGCTCTGTCAAAAAAGCTGATGGCTCTGTCAAAAAAGCTGAGGGCTCTGTCAAAAAAGCTGAGGGCTCTAACCATAATGAGGCGCTCCAGCGCGCTTTATTATTGAGTTTAGGAACCAGCTTAATTGGTTATGGTGCGCTTAGTTTTTCTAGTTTAGAAGCGCTTCAGAAGGTGGCGTTCTTTTCCTGTTGTGGATTGCTCGTGGCCTGGCTAAGCGTTGTGTGCTTCGGC
>Ga0316189_10001920_pt1 | contig 20537 bp, 20 predicted proteins | sample LowCovwburrow_MG_FD_204930 | JGI IMG/M metagenome (GOLD analysis project Ga0316189, IMG submission 204930) | Coastal sediment microbial communities from Maine, United States - Lowes Cove worm burrow | ecosystem: Environmental > Aquatic > Marine > Coastal > Sediment | place: USA: Maine... | reverse complement strand
TACAATTGCCCCTTGCCAAACGGTAGGATGCAGAGTAAATCCCCCCTCGTGCACCGATAGCTCAGCTGGATAGAGTACCTGACTACGAATCAGGGGGCCAGGGGTTCGAATCCCTTTCGGTGCACCATTAAAATCCGACACTTATGCTCTATCGATTTTTAGGCAGGACAAGTATGATATAGGCGCATCAAGGATGCCCTAACAAACCAAGAACTCTAATAACGCTGGAGGAAACTTGGGGCCCGGGTCACCATATTTATCTGACGACAGACATGAACAACAACATCAATCAGGAACGCAGCCTCTCGAAACGAGGCCCGTTTGAATTGATCTGACAACATCCTTGTTAGACGTGCATCTCCAGTCGGGCATTGCCAAACTCGGGCAATATTTGATTAATCTTACTGAGTGTCATAACACTGAAAGCCGTTGAAAGCCCATCCGCCAATACAGCACGGTCTGCGGAGACGGATACCAGCCTGTGTATTTTACTAGGCCGACCACTATGGGGATCAATAATATGGCCAAGCTGTTCTGTTTCATCCAAAACAGTGCCCAAAGTCGCAGAACTGGCAAGCGCGCGGTTTTTCAATTCTATCTGCCCCACCAGTGCACCGCTAGGTGTTGCAACTCCCGCCAACCAAGGCATACCGTCCGGCCGGTGTCCAAGGGCATAAATCTCGCCCATATTGATCATCACATCTTTAAAACCATGTGCACGTAACAATGCAGCCACCCGGTCAGTGATGTAGCCTTGGGCAATCCCGTTCAACGTCAGGGCCATACCCGTCTGTTCAAAATGAACTGATGTGGCGTCAAAAAATAATTTTTTCCAACCTATAAGTGTACGTGTATCAAAAATTTCAGCGGTAGAAGGTCTTTTCCCTTCACTTCCCGCACGCGCATAGAGTGCCCAAAGCGGTTGGACTGTAGGATCGAATGCACCATCTGTTGCAGAGTGTATTGTGCCGGCAATGCTTAGCAATTCCAGCAACTCTGACGGTGGATTGTCAATCGCGCCAAATCTGTTCAATTGCGATAAAACAGAATCTTCCCGATACAGGCTAAAGATGTTTTCCAACCGTGAGACTTCTTGTTCTATCTGCGCAAAGATCGGGGTTGCTTCATTATCTGAAAACCCAACAAGCTGCATTGAAGCCCCCGCGCCCAAGGCAACGCCTTGCCACCGTGCCACTGGCATATTTGCGGTAGCTGCACTGGGAATCACGGCCATTGCCGCAGTTATACTCAGAAAACGGCGACGGGACAGTAAGCGGCTCATTCTGAGGCCCCCATTTTCATATCCATATCAACTTCACCCAAAACGGTATTTTCAGGTATATCGGCAAGCGGCATCATCATACCACCATATTGCACAATGAATTTTTGCGCATCATCAGCTTTGGCAAAGGGTACTATTTCCGGTGCGCCCATACCACCTTTAACGCCGGCCCCGACAACCAAATGGGCGGCATTGATATCAATCCAGTTACCCTGTCCCATATCCGCCCAACTTGGCGCCACAGCCAGATCGCTCACGTAAACAGCAAGAATTTCAGCGTCGCGTTCCGGGGCTTTCAAATATGCAACCACGTCGCGTACCTGTGTGAAAAACAACGGTGTGGACTGGCCTTTCAGGTGAATTTGCCCCTTCGGGCCTTCATGGCCAAGAACCGTCATTTGGCAACAATAACTCACATCCTGCTCTGTAAGCAGAACCGGGTCGGGAATTTTCGCTTGCTCGTCCTTGCAGGCGATCAGCGTTAAGCAGATGATCAAAACTAAATATCTCATGGTTCAACCTTTGAAAAACTAAAGCGAGCGGCCAATAGGGCCAGTATGGGCCATGTCAGAAGTGATACTGGTGCCGCCCATTGTGGCAAACTGTCTGCAGCCCCTGTCATACCTGTTGCCAGCGCCACACCTTCGCCCGCCGCGATATTCCACAAACGGAACGCATCGGCCGGGTTGGCAACCATCAGCCATGGGAAAACCTTTTGTGTAAATATACCACTACCATCCATCACGACTGCGCCCAATAGACCCAGATCGAACAGAACAACCAGAACCAGCCACAATACTGCGACCATTCCTGCGGCCGCAGCTACACTGTTTGACAGTGCTGACAGGGCATAACCCAGCGCCAGAAATACAGACCCCAGTAGGATAGAGGTCAGTACCAGACGCAGTAACGCCAGTAGGCTGTTGGCGTCGGCGCCACCCATCCAAACGGCAATAGCACCAGATGTGCCAAAGCCTATAGTCATGGCAAAAGCAAGTGTGCCCGTGTGTGCGATAAACTTGCCCAGTAAAATCTCACCCCGTGTCACCGGATAGGATAATAACAAGGCCAGCCCACCGCGTTCGGCATCCCCTGCAATGGCGTCAAATGACATCATCAAGGCAAGCAGCGGGGCAAGATAGACTGATAGTGTGGTCATTGAGGCGACAGAGATAGTCAACATATCAACCCCAAGCATACCGGATGGCGCACTGCCCGCAAAAGTCAGTGCCAGTGAAAACAGTAGCATAATCAAGGTTGCCATCAGTACCCAGCGGTTGCGCATGGCAATCAGAATTTCAACAGAGGCAATCGCAAGAATACGGGTAATCATTGTAACTTCTCCCCTGAATAATACCGATAGAGGTCTTCCAGCTTTGGTGGTGTTATTTCCAGATCCTCCACCATATCGCCCAGTTCATTGATTTGGCGCAAATGTTGCATTTTTTCGCTGTTGATACAGGTCAACTCGACCGACACACCATTTATGCGTCTGCCGCCAAGCGTCTGCATAATATGATCTGTATCGCCATCACGTGCACGTAACCGCAGACGAATGGGAAGGCCCGCTTTGGCGATCAAGGCCTCTAATGTATCATTGGCAACCAAAACGCCTTTGCGCAGTATTGCAATGCGGTCTGTGCGCGCCTCAACTTCACTTAAGGTGTGCGATGCGATCAGTACGGCGGTTCCATTAGTGGCCATTTCATCAATAATCGCATAAAGTTCGTGTCGTGAAACCGGATCCAGCCCGCTTGTCGGCTCATCCAGCAGTGCCAGCTTTGGCCGCCCTAACAATACCTGTGCCATACCCAGCCGTTGCCGCATACCTTTGGACCAAGTCCCGATGCGCCGATCAGCAGCCTCGTTCAATCCGACACGGCTTAACAGGGGGCTAACCTTGGATTTTTCAACACCTGACAGACGGGCAAACAGTGTCAGTTGCTCGCGTCCTGTCAGAGCTTTGTGAAACGAAACCGCTTCGGGCAAATATGCCGTCATCTGCCGTGCTGGGGTTGATCCGGGCACCGCACCAGCCACCGTAATTGTGCCGTCATCTATTTCTGTCAGACCTAAAATTGACTTCATCAACGTGGTTTTACCTGCGCCGTTATGACCAAGCAAAGCCACCCGTTCGCCTGCGCGCAGGTTCAACGACACATTGCAAAGAACATCCAAATCAGCGCGCTTTTTACCTGCACCTTTGATTGTCAGAACATCATCTATCACTGCTCTGCACTCCTTTTGGCAATGCTATTTCCACAGGTCGCATCATTGGCGCACTGTCGATCACACCACCCGGCAGCAACGCGGGAAATACCGCTTGTGACCAGCGCACCAGTTGCACAGCAGGCGAGCCTAGCAACAGTTTTGCCGTTGGCTGTGTCCAGAGCACATGATCCATACTGTCATTGGGGCGATACGCCGTGTCGGCCACGCCATCACCATCTACATCATAAGCGGCAAAATCGCTCCAGTAATTGCCTTGTCCATCCCGCGACCATTCTTCCGATTGGGTAGACACATATTTAACCTGTGTTCGATTGCCGACAAAAGCGTTGCCACTGATATGGTTGCGTTTTGAACCCGCCGTAAAATGTATGCCGATATTACAACCTTCAAACCTGTTTCCCGAAATGTTGTTCTTGTGGGAATTATAGAAAAATGCGCATTTTTGTGTCCCGCGCAGCGTATAATTACCTGTGATGTCAGACTGGGTTGTAAAATTAAACATCAAACCGTGATCGCGGTCATCCACAGATATATTATCACGTACCAGAATTTTTTTCGAGAACATCAGGGCATAACCCAGATGATTGCCTACAGACAGATTTCCAGAGATTTCAGAGTTGTCGGCATACATGTAATGCACGCCGAAACGCAAATCACGAAATTCGTTATTTGTGAACCTGTTGTTACGCGATGTGTTTACAAAAATACCATCACGTCCCCACCGCACAAAATTTCCGTCCACAATCGCCCCCGGTGCATTCCAGACATAAATACCATTACCACGTTCATTCATGCGGTGATCTTGGCGACCTTCTATCTTATTCCCAACCACAAGTGCATCTTTTGCCCCGTGGATGTCGATACCGTACAGATTTCCTTGCAAACGGTTGTCTTCAATCACAGGCCGTAGCGCGGTTTTGGTCAGTTTGATCCCAGCATCAATGGTTTCATGCGCAGACCCCGAACCGATAATTGTCAGGCCGCGTATCACCACATCCGGCCCTTTTACGGTGATCGTACTACCAATCCCGTTCCCGTCGATTACCACTTCGCCAGCACCCTGCAATGCCTGCAATGTCACAGGGCGATCTAGTATAATATTTTCAGTATAAATCCCGGGCCGCAGGATCAAACGATCACCATCTGCGGCCCGGGCCAATGTTGCTGTTATCGCCTTGGGCCCCGGGCGCACATCCAGATCAGCCGCATAAGTAAACGCAGGCAGGATCAGTGCTACTATCAGGGCCCTAAGGATATGCATGGTTTAGCTTTCTTTCGGCTCTACAAACATCCGTCCGCGCATCTCCATGTGAAGTGCGTGGCAGAACCATTGGCAATAGAACCAGTGTACACCCGGACGATCCGCTGTAAACGTGATTGAAGCCGTCGCCTGCGGTGCCACTTCCATTGCGATTCCGTAGTTTGATAAACAGAAACCGTGGGTCACATCGTCCACATCATCAAGGTTGGTAACGTAAACAGTTACCTCATCGCCCTCTTTGACTGTGAATTTTTCCAGACTGAACGTGGGTGCGATAGAGTACATATAGACCCGAACCTTGTTCCCGTCACGTATGACAGTTTCAGAGCCCTCTTCCAGATCAACGCCATCCGCTTTGGCTTGCGCCGCAGCATCCGCCCATGTCGGATCATTACGATCCCAGACATTCACAGGGTTCACCTTGGAACGGTGTACGATAATACAATCGTGTGGTTCGGCAAATGTCGGGCCATCATGCACAACTTTCATGTCATCGGTTGCGATGTCGATCAGCTGTTCATTTTCAGGTTTCAGTGGACCCACATTGATGAAGCGGTCTTTTGAAAACTTGTTCATAGACACAAGCCATTTACCGTCAGCCTCAGCGGTTTCACCCATACTGGTGTGGTTGTGACCCGGTTGATACTGCACATCAACCTTGGAAATGATCGGGTCCACGTCTTCACCTTTATAGGCACGGATCGCTTTGTCGATATTCCATTTAACCACCTGACTGTCCAGGAACAACGTTGTAAAACCGTTGCCTTTACCGTCGAACGCTGTGTGAAGCGGGCCAAGACCCAATTCAGGTTCTGCCACAATACATGACCTTGGGTCAGCATCATTTTCAAACAACGCATCCACCAATGTCACATCTATCACAGACACTGTCGGGGACAATTTGCCCGCGATCATGATGTGGCGTTTGTCTGGGGCAGTGTTACAGCCGTGCGGGCTGTTCGGGATCGGGATATAACGGGTATATTTAGACCCTTTTCGTCCATCCAGCACGGGTACACCGTTCAAGATTTGCACATCACCTGCAGCAACACCTGCTTCGATACCTTTGATGTCGAAAACAACAACATGGTCCTGTTCTGCTTCAGTCATACCAGCCAAATTCATACCCATTTCAGAGTTATAGCTGGTCGAGAAGGCATATTTACCCTGATAGTCAGCATCGGTGTTGTCTAGATTTCCAGATACGATCACCTGCCATGCGACTTTCATTTCGTCGCCGTCAATCGCGGTGAAGATATTCACATATTTGTCCGGCTCATCCAGAATTTTACCGTCATTAACCAGTGGTGCTTCGTGTTCACCATTGGCAAAAACATAGCCGGTGCGCGGGAATTTTTGCGGACGCAGGCCGTGGATGTCACTGGCATTGGGTATTTCAATCATCTTGTCGCATTTCATCACGTCACAACGCACACGGGCAACACGGGTGTTGGCCTTGTCGTTCATGAACAGATAGCGGCCGTCATAAGTACCGTCCGTGAAAGACATATGTGGGTGGTGTAAATCACCGTTGTCATATGTTTTCATACCGCGTTTGGCCAAAAACTTTTTTGTTTCCGGCAACAAGCCCTCGGTCAAAATTTTCAACGACTCGTTGGTTTGACCCCAGCCGGTAGCAGAGCAGCGGTTAAAAACAGGCACGCGCATCAGTTCGCGCATGGATGGGAACCCCAGAATACGCAATTCGCCTGCCTGACCCGAAGACCAGAAACCGTAATATTCATCCAGTTCACCAGGTGCCAGTTCAAACTTGCTGCCAGTAGCAGCCTGTGCTGGTTTTGCCCCTAAGAGCGCAGAACCTGCTCCCGTCGTTGCAAGCACAGCACCGGTTGCGGTCGCTCCTAGCACACCACGCCTTGTTACACCGGGCTTCTTAATCTCTTCAGACATTTCAGTTCTCCTTTATGTCTTGGGTTGAGAAGGCACTTTCAAACCTTCTGAGGGTATTTTGCCAACCGCAGCACGTCGCTTCAGTTGGCGGATAACGACCGGGCATTTAGCCTCGGACTGATAAAGCACCTGACAATGCAGGCAGTTCACACATTCGTTTGGATTGATCTCACCTGTCGGGTGGATGGCCTGAACGGGGCATTCATTGGCACAGCTTTGACAAGGGCTGCCGCATTCTTTGTAACGTTTCAGCCAGTCAAACATCCGCATGCGTGCGGGAATGGCCAGTGCAGCCCCCAGCGGGCACAAGTAACGGCAATAAAAACGTTCAACAAACAAGCCAGCCAATAACAAGGATACGGCAAAGACGACAAAGGGCCATTCGCGGACAAACTTCAGGATAATCGCTGTTTTAAAAGGCTCCACCTCAGCATAAGTTTCTGCCAAGGGGACCGAAACCATCGACAGCCCGAACAATCCCAAAAAGATCATGTATTTGAGTGGCCAAAGCCGTTCATGCAGGCCCCAAGGCAGCGTCCATTGCGGCACCTTTAACGCGCGTGCGATCTTGTTGGTTAGTTCTTGCAAAGCACCAAACGGGCACAACCAGCCGCAATAGGCCCCGCGACCCCAGAATAACAAAGATGCAGCTACTGCAAACCACTGGATAAAAACCAAGGGATCAAGCAAGAAGGCATCCCATGTGAACCCATGATACAGAGATCCGGCCAGAGCCATCAGGTTTACAACGGATAGCTGCGCATTAGCGTACCAGCCCAAGAAAACCAATGAAGTGGTTAAAAATCCGGTTCTGAACCAGTAGAACAACCGCGCATTCATGGTCAGTTGGAACTGAAAGAAAAATGCTGCGGTCAGCACGAAAAGCATCACACCCAAGACCGCTATTTCCACCTGTCTATCTTGCCAGATACGTTTCCAAAGTGCTGCTTTTGCGGCAGCTTCTTCATCGTCCAGATCAACAGGGACAACTGTTGGCAAAGGCAGCAAATATTTCTGTGGAAGCTTATACCCAAGATCAAAGGTCAGAAAACTTTTCTCAATCGCACCGATGGCACGGTTTGTCAGTAGCTGCAATCTAAACGGGGCGGCTGGATTAAACTCGGACTCAGTCTTTATTTTGAACAGATCAAGTTCGGTGAAACTTGGCCCACCCGCCAAAGCAAGTTCCCCTAGCCGTCTATGTTGTTTGTCAAAAAACCGCACTGATCGGTCGGATTGGATCAACTGAATACGATCAAAAATACCACCGCGCACGTAGCCCGATCCTTTGAACGAAAACCGGCCGCGCCCCAGCACGAGAATTGCTTCTTCACCCTCTTCTAACCATTCAGTCAGATTTTGATATTCTGCATCACCCAACAGGCTACGCCCGATCGAGGGTTGGCTGACCAAGGCCACATGCATATCAATATATGTATCACTTTCATCGCCTTTTTCCGGGCGGGCAATGGCGCGTGTATCACCTGCCTCCTCAAAGGCTGCATTTATCTGACCAACATCAAGTGTCAGCCTGCGAATTGATCCGTCACCAGACAGTGATGTCCAGTCACGCAATTCATTGTGCCCCATATCAATTTGCCGGCGCGGGCCTGCGGCAACTTGTGGGGCCAAGCCGCCCAACCCCAACGCACGGGCAACCCTGATACCCGACCGCACGATACTATCGTCGATCACCATAATCGTAACCGTTGCCCCCGAAATAATATCCAGTTCATGCGCGGAACCGCCTGCGGCCACCTCGGTTTTCAGATCAAGACCAACATAGCTTTCTGTCAGGGCCAGTATTTTGGAATTGGGAATGCCTACAAGAACAATGGGTTCTGAGTGTTTGACCAGCTTCACCCCACTTAAAACAGCGTCAGGGGTAATCGCGACCATCACATGGATCGGTTTGCCGGAATAACCGGTTGTACCAACAAAATCTGATGTCAGATATGCATAGCCTATCAAGCCATCCGGCCCCAATATCGGTACTACCGGAACATCGTCACGCAAAGCCCCGTAACCGGTTGCGCCCGACACCAATGTATCGGCGGGAACCTCTGTCAAAAATCTGGAAATAACCGGCTGATCTTGCGCCCCTGCTACGCCAACCCCAAGCATAAAAGAGAATAGTATAAGGCAAATTGTAATCTTCATGCACGAGTATCTATGGGAAACCATGCCCATGCAATATTTTTGAAACACAGATATAATATCAAAAATACATACCCCATTCCCTATGGAATTATTTATTACTCCAAACAAGGTGGATCATCCAGTACAGCTAAAGTTCTTTGTGCATTATCATCATCGTTCTATGTCAACTTTGATATAGAACAAACAATCATACATGTTTGGAAAAAAAGACGGCGTAAAATACTATAAGTGCACACAAAGCAAACACTTACCTCTCAATCCATTCCCCACTCGCAATTCCGTCAATCGTCCACTCGCCGACCCGATAGCGAATAAGCCGCAAAGCAGGGCAGCCCACAGCGGCGGTCATGCGGCGCACTTGGCGGTTGCGGCCTTCGGAAATGGTGATTTCCAGCCAACTGTCCGCCACGGTCTTACGAAACCGCACAGGTGGGTTGCGTGGCCAAAGATCAGCGGGCTCATCCATCCGCTTCACATCCGCAGGCCGCGTCATGCCGTCTTTCAGTTTTACCCCGTCCCGTAAATCCTGAAGCTGCGCATCACTTGGCTCGCCTTCCACCTGAACCCAATAGGTTTTCGAGGTCTTGAATTTCGGATCACTGATCTTGCTTTGCAACTGCCCGTTATCGGTCAGAACCAGCAGCCCTTCGCTGTCTTTATCCAGTCGCCCCGCCGCATAAACCCCGGGGACATCGATAAATGCAGACAGGGTTTTACGTGCCGAACCCGCCGTACCTTTGTCTGTGAATTGCGACAACACGCCGAAGGGTTTATTGAACAGAATGATTGTGGTCATGGTTGTGGGTTTCGCACGAAGACGTGCGCAGCCGCAACCTTCTTTTATACTTTAAAGTAGTCCTAAAATCCGCCCGGCCATAACCGCCTGACAACCAACCCCCATAACAAACGCGAATGTGCGCAAAACCGGAACGGCTGCCATGTGCAAAAAGAAATGCGCAAGCCGCGCAAAGAAATACACCATTGCCGCCGTTGCCGTTGCCCCGTCATTCAAGCCCAAACCGACCACCAATATCGTTAACGGTGCAAACACTGCCATGTTTTCCACCGCGTTGTAATGCGCGCGTTTCGCACGCAATGCCCAATCAGCCTCATGCGGGTGTTCCCCCGTGGGATCCCAAATCGCCTGAATAGGGCCCAATTGCACGATCAGCTGCAAGATATACGGCACCCATAAAAGTGCGGTTAGGACCAGTGTTAAAGTCAGCCAGTAAAGTTCCGTCGTCAGTGTCAGCATGTGTCATCTCCTTAATGCTTTTGACCCAAATAACACTTCATGATAGCTCTCGTAAGTATGCACAAATAATGTCTATACTTACATAAAGGATAGTGTCTATGCGCAAGCAACGCCATGCAATAGAAAATCTGACCGCATGCCCGATGGAGGCGACCCTGGATATCATTAGCGGGAAATGGAAGGGGATCATTTTACATCGCGTTGGCCAGCAGACCCGCAGGTTCAACGAATTGAACCGCTTGATACGCAAAGTGTCGCCACGCACACTGACCAAACAACTGCGCGAACTGGAACGGGACGGCCTTATCCGCAGAACCGTTTATGCGCAGGTGCCGCCGAAGGTCGAATATGACCTGACCCAGAAAGGCCAAACATTACGCCCTGTTCTAGCTGTTCTTATGGATTGGGGACAGGAACACGTTCTAAATTTCAAAGATTGATTTCCAACGACGGCAGAAACCTTTAATCCACAGCACGCTTGTCGGTAATGACTGCCACCGCTGCCGCGATTGCCTGCGCAATCGTTAATTTAGACGTATCCAGAACCACCGCATCATCTGCGGCCGTCATAGGGGCCACATCACGCCCTGCATCACGGGCATCGCGAATTTTGATGTCCTCCAGCACATAGGCCAAAGTCACATCCGCATCTTTGATCGACAGTTCTTTGAAACGCCTTTCGGCACGCACTTCTGCACTGGCAGTCACAAACAGTTTCACATCCGCATCGGGGCAGATAACCGTGCCAATATCGCGCCCGTCCAAAACCGCACCACTTGGTTGATTTGCAAAGGTTCTTTGAAAATCCACAAGTGTAGACCTGACAGCTGGGATGCTTGCGACCTTACTGGCCGCTTGCGCCACTTCCGCCGTGCGTAAATCATCCGCCATCAAATCGTCCGGTGTCAATTCACGTGCCATTTGAACGGCAATTTCGGGACTGTCCCCATGCGCCATAACCTTCTTGCCGACCGCACGGTATAACAATCCGGTATCCAAATGCGCAAAGCCGAAATTTTCGGCAATAGCGCGCGAAATCGTGCCTTTGCCAGAGGCTGCGGGGCCGTCTATTGCAACGGTAAAGCTCACCGATTACTCCGCGTGATACTGGCCCCTAAGTCTTTCATAAGACTTTCAAAAATTGGAAAGCTGGTGGCTATTGCCGCCCCGTCATCAATGCTGACAGGCTGTTCTGTGGCCAGCCCCATACATAGGAATGACATGCCGATACGGTGGTCAAAAAACGTACTGGCCTTTCCGCCACCCTGAACTTTTCCACCCTGCCCATGTACGATCAGATAATCATCGCCCTCTTCAATCATCACACCCATGGCTTCCAGCCCGCGCGCCATCGCGTCTATGCGGTCGCATTCCTTCACCCGCAATTCCTTGATCCCACGCATCACGGTTTTACCCGTAGCAAAAGACGCCACAGCCGACAGGATCGGGTATTCATCAATCATCGAAGGGGCGCATTCTGCGGGCACTTCGATGCCCTGTAATGAGCTGGCCTTAACCCGTAAATCAGCAACGGGCTCGCCACCTTCTTCACGACTGTTTTCAAACACAATATCTGCGCCCATTTCCTTGAGCGTTGTGAACAGTCCGGCCCGTGTCGGGTTCAATCCGATGTTGGGTACAAGAATGTCCGACCCTTCCACGATCAAAGCCGCACAAACGGGAAAGGCCGCAGAACTGGGATCGCGCGGCACCACAATGGTTTGCGGCTGTAATTCCGGCTGGCCTGTCAGAGTGATCTCAAACCCTTCATCGGTTTCAACGGTTTCAACTTCCGCACCGAACCCGCGCAGCATTCGTTCCGTATGATCGCGGGTTTTTTCTTTTTCGATCAGCACGGTTTTACCCGGCGTATTCAGCCCGGCCAACAGCACCGCAGATTTGATCTGGGCCGAGGCGTGGGGGGATGTATAGCGCACAGGCATGGGATCGCGCGCACCGACAAGTGTCAACGGCAACAAACCATTTGCACGGCCAACCGCATTGGCCCCGAACAGTGCCAGCGGATCGGTAATCCGGCCCATCGGACGTGATCGCAAGGATGCGTCCCCCGTGAAAGTCACCGTAATCGGGTTGGTTGAAACCGCACCCATAATAAGGCGCACACCCGTGCCCGCATTGCCGCAATCGATCACATCGTCAGGTTCTGCAAAACCGCCGACACCCACACCGTTCACCCGCCATTCACCGTCACCCACACGTTCTACGTCCGCGCCAAGCGCGGCCATCGCTTTGGCGGTGTCCAGAATATCATCACCTTCCAAAAGGCCACTGATCTTGGTTTCCCCAACCGCCAAAGCCCCCAGAATAAGCGAGCGGTGCGATACCGATTTATCGCCCGGAATTTCTGCTGTACCCTTAAGAGGGCCGCTTGCGCGGGATTGCATCGGGATGGGGGTGCCGTGGCCTGACATGGGTATTCCTAAACTTGTTTGCCCCGCTATAACGGATTCCTTGATTAGGGTCTATTACCAAGCGATCAGAGTTTGCGGAAAGTCATATAATGCGGCGTTCGCCCTTCACGTAGAGCTTTTTGTTCATACCGTGTTGAATACCAATCGGGCCAGGCCACTCGCCAATCGTCCGCGGTTTCAGCCAACCATTCAAAATCATCGCGCATCGTCATCTGTTCCAGCGTTTGGCGCACATAATCCTCAATATCCGTTGCCACGCGGAATATTGCACCCGATTTCAGGCAACGCGCCAAAGGATCAAGATGTTCAGGTGTTACAAACCGCCGTCTGTGGTGGCGTTTTTTCGGCCAAGGATCAGGGTACAATAGGAACGCGCGGTCAATAGAGCCGTCGGGCAGAATATCCATCACGTCACGGGCGTCGCCTGCGTGCAGGGTAATGTTTTCAACGCCCGCTTTGCGGATTTTACCCAGCAACATACCGACCCCGTTGATATATGGCTCGCAACCAAGGAATTGCACATCCGGGTTTTGCTCGGCCTGATGCACCATATGTTCACCACCGCCAAAACCGACTTCCAACCAAACAGGATTGTCGCCAAATCGAGCTTTCATATCTATTTGCGTGCGTTTCGGGTTTTCTTCCCACGATACGTTGGGTAGGGAAAGTGCTGCCAAATCCTCGGCAACATACCCTTTTTGTGTATCTTTCATGTGCTTGCCTTTCAGGCGGCCATAAAAGTTTCGCCACGGGGCACCAGACGGTGATTTATCTGTCATATCATTATCCCCAAAAAGAGGCCCCTGAACTTGGGGCCTCATTATCTTTTCGTGTGTTTGTGATCAAGGGGCGATCAAACCGCCTTTTTCAACGCCTCGATCAGATCGGTTTTTTCCCATGAAAACCCGCCGTCATTGGTAGGCTTGCGGCCAAAGTGACCGTAGGCCGCTGTGCGTTCATAAATCGGGCGGGTCAGCTGCAAATGGTCTTTGATACCTGTCGGCGTCAAATCCATGATCTCTGCCACAGCTTTTTCAATTTCACTTTCATGCACTTGGCCTGTGCCGTGTGTATCACAATAAATCGACAATGGTTTGGCCACGCCAATGGCGTATGACAGCTGAATTGTGCAGCGTTCTGCCATGCCGGACGCCACAACGTTTTTCGCCAGATAACGCGCGGCATAAGCAGCAGAACGATCAACCTTGGTCGGGTCTTTACCGGAAAATGCACCGCCACCATGCGGGGCGGCACCGCCGTATGTGTCCACAATAATTTTGCGTCCCGTCAGACCCGCATCCCCGTCCGGGCCACCGATCACAAACGCACCTGTCGGATTTACATGCCATTCGGTAGCAGCCGTAATCCAGCCTTCGGGCAGGGTTTTGCGAATATAAGGCTCCACAACCGCGCGCACATCATTCGATGACATCGACGCATCAAGGTGTTGTGTGGATAGAACGATAGATGCCACGCCAACGGGTTTACCATCAACATAGTTCACTGAAAGCTGTGATTTGCTGTCAGGGCCCAGAACAGCCGCTTCACCTGATTTACGAGCTTCTGCCAGAGTGCGTAAAATGGCGTGGGAGTATTGGATGGGGGCCGGCATCAAATCTTCGGTTTCATTCACCGCATAGCCGAACATAATACCCTGATCGCCCGCGCCCGCATTATCAACACCTTGCGCAATATGGGCGGATTGCGGATGCAAAAAATTATGCACAGTCAGATTTTTCCAGTGAAACCCTTCTTGCTCATACCCTACGTCTTTTACACAATTGCGCACGATGCTTTCAACGCGGCCCATCATATCATTCAGTTTTTCTGGGGACGATAATCCGACCTCACCGCCAACAATAACACGGTCAGTTGTTGCAAAAGTTTCGCAAGCAACACGCGCCAGCTCTTCTTCGGTAAGGAATGCATCCAATATAGCATCGGATACACGGTCACAGATTTTATCAGGGTGGCCTTCGGAAACGGATTCCGAAGTAAAAAGGTAGTTTTGACGGGACATTTATACGCTCCAGTATGATTAAACCGCCACGTCAGGAAGCCGTTGTAGCGATGGTTACGGAATGGAGTAGAGTTCCTAACGTGCGGGGTCAATGATATTATTAGTCAGATGCAGACTTCACTGACCTAAATGTTACATATTTGGCGATAAGCCCCAAGAGAAGCATCATCACAAAAAACGGCAATTCGCCAAACCGTGCATATATCGTAGGGCTTAGCGGTACAGGAAGATCGGCATCCAAAACACCTGCTTCATTCAGTTTCAAACGGCTGACAATCCGCCCGTATGGATCAATCACCGCTGAAATGCCGGTGTTTGCGGACCGCGCCGCCGGCAGGCCCTGTTCAATGGCGCGAAATTGTACCTGTACCAGATGCTGAAACGGACCGATCGTATCGCCGAACCACGCATCATTGGTGATGTGCATCAGAAATTCCGGGCGGTCATCGCCCGTGCGGGCAAAGGACGGGAAAATTGCCTCATAACAAATCATCGCCAGATAGGATGGCAGACCGTTAGCCAAAATCACTTCTGGCCCTGCGCCCGATGAAAACCCTTGCAAATTTGCAGCCATGCCGCGTAACCCTAAACCCGACAGATATTCTGAAAACGGGATATACTCGCCAAATGGCACCAGATGGGATTTGTCGTAAACCCAAAGCAATTCGCCATTTTGGTCCAGATGAACCATGGAATTATACAAATTATTCCCTTCGAATCGCCTGATCCCTGCAATGATATGAGCGTTTGGCCCTGCGGCATCCGACAGGATTTGCAAATTATCCGTATCACCCCGCAATGCAAACGGCACAGCAGTTTCCGGCCAGATAACAAGATCAACGGGTTCTTTCATAGGGGACGATGTCAGTTCCAGAGTGCGTCTGAAAAACACACTAATCCATTCCGGATCCCATTTTTGATGTTGTGGCGCGTTGGGTTGAATAAGACGGACACGTATATTGGTTTCCTGCTTGATCTGCACATCCGGAATACGCCATGCCCCCCCCGCCCATAAAATTATGAAAAACAACAGTGTTATCACAGGTGCTGTAAAACGCTTGTTTGGAAAACTCAGCATTAAAAGTCCGCCAAAGGTCGTTATGAAAACCATTCCAAAGGGCCCGACAACCGCAACCAGTTGTGCGATTGGCGTTTCAATCCATGTGTAACCCAGCAGGCCCCACGGGAAACCCGTAAACAGGATAGAACGCAAGTATTCGGCAATTGCCCATGCAACCGCAAGCCCGACAATATATCGTCCCAGTCCTGTACCAAACTGTTTTGAGAACGCAAATGCTCCACCCCAGAACAACGCCAATCCCCCGGACATGGCAATAAGGGCGAAAGGGGCAAGGATTGCATGTTTTTCCGGTTCCACAAAAAACGGCTCTACCAGCCAGATCATGCTGAGCCCGAAATACCCAAGCCCGGCCCACCAGCCGATTGCAAAAGTCTGCTTCCAGTTACCGGCCCGAAATGCACAATAGCCCAGAATTGGGATTGAGGTAATCACGCCGATCGGCAGAGATACGGGGGCTTGCCCCAATGCCAGAATAAACCCCAGCAAAACAGCGACAAACCATATACGTTTAGGTTTACGGTCAAGCCATATAATCAGCTTTTCCAACAACGCAATAATCACCGCTTTCGTGACCTGCAGACGCGCAATTTTTTGATCCGGCGCGGATCGGCATCGACAACTTCAAACTCAAACCCATCAGGATGTTTAATCACTTCACCGCGCACAGGCACGCGTCCGATCATCATTGTAATCAGCCCACCCAATGTATCTATTTCCTCATCATCGGCAGAACTGGCCAAATCAGCGTTCAAGATTTTTTCAAATTCATCCAATGGCGCGCGCGCCTGGCATAAGTAAACGCCGGGCTTTTCTTCAGTCCAGTATTCTTCTTCTTCGGTGTCATGTTCATCTTCTATCTCACCGACAATCTGTTCGATCAGATCTTCAATCGTCACCAAACCGTCAACCCCACCGTATTCATCTATGACCAATGCCATATGAATACGGTCCGATTGCATTTTTTGAAGCAACACATCAATGGTCATCGAAGGTGGTACATAAAGTAAAGTTCTAAGCATCTCCTTAATGGAAAACTGTGTGGTTTTACCATTAAACCCATATTTCAAGGCTAAATCCTTTAGGTGCAAAAAGCCTTTGGGATTGTCCAAAGCATCATTGTAAACGGGTAATCTGGAATGACCGCTTTCTTTGAAAAAGCGCAGCAGCTCTTCCAGTTTCAGGTCAATCGGAATTGCGACAATATCAGCCCGCGGCACAGCCACATCGTCAACCCTAAGAGTGCTTAGGATTTTCAGGCTGCTTGCCGACAGCATTTTGTCCGTATCGGGGGGGGTGGGCGTATTTGCATCGCTTTTGCTTGCAAACAAGCGCTTAAAAAAACCTGCCGGTTCTTTTTCATCTTCAGGCTGCGCGCTATGCGCCGCGCTAGAAGATCCGTCGATTGTATCGTTCATAGCCTCTTTCCAATAATCACGATCAAATTACACATCTTTATAAGGATTTCCAATACCTTTACTGGCCAATAGATCAATTTCCAGTGTTTCCATTATTTTTGCATCCATTTCCGTTTCGTGGTCATAGCCCAAAAGATGCAATATTCCATGTATCAGTAAATGGGTAATGTGATGCAAAGGTTCAATACCTGCCTTATCCGCCTCCTGCAAGCAGGTCTGATAGGCAATAGCAATATCGCCTATATTCACAAATGGATCACCATGCATGGCAAGTGGGGGCAAATCGGGTACACCACCTGCCATCGCCGGGCTTAGATCGAATCCGGGCCAAGACAGGACATTGGTCGGGGTTTGCTTGCCGCGAAACTCTGCGTTCAATACAGCTATGCGGGCATCATCGCAGGCCAGAATGCTTAATTCATACGGACCGTCTACAAGGCCCAATTTTTCGGTCACCGTATCAAATGCGCGACTTGCAATGTTTTCAAGATCAAACCTGTGCCAAAGCGTGCTTTCAACGACAACTTCAACCGTATTATCCATTCGCTTTGGCGTGTTTATCGTAGGCTGTGATGATTTTAGCCACCATTGGATGGCGTACAATATCTTCAGTTTTGAAATAGGTAAAACCAATACCCTTAACGTCACGTAGTATCTTTTCCGCCTCTACCAGGCCGGATGGCACACTGCGCGGCAAATCGATCTGGCTCATATCTCCGGTGATGGCCATACGTGACCCCTCACCCATGCGGGTCAAGAACATTTTCATTTGCATCGTTGTCGCATTCTGCGCCTCATCCAGAACCACATAGGCATTATTCAACGTGCGCCCGCGCATAAACGCAAGCGGTGCAATTTCGATACGTCGGTCTTCGATTAGCTTTTCCACTTGTTTGGTTGGGAAAAAATCGTTTAGCGCGTCATAAAGCGGCTGCATATAAGGGTCGACTTTTTCCTTCATGTCACCTGGTAAAAACCCAAGCCGCTCACCCGCTTCCACGGCCGGGCGCGCAAGGATAATTTTATCCACTAAGCCATTGATAAACATAGAAACCGCAGTCGCGACAGCAAGATATGTTTTGCCAGTCCCCGCAGGGCCAAGCCCAAATACAAGCTCTTTTGCGAACAGATCTTCGACGTAATGTTTTTGTGTCACCGTGCGCGGTTCAACGGTTTTTTTACGGGTTCTAATTTCCAAATGCCCGCCCTTGAACATCTCTATCTGACCAACTGCCGTACGGGATTCGACTTGCAGCTTTCCACCGAATCGAATGGCTGCATCAATGTCAGCCGATTCCACAGGCTTTCCCTGCTCTGTCCGTTCATAAAGGGAGTTCAAAATACTTGCCGCTTTCGTCTGCGCATCTTCCCCCCCCATAACGGCGATTTCATTGCCACGGCGCAAAATTTGCACACCCAGAGCTGTTTCTATGGTGGTAAGATTGCGATCAAGCGCGCCACATAAATCAATTAAGTATCTATTATCAGGAAAATTCAGAAGGGTTTCAGATTTTTTTGTGCTGTTATGCGGTATAGTAGGGGCGATGTTCGCCAAAGCTGCCTCCGTGCATTTAGGTTGCTAAAATAGTCGCAAGATATACACGGTTTCGCAAGTCATTTATCAAAAAAAGCCGCGACATGCGCGGCTTTTCATTAAAATCTATTCACATTTATATAATGTCACCGACCGGGCTTCCCGATTTGTAAGCGCCGCTCGCGGTGTTTGGCTGTGCAACGCCGGAACAAACGGGTTTACCGTACCTATCCATGCGTGCTGATAAATAACCTTCAACACCATCATCAATAATCCAATGATCACAGCCATTTGGGTCTACCCAAATACCGGCCTTCAGCTGGCTGAGATGTTTACTGTCAATGAAGTTATCCACTGTCTTGTTCTGTTTTGGGACGTCACAGCCTGCGACTGAGATGGCTAGAAGCACTACCGAAGTTGCTTTCATAAATGTCATTGTTTTTCCTTCCAACCTAGCGAATACATTGAATTTCAACGCGGCGGTTTTTAGCTTTACCCGCCCGCGTACTGTTGGATGCCACAGGAACACGTTCCCCGTACCAACGCGCTTGTGCTTTAGCACCAGCACTTTGTGCAATACTTGCAACTGCCATGGCACGATTTTTCGACAAACGCATATTATATGCATCACTTGCATCACTATCGGTGTGGCCATCAATCAAATATACGCTCGCACCTGAATCTCTGAAAAAAGCTTGCAAACGCGCCCGGTTGGCAGCATTGAGATGCCATTTATCTACTGCAAATAATTGATCTGAATTCATCACTGCGCATGTATTGCCGCGCTGGCAAACCGGAATACCTTCACGTGTCACGTGCGGTGTCATATAACCTTCTGCACCATCGTCCATCACCCAATGTTCGCATCCATCGGGGTCAACCCAGACCGTAGGAACATAGCGTGAACTGGATACCGTGTTATTTGCATTCCCGGCAAAACCGGCTGAAGCAACGGAAGCTCCAAGTGCAGCCATAGCTACAATCTTTAAAAGATTTTTGGACATCTTAATCCCCTTACATACGCATTTATGGCTTATTGAGGAACAAGCCAAATACTAAGTTACATTAAGTTACTATATCAAAAAATTGCAGTTAGTGAACGGAAAACTTCGACCAACCGAACATAGTTGGGAAACATTAGACTTACATAAATCACTATTGTTTCTGCAAGTGCGCCAATGCCCTAAAATTTTGTATTTAAACTATTTTCCAACAATCAGGCCGCCCAGAGAGTTTCTTTCGGTACGAATCACCTTGGCCTGTACGATTGATCCAACCAGCTCCGGGGCCGCATCCATGTGAACCGCATGTAAATATTCCGATTTTCCGACCAGTTGTCCGGGATCCCGCGCCGGTTTTTCCAATAGAACCGGCAGTGTTTTTCCGACCATGGAAAGTTGAAAATCCATTTGGTGTTCCGTCAGCAGCGTTTGTAACCGACGTAAACGATCCGCCTTTTCAACCTCATTCACCTGATCCCACTCCGCTGCTGGTGTGCCCGGACGGGTGGAATATTTAAACGAATAAGCCTGACCGTATCTTACTTTTTCGCATAAAGCCAAAGTCTGCTGAAAATCTTCCTCGGTCTCACCAGGGAAACCGACGATAAAATCCCCGGACAGAGCGATGTCACTGCGTGCTTCGCGAATGCGTTCAATGACTTTCAGATACTCTTCTGCCGTATGATGCCGGTTCATCGCTTTCAGAATTTTATCCGAGCCTGCCTGAACAGGTAGATGCAAATACGGCATCAGCTTTTCGGTATCACCGTGTGCCGCAATCAAATCATCGTCCATATCGTTGGGATGCGATGTGGTAAATCGGATACGTTTCAAATCGTCGATTTTGGCAAGTTCACGTATCAGGCGGGCCAGCGACCATTCACCGTCCGGTCCCTGACCGTGGTACGCATTTACATTTTGACCAAGTAAATTGATCTCTACCACACCTTGGT
>Ga0316189_10001919_pt1 | contig 20549 bp, 21 predicted proteins | sample LowCovwburrow_MG_FD_204930 | JGI IMG/M metagenome (GOLD analysis project Ga0316189, IMG submission 204930) | Coastal sediment microbial communities from Maine, United States - Lowes Cove worm burrow | ecosystem: Environmental > Aquatic > Marine > Coastal > Sediment | place: USA: Maine... | reverse complement strand
CATGGCGTGGTTGCCTGCGCTGACCGCCACCAAGCCGCGCGCGCGTGTCGAGGCGTCCAAAGAGCGCGCCCACAGGACCGCCGAGCGGACCTTGAAACTCCCGGTGGCTTGCTGCGCTTCGAGCTTCAGCAGAATCTTCGACTCCGGGAGCCGCCGTTGCACATGGCCGGGTGGCAGCGGGAGCAGGGCCGAACGGATCACATCGCCCGACAGTGATTCGGCGGCTCGCTTGATGGCCTCGATGGGTGGTGGCGTCGGGTCCAGCGTTGACATCCACAGCGGTGGTAACACGCCTCGGTGACCTTGAAACGCCATGCGCCCGCTGCCGACCGGAACCGCACCGCGATAGCAGACGTGCTCCAGCGTGTCCTGCCCGGGGAAGGCCGCATGCTCGAAGTCGCGAGCGGATCGGGCCAACACGTCGTTACGTTCGCCGCACAGCTGCCCGCGTGGAGCTTTGTTCCCAGCGATCCCGATGCGACCGCGCGTGCGAGCGTCGATGCGTGGGTCGCCGAGAGTGGGCTGAGCAACCTCGAGCGCGCTCGGGATCTCGATACGCGAGTCGGTCCTTGGCCCGATGGGCCGTTCGACGCCGTGGTTGCCATCAACATGGTGCACATCAGCCCGTGGGCGGCCACGACTGCCCTGCTGCAGGGGGCGAGCCGTGTGCTTCGGCCAGGCGGTTTGTTGGTCTTGTACGGGCCGTACGTCATCGACGGTCAGACGGCCGACAGCAATCGTGCTTTTGATGCGAGCTTGCGCGGCCGTGATCCTCGCTGGGGAGTTCGTGAACTGCGTACCGTGCTCAAGGCGGCGGGCGAGCATGACCTACACGAAGCCGAACGTGTGGCGATGCCGGCCAACAACCATTGCGTGATCCTTCGTCTTCAATGATCAGGGCGAGACGTCTTGCTGTCGCAGGCGAGGAATCGATGCTACGCGTGGTTCGTTGGTGCTTCCGCGTCGAGCACACGCTCACGACGCGTCACCTTCACCCCCAACCCCTTCCCTGGAGCCATTCAATGAAAGTCGATCTTGCGAAATTTCTTGCCCTCACCACGATGATGGCCGCCCCCATCGTTACCGCCTGTGACCTCGAAGAGGAGGACGAGACCACCTCCTCCACCGCAGCGGGCACAAGCGCGACCGCGGGTGGCGATGACGGCGGTACCGCAGCCGACGACGGTGGTACCGCAGGCGGTACGGCGGGCGGCAGTGGCGACGGTGCCGACGCGGGTGCGACGACCACCGCAGACGGCAGTGGTGGCGAACAAGAAGTCGGAGACTGCTGCGCCGCGCATCCCGAGGTCGGTTGCTCGGTGCCCACCATCCAAGAGTGCGTCTGCGCGGTGGATAGCCTCTGCTGCGATGAAGGCGGCAGCTGGGACGAAGTTTGCGTGAGCCTCGTCGACTCCGAGGGCTGCGGCATATGCCCGGCTGGCCCCGAGGTTGGCGAAGGCGATTGCTGCGAGGTCAACAAGACGGCGGGTTGCAACGACGCCGAGATCCAAGCCTGCGTCTGCGACCAAGACCCACTGTGCTGTGGAGACGAAGACGGGGTCTGGGATCAGATCTGTGTCGATGAGGTCGACATGTTCAAGTGCGGCGTCTGTGCCGAGTGACGACCGGCTGAGCACCGAGCGCGCAGCCTGAGTTCGCCGCGCGACGTAACCCCCGGTTGGGCCCACGCCCGCCCGGGGGTTATCGTTTGTGGGTGCAGCTGCAACGTCCCACGCCGCCTCCGTATCGGTGGGCCGCCGACTACACGACGGTCGGCGTGACCGGTACCAATGGCAAGACGTCCACCACCTTTCTCGTGAGCGCGGCGATGCGCGCTGCGGGCCACGGCGTCGTGCGCATTGGGACGCTGGGGTACGACGTCGACGCCGCCGAGACTGAGGCGCCGCAGTGGGAGCACCTGGAGCGGACGCGCGATGCCAAGGGCTTCATGGACGTCCTCAAGCTAGGGCATGACCGCGGCGTTCGTCATGCTGCGCTGGAGGTCACGTCCAACGCGCTGGACAAGGGCTACGCCAAGCGCTGGTGCTTCGACCACGCGGTCTTCACCAACCTGTCGCCCGACCACCTGGACACGCACGGCAGCTGGGAGCGCTACCTCGCCGCCAAGGCACAGCTGTTTGTGCACCTGGGGCCGGGTCGCACTGCGGTTCTCAACGCGGCGGATCAGCACGCCCTGTTTGTGGACCAGGCAATCCCGGCCGACGTGCGTCGCTGCTGGTTTCACTCGCCGACCCGCGGCCCCGCCCAGACGCCAGCGGACCTGGCGGCGGCGTCCGTGGGCGTGACGGTCGAGGGCACAGCCATTGCCCTTGCCCCCGGAGACTTGGCCGACGCGCTGGGCGGCGCCTTGCACGTGCGCATGGTCGGCGAAGTGTTTGCCGAGAACGCGCTGGCCGCAGCAGGCGTAAGCCTCGCGGCCGGGATTGAGCCCGATGCGGTGGTGCGCGGGCTCGCGGAGTGCCCCGCCGTCGCGGGGCGGTTTGAGGTGGTAAGCAAAGCGCCGACCGTCGTCGTCGACTTTGCCCATACCCCCGATGCGTTGGCTCGGACCTGTGCGACAGCCAAGCGCCTCGCGGACAAGCGCTTGCTGGTGGTGATGGGCGCGGGCGGGAACCGCACGCAAGAAAAACGCGGGCCGATGGGCCAGGAGACGGCCGCCATCGCGGACTGGGTCTTCGTGACCAACGACAATCCGCGGGATGAAGACCCAAAGGCGATAGCGGCTGCCGTTGTCGCGGGGGCCAAGGCGGCCGAGCACGCCAGGGTCACCACGATCCTCGACCGCCGCGAGGCGATAGCTGCCGCCGTCGCGGAGGCCCGCCCAGGCGACGTCGTTGTCGTCGCGGGCAAGGGGCACGAGAAGGGGCAGCACGTCGGAGGCGAGACGCTTCCGTTTTGCGATGTCGAAGAGGTCCGCCGCGCTACTGGCCAAACAAGCGCGACAGCAGGCCCCGACCCTCAGTCTTGTTGAGGAGCCAAATCGTCTTCTTGGCGAGCGCTTGCGGGTCCATGCGACCGACGATGGCGTCGTGAATCTTCCCATTGCCGACAAACAGGAGGGTGGGGACGGAGCGGATCTTGAACGGCGCGGCGAGCTCGGGGTGCGCGTCGGTCTGAATTTTGACGAAGCGAACCGGGTCGCCGTCGAAGTGCTCTGCCACCGCGGCGAAGTCCGGGGCCATCGCATGGCACGGGCCGCAGGTGCTGGACCAAAAGTCGATGACAACCGCGCCTGCGCCGGTCTCCATCATCGCCTCGACGTCGTCCTGTTCGGTGCAGTCCTCGTAGAAGTCGGCCACGGGCAGACCATAGCAGCGTGTATAAGGGGCGGCATGCGGCGTGCACTCCTGGCGGTCCTGGTGGGGGTGTCCGCGTGCGGGCGTGACGCGTTGCCGGACCCCGCGCAGCTTGGGTTTGATGTGGCCGCCGCCCGCGCGTTCCAGGAAGACGAGGACAAGACGCTGGCTCAGCCCGTCTCCCCGCTTTCGGCCGTAGACGCGTTTTATCTGGAGGCTGGCGAGACGCTGGCGCTGGGCATCGTGGGTGACCAGGTCGTCGTGAATCCAACGCCAGCCGCGTCCGTGCAGCTCGTTGTTTCAGAGTCGGAGGGCGCCATCGGCGTGCAGCGAACGGGGCTCCCCCAAGAGCGCAGCCGCGAGTCCTTGACCGCGACGCTGGGTCGGTTCGAGTTGGCGATAGGTCCACAATCGGGGGGCGTGCGCGTCGTCGTGCACGACCGGACCGCCGAGGCGCTGACGGGGTTCACCGCGCGCCCCTGGTTCGACGTCAGCGCTGCGTACATCGTTGGGGCCCGTCTGGCGCGCGACCCCACAAGTGCCGCGGTCACACTGCCGACGACCCGCGGACTCACCAAAGCCCTCCCTCGCGCGGGGACGGTTGCGCTCGAGCTGGGTGGCAAACCCGTCGTGCTGACGGTGTTCGAGTCGGGACCATCGACGTTTTTGCTGCCGTTCACCGATGCCACCACGGGCACGCAGACGTACCCGGTGGGGCGGTACGTCGTGGTCGACGCGCCCACGTCGGGCGATGCAGTGGTGATCGACTTCAATCGCGCGACCAATCCGTGGTGCGCCTACAGCGAGCACTACAACTGCCCGATCCCGCCGACCGACAACGGGATCGCGACTCCTATCCTGGCGGGCGAGCGCTGGCAGGGCGTGCACTGAGCGTTCGTTGAGCCGCGCGGGCCCGACCGCTTCGGGGAGCGATCTCGCGTTTAGTGGTACGCTGCGGTGGCACAGGGGCAGACATGGATCCTACGATCGACATGGTGTTTACGGGGGTGTTGGTGGCTGCAGGCGCCGGCTTGGTGATCTCCCTGATGATCTGGGTCGCGGCTCGCATTGGTGGACGCCCAGCCAAAGGGGCCGGGATGCTGATGGCTGGATCGTCCCTGCTGTACATCGGCGGCGGAGCCGCGGGTGCGGCGATGCGGGCTGAGGCGGGGCCACCCGCCGCGCCGGCTGCCAAGGAGGCCTCGCCGGCTACCAAGGAGGCCTCGCCAACGCCCACGCCAACGCCCGTCGCGGACGACGGCGCCGAGGACCTCGTGGACCCGCCAGTGCCCGCTGCCGGGGATGAGTCGGGCGACGCCCCAGGCGGGTCCTCAGGTGCGCCCGACGTGAAGTCGGAGGGCACGGGTGGCGCTGCCGCTGAGGGCGAGTCTGGCGGCGAGTCGGACGGCGCGGAGCCAGAGCCCGTCGCGGAGCCGGAGCCCGTCGCAGAGCCAGAGCCCGTCGCAGAGCCAGAGCCCGTGCCCGCGGCTCCCAAAAAGAAGAAAAAGAAAAAGAAGAAGAAAAAGAAGGCTGCGGCCTCGGACGATGGCGGCGACCCGATGGGCGACGAGCCAAGCCCCGAGCCCGAGCCCAAGGACGAGCCGAAGCCCGAGCCCAAGGACGAGCCGGCAAAGCCCGAGCCGAAGCCCGAGCCGAAGCCTGAGCCCAAGGACGAGCCGGACAAGCCCGCCTTGATGGATGGCGCGGCGTAGCGCGGGCTACAGCGACGTTGCGATCAGCAGCTGCGCGCCGAAGTAGGCGGGCAGCCCCCACAGTCGGTTGCTGACCGCGCTGTGCACAAACCGCTCGCGGGCGACCGCGAGGTCCGACAAGTAGAAAAGCACCGCCCCGACCGCAAACCGGGGGGTCACCACGCCGCTCCACGCCCCAGCGAGCGCGAGTGCGACCATCGCAGTGATGATGCCAAGGTACGCCAGGACCGGAATGCGTAGCCCCGAGGGCACGTGGGGCGACAGCCAGGCCCACACATAACGGGCCGGGATACCAAGCGCTGCGGCGATCGCTAGGGCCCCAAGCCATGAAGCCCCCGCGGTGAGGGCTGCGCTGGCGTAGGCAAGATGGGCGGCCGCGAACAGCACGAGCCCGGCCATGAATGCGCCGCGTCCTTTGCCGAGGAGCGCGACGTCACCGCCTGCGGAAAGTCCAAGGCCAAGCAGGACACGGCGTCCAACCGCCGTCGCTCCCGCTCCAGCAGTGATGCCACACAAGACCATCGCCAGCGCGGCTCCGCACTTGGCGATCACGCGTAGACCTCGTGCTCCACGGGCCTCGGCGACGAGCAGCATGCCGACACAGACGACACAGGCAAGGCCGGCGGCGTTCATTGGCTTGCCTCCGGCTCGGTGGCAAACACGAAGGGATACGTGACACGTACCGTTCCGTCGCTGGGGGGCGCTTCAAACATCACACTCATCATCGATTCGGTCATGCACTCGACCAGGTCGGGTTGCTTGATGTCGCTTTGGGGGGTCAGGGTGACTTCGTCGACGATGCCGCCGACGTCGTCCGACCCGACGATCGAAAACTGCAGGACCAAGCGCCCGCCGAGCGTGGGGTCATCCTCGAGGGCGCTCTCGTAGCACTCGGTCGCGATCGGCAGCAGGTCCTCGCGGATGCGCGCCTGGATGTAGTCTTTGTGGAGCGCGGGCGCGTCGGTGGGCTGCAGGGCGGCGGCGACCCGCTCACGCATCGCGTCGGCGGCTGCGCGGCGCGCTGCCGGATCGACGGGGGGAGCCTGCGTGGGCGCTGCCGCCGAGGGGGCGGGGCGGGGCGGCTGGGGCTGCGCGGCGGTCGCTCGGGCGCCTGTGTTCGAACCCCGCCGAGCCGCCCGGTCGGACTTGCCGGGTCTGCCTGCGCGGCCCGGGTTGCTCGTCGCCTCTGCGGCCGTGGACGCATCGCTTGTGTCGTCGGGCGATGGACCGAACAGGTAGTACAGGGCGAGCACAAGCGCGGCGACCCCTGGCAGCGCGTACGATCGGTACCGGTCCATGGCGCGTCCGTTGTACCGCACGTCTGTTGGGCCCTCGAACGGACCCCGCCGCGGCTGGATTCAGCCGATGGGGCCGACGGAGTTGGCCAGGCCGAATCCGGTCATGTCCGAGTACGTGTACGGGCTGTTGAGGCCGTCTACGGTGTCGACAACGCCCGTTTGAGGGTCGACGCGATACGCTCGGGTGTCACGCGAGGCTCCCCAAATGTAGCCCTCGAAGTCGATGCTCGTACCGTGGATATTGGACCCCACGGGGTGGTTGTAGTCCAGCGTCATCGTCTCGAGATGGACCCCGCGGACGTTGGACTGACCCGCGAGCCAGAGATGCGTGGCGTCGGCCATGCAGCCGCGCGAGGCCCCGCCCGTGTCTGCGGACGTCGTGAACGTGCCCGTTCCGTAGTCGAAGCGTGCGACGCCACTATTGCCGCACAGCCATGGGCGGTCATCGCCATCCACGGCCATCCCGTAGGACCAGATAGCCTGCGGCCACAACTCGGCCGTGAAGGTCTGTCGGTCGACGCGAACGAGCCAGCCGCCATCCCCCAGCTGCGAGAACCAGAAGTTGCCCGCGGAGTCGGACGCGCCCCCGTAGGCGCCATAGCTGTCGGCCTTGATCCCGTTCACGTTGACGGTCTGGACGATCACGCCGGTTTCGCCGTCGAGCAGGATGGCGTTGGCGGTGGCACCGCCGTTGTATCCGGCCGTCCAGACCATCTCGTTTTCCCACTCGCAGGAGTCCTCGTTGAAGTCTCCCGGGGTCCAGGCCACAGGTCGCTGCGAGTTGTAGGCCATGTTGGTCGACCACGCGAGACAGCCGTCGCCGCCAAACGGGTACACGTCGTTGGGCCCGGTCGAGGTGCTGACGGGATCGGGGCATCCCCAGGCGTAGTACTTGGTGACGCCGCCGCTGCGGTTGGCGACCGCCACGTGGCCCGACAGTGCGACCGAGGTACGCGACGGGTTACCCGGCGTGTCTCGGGTGACGTATCGACCCTCTTCGACCAGCGTCTGGGTGTTGATCTTGGAGATCGTGGATTCGGGGCTGTTGGCGATCCAGATGTACGAGAAGTCATCACCGACCCCCGTCACTGCGCCTTCGCACGCGTTGTTCACGTCCGGTACCGAGGTGTCGAACTTGGGTGCCCCGCCGCCGTCGCCGTCCGCGGAGTCCGCAGCGTCACCGCCCGCGGTGCCCTCACCTGAGCCCCCGTCGCCGTCGTTTTCGCCTGTGCCGCCGTCCAGACCCGCGCTGGTTAGGCCCGGCCCCGCGCTCGCGGACGCGCCGCGGCCATTTTCGCTCTCCCCGCAACCACACAAACCGAGGCAGCTCGCGGCGACGAAGGTCAGGGCGGATCCAGTGATGCTGCGCAGAGATTCCATGGGGAGTTCAAGTTAGACACCACATTTCCCCACGCTTACGGAAACCGCCTACGTGTAATCGCACGGTGGCAGACTACGCATCGGACAGCGCTCTGTGCGCATGCAGGCGCGATTTTGGCCTTCGTGCGTCAGTCTGCGGCGGGCGCAGGCGCCCCGTAGCGAGCGGCCAGCGCCGTGTAGAACGCCCGCACGCCGAACACGTCGCCGCCTGCCGGGCGCCCTGGTCGGTTTCCCGTGTTCCACCCCATGGTGTCGACGTGCACCCAGCAGCGCTTTGCCGAAACGAAGCGCTGCAAAAAGAGCGCCGCCGTGATGGCGCCGCCTTGGCCGATGCTGGCGATGTTGTTGAGGTCGGCCAGCTTGCTGTCGAGGTGTCGGCCGTAGTCGCTGTGCAGCGGCATGCGCCACAGCGCGTCGTTGTGCGCGCGGCCTGCCGCCAGAATCTCCTCGGTGAGGTCGTCGTCATCGCAAAACAGCGCTGGCAGCTCCGTGCCGAGGGCGACCCGCGCGGCCCCCGTGAGCGTGGCGAAATCGATGAGCACATCCGGGTTCTCGTCGTCCGCCTCTGCGAGCGCGTCACACAGCACCAGACGCCCCTCCGCGTCGGTGTTCCCGACCTCGACGGTGAGCCCCTTACGGGTGGAGAGCACATCGCCGGGTCGATAGGCGTCGGCGGAAACCGAGTTCTCAACCGCGGGGATCAGGACCCGCAGCCGCAGATCGAGGCCAGCGTCCATGATCGTGTGCGCCAACGCGATGGCCGTGGCCGCGCCGCCCATGTCCTTTTTCATCAGGCGCATGCCGGCAGCGCCCTTCAGATCGAGCCCGCCGCTGTCGAAGCAGACCCCTTTGCCGACAAGGGTGACCTTCGGTGCGTCTTCACGGCCCCAGCGCAGGTCGACCAAGTGCGGCGGACGGCTCGCAGCGCGGCCCACCGCGTGAATGGCGGGGTAGTTTTTGTCGAGCAGCGCCGCCCCCTTGATGATGGTGACCTTGGCTTTGTGGCGCGCGCCGAGCTCTTTGATGGCGGCCGCGAGATCGGGCGGGCCCATGTCTTGGGCGGGGGTGTTGATGAGGTCGCGCCCCATGCCGATCCCCTCGGCCAAGCGAGTCACGCGGCCCTGATCCGCGCCAGCTGGCCACACCAACGACGCAAACTTCTTTGCCTTTTTGTAGCGCGAGAACTGGTAGGTCGACAGCGCCCAGGCCAGTGCCGCCGAGTCGGCGTAGGCCTCATCGAGGCCGTCGTAGTTGAAGCGGCCACGCTTGGGCAGGGCAGCGGCCAGGCTCGCAAACGACCACAGATCAGGCGTAGCACCCAGTCCAAGCACGACCCGTGCGATGGAACCGTCGCGCGCAGGCAGCAGGGCGACCTTTCCGCTGTCCGCGGTGAACCCCGTCGCGTCGAGCCAGCCGCGCGCCATCTTGGACTGCTGCTTCCGCCAAGCGCGGTACGCCTTTGGGGTCAGCGCGGAGACGGGGATTGTGGCTGGGGTGGGGCGGGAAGCGAAGTGGTCGAGCATGCGCGCGCCGACGGTAGCACCCAAGGCGACCGTCTGTCCTGGCGTGGTCTACCGCCCAGGGGTGCAGGAGAGGCTCACGCGTGGCCACGCATCGCACGCGCGACCGATGTGTACAGCGTGCGCGAGTCGAATGGCTTGTGCAGAAAACTCCGTACGCCCGCTCCCTCTAGCGCCTCGCGTCGCAGTGCTGTCGCGCGACTGCTGCTGATCATGATCTCGATCCGCGTCGAGGACTGGGTCCGAAGCATCGCGACCAACTTGTCCGTCGCGAGCGCTCGCATCTCGTCGCTCAGAATCGCCAGGTCGAACTGCCGGCCCAGGAGCAGCTCCAGCGCCTCCTGCCCGTCGGCGGCGACCTGAACCTCAAGGCCGAAGCTTCGCAGCAGTCGCCGGGCTGTGCTGCGCACGAGCAGTTCGTCGTCGGCGACCAATACGTGGCCTTTCAGCGGGGTCTGAGCGTCGGGAACGTCCTGAAAATCAGGTCGGCTGGGCTCCGTCGCGGGGAGATACACGGTGACCTGGCTGCCGCGCTCGGGATGGCTCTCGATGTCGATATCGCCCCCGTGTTCGCGGGTGACCGACTGCGCGGTGGCCATGCCGAGCCCGGTGCCGACGCCCTCGGGCTTGGTGGAGAAGAACGGCTGGAACACCTGAGAGAGCACCTGGCTGTCCATGCCGGATCCAGTGTCCTCGATTCGGAGCCGCACGTACTTGCCGGGTGTCAGCTCTGCGCGCCCAGTGAGGGACTTGGACCCGATGACCTGGCGGTCGGTGCGAAAGGTGAGTCGCCCGCCCGTGGGCATGGCATGGCCCGCGTTGATCCCAGCGTTCATCAGCACCTGCAGCAGCTGCGCGCGGTCGCCCATCACGTGCAGGCGCGGCTCCGACTCATCGGTTTGCAGATCGACCGCTGGTGGGAGCGCACGTCGCAGCAGCGCGGTGGCTTCGGTGACCAGCTCGCCGACGGGCACGGGTTCGAGCGTCAGCTCGCGGCGCCGTGCGAAGCTGAGCAGGCGCGAGGTCAGGTCGGCTGCGCGCCGCGCTGCCATCTCGATGTCGGCCAGGCACTCGGCCTGCTCGCCGTCGGAACGGTCGCCTGAGCCCAAGAACGAGACGTTACCGAGGATCGCGCCCAGGAGATTGTTGAAATCGTGGGCGACGCCGCCCGCGAGCTGCCCGAGCGCCGCCATTTTTTGCTGCTGAAGGATGTGCTCCTCGTAGCGCCCGTGGCGGGTGAACAGCAGGATTGTGTTGGCGCCGACGGCGATCTTGTCGCCCGACAAAAGGGCGGCCTTGGTCACCCGGACACCGTTTACGTAGCTTCCGTTGCGACTGCCGAGGTCTTCGGCGTGAAACTCGTCCTCGTCGGAGCGGTAGACGCGAACGTGGCGACGGGACACGCCATCGTCCTCGAGAAGGCCGCTGCCTTCGACGTCGCGCCCGACCACGACCTCGGCGCCCACGGAGATCAGGCGGCCGGCTTCGGGTCCGACGAGCACCACCAAGTGCGCGCTGCCCGGGACCGACGCCGTCTCACGGGTCGGGGATCGCCTTCGGGAGCGTACCGACAGGGTCGAGGTGTGGGTCACCTCTGCGTCGTGGTCGGCCGCTGTTGGCCGCGGGCGCGGCTCAGAAGGCTCCGTCATGCAACCGAGCCAATCATCGCGCACGGGCTCGTGGTGGTTGTCCTGGTGCGCGCCACGGACCAACGATAGCCGGTCGGGGCACTGGCCGCTACCATGAGGCCGTGCGGGTGGCCGCCACGAACCAGCGCCCGCCGTTGTCCGGAAATGGGCCCCAGACCCGCACTGCGCTGACATGGACGCATCCCAGATGAAGCAGCCTGCAACTCCCGCCGTCGCGCTGTGTCGAAGGCCCGACGAGAGTTTTGCTGCGGCATTGCGTCGCGACCCCGACGCAAAACCCGACCCTGATCTCGCCTTGGCGCAGCACCGCGACTACCTGGCGGCATTGCGTCGCGCGGGCGTCAACGTCGTGGAGCTCCCCCCCCTGTCGGGCGCAGGAGACGCTTGCTTCGTCGAAGACACCGCGGTCGTCCTTGGCGCTTACGCTTTGATCACTCGACCCGGAGCAGCTGCGCGGCGTCGAGAAACAGAATCCGTCGCCCGCGCACTCGCGGGGTGGTGCACGGTGATGCCAATGGAGGGGACAGGCACCCTCGATGGTGGCGATGTGTTGCGGGTGGGGCGTCGGCTGATCGTTGGAATTTCGCGTCGGACGGACCATAGCGGGGTGATGGAGCTGGCCAGCTTCGCCGCGCGCACTGGGCTCATCGACGAGGTGATGCCGATCGAAGTGCCCAAGGGGCTGCATCTCAAATCGGCGATCACGGCGCTGTCCCACGGTGAAGTGGTGCTCGATCCACGGGCGCACGAACCCGATGCGGCCGCCGCAGCGATGGGGCGGCTCGGAATCGCGGTGACGGTCGTCGAGGAGGCCGCGGGCGGCAATATCCTGGCTCTGGGTGACCGGGTGCTCGTCTCCGCAGCCGCGCCCCGCACGGCCGCAGGGCTGGCCCGACGCGGGTTTCAGGTCGAGCCCGTGCCGATGGGCGCGTTCCACATCGCCGACGGCGCGCTGACGTGCTTGTCGCTTCGGATTGCCGCCCCCGGCTCGTGGTGCTGCTAGCAGCCTGTGGTGCTGCTAGGTCCGCGGGTACGCGACTTCGAGGGTCGAGCTTCCGATCCCGATGATCGATCCCGGGTGCACAAACGCCGCCGCGGTGATGGCCTCGTCGTCGAGCCGGATGCGTGAACCAGGACCTGCGGGAATCAAGTGCGCCACCCGAGGGCTGCCACTCCAGTCGAGCGTCGCATGCACGTCGCTCACTTCGCCGCCCGCAACGATAATGTCGCAGAACTCGCCCGCACCGATGCGGCGACGCCCGGGGAGCAGGCGGGACTCGGTGCGCCCCATGGGCCCGTCGATAAGCACCGTTGCGGCGGGCGTCGCTCCCAGATCGTCGACCAGGATCTCCCCGAGTGCGCTGGCGAGCGTGCCGGCCTGCTGCGGCCGCTTGGCGGGCTCCTTGGCCAAGGCCTTGTTCAGCAGCGCGACCAACCGATCGGGAAGACCGCCGCACCCGGGGTATCCGTTGATGGGGACGGTGTCGCGGATTGCGTGCGCATCGAGCCACCCCATCGGGTCGTCGTACAGGGCCTCGATGACATCGGGCACCGTCTGATGCTCAAACAACACGGCGTACCCCGAGAGCAGCTCGTACAGAACCGTCGCGAGCGAGTAGACGTCGGAGGCGGGCGTCAGCTGGTCGGTGAACAGCTGCTCGGGCTGACAATAGTGGGGCGTGCCGACAACCGAGCGGGCGGTCGTCGCGTTGGTCCCGTACGCCCACGGCACCCCCCAAGCCCGCGCAAAACCAAAATCGAGGACCTTGACCATGCCCTCGCGGGTCACCCACAGGTTGGATGGTTTGATATCGCGATGCACGACGCCCTTGGCATGAGCCTCGGCGAGCCCCATCGACGCCTGCACAAGGATGTCGACCGCCTTGGCGACGTTCATCGGCTCGCCGAACGGATGGAAGTCGTCGAGCTGCTGCCCCTGGAGGTACTCCATGGCAATCCAGAAGTGATCCTCGCCGATGCTGCTGCCGTGCAGCCGGACGGTGTGCTCATTGGTCAGCGACCGGAGCACGGCGATCTCTCGGAGTGCGCGCTTGACCATGTCCGAGTCGCTGGTGGACGTGGCGGTGAGCTTGAGCGCGACGGGCTGTTCCGTGTTGGGCGCGAGCGCCTTGTACACGCGAGCAAAGGCGCCTTCGCCAATCAGTTCGAGGATTTCGAAGTCCGCGAAAGCTTGTCCGGGGGTGGGAAAGTCGAACATGCGGCGTCAGGGGCGATTGAAACGATACCACGGGGTGACAAACGAGCCGTGGCGCGGCAGCTGCGGGCGACGTGGTAATTGGGAGCGGTGTACGTGTGCGACTCCGCCCACCTTGCCGGGAGGTGGCGTGGGTGGACTGCCGCCCTCGCGGTTGGGCTGAGCGCATGCGGCTCCGGTTCACCCAGCCCCGCGGCGTGCCGCGACGCCGTCCGCGACAACCTCCAAGCCCAGGGCCTTGTTGTCGATACCGTGCGGTGCTCGGCGGTGTCGGGCGACGACGCCGACGTGACGTGCCGCGCTCAGGTTGGGGCGACCGAGCTGTCGATGCGGGTGGGGATCGATGGCGACGCACTGCGGGTGCGCCCGCTGCAGCCCACGGTGTTGGTGGCGAAGATCGAGCCGCAGGTGCGCGCGAAGTTGACCGAGGCGGGCGTCGGGGTGCGGAGCCTGTCGTGCGAGGGCGCGGTCTGGGTGGCCCGCAACGGAGGGCAGGGGCGGTGCTCGGCCATCGACGAGACGGGTCAGGCGTGGACCTACGAAGCGACCTTTCGAGGCGAGGGGTCCCATCACACCGCGAGGATTGCCCGTGTCGTTGAGGGGAGGGCTGATGACCGCCCGGAATAGGCCACGGTCGCTCGGCGTCCGTAGCATGGTGGGGCGCCGATGGTGGTGGATACTCGCGTCGGCCAGGCGTGCAGGGCTCTTGGGGGTCCTGGCGAGTTCGGGTTGCTCCGCCGCCAAGCAGCCCGAGGGACCCGTGCCGGGCCCGACGCCCGCAAGTGCCCCCAAAGCCGACGTCGAGCCCGGCGCCCAGTGCCCGCAGGGCCCGATCGCTCGACAGGTCGCGCCCGACGTCGAGCCGCGCCACCGCTTGGTGGAGACGTGGGTCGACAAGCTGCCCGCAGGCATGGGCGACGTTGCGCTCCTGGATCCAAAAGCGCTGCCCGCACTGAACGCGCAGTTCGCCCTGACGCCGGGCGCCTTCCGGGACCCGATGTCCGACGCCATCGCCGATCCGGAGCACGTGGCGTCGGAGATCGCCGAGCGCATGACCTGGATGCGGGCGCAGGTGGAGGATGGGACCTACAAGGAGACCGAGGTGGGCGCGATGGCGGCGGCCAACGTGGTCGTGGAGGGGGCCGTGCCCGTCGACGAGCTGCGCTTGGCCGTGGCCGAGTCACAGCTTTGGTGCGCACCGCTGACATCGGGGTTGTTCAAGACGCCGATCGACCCAGCGTTTGATCGCAATCGTTGCGCCAGCCTGCATCCTGGCGAACTCGTGCGTGTGCTGCGACGGTTTGGGCACGAAGGGGGTGAGGCCGAGTGGCTGTACGCCGACTCCGGGCACACCACGGGATGGCTTCACGCGCCCGCACTGACGCCCGTCCTCGAGCGCGAACACCTGGCTCCACTGTGGGACGGCCCTCGCTTGGTCTCGACGCGCGATGCCGCGGTGACGCTGTCGGGCCATCCGATCCGGCTGGGGACGCAGGTGCCTCTGCGCGGGACGGACAGCGATGGCTACGACGTGCTTGTGCCGACACCCCAGGGCCCAACGCCCGATCGTGTGCTCCGCTCGGAGCCGGTGGTGGCGGACAAAGCGGTGCTGACGCGGCGAGCACTGTGGACGATGGCGCTGGCTGAACTCGAGAGTCCGTACGGGTGGGGCGGCACCCAGGGCGCGCGCGACTGCTCGCGCTTTTTGCGGGACATGATGGTCACCTTCGGCGTGCAGCTGGGGCGACACTCCGGTGTGCAGGCCAAGCTGGGCACCGCCCGGGTCGACGTCGGAGGGCTGTCGGACGACGCAAAGCGTCAGGCCATCGCCGCCGCCGCCAAGCGAGGGGTGGTGTTCTTGTATATGCGCGGGCACATCATGCTGTACCTGGGGCGGGACCAAGGGCACGACTACGCGGTCTCGGCCCTCGCCGAGTGGCTCGAACCGTGCAAGGGCGGGGAAGACACGGTGTATCGACTCGATCGGGTTGCCGTCAGCACGTTGGAGCTGGGCCGCGACACCGAGCGCACGGCGTACATCGAGAGAATCTCGACCCTCGTGGTCTTCGGCGTCGATGCCCCCGAGCCGACGGCGGGCTAGGGGCGCGCCCGGCTTCGGGCGCAACCAAAAGAAAAACCGCCGTGTCGGCGGTTTCTTTGGAGCCACTTACCCGACTTGAACGGGTGACCTGCTGATTACGAATCAGCTGCTCTACCAACTGAGCTAAAGTGGCGTGCGGCCGGAAACCTACGGCCTCCACCACACCGGGTCAAGGCAAACAAACCGACGAATCTTCGGTCTGCAGACCACCCCGCTGTGACGCTGGGAGACAGGGTCCGCTCACGGACCCCACTGCACGCCGCGGCGCTCTGTGGCGTTCTCGGGGACCTTGGATGGATCGGACGCCAGCCGCACCAAGACGCGGCCTCGGATGGCATCGGCGGGGATCCAGCCCAGTGCGCGCGAATCGCAGCAAGCGCCGTCGTCGCGATTGTCGGCCAAAACCAGATAGCCCGGCGCCTCCACCTCGACCGGGCCAGCGCCCGGCGGGGGCAGGGCCATCGGGGTCCATGCCGGACGCCCGGGCTTGTCAGGCGACAAGATCTGCCAGCGTCGCGACGCCGCCGATTCCCATGCCGTGGGGCGCAGGCTTGTCTCGCCGTCCTCGTTGTCTTCCACCAGGACCACCCGGACGGGGTCCCCAGACTTGCGCATCAGCGGCGTGCCCTCGACGGCGATTCCCAGCGCGGCGCCGGGCACGTGGAAGGCCACCCGATCTCCGGGCGCGGCCAGCACACGACCCAGACGCAGCGGCGCGGCCGCGTGCGCCAAGAGGCCGCCGGAACGACGCTGCACCTTTTGCCAGTTGCTCTCCAGCTCTTCGGGGTCGATGACCGCCACGTTCCGGAGCTCGTCGGTCGGATCCTGCCGCGCATCGGGGAAGCTCTCGCTGTCCTCGTTGTGGGCGTCGGGCGCCTCGATGGGAACCTGCTTGCCCGGCACGTCCTCGGCGGGCCCCGGGAGCGGCGCGTACACGACGACATCACCTTGCTTGACCGACCACGTCCCTCGCACGAGCAGCACGTGGTCGCCGTCCAGCAGTGCCGGGGCCATCCCATCGCCGTGGATCGAGACCACCGTCGCAACGGAGAGTCGGGTGAGCAGCACGACCGCGCCCCCGACCAGCGTCGCCCAGGCCAGCCGCGTCGACCACGATCGCCCGGTGTCGAGCGGCGGCAGCTCTACGTTCGGGTCAGGCTTTCGGCGGCGGGGCATGGCGGTACCAAGGCGTGCACACATTGTGGGCGAGACGCGGCGCGCAGCCAAAGAACCAGCGGGTTGTCAGGGTGGAGTGGGGCGAAGCGCGGCGGCCATGGCGGCGACTTCGTGCTCGACGTCGGCGGCGCCGAAGAATGCGTGAATCGACGCGAGCCCCCAGGCGCCGGCCGTGACACACGCAGCCGCCGTCGCGGCACCAACACCGCCCAGCGCAAACACCCCACGGGTGGCGCCCGCCCACGCTCGCAGCGCTTGAACGCCTGCGGCTTTCTTGGAGGACCGACCTACCGTCGTGGTACGCGGGGAGAACACTGGGGCGAACACGGCATAGTCGGCAGCAGGAGTCTGCCCAGGCGGAGCCTGGACGGGGCCGCCGTGAACCGAGCGCCCAATCCAACCGTGCCCGAGATGGTCCCTTGCGCGCGCCAGTTCGGAGGCGCTGGGGTCACCGCGCAGTTGCACACCGTCGACTCGCTGGAGCGCGTCGGCGGGGGTTCGCAGCAATGTGGCGCAATCCACCGACCACAGGACCGGCAGGCCCTGTTCGCGGGCGAGCTCCGCCAGCGCGTGCAGTCGTCCGTTGCGGTCCAGCGCGGCACGTGGCGTCGTCACCTCGCGCAGCAAGACAGCCACCCCCACCTCCGCCGCGCCGCACCAGCGGGTAACCGCCGAAGGATCGACCGCGCCCGTGGGCGGTGTGATCGCCAGCAAACGGAACGGCGGCGGACGGTTCACTCGATGAGTCCGGCGTCCGGGCTCGACGCGTGCGCGTGCCGACGCATCGGCATGCGCCCCGCGGTAAACGCCATGCGACCGGCCTCGATGCCCAGCTTCATGGCGCTTGCCATCGCGACGGGATCGGTGGCCTGGGCTATCGCGGTGTTCATCAAGACGCCATCGATGCCGAGCTCCATCGCCACCGCTGCGTCACTCGCTGTGCCGACGCCCGCGTCCACGATGACGGGTACGGTCGCCTGCTCGACGATCAGACGGATGTTGTGGGGATTGCGGATCCCCAGGCCGGAGCCGATCGGAGCCGCCAGTGGCATTACGGCTTTGCAGCCCATGTCAGCCAGCTTCCGGCACGCGATCGGGTCGTCAGAGATGTACGGCAGCACGTCAAACCCCTCGTCGACGAGGACCTTGGCCGCCTTGAGCGTCTCCTCGTTGTCCGGGAGCAGCGTCGTCTTGTCGCCGATCACTTCCAGCTTCACCAAGTCGGCAATGCCCAGCTCGCGCGCGAGTCGCAAGGTGCGGATGGCGTCGTCCGCCGTGTAGCAGCCCGCCGTGTTGGGCAGGAGCAGATACTTGTCGCGGTCGATCCACGACAGCAGGTTGTCCTTGGCCGACAGGTCGACGCGACGTAGCGCGACGGTGACGATCTCCGCCCCGCTCGCGGCGAGGCACGCACGCGTTTGCTCGGCATCGCGATACTTGCCAGTGCCCACGATCAGGCGGGAGGTCAGCGTGCGGCCGGCGAGGGTCCAGGTATCGTTGTTCGCTTGCAGTTTCATGGACTTGGTCTCGATTGTGTCAGGGAGTGGTCGAACGCCGAAACGTCAGCCGCCGCCGACAAACGTCACGATTTCGAGCGCATCACCGGCGGTCAATTCGACGGCGGCGTGCTCCGCCCGCGGGACGATCACCCGGTTGCGCTCAACCGCAACTTGCTCGGGCGCGAGGCCGAGCTGCTCAACCAGAGCGCGCACGGAAGTCCCGTGATCGATGGTTCGTGGATCTCCGTTGACGACGATCTCGATCGGACTGGGCACGGCGGCGGAAGGATACAGCCCGCCCAAGTCCGCTGCTGCGCCGACCACGCGGTGCGCTTGTGAGCGGCCAGGCGCGCAGATCCCCCGCGCCGGACCAAGGGGATACCCTTGCTCAAGTCAAGCCGCGGTGGGGTACCTGGGTGACGCAGATCGCTTTGCACCGGGGCGAAATCCAACACTCGACCGTGGCAGCATCCCACCAGTGTGGCATTTTCCCCACAGTGGCCTCTGGGGAGATCTGATGGACACCTGAATCTTGTCCAGTGATTCCAGCCACCTCTGAGCACACGCCCCAACGCCCAACGTGGCACGACTCGTGCTGAAGAGACCCCCGATGTCGCCTAACGAGTCCACCCGCCCCGTCATTCCCCTCGAGCGTATGGCGACCGCTGAGGTGCTGGGGTGCGTGGAACCGTTCACCGCGACCCGCCCCGCGGAGGTCGCCGTATTGGCGCAGTCCGCGGTGCGTTTGCGCAAGCCCGCGGGCACGGTCATTGCCACCGAAGGCCGGGTCCCCGATGGGCTGCACGTCCTGTTGCGGGGCCGCGTCAATCTGATCCGGGTTGGCGATGGCGGCCGCGACCTCATCCTCTCCGCGCTCGGCCCTGGCGATGTGTTGGGCGAATCCTGCGCGTTTGACCAATCCGGCATGTCGACCACCGCAGTGGCAGCGACGCCCGTAGAAATGCTCAGGATCCCCGCCGAGGTGCTGTCGGCCCACGTTCGGCGCGACCCCGAGACGATGGTTCGCCTCGTGCGACTCGTGTCGGACAAGCTTCGGGAGATCGAGAACGTCGCCTCCAGCCTCGCGCTCCACGACGTCGAGGAGCGACTCCGACGCACGCTCGTCCGGCTCGTGCAGCGTCAGGGGCGTCGTGCGCCGTCGACGACCGGCTGGATCCTCGCGCCGGTCCCGACGCAGTCCGAACTCGCCCGCATGGTGGGCTCGTGTCGCGAGACCGTGTCTCGCACGCTGTCGGCGATGTCGCGCAACGGCCTGCTCAACACGTCTGGCCGTCGCATGATCCTCGACGAGCGCCTGCTCGCGGGCGCCAGCGCGTAGACGGGAATCCCAGGCGGTGTCTGCCCGTTGCGGGGCCCGTGCAGGGACAGCCGCGTGCTATACAAACGCCGATGACCGCGTTCGACGCGCCTGCGGCTTCGCCCTCGGGGCCGACGTCTCGCGGGGTGCGCCTGCGGCCGACCTACGCCGAGATCGACCACGACGCCCTGCGTCACAACCTACGCACCGTGGCCGCCCACGTGGGCCCCGATTGCCGGGTTCTGGCGGTCGTCAAAGCCGATGCCTATGGTCACGGAGCGGTGCAGGCCGCCCAGACCTTCGTGGCCAACGGCGCCTGGGGCCTGGCGGTAAGCTTGGTGGAGGAGGGCGTGGCCCTGCGCGAGGCCGGTGTGCACGCGCCGGTTGTGGTGTTGGGCGGCGTGTATCCGGGCTCGCAGGATGTGATCGTGCACCGGAGGCTGACGCCGGTGGTCTGGTCGCTCGAGCACCTCGAGATGCTCTCGGCCGCCGTGCGCCGCACAGGTGCGCAGGCGTGCCCAGTGCATCTGAAGATCGACACGGGTATGTCCCGACTGGGGGTCCTGCCGGACCGGCTGCCCGCGCTCCTGGATTGGTTTGTGCGCGACGCGGGCGGGACCCTGCGGCTCCAGGGCGCGATGACGCATCTGGCGTGTGCGGATGAGCCCGCCGACGACATGACGTCTGCGCGACAGCTTGCCGCGTTCTCGGACGCGCTTGCCGCGGTGGAGGCGCGCGGCCTGACGGTTGAGCTGCGCCACGCCTGCAACAGCGCTGGCCTCGTCCGCTTTTCCAGCGCGCACTTGGACATGGTCCGTCCTGGCATTGCGCTGTACGGCGCGGCCGCCGACGCCAGCGTCGAGCTTCCCGGTCTTCGCTTGGCGATGGCCTTTCGCTCGCGGGTGCTGGCGCTGCGCGAGCTGCCGGAGGGCGCGAGGATCTCCTACGGCGGCATGCACACGCTGACCCGCGATACCCGGCTGGCGGTCGTGCCGGTTGGCTACGCCGACGGGTACCCGCGCTCCATGTCTGGGCGGGCGGAGATGTTGGTGCGGGGCCATCGCTGCAAGGTGCTCGGCCGCATCACGATGGACGTCTGCATGCTCGATGTTACCGACCTGCCCGACGTGCGAGCGGGCGAATCCGTCACGCTCATGGGCACGCAGGGGGCCCAGACGGTCGGCGTGCACGAGTTCGCTCGCTGGGCGTCCGTGATCCCATACGAGGTGCCGTGTGGCATCTCCAAGCGGGTGCCTCGCGTGACCAGCTAACGCGGTCGCCGCGGGTCAGCCGGCTTTAGGCTCGGCGGCCGTCTTGGGCTCGGCGACCGTCTTGGGCTCGGCGACCGTCTTGGGCTCGGCGAC
>Ga0316189_10001918_pt1 | contig 20551 bp, 16 predicted proteins | sample LowCovwburrow_MG_FD_204930 | JGI IMG/M metagenome (GOLD analysis project Ga0316189, IMG submission 204930) | Coastal sediment microbial communities from Maine, United States - Lowes Cove worm burrow | ecosystem: Environmental > Aquatic > Marine > Coastal > Sediment | place: USA: Maine... | reverse complement strand
TTGATCAAGCCATCCTGGAGATCAGTATTTACCCGTGATTGCTGTAACAACAAAGTTTCGGAGTCCTTGACCTGTTCGCCTAACATGTTTTGCAAGCTGGACAGGTCATTAACCGATTCACTGAGCGAGCGTGATAATTCCTGGATCATGGTGTAGCGGTCCATCTCCAGGGGGTCAAACTCGTCTACTTTGCCAGACTCGGAACGATGGCTAAAATGGATTTGCGCATCAGTCTCCGCTTCGAGGCTGCGTAACTGTCCCTTGAGACGTGAAATCGTTTGTCCAAGTTCACCCAGATGGGAACCCAGACCAGCCACCTGTTGCTCCATACGGGCACGGTAAATACTGACTTCACCCGCCGAATTTACCAGATTATCGAGGAGATCCGCGCGAACCTTGATCACGTCCTGGGAAGGTCGATCCATACCAGAGAGTGACTCCCCGGGCAGATTTTCACTGACAATATCGATATCTTCGCTATCCATATCCATATCAGCAAAACTGCCATCATGGCTGGACTCTTCATCAGCCTGGTCATTTTTCCCGAGGCGTAAATTTTTAAGCATTCCCACCAGGGCGGTGCAATCGCTCATTGGCCGCCCTTCCTGGGCTTCGACTACCTGCCGATGCAGCAGGTCAAAACAATCTTTCAACAACTCGATCAAATCGTCATTTTTATCCACCCGATTATCGATTACCGCGATGAACATGGATTCCAGTTCATGCGATAGATCGCTGATCTCCTTGAGTTCCGCCATCCGGGCGCCACCCTTCAGAGTATGCAGATAACGCTGCAACTCCATTACCGCGTTGTAGTCCTGGGAACCGGGCTCATCAGATTGCTGCCGAGACCATTCATGCAGAGTATTGTCACTCATTTCGAGCAACTCGTTCGCCTCGTCGACAAAAATGGTAAGCAGTTCGTTATCCTGCTCGGTATCAACGGCATCGCTCATCATCGTCAGCGTATCGATGAATTCACCGGTCGGTGCTTCCGCATCACCCGGAATCTCGACAGTGTGTTCTTCAAAATCTTCAGCCAGCGCCTTAAGGCTTATCTTGAGGTCCGCGGAAAGTCGCGGCAACTGCCGGGTCGAAACCAGTTCTTCTGTCATGGCCTGCAGCATGCGCTGACCTTCCCTGTACAAGGCTACGATTTCGTGATCTAGCGCCATTTTTTGCGAGATCGCCAGTTTCAAAGGCTTTTCCATCAAAGCGGCAAGTTCGCCGATAGTCGATATGTCCGCGGTGCGCGAGGCACCGTGAATAGTGTGCAGAGCACGATAAACTTCTTCGGTGGGGATTAGTTCCTGGATCTGTTCAGCATGATCAAGGGCGGAACTTATTATGCTTAGGTGCTGTTCTACCTCTTGCTGGTAAATTATCAGCAGTTCCGGGTCGAACGACAGGCCGGTTAGTACGGGAGGCTCTTGAACCCTGGGCTCGCTGTCCTCTGCCTCGTTTCCAGGCACTCGGTTCCCTGTCGTATCTACTAAAGGGTCAGGGGAATCCTCCCGGTCTTCATTTTCCTCGATCTCTACTGCTTCTACAGTATCGATGCCCGCCTCAACGGCTTGAGATTGAGACTCGGATTCCAGCCCCTCAAATTCAGTTTCGAGAGCTTCGAATTCAATTTCTTCAGCCTCGAGCTCGGCGTCTTGCGTTGCAACTTCCTCATCTCCAAACCCGGAGGTTTGCATGACTATTTCATCGGCCTCAGGCTCAGTTTCGAGAGCTTCGAATTCAATTTCTTCAGCCTCGAACTCTGCGGCTTGCGTTGCACCTTCCTCATCCTCGAACCCGGGGCTTTGCATGACTACTGCATCGGCCTCAGGCTCAGTTTCGAGGGCTTCGAATTCAATTTCTTCAGCCTCAGGCTCTGCGCCCCGCTCTGCACCCTCGAAGCCGGGAGTTTGCATGACTATTTCATCGGCCTCAGGCTCAGGCTCGAGGGTTTCCATAACTATTTCTTCGGCTACGGGCTCGTCCGCATCTGGCTGGACTTCAGTGCCGGGCTCGTGCTCATCCAGGCCAGCTTCGACTTCGAATTCGCCTCCATCTGACTGGCCTTCGGCTGCAGTCTCGTCCGCATCAGGCTGGGCTTCGACGTCGGGCTCTTCTGCGGTGATGGCTTCTACTGCTGTCGATTCCGGCAACGCAGCATCAAGCATAACTTCGTCACCATAATCGTCATCGAAATCATCCCCAAGGAAATCTTCACCAACGGTTTCGATCTTTATGGTTTCCGTGGCTAATGGCCCGATTTCATCGAATTCAGAGGCCTCAAACCTGTCTTCATATGTATCTGCATCCGCGGTTTTACTTGCATCCGCTTTCACCTGTTCGCTGTCAGCCTGGGCGTAGTCGATCGCCTGGGTATAATTCTCCGCACCGGGAATTTGAGGTGGTTGCGCAAGCAGGGTATCCCCGAAACCAGGCTCTGCAGATTCAACCTCGGCATCATTACCCTCGGCCGCGACCTGGGCCCTGGTCTTTTCAAAAGCAGCGGGATCAACCCGCATCGTATCCGGTTCAATCTCTTCAAGCATCGCCTCGGTTAATTTATCCGGGGGAATAATCTGCGTGGTGGCACCGACACCAATACCCTTCCATTCGGTCTCATCGCCATCGGGTATTTGAAGTTCCTGGGTGAGTGTCTTTTGCGTATGTTCCTGCAGCAATCGCTCAGCTTTAAACTCTGCCAGTGCTCGTGCCAGGCCCCGCAGATAATTGATATCTGCCACCGGTGCCATGGACGTCTTCAGTTCTAAAACCAGTTCCGGCAATGCTGCCGCCGCTTTGCCAACAGCCCCGATTACCTGCGGGTTAGGCGGAATTGTTTTTTCGATCACTCGATTCAATAATTGTTCGAAATCCCAGGCGAACTCGCCAATCTTCATTGCGCCAACCAGGCGCCCGCTACCTTTTATCGTATGGAACGCCCGGCGGATATTTCTAACCGCGTTTTCGTCTTCCGGGTGTAGTTGCCAATCCTGTTGCAAGCGCGCGATGTTGAGCGCCTCTTCCTCGGCTTCCTCAAGATAAATTTCGAGTATTTCCGGATCACTGCCGGATTTGAGTACTTCCAGCTCTTCGTCTACGGAAACTACTTCAAGCCGTTTTTCGACAGGCACACTAATCGTTTCGGCTTCAGTTATTATCGCTTCGCCCACGGCAGACGCTGATTCGATCTGGTCGTCATCGAGCAGCGCAGCGATCGGTACGGGTTCATCACCCCGATCATCGCTGATCTTTTCTTCACTCGCTGCCTGCAACTGCCCTGAATCAGGCGTCTGATGATCATCGGATTGCACATCGATAGTCATTTCCGTAACGACCACAGGCTCAGGCTCGGCTTCTATTTCGCCGACACCAGCTGCCTGCGCAACCTGTTCGGGTTCGACTGGAGGTTCGGGTTCGACTGGAGGTTCGGGTTCGACTGGAGGTTCGGGTTCGACTGGAGGTTCGGGTTCGACTGGAGGTTCAGATTCGGCTTGTGGCTGTGCTACGGATCGAAGCTGAACTACATCAGGCGTTTCATCGCTGCTCTCGGCAGCCGACTTTGCCTCGACCATATCGACCTCGGCCTGATCAGCAACGATAACCGGATCCCGACCCTCGTCAACCTCGCTTTTGATTTTTACTTTGGCTAGCAGCCCTTGCAGTTGCGTATCAGCGAAATCGAGAATATCGCCAGCGTCACTGCGGTGTTCCCCGAGCGCTTCCAGGTAATATTCCAGACTAACCACGACCTGCGATAATTCATCTAAACGATCGGCCTGCATAAAATCGACGATGTCGTAACCTTTCAAGTAGGTCAGCAACCCGTCGACCACGGCGACCGCGCGATGCTGGTTTAGCAACTGCAGTGCACCCCTTGACTCTTCCATCAAGGCTACACAAAGTTGAATGTTTTCACCGCGACTGGGATCCTTGATAAATTCCAGAATCGCATTTTTGGTCTTCTGGATATCGTCGAGCGCGGCAGTTACCACAGCGCTTAAAACGCTATCGAGCTCGTAATCCCGTGAAACAGCGTTTTCCGACGTGGGTTGCGCTGCACTGCCGGGCGAGCGTTTTTGCATGTGATCAAGCGCCTGCTCGACCTGCAGTAACTCGGCCGCCATTGACAACAACTGCTCTTCATCTGCGACCCGATTACCTGCCACAATTTCCTTGACGGTATCGATCTGGGCAGCGATTAACTGCCGCTCCGAACCCAGGCCAATCATCGCCAGGGTATCTGAGATGACATGCATTTCCTGCGGCAAATCTTTCAGCTCGGCCACCCTGGATAAATCCCCGTTGACATAAACTTCAAGGGTGGATTTAACCGACTCGATATCAGTCTTCATCGCCTCCGCGACAGTTTTCAACAGCGCCTGATTCGGGCCCGCGATATTGTCCAGTACCTCACTACGCGCCGATTCCGAGGGCAGGAAATGCTCCAGTCGATAAGCAGTCTTGATCGCCTGGGATTTAGGTCCATCACATTCCGGCTGGGCTATATAAAACAGAAAATTCTTGATCAACTCGATGGGCTGGCGCTGCAGCAAACCACTTTCGCCGATAATAAGAATAACGCGGAACAGCGCGTCTACTTTACCCAGCAAACTTTTTATAGATGCCCCGAGTTCGAGCTGTTGGCGCGAAACTGACTCGATCAGTGCACCAACAATCCACCAGATACGCGCCACCTGTTCGGAGACAGACCGCTCCTCCAGCGTTTCGCAGATCTTCTCAAGACGCTTCAGGTTCTCTTCGACCGATTGCTCCCTGATGACGTTAACCAGCGCCAACTGGTAAATCGGGCGTAGTTTTTTGGCCAGCAGTTTGGACGCCTGATTACTGTTCTTATCGATCGGCTGAACATCCGCATCTTCCTGATGCATCGATAAATCCGGGAGAAACAGTAACTTCTCGGAAAATAAATCCAGGTTCATGACCGCGCGGATATCGTTCAGCAGAGGTAATATCGCGATTGGTATATCCCGATGTCCCGACTGAATGTGCTCGAGGTAATCCGGCAATTGCAATACCGCGCGCAGCATCACTTCGAGGGCTCCTTCCCCCTCATCTTGCTTGCTGCGGACAATAAAATCTGCCAGCGCCACCATCTCTTCGGTCAACATCGCGGCACCATACTGCTCGATCATCAGCAGCACGCCCTGGATAACGCCTAACCTTTCCTTGACGCCCTCCAACAAGGCTTCATCTTCAGTTTCGATATATAGCTTGAGGTCTGTCTTGACCTCAGACAGATTATCATCGATGGATTTTTTGACCCATCCAAGCGCACTGTGCTTAATCGAAGTTTCCTGGGCACTCATCGCTTAGCCTGTTTTCTCCGCCTCAGGAGCTAAACCCAGCGCGGCGAGATCATCGGCGTCCTGCGCCATGTTACTTTCGATAGACCCGACCCCCGGCAACTTGAAGCCTGCCACCGAATTCTGCATTTCTTTTACCATGTCGGATAATTCGCCAATAGAATCCGATGCCTTGTTCGAGCCCTCGGATGTTTTCGCAGTAATCTCCTGAATCACGTCCATGGTCTCAGTTATTTTCACACTGTCCTGCGCCTGATCCCGGGTTGCATCCGATATTTCCAGAATACGCTGCGCCAGATTCATCGAAACCTGCTCGATGCGATCGAGTGCACTACCTGCATTCTCGGTAAGCTTGGCTCCTTTTACTACGTTAGCCGTACTATGCTCCATCGATACCGTTGCCTCGTTGGTATCTGCCTGAATGGTTTTCACCAGTGCTTCAATCTGCTTGGTCGCATCACCGGTTCTTTCAGCGAGTCTTTGTACTTCGTCAGCGACTACTGCGAAACCACGGCCTGCTTCGCCCGCCATCGACGCCTGAATAGCCGCGTTGAGCGCAAGAATGTTGGTCTGGTCGGATATCTCCGTGATCAAATTTACTATGTCCCCAATTTCCTGGGAGGACTCACCCAGTCGCTTTATACGTTTCGAAGTCTCCTGGATCTGTTCACGAATCGTCTCCATACCATCGATAGTCTGGCGTACTGTCTCACCACCCTTATGTGCGATACTGACTGACTTTCTTGCCACTTCGGCCGAATCGGAAGCACGCTCCGATACCTGCGACATGGATTTCGAAATCTCGGTTACAGCACTACTGGCCGCGGTAATCTGACGCGCCTGCGCGTCACTGGCCTCGGCAAGTTCACCTGTCATGTTCTGGGTTTTACGCACCGCGCTACGCACCTGATTCGCGGTATTGTTGATTGTGCTAACCAGATCGCGTAACGCGTCAATCGAGTAGTTAACCGAGTCGGCTATGGCCCCGGTTATATCTTCGGTAACCGTAGTATGAGTCGATAGATCACCATCGGCCAGGTTGGTCATTTCATCGAGCAGGCGCAGGATTGCGCGCTGATTTTTTTCATTCTGTTCCTGCGACTCGACCAGGCTGGACTGTGATCCTCGTGCAATCATCATGACCAGCAAAATTAACAGTAGCAACGCGAACAATCCGAAGACATAGCCGATCAGGTTATATACTTTGTTAGCTTCGTCACTGCGGTCAAATGCCTTGATCAAATCGCCAGAAGCAGACAGCACCATCGGACTGAGTGCATCAATTTTCAGCGCGGCCTGGTGTACTTTGAAAATTTGTGCCGAATTATCGAGAATTTCACGCACATTCTTCCTCACCACTGAATACAAATCTGCAAATTGCAACAGGTTTCCAACCACAGTCGGTCCGGTAAACTTGGCGACCCCCAAAGATTCATTGCCCTCGAGCATGGCAAGCAATTGCGTCTCTATCTGGCTAGAGTCGGCAGCAAAACGATCGGCAGCGGCCATAACCACTTCACCATTGGTTAGTATCTGGTTGAGACTGTGCTCGATACCGCGGAGCAGGATAACCTGGCGCGCGGCGAGTGCGATGTTCCTGCGTGGAGCGCCCGCTTTGACTAACTCGCTTACTACGCGGTCAGATAGAGACATCAATTCGGGCAGCGATTCATTAATCTGGGTGACATAATCGCTTACCGTCGCGATAGAAATCTTGGCCGCTACCACGGTAGCAATATCCTTGTCGTAGTCGTTCCAGAACGCCTTTAAATTCGAAATCTCGATCGAAAAATGATCGGGTAACGGAGGCAAATCCTGGGCTGTATCGCCATTATCGTACTTGTCTAAAGTAGCGAGATAGCGATTTTGATTTTCGGCGAGAAGATCAAACGCCTTTTCCTGACCAGCCGAAGCTTCCAGTGCATTGACCGCAATTTGCTGCGACAGGATCTGCTGTTCAGCGGCTATCCTGGCATAGAGCCTGTTATTACTCGACTGCAGACTCTCGAAGCTGAACAACGCCACCATTGCCAACACCGATATAATCAGTAGCACCCCAAGCAGAATCGACCTATTGTCGAGGGAACTAGCTGACAGACCAGCGGATACAGCAGGTCCTGGTTTTCGCCCTGGGAGCAAATTTTTTATTTTATCTAAAACTACCATTAGTTCCTCGATGCCTTGCTACCTGCTGTTTAAACAACTCGTAAGAAATGATCAGTCCTGGCTAGTCTTTCCACACTGAACACATTCCAGCGGCGCACCTGGTCAACAAATGTTCCGGCGAGATACTCACCGATAGAACCCACATCCTGATTGACGTCTTGCTTGTGTTCCTCGGGTTTGAAACGTCGCAAGCCATAGACTTCATCGACGAGTAATCCCGCAACCACGCCTAATTTATTAATTATCAAAATCCTGCTTTCCTTGCGAATGCTGGTTGGCTTGCCATACAGGAACTCGTTCATATCAAGTATCGGCATCAAACTGCCGCGAACATTCGCCAGACCTTTAACCCAATGCGTGACCCCCGGCACCCGAATTGTTTCGGGTGGTGGCAGGATTTCACTGACGTCATCCATCTTCGCCAATAAAGGTATGTCATTTATCGCAAAGCCAATACCTATCCAGTCGTCAATAACTGCCGAGGCCACAGGCAGGCCACTGGAATTTTTGCGCCAACGAGCATCGAGCTTGCTCAGTAATTCAAACGGAGAAGTAATAGACATCGATGCGGTTTCAGTTTCAGTCTTCGTAGCTGCGATCGAAACCGAGTACCTTGTTGATTCGTTCAATCAGATCCTGTTCAACAGCCGGTTTTACGATGTAATCCTTCGCCCCCTGGCGCATGCCCCAGATCTTGTCAGTTTCCTGATCCTTGGTGGTGATAATAATCACCGGAATCGTCGAGGTAGCTGGATTACGACTCAGATCGCGGGTTGCCTGGAAACCATTCTTGCCCGGCATTACCACATCCATCAAGATACAATCGGGTTTAGTCTCGATTGCTTTTTCTATGCCTTCTTCCCCGTTCTTGGCAACCGATACCTCGATGTCATTGTTCAAAAGCATGCTCTTGAATACGTGAACCTCGGTTGGTGAATCATCAATAATTAAAATATGTGTCATACGCTACCTGCCTCGTTCCCCGATGGACTTATCCACTTAGCCGACATGCGTTGTGATCGCATTGATTAAATCTTCCTTGGAAAATGGTTTAGTTAAATATTTTTCAGAGCCGACTATACGTCCGCGAGCACGATCGAAAATACTATCCTTGCTGGAAAGCATGATTACCGGGATCGCTTTAAAGGTCTGATTATTTTTAATCAATGCGCAAGTCTGGTATCCGTCCAGGCGTGGCATCATGATATCAACAAAAATAATATCCGGTTTGTGCTCGGTGATTTTCGCCAATGCCTCGAAACCGTCGATCGCGGTCACTACCTCGCAACCAACCTTTTTCAACAGGGTTTCAGCACTGCGTCGGATGGTTTTACTATCATCAATTACCATGACCTTAACGTTCAGGTTGGTTGTTTGCTGTGCTTCATCTGCTACTTGAGACTCGGTGTTCACGTAACCCCCAAAGGATTTACAGTGGGTATCCCCCACATTACAATGACAAGATTATAGGGATATTCCCATGTAAAACCAGTGATTTATTTGAACTACATGATGTAAATTCTAAGGTTTTAAGTTAGTATTCACGGGTTTCTTTTTGTAGTTCCGCCACCCTAAAAAGTAGTTCAATATTCAAGGTTTAACAAGCTTAAGTGAAACCGATGGACTTTTATTGAGCATATATTTTGATGTGCTTGGCCAGCTTAATTCAGTAGTATTCGTGAGACCGCTATCGGCTCGATAAAAATCCCGTCTTATGCCTCAAATTCGTAAACTTGGAATCGTGATGGATCCCATCGAATCCATCAAACCCTGGAAGGACTCGAGCCTGGCGATGATGCTCGAAGCACAGTCCCGTGGCTGGCAAATTTTTTACTTTCTGCTTGACGATATTTTCCTCGATAACGGCATCGCCATGGGGAATTTTAAAACATTACAGCTTTACGATGACAACCAGCACTGGTTTGATTACGGCGAAACTGGTTGTTGTCGACTCGACCAGCTCGACGCCATACTGATGCGCAAGGATCCACCTTTCGACCTCGAGTATATTTATTGCAGCTACATCCTCGAACAGGCGGAAGAAGGCGGCGCACTGGTGGTAAACAAACCCGCGAGCCTGCGCGACTGCAATGAAAAGCTTTTCACCCGCGTGTTTCCCCAATGTTGCGTCGACACCCTGGTAAGCCGTAATCCGGAAATCCTGAAAGGCTTCATCGAGCAGCACAAGGATATCATCATCAAACCGCTTGACGGCATGGGTGGGCAATCTATTTTCCGGGTACAGGCCGGCGATCTTAATACCAACGCGATCATTGAAGCCGTTTCCAAACATGGTAGCTCGCAAACCATGGTGCAGCGTTATATCCCCGAAATCAGCGCAGGCGACAAGCGTATTTTGTTAATCGACGGTGTTGCCGTTCCTTACGCGCTCGCGCGCCTGCCCGCCGCCGGCGAAAATCGTGGCAATATCGCGGCCGGAGCGAGCACCCGGGGCCAGCCGCTGAGTGAACGTGATAATTGGCTTTGCGCGCAGATCGGTGCCGAGCTCAGGGCACGGGGTTTGCTGTTTGTCGGAATCGATGTGATCGGCGATTACATCACCGAAATCAATGTTACCAGCCCAACCTGTATCCGCGAGCTGGACCGGGATTTTAATCTGAACATCAGTGCAGACCTTTTTGAGTGTATCGAGCAACGACTTCCCGCTTAATCTGGCTGTTGCTAACTGTCTTTATTGTCGCAGGCTGCGAACGCCAGCAGCACCTGGTCGAGCAACAGCTACTGGAATTCGGCACCATCATCGAAATTACGATGATCACCGGGGATCTGACTCAGGCGGAACGGCTACTAACCGAAATCGAACAGCGACTGCGTATCCAGCGCAAGCAATGGCATGCCTGGGAAGATAGCGATCTGACTCGCTTCAACAGGACGTTACATCAGGGCGCCAGGGCAGAGGTGCCCGCAAGCCTGGCACATTTGATACGGCTCAGTCGCCATTACTATGACGTTACCGGGGGTCTGTTCAACCCCGCCCTCGGAAAACTGGTGGCCGCGCATGGTTTTCATGGCAGCGAGCCTGATATGAATACGATCGCCGAAATCAAACGTGATATTCCCGGCATGCAGGATTTAAGCGTCGAAGCAAACACTGCCGTTAGCAGCAATCCATATTTGCAAATTGATCTTGGCGGGATTGCCAAGGGCTATGCGGTTGGCCTGGTTGGCGACTACTTGGATAAGAATGGCATCGATCACTACATCATCAATGCGGGCGGGGATATGGTTACCGCAGGTAACCGGTTTGGTCGACCCTGGCGCATTGGAATCCAGAATCCATTCGCACCCGGGGTTGTCGCAAGCATCGAAATAGAGGGCAAACACAGCCTGTTTACATCGGGGAACTATCATCGTAAGTACTGGCGTGGTGAGGACCTGGCACACCATATTATCGACCCCCGCAGCGGAGAAGCTTCTAGCGGACAAAGCTCGGCGACAGTTCTGACCACGGATCCGGTACTTGCCGACGTTGCCGCGACTGCCCTGATGATCGATGGGCTCCAGGGCTACCATGACCTCGCATTCTCACTGCAAATTCAGGATTATCTGGTGATCAGTGAACAACGCGAAATCATTATAAGTCGATCCCTGGCTGAAAAAATTGAAATTACGGCTCCCTGGCCTATTACAATAGTGAACTAAAGCAGCGGTATTTGCTGGTGATAGCGAACTAATCTAGGCACAATAGACTTTCAATATGGCTCAAGCTAATGTAAACCGGCCCCGGATCTCCGCCAGTGATCGCCTCGGATTCACCCTCTTTCTGGCACTTACTCTGCATGCAATAGTAGTCCTGGGTGTTGGTTTTACCCAATCAGATCACCGTAACGAGCAACCTTTGCCGAGTCTCGATATTATCCTCGCCAATTCACAAAATTTTGACACCGTTGAGAATCCTGATTTTCTGGCCCAGATCGACCAGGCTGGGGGGGGCAACGCTGACGCCAAGGCCCGGCCCAGCGCACCGGTTTCCGCTCCTACCCCGGTGGATCAAAAAGGCCTTTCAGATCAGGACCGGGTTGAGCTGCGCAAACAACAACTGGCAATCAGCAAACTTTATTTCCTGACCCAAAGCGAGTCTGACAACTCCATAAACCAGCAACAGCAACAGCGCAGTAAGGACTCGGACAATCCACAGGAAAGCGCCCGCGAGCAACGCCAGACGAAGATAGCCCGCCTGCAGGCTGAAATCAGGAAAATGTCGATCGATTATGCCAAGCGCCCCAAAACAATTACCTTAACTGCGAGTACGCGCAAGGCTGTCGAAGCAAGCTACCTGGCTTCCTGGGTAGAAAAAATTGAGCACACCGGTAATTTGAACTATCCGCAGGAAGCAAGGCTCCAGAACCTGGCCGGTCGTTTACGCATGAGCGTGCGCATAAATGCAGACGGAGAGGTACTCGATATGCAGATAACCAGTTCTTCCGGAAACAGTGTGCTTGATGAAGCTGCCCGCCAAATCCTGCGCATGGCGCAGCCCTTCGCTCCGTTCTCCGACGAGTTAAAAGAACGCGCCGATCAAATTGTCATCATCAGGACCTGGGATTTCAAAAGCAATCGATTTAGAACCAAAAGCGGAGTAAGCTAGGGACCTGTCATGACACAGCAAAACGCCAGTCTTGTCGATAAATGCCTGATCGCGACTCCTGCGATCAAGGACCCGATTTTTGCCTCCAGCCTCGTCTACATGTGTGAACATAGCGAAAACGGCAGTATGGGACTGGTAGTCAATCATGAAACATCGCAGGTTCTGGAAGATATCTTTACCCAGCTGGATATCAAGTGTGAAGACGATGCAATTAAAAACCAGCCGGTTTTTATTGGTGGGCCAGTACAACTTGAACAGGGTTTCGTACTCCATTCCAGCGCCGGAAACTGGCAAAACAGTGTTGAAGTTTCATCCGGAATCAATTTGACCAGCTCGCTGGATATCCTGCAGTCCATCGCTGCCGGCAAGGGTCCGGATGACTATCTCGTGATTCTCGGCTTTTCGGGCTGGGCCTCGGGTCAGCTCGAAGCGGAGCTACAGCAAAACTCCTGGCTGACATCTACCTGTGACGCCGATCTGCTGTTTCATGAAAAACCCGAAGACAAATGGCAGGTCGCCTTCGATTCGCTGGGATTCGATATCAATATGCTCTCGCCCGTGAGCGGGAATGCCTGAGACTTTAAAGACGGTCGTTGGTTTCGATTTTGGTTCCCACTGGATTGGGGTCGCCGTTGGTCAAACGCTGACACGTCAGGCCACGCCATTGACCACGCTAAAAGCAAACGACTGGAACAGTATCAAGCGCTTGCTGGATGAATGGCAACCTCAAAAACTGATCGTCGGCTTACCACTCAGTATGACGGGAGAAGATCAGGAGATGACTGCGAGCGCAAAGCGCTTCGGCCGCCAGTTAGAGGGGCGTTTTGGCATCTCCACGGTGATGGTCGATGAGAGGCTAACCACTCGCGAAGCCTACCAGATAGCCATGGCGCAGCAACGGATGAAATCCAAGCAGGAAATCGATAGTATGTCCGCGGCACTGATTACCGAGACCTGGCTGCAAAACCATGACCAGGAATGAAGTTCTCGCTGCAATATTACTGTATTCAAAATGGATTTATGCTATAAAGCCTGCGCAAGAAACCAGGCGGAGTTTGTGTGTCCCTACCCTCAGTTGAAGCGCTTGTTGAAAAGCTGACCCAGGCACTAACTCCCTGTTTTTCTTCTCCCGAATCGCAACCCGTCATCGTCGGCATTGAAACCGGTGGCGTCTGGATTGCAGAACAGTTACGGCAACGTCTTGCACCAGGCGCTGAGCTGGGTCGATTAAATATTTCCTTTTATCGCGATGACTTTACTCGCAAAGGCCTGCATCCCACGGTAAAACCATCGAGTCTGCCAACCGATATTGACGATAGAACCATTATCCTGGTCGATGATGTCCTGCAGTCAGGCAGAACCGTGCGCGCCGCAATGAACGAAATTTTTGACTACGGCCGGCCGAAAAAAATTGTGCTCGCGATCCTGATCGATCGTGGCGAACGTGAAATTCCGGTGCAGGCTGATTTTGTCGGCGCTACCCTGCAACTGGATTCCGCTAGCCATATCAAGCTCGAGGGGCCGGACCCGCTAAAACTGGTTACAAAATCTCTGGAGAACCATGCCGAGTAGTAATATCCAGCTCGACGATAACGGCAAACTCCGGCATTTTCTCAGTATCGAGGGTTTGAACCGGGAAATTCTTAACGAGATCCTCGACACCGCAGAATCATTCACCTCGGTTGCTGACCGCACCATCAAGAAAGTCCCGATTCTACGCGGCAAGACCGTCGCCAATCTTTTTTTCGAGGCGAGCACACGCACTCGTTCAACTTTCGAGCTGGCTGAACAGCGCCTGTCAGCCGACATCCTGAGCCTGAACGTTGATACCTCGGCGACCGTCAAGGGTGAGTCCCTGCTCGATACGCTGCAAAACCTGGAAGCGATGCAAATCGATATGTTCGTTATCCGCCACCAGGACAGCGGCAGTGCTTACTTCTTCGCCCAACATGTGCGCCCGGGCGTATCGGTGCTTAACGCTGGCGATGGGCAGCATGAACATCCAACCCAGGCGATGCTGGACATGTACACGATTCGTCACTACAAACAGGATTTCAGCAGCCTGCGCGTCGCAATTGTGGGCGATATCTTGCACTCGCGCGTGGCGCGTTCGCAAATTCACGCACTTAACCTGCTTAATACTGGTGAAGTTCGGGTGATTGCGCCTCGCACCTTGCTCCCCGTCGATACCGAATCTCTCGGGGTATCGGTGTATGAGGATCTCGAAAAAGGCCTCGATGGTGTCGACGTAATCATCATGCTGCGCCTGCAGAAGGAACGCATGCGTGGTGCCCTGCTACCCAGCGAAAAGGAGTATTTCCGCAAGTTTGGCTTATCCCAGGAGCGCCTGCGACTTGCCAAACCCGATGCAATCGTCATGCATCCGGGGCCTGCTAACCGGGGCGTCGAAATTGAATCGAGTGTTATGGATGGCGCCCAATCGGTGATCCTGCAGCAGGTAAGCTTTGGTATATCGGTGCGTATGGCGGTGATGTCGATGATAGTCGGACAATCCGGGCTACAATCCGGAGCTGACGCGTGAACCTGCATATCAAAAATGGCCTGGTCGTTGATACGGTCGCCGCAACGACGCAGGCGACTGACCTGTTTATAGTGGATGGCAAGATCGCGGGCACAGGGTCAGCCCCCGAAGGCTTCAAGGCCGAACAAACTATCGATGCCGTCGACTGCTGGATTATGCCCGGATTGATCGATTGTCAGGCCCGCTTGCGAGACCCCGGGGAGCCGGAAAAGGCCAACATCGAAAGCGAAACCGAAGCCGCAATCAAAAACGGCATTACGTCGTTGTGTATCCCTCCCGACACGCAACCACCAATCGACAATTCAGCCACGGTTGAATTGATTCATCACCGTAACGAAGTCTTCGGCCACCAGGCGCGTATATATCCGATCGGCGCTTTGACGCGTGGCCTCGGCGGCGAACAGCTCAGTAATATGGCCAGTTTGCGTGACAATGGCTGTATCGCGTTCAGTAACGCCAAGCATCGACTTGCCAACAACCTGGTGCAACGCCGTGCGATGGAATATGCCTCGGGCCAGCAATCGCTGGTCATTATTCAGCCACTGGATCACGACCTGCTCGGCAATGGATGCGCGCACGAGGGCGCTATCGCAACCCGCCTCGGCTTACCCGCAATACCGGAGGCGGCGGAAACCGCCGCCCTGGCGAAAGATATCGAGCTGGTAGCGCAAACCGGCGCACGCACTCATTTCGGTCAACTGTCCTGTGCTCGATCGGTAGATATGATCCGTCGCGCCAAGGCCAAGGGATTACCGATAACCGCCGACTGTGCAATCCACCAGCTGTTTTTGACTGACCATGACATCGGTAATTTCGATAGCAACATGCTCACCATTCCACCGCTGCGCAGCCAGTATGATCGCGATGCCTTGCGCGAGGGTGTTGCCGACGGCACTATCGACTGCCTGTGCTCGGACCACCAACCACATGAAGTAGACGCCAAGCTCAAACCCTTCCCTTCCGCCGAGGCGGGCATCAGCGGTCTCGACACCTTGCTGCCGCTTGCGTTACGCCTGGTCGAGGAAGGGGTACTGCCGCTGGCCGAGTTGATCGCCAGGCTGACTGTGAACCCGGCCACTATCCTGGGATTGCCGGGCGGCAGGATCGAGGTTGGCGAGGTTGCGGACCTGATTATCGTCGATAAGGAATCACACTGGACATGCAATGCCAGTAATTTTATCTCCAAAGGCAAAAACACCGCTTTCGCAGGCTGGGATTTTCATGGCTGCGTAACCCATACCCTGGTCGACGGCAACATCGTCTACCAGGCTTAGTCTTCCTCGGAGGGGAGAGTTAATTCTTCCAGCTCTGAGCTTTGCTGGTTGAGATTATGGCGTGCGTCAGCTTGTGTCTGTTCACCGCCAAAGTTGATCTTCCATTCGAGATTGGTGCTGGAATCCGCATAGGCAAGCGCGTTCTTGATGGTGATGGCATCCGACTTGTAAAGGCTGTAGAGCGACTGGTCGAAAGTCTGCATTCCGGTGGTATCGCCTTTCTCCATAATTTCCTTGATCTCGTTAAAGTTACCGTCGCGTACCAATTCTGAGATGTATGGCGTGTTCATCATGATTTCGACGGCACAGGCCAATTTACCCTGCATCCCCGGCACCAGGCGCTGGGAGATGACGGCCTTGAGATTTAGTGATAAGTCCATCAGCAACTGTTCGCGCATATCCGTGCCAAACATGTTCATGATCCGGTCCATTGCCTGGTTAGAGTTCACCGCGTGCAGTGTAGTCAGGCACAAATGTCCAGTATCGGCAAAGTCTATCGCTGCTTTCATTGTCTCGGAGTCGCGAGCCTCACCGATCATGATGACTTCCGGGGCTTCACGCAGCGCTTCGCGCAGGGCGTTTTCATAACTCAAGGTGTCGATCCCTACTTCGCGTTGCGAAACGATTGATTTGCTATGACGGAACACGAATTCAATCGGATCCTCAATGGTCAGGATATGCCCGCCAACGCTCTTGTTGCGATGATCCAGCATTGACGCCAGGGTCGTCGACTTACCCGATCCGGTTGACCCCACTACCAGCACCAGGCCGGTCTGGCTCATAACAACTTCCTTCAGCACCTGTGGCAATCCGAGTTCATCAATGGTGGGAATCTCCCACTTGATGTATCGAATTACCATCGACACTTCGGAGCGCTGGATAAAAATATTGACGCGGAAGCGACCGACGTCGTTGAGCGTAAAACCGAGGTTTAACTCACGATTGATTTCAAAATCGCGCACCTGCTCATCGTTCAGCAGGCTATAGGCGAGTTTTTGCACCTGCCCGCTCAGGAACGGGTTTTTCGCAATCGCGGCAGTATTACCCTGGGTTTTCATGTTGGGCGGCGCGCCGGTGACGAAATACAGATCGGAGGCCTGCTTCTCGACCATGATTTTCAGGTAAGGTTCGAGTAGCTTCGTGGTGGGTTCTCGAGACATATGCACTCCAGCCTAAATCATGCCGCTGGCGGATTCTTCATCCGCCTCTTCGAGCTCGAAATCACGATGATCTTCAACCACGCCTGATTTACGAGCCGTTTCACTTTCAAGCTTGATCCGCAGACGGATATCGTTCACCGAATCCGCATTGCGCAAAGCATCCTCGAAGGTAATTTTCTGCTCTTCGTAAAGATCGAACAGTGCCTGATCGAAAGTCTGCATACCGGCCTCGGTGGATTTCTTGATCAGTGTCTTCATTTCATGCACATCACCTTTGAAGATCAGATCAGCCATCAACGGGGTGTTCAACATGACTTCAATCGCGGGAATCCGGCCGGCACCATCGATATTCGGAATCAAACGCTGCGATACCAGGCCTTTCAAATTCAGCGATAAATCCATTAGCAGTTGCATGCGTCGCTCATCGGGGAAGAAGTTGATAATCCGGTCCAGCGCCTGGTTGGTACTGTTCGCGTGCAAAGTCGACAGACAGAGGTGTCCGGTCTCGGCGAAAGCTATAGCGTGTTCCATGGTTTCGCGGTCGCGAATCTCACCGATCAGGATCACATCCGGTGCCTGGCGCAAGGTATTTTTCAGGGCAACTCCATAGGATTCGGTGTCGACGCCCACTTCGCGCTGGGTAACCAGGCAATTACCATGGTCATGTACGAATTCCACCGGATCTTCGATAGTTATGATATGACCATGCGAATTCCGGTTGCGGTAATCCACCATCGATGCAAGCGAGGTCGACTTACCTGAACCGGTACCGCCGACAAAAATTACCAGCCCCCGCTTGGTCATCGCAATATCTTCCAGTATCGGTGGCAGGTTCAAGTCTTCGAAGCTTGGAATTTCAGAATTAATGATACGCAGCACCAGCCCGGAGCTACCGCGTTGCACGAAAGCATTAACACGAAAACGAGCTACCCCGGGTAAGGAAATTGAAAAATTACATTCCTGTTTTTCTTCGAACTCGGAAACCTGCTTATCGTTCATAATCGAACGCGCCAGCATCTGCGTATGGTTAGGCGACAGGTTTTGCTTGGAGACCGTCGCCACCTTGCCATCTATTTTCATGGCCGGTGGTGATCCGGTAGTAATAAATAAATCCGATCCATCCTTGCTCACCATCAGACGGAGCAAATCATGCATGAAACTAATTGCCTTATTACGATCCATTAGCTACCTCTACACTTTGCGCCGCAAAATTACAAAGCATCTGGATGTGCTGCCTTGCGCATTGCTTCGTCCTTGGCAACAACCCCCGAAGCAAGTAGTGACTTCAGGTTTTGATCCAGTGTCTGCATACCAACGTTCTGCCCGGTCTGTATCGCCGAGTACATTTGTGCGACCTTATCCTCTCTGATCAGGTTACGAATCGCCGGCGTACCGATCATGATTTCATGCGCGGCAACGCGCCCACCACCAATTTTCTTCATCAGCGTTTGTGAAATTACCGCTTTCAACGACTCCGACAACATTGAGCGTACCATCGATTTTTCGGCCGCCGGAAACACATCGACGATTCGGTCAATAGTCTTTGCGGCAGAGCTGGTGTGCAAGGTGCCGAACACCAGGTGCCCCGTTTCGGCCGCCGAAAGCGCCAGACGAATAGTCTCAAGATCACGCATCTCGCCCACCAGGATAGTATCCGGATCCTCCCGTAACGCCGAGCGCAAGGCTTCGTTAAACCCGAGGGTATCGCGGTGTACTTCGCGCTGATTGACCAGGCACTTCTTGCTCTCGTGCACAAATTCGATGGGATCTTCCACGGTCAGGATATGCCCATACTCACTGTCATTCTTGTAATCGACCATGCCCGCCAGAGTGGTGGATTTACCGGAACCGGTAGGCCCGGTAACCAGCACGATACCACGCGGATATTCGGAAATTTCCTGGAAGATTTTTGGTGCGTTCAAATCTTCCAGACTCAGGATTTTCGACGGAATGGTTCGGAATACGCCACCCGCACCCCGGTTGTGGTTAAACGCGTTTACGCGAAAACGTGCCAGGCCCGGAATTTCAAACGAAAAGTCGGTTTCAAAAAATTCTTCGAAATCCTTGCGCTGTTTGTCACTCATGATGTCATAAATCATGTCGTGCACCTGTTTATGATCCATTTCCGGAACATTGATGCGACGAATATCCCCATCGACACGTATCATTGGGGGCAATCCCGCCGACAGGTGTAAATCGGAAGCGCCCTGTTTGACGCCAAAAGCAAGGAGTTGAGCAATATCCATGAAGTTTCCTTTATCGTTTTACAGGTTTTGTTTATTTCATGGCGGGTTTTAACTTTCGCCCGCTAGCAAACAGATTATAATCGGGGCTTCCGCTATAGCCTTGTGTTAACAGATGACTATAGTAAAAAATACAGAAAAACCTATGAAGAACATCGAAATAAATCTAAATCATGTTCGCGCGCAAATCGCAGAGGCGGCACTTGCCTGTGGCCGTGATCCGGATTCGATTCTGCTACTCGCGGTAAGCAAGCGAAAACCGTCCAGTGATATTCGTTACGCATGGCAGTTGGGGCAGAGAGATTTCGGTGAAAATTACCTGCAGGAAGCCCAGCAAAAAATGCAGGAATTAAAAGATCTCGACATTAGCTGGCATTTTATCGGCGCAATTCAATCAAATAAAACCCGCAACATCGCCGAGGCCTTCGACTGGGCGCATTGCATCGACCGCGTTAAAATCGCCCAGCGTCTCAGTGCTCAGCGTCCATCAAACCTGGCACCGCTAAATGTTTGTATCCAGATCAATATTGACCATGAGACGAGCAAAGCCGGCATCGATCCAGGCGAGTTACCCGAACTTGCGCAGGCGATTTACCAGTTACCCGGTATTCGCTTGCGCGGATTAATGACCATCCCGGCACCACGGGACACATTCGCAGAGCAACGTGCTGGTTTTGCCCGGCTGGCAGCGGCCATGTCTTCGTTGCAGCAACAGGGAATTGCCTGTGATACCTTGTCGATGGGGATGACACAGGACATGGCAGCGGCGATTGCCGAGGGCTCGACACTGGTCAGGATTGGCACCGCGATCTTTGGAGAAAGAGATTGAATCAAAAAATCGTCTTTATTGGCGCAGGCAACATGGCAACCAGCCTGATCGGAGGACTAATCGCTAACCGGTATGACGCTACGCAAATAACCGCCTGTGATGTAAACACCGAACAATTGCAGCAATTGCATGAGCTTTACCCGGTAGAGACTTCGACCGACGCGCTTGCCTGTGCACACACTGCCGCAGTGGTCATGCTGGCAGTCAAGCCGCAGGTAATGCGCGAAGTCTGCACCGCACTTTCTGCTTTGCCACCAAACCCGGAACAACTATTCATCAGCATCGCCGCGGGCGTGCCCACAGATGCGATCAACAACTGGCTGGGGGGCGGAAGAGCAATCGTTCGCTGCATGCCCAACACCCCGGCTTTGCTGCAACTTGGCGCCACCGGGCTGGCGGCT
>Ga0316189_10001917_pt1 | contig 20554 bp, 20 predicted proteins | sample LowCovwburrow_MG_FD_204930 | JGI IMG/M metagenome (GOLD analysis project Ga0316189, IMG submission 204930) | Coastal sediment microbial communities from Maine, United States - Lowes Cove worm burrow | ecosystem: Environmental > Aquatic > Marine > Coastal > Sediment | place: USA: Maine... | reverse complement strand
GCTGCACGCGAATCACCCTGCCCGACCAGCAAGCCGTGCACTGATGTCTGGTAAATTTCCAGCACTTCACCATGGCAGTTTCCGCACATGGCTGGGTTTTCCAGTTTGTGCTGCTGACTGTTTTCACTGTCAAACGGCTTCATGTAATGCGCGTCGTGACAGTCGTAGCAGGTTGCGTTCGTGCGGGACTGATCATCCTTATTCGGACGAGCATGCATCGAGTCCATATAACTTCCGATCTGCTCTGACACCACGCCCAGCCTCGCATGTTGATCCGTGGTTCCATCTTCAACCGCCTGGTTCCACAGATCGACGTGACAGGTCACGCAGCTGACTTTGCGCTGTATGCCTTTGCGGTGCGGCGCCTTGATAATGTCCTGATGACAACCCACGCAGTCCTGTTCCGCATGTACGCTGTCGGAGAAGAGACCGGCGGTTACATGCAGGTCCCGCTCCACCCCAAAAGCATCCTCCCTGGAAAAGCCTTCCCTGCCGTGGCAGCGCAGGCATCTGTCGTTACTCAGTTTCGGATCGTCGGTTTTTGCTTGTAACGGGCCGGTTATTACCAGCGTGGAGAATAGAACAAATAAGGTCAGAAGTGCTTGAAGGGAGCCGCTCACCCGGGTCATGAGTTTTCCTTGTTATTGCCGCTGACTTGGGCAGCGGCTTGTGACCAGTATAAGTTTTTCTCCAAAACAGGCAATATAAACAATAAACTGATGTTTGCAGTGTATTGCCGCAATGATGACTCAGGTCAGGATTCATTCGCATTTGACCATCTATTCTGATCCGGATTAACCTGACTGAGAACAATAGAGGACATGTCATGAATCCAGTAGGAAAATTTTTCACCACAGCATCCACCGCAGTTTTCATTTCCATGTTGGCTTTCAGTTTCGGAGCGCCCGTTTTCGCGCAAGACCTGAGCGATAACGAAACCTGCCTGGAATGTCATGAAGACGCTGACCGTGCTCCGCCATCAAACCCCGATCTTCCGCAGGTACACAATCCGGCCGGTGGCTTCTTCGTCGAAGACCATGATATGTGGTCCTGTAACGACTGCCATGATTACATCACCGAGATCCCGCATCCTGACGAAGTCGTCGATATGGAAGTCGATTGCACCAACTGTCACGACGAAGCGCCGACCAAGTAACGATCAATCACTGCCATCCGGCATAAAAAAGCCCCGGGGTTCGGGGCTTTTTTCAATATTTTCAGCAAGTTATAGCTCAGTATATTCTTCTAATTCACCTGTACACTATTTTTGTACAGGCATGAATCAACGCAAGTTACTATATTTATTATGATTTATCTCCCCATACCTCTTTTACTGTACAGAAAAAAAATACTAAAGCCGTTATTTAGCCTGTTTTAGACCGTGCAGCCCCTGCAGCCACTCATCATGTATCTCATTGTATTTATGAGATATTTAAATTATATTTTCTATCAATAAGCAACTGGCATGAAACCTGCATATCTTAGGGTGAAACAATTTTGCGAGGTGGTACATGAACGACACAGCCAGCATCCTCATCGTAGACGATGAAGAAGTGGTACGACACAGCCATCTCAGAAGCCTGGCAGACACAGGGTGTCATACCCAGGCGGCTGAAGATGGTCATCAAGCACTCCAGGTTATGGAGCAGCACGCCTTCGACGTAGTACTGCTGGACCTTAGCATGCCGGGACTGGACGGAATGGACGTCCTCAAAACCATCAAACAGAGATGGCCCGAAAGCGAAGTCGTCATCATTACGGGATACCCCACCATAGAATCCGCCAAAGAGGCGGTTCGCCTTGGCGCTCACAACTATATCGCCAAACCTGTGGGACCCGATGACGTCATTAAGGCAGCCAGTGAAGCCATGACACAAAAACGCTGGGCATTGCGCAGCGCACAACCAGTTACACATTGAACGAGATCAGGAGCAAGATTATGAACACCAAACCACAAGTACTAGTAATTGATGATGATGCAGTGGTCGGACGCAGTTTTGACCGGGTCCTCTCAGAGAAGGGTTACGAAGTCAGCACAGCCCTGAGCGGAGAAGAAGCACTGAAAGACATGGAAAACACCGAGTATGATGTCGTATTCACCGACATCAAGATGCCGGGAATGGATGGCATTGAAGTAGCCGAGCGCATCAAGGCGCGTTGCCCCTGGACGCCCGTAGTCGTGATCACGGGATTTGGCACGACGGAAAATGAAGCCAAAGCTTCCGTGTTGGGCGTGAGCGGATTTGTTCGCAAGCCCCTGACGCCGGATATGATCGAGAGCATCACGCTAAAGGCGCTCGAGACTCCGGTAGCCGTCCAGGAAGAAGAAGTAGCCGCTAACGATGACATCGTACCTGCCAAACCCCTGCTCAGTGAACTGAAGGGCTGGAGAAAGGCAATGCGTATCGTTAGCAACATTCTCCTGTTCCTGGCAGCACCCTTCATCGCCCTGAGCTATGTCATCGCGTTGCCGATCGTCGGCCTTTACACTTTCGCGAAACTAGCCGTGGAAGCCTGGCAAAAGAAACGCGCAATCAGCTGATTGCGCGCAGCCCGGGCTAAGAAACAAAAGGAATAGAAGATGAAGACCGGGATCAAATTTGGCACCTTGCTGCTCGCCACCACCCTGCTGTTCCTGTGGCCGGCGATCAGCATAGCTGACCACCATGAAGATGTGTCAAATCCTGATGTAAAGTGTTTGAAATGCCATAGCAAGAACCTCAAGAAGAAGCTTGAAGATGGCGAAACGATGTCGCTCCGGATTGAAGTTGATGAATTCGGAACATCCGTGCACCAGGTTATCGGGTGCACCGGCTGCCACCGGGATGTTGCAAAAGGTAAGCACCCGTCAAAGCAACCGATCGCCAGCCGGAGGGCCTATTCCCTCAAGCACAACAAGACCTGTTCCCAGTGCCACGAAGCTGCTCACGACAGCTACAAGAGCAGTGTTCACGCCAGCATGGTAGAACACGGGGACGCCAGCGCACCGTTGTGCTCAAACTGCCACAGTGCGCATGCAATCCAGTTGCGTACATCCTATGAGCCCGTAAACGGCGAACCCTGCAGTACCTGCCATGCAGACATCAATGATGCTTTCTCACAAAGTGTGCATGGCCTGGCCCGAACCGATGGTAACCTGCTCCGCGGAGACCATGTCAACGCACCAAGCTGTGCGGATTGTCATAACGCCCATGATATTTCGGCTGTTACCGACACGGAATACCTCGTGCCGACGTGTCTCAGCTGCCACGAGGTCGCTCAACTGGCACATGAGCAGTGGCTACCAAATGCTGGCATGCACTTGAAATCCGTAGGCTGCGCAGCTTGCCATTCACCGCAAGCGGAATTACGCGTCGACCTGCAATTGTTCGACCGCCTCAAGCAGGCTCCGGTCAGGCAGAACGAAAACAATGGCACGGTCCAGGAAACACTGGCCGGGATCGACACCGATGGGGATGGTCTGGATCCTGTTGAACTGTGGAAACTGGTCCGGCAGATAAACGAGCAGGATGAAACAATCGATGTCACTTTGCTCGGGCGACTGGAAGTCACCAACAGCGTGGATGCACACCGCCTGGCAGCCAGCACGGAAGCGGTCCGGTCATGCGAAAGCTGCCATCGCAATAACGCAGAACCCTTTCAGAATGTGACCGTGTCATTGAGCAGGAAGGACGGTCGAAAAGAAAGCTTCAAAGCCGACAAGAGAGTCCTTAACTCTGCCATGTCTGTGGATTCAGTCGGCGGCTTTTACGCACCGGGCGGAACCCGAATCAAGGTACTTGATGGACTGTTGATACTTGCCCTGTTGGGCGGTCTCGCGGTGCCCGTAGGGCATATTGCGCTCGGGAAGATTCTGCGTAAAAAAAATGATACCGATAACAAGTAAAACTCAAGACAGATAACGGAGTTTAAAGATGACTACACCGAATGCCACCCAGGACTCTCCTGGACAAACGCACGAGAGGGTCTACCTGCACGCAATGCCGGTCAGAATCTGGCATTGGGTAAATGCGCTGGGCTTCCTGGTGTTGATCCTGACCGGATTTCAGATTCGCTACGTCGATCTGTTCAGCCTGATGTCTTTCGAAACGTCCGTGCACCTGCACAACTGGGTTGGCTTTGCGGTGATCGCAAACTGGTTCCTGTGGTTCATCTACTACATCACCTCGGACAAGGTCACCAATTACCATCCGGATTTCAATGCCCCCAATTTCTTTAAGCGGTACTTCGATCAGGCGCAATACTACAGCCATGGAATTTTCAAGGGTGACAAGCGGCCACACGACGTCCACCCGAACGACAAGTTCAACCCCATGCAAAAGCTGACTTACCAGTTCGTGATGTTTATCACCGCCCCTATCACGTTTTTTACGGGGCTGATGATGTGGGACGTGACGCGTTTTGCGGGCTTGATCGGCGCCGTGGGCGGCATCCGCGTGGTCAACACCGTGCACGTCGTCATGTTTATTCTGTTCGTGTTCTTCATTTTCCTGCATGCCTATATGGGCGTGCTTGGGCCGAAACCATCTTCACACTACAAGGAAATGTTTACCGGCTGGGAAGAGCCGCACGAGTAACACCTGAACAACAGGCGGTAAAACAATGAGGGCTTCGATTCAATCGGAGCCTTCTTCGTTGAAATCCGGCTCAACGCCACGAATTCGGATATCGTATTTTTTCATCAATGCCTGCAGGTTACTGCGCTGCATGCCAGTTTCCTCGGCAGCACGGGTAACATTCCAGCTGTTTCGTTTCAATGCGCCGAGTACAAAATGCTTTTCAACATTCTCAACGGATTTTTGCCGGGCAACCTTCTTGATTCGCTTCAGTTCCTTGCTGGTTCGGGGCACATCCAGATCGACCCTTGGCAGCATATCGATAATATTCACCAGATGACCCTGGCGAATCACATCACCGCTGGCCAGGATCACGGCCCGCTGCACGACATTTTCAAGCTCTCTTACGTTTCCGGGCCAGTCGTGGTTCATCAATAAATTCATCGCGCCGGGAGAAAACTCCCTGACCTTGTGCTGCATTTCCCTGTTGAACCGATCGAGGAAATGCATGGCCAGGACAGGAATGTCGTCACGACGTTCTCGAAGGGGCGGAATTTCAATCGGGAAAATGTTTATCCGGTAGTAAAGATCGTCCCGAAATACACCATCGGCCACCATACCTTCCAGGTCTTTATTGGTGGCCGTAATCAGGCGGATATCTACTTTTTGAATCCGCGTGTCGCCAACCGCCTTGAACTCCCGCTCCTCAATAAAGCGCAGCAACTTGGCCTGCGTTGATAAGGAAATATTCCCAATTTCGTCGAGAAAAAGCGTTCCCCCGTCAGCGGTCTCGAACAATCCAATCTTGTTGGCGACTGCGCCGGTGAATGAGCCTTTTACGTGCCCGAACAACTCACTTTCGAGCAGGTTTTCACTCAATGAAGTGCAGTCTACAGGCACAAAAGGCTGGTCCTTACGCAGGCTGTTGTAGTGTATCGCGCGGGCGATCAACTCCTTACCGGTACCACTTTCACCCCTGAGCATCACCGTGCTGTTGGTGGGCGCACTGTGTGCAATCAACCGGAACACTTTCTGCATCGCTGAGCTCGAGCCGATGATATTCTCGAAGTGGTAGCTGGTATTGGATTGATTCTCGAGCTTCAGATTGCCCTGCAGCCTGGCACGCCGGTCAAAAGCCCTGGATACCAGCATTTGCAGATCTTCCGGCTCAAATGGCTTGGGCAGGTAATCCAGCGCGCCGAACTTCATCGCCTTCACAGCTATTTCGATATCGTGCAGGCCGGTGATCATGATGACGTCAATGTCAGGGCGTGCCTCCTTGACTCTGCGCAGCACCTCTATGCCATCCATCTTCGGCATCATGATGTCTAGAATCAGGATGTCATAGTCATTCTCATTGACCTTTCCGAGCGCGTCCAGCCCATCCCGGGAAACGTCAATCTCGTAATCACCGTCGCGCAGAATACGCTGACAGCTCCGAAGAACGATTTCCTCGTCGTCAACAAGCAGGATTCGACCGCTCATTCATTCCCCCCCGGCTTTCCATCGCCATTGCCTTCCAAAGGGAGGTAAATTCGAAATTCAGTTCCTTCTCCCACCGTGCTCTCAACTTCAACTGTTCCGCCATGAGCTTTGATTGTACCGTGGCTGACGGACAATCCCAGCCCAGTGCCCTTGCCAACACCCTTGGTGGTGAAAAACGGGTCGAAAATTCGTTGCAAATTCTCTTCCGAAATGCCGCAGCCGCTGTCTGCAATGGAAATCATCGCCATGGGTTTCGAATCACCGCCTTCATCTCCATCCTGGCCTTTCTTCCATACAGAGGTCCGGATCGTTATTTTTCCGGCTCCTTCAATGGCATGCTGCGCATTAACCAGCATGTTCATTATGACCTGTTTAAGCAGGTCCTCATCAACCCAGACCGTTGGCAAGGTTTCATCAAGTTGCAGAATAATATCAATATCTGCGACCTGGGCCGATTGGGCGATGAGATGTGTCGTCTCCTCGATCATCACGTTTATATTTGAATATTTCTTTTCCGGTGCTTTTTCACGCGCAAAATCGAGCAACCTGCGAATGATGGTGGCGCAGCGCTTGGTTTCCTGAATCACCAGGTCCAGATCCTCTGCCTCGGGGCTGTCGTCCGGTAACTGCTTGCGAACGAGATGCGAAAAAGTCAGCACGCCTGTCAGTGGATTGTTGAGTTCGTGCGCAATTCCGGCAGCCAGCAGGCCCACCGAAGCGAGTTTTTCACCACGCGCAGCTTCTGCCTGGGCAATTTGCAGCTCATGAGTAGCTTCTTCCACCTTCTGCTCCAGTGTTCGTCCCCAATCCTGTAATTCAGCGCGTGATTTTCGAAGCCTGCGCATCATGCTGTTGAAGGACTCGGCCAATTGGCCCAGTTCATCGTCACTGCGTACCGGAATCGGATGCTCGAGATCACCTTCAGCCAGTCTTTCCGAGCCTACTTTCAAGTCTTCCAGCGGACGGTACACAATTCGTTGCACCAGCACGCTGACCAGCAATGCTGCAAGTATGACGAATCCCAGCGCCAATCCCACGGTCCGGACCGTGGTGTCACGGATGGCCTGGTCAATCTGGCTCAGCGGGGAAACAATATCCAGCACGCCCAAAACCGCCTGGTCAGCAGTCGCAGCGTGGCAATTCCCGGTGGAGCAGTTCGGCTCGTTGCGAATGACAGCGGTACTTCCCAGCATGTGCTGCCCATACCTGTCTGTAAAAAACCGCGGCCTTCCGATCATGGGGCTCGCCTGCATGGATTGTTCGTCAAGATGGCAAGCCAGGCAGGCCTCAGCCTCCTGGTCCACCAGGCTTCCGATCTCGTTTTCATCAGATGAGTGAATCACCGTGCCGTTTTTGCTGAGAATTCTTACCCGGTCAATGTCCTCCTGGGCAGCAACGTCCCCTATGATTTTATCCACGTGGGAAGGCTGGTTTTGCATCATTGCGAATCGCGTGCTCTTGATAACGACCTCGGATAATTGAGCGGCATGCCCAATTGCCTGCTGCAATAATTCATCCCGGCTGTTGCGGACAACCATAAAAGTAAACAGGAAGACTGCCACAGTCAGTGCAATAACCAGGTAAATACCCACTTTGACTTTAAGGCTGTTTAGTATCATGTCGTTCCTGCTCCTGTCAGCTGGCTGGCGAACAGAGATTTTGTGCTGTTTTGGTCGCGTTTAGCACGCAATCGTTCAGACTGACCCCGCGAAAAGCATTGCCGGTCAGAATCAAACCAGGCAAAGCCTGCAACTGCTGCTCAATGGCGTCCAGCCTGGCGGCGTGCCCCACCAGGTATTGGGGAATAGCCTTCTCATGACGATAGATTTTCACATACTCCGGCTCGGCCGACAGGCCCATGATTTCCCGCAAATCGGACCGAACCCGGTCCAGCAGTTGCTCATCGGGCAACTCCGCCAACCGCGATGAACGGGCCCCGCCTACCATCGTGCGGAATAATACCGACCCTTCAGGCGCGCGCCCGGGAAAGACGTTTGAATCGGCAACCGTACCCAGGATTCCTCTTTTCTCCCGCGAAGGGACGAGAAAACCAAAACCATCCATGCAGCCCGCTGCATCTTCTTCCCTGTAGCCCATGCACACCACGGATACTGCAGGATACCCAATCTCACGCAGTATTCCACTGATTCCGGGCGCCAGTTCGTTCAGAATCCCCACCTGCGCCCAGGCGGGAGCAGCCAGCACGACGGCATCGAACTCTTCACTGTGACCATCCGCCAGGTGAAGCGTGTATTGACTGCCGCTGCGGCTGATGCTGCTGACCGGCGAATTGACGCGGATTCGGGAACCCAGTGCCGCAGTCAGGGTATCGGTCATCACGCTCATCCCCCCCCTGAACGAAGTCAGGTTGCCGCCGGGGCCCGGCCCGGGCGTGTCTTTCCTGCCGTCCTTTCGTGCTTTCTTTTGCAGCTTGATCAGGCCCCGGATCAGGCTGCCGTACTCCGATTCGACTTCGTGAATACGGGGAAAACAGCTTTTCAGGCTCATTTTTGAAGCGTCGCCAGCGAAAACACCCGAGGCCATAGGATCGATCAATTTTTGAAACGCCTCACGGCCAAGGTGCCTCGTGCCAAATTCTTCGAGCGTTTCGTCAGGCTTCCTGGCCCTGCCCGAAAACACCTCGCCGATAACGCGCATACGCGCTGGAAAACTCAGCAATTTGGAAGCCAGAAATTCGGGGGGCTTTTCAGGCAGCTTATGTAGCTCACCTTCACTGAAAACATATCGCTTTTTCGCCGATGCATCGCCTGACAAGGGATCCAGGCCAATTTCTTTACAAAGCTCCAGGGTGCGGGGTACTTTGTCCAGGAAGGCGTTCACACCCCACTCGCACAGGTACCCTTCAGGAGTGATCTCCGTCAGGACTTTCCCCCCGGTGTGTGCTCCTGCTTCGAAGATCACTACTTCCGCCTGGGGATCCTGCATGAGGACAGCCTGCGCCGTTGCCAAACCGGAAATTCCTGCGCCCACAATTCCTGTTTTCACTTTGTCCTGCCGCCAGTGATAATATTGATTCTGAATATTACCTTTTTTGGATCAGGGACCTTTCAATAATTTCGTTTAGTTGACATGCATCATGAGTGTTCTGCGCCCACCAGCGTAATTTTTAACATTAATTTAGGAACTTGGAGAATAAATGATGATCAAGACCGGAACCGTTGGCAGAAGGCTGCTTTTTGCCGTTCTGCCGATCGCCCTTTGCGCCGGCCTGGCTGGTTGCGCAGGCGAAGAGGCGATCAGTTTTTCACAGAATGTAAAACCGATCCTTGATCAGAACTGCCTTGCCTGCCACCAACCGGGCGGGGAAGGTCTCGAATCCAGCGGTTTCAGCATGGTCAGCTATGAAGAGCTGATGAAAGGAACGAAGTTCGGCCCGATGATTATTGCCGGCGATGCCGAGGGCAGCAACCTGGTCGTACTGATGGAAGGCCGTGCAGACCCCTCCATCAGCATGCCCCACGGATCCCTGAAACCCGTAAAGAAAGCAGACATTCAAATGATCCGCATGTGGATCGACCAGGGCGCGAAAAACAACTGAAAAAAGCGCCCTGCAGTGACCTGCCCTGCCCCGCAATTAAGCAGGGCTTTCATGGCATATAAACAACAATGAACAGGAGACTCCATGGAATCCATTAATGCCGACATCGTCATCGTTGGTGCCGGCGGAGCGGGTCTCCGCGCCGCAATTGCCATAGCCGAGTCAGATCCTGCCCTCGAAGTCGCCCTGATTTCCAAGGTCTACCCGATGCGCAGCCACACCTGTGCAGCTGAAGGTGGAGCCGCAGGGGTCAAGGGAACGGACGACTCCCTGGAAATGCATTTCAATGACACCGTCAGCGGCGGCGACTGGCTGTGCGACCAGGAGGTCGTTGAGTATTTCGTCAGCCAGGCACCCCGCGAACTGGTCCAGCTGGAACACTGGGGATGTCCCTGGAGCCGTGAAGACGATGGCTCGGTAGCCGTCCGGCCGTTTGGCGGCATGAAGAAAAAGCGCACCTGGTATGCGGCCGACAAGAGTGGCTTCCATATCCTGCACACCCTGTTCCAGACTTCGCTGCAGTTTCCGACCATCAAACGTTATGACGAATATTTCGCCCTCGACCTGCTGCATAAAAATGGCAAGTGCCGTGGTGTGGTTGCGATGGAAATGCGTAGCGGCCGGTTTTTCAGTTTCCAGGCCCCGGTAGTCATTATGGCCTCCGGCGGCGGCGGCCAGGTCTTTCCATTCACGACCAACGGTGCAATCAAGACCGGTGACGGCATGGCCATGGCCTATCGGGCCGGCGTTCCACTCAAAGACATGGAGTTCGTGCAGTACCACCCGACCGGGCTGCCGGGAACCGGCATCCTGCTGACGGAAGGCTGCCGCGGAGAAGGCGGCATCCTGGTGAACAAGGACGGTCATCGCTACCTGCAGGACTATGGCATGGGCCCCGAAACCGAGATCGGCAAACCGGTGCTGAAGACCATGGAGCTTGGTCCCCGCGACCGGCTCAGCCAGGCCTTCTGGCACGAACAGAAAAAGGGCAACACGATCGATACGCCATGGGGTGAATGCGTTTTACTGGACATGCGGCACCTCGGCGAGAAGAAAATCAACGAACGCCTGCCACTGGTTCGGGAACTGGCCTCATCCTACGTGGGCCACGACCCCGTTACCGACCCGGTCCCGGTGCGCCCGGTCATACATTTCATGATGGGTGGCATCGACAGTAACATCAACGGCGAAACCCCGATGCCGGGCCTGTACGCGATCGGCGAAACAGCCTGCTCCGGTTTGCACGGCGCCAATCGACTTGGCTCGAACTCGCTGACTGACCTCCTGGTATCCGGCAAACGCTCTGCTGACCGCGCTGCGACCTACGCGAAAGAGACCGGCAGACGTGAAGAAGATCCAGCTATTACCGCCCAGGCCGAAGGCATCGTGACGGGCGTGCGCGAATTGCTGCTACAGAGTGGCGGCGATGAGTCCATTGCCGTGATCCGCAGAGAAATGCGCACGACGCTGGAAGAAGGCGCCGGGATATATCGCGAAGAGGAAGGCGCTCTGGCCTCCTGTCAGAAGATTGAGCAATTGCGGGAACGCTACAAGAATATCGAGGTGCACGATAAGAGCAATGTGTTCAACACCGACCTTCAACAGGCGCTGGAATTACGTAACCTGCTGGACGTCGCCGAAACCGTTGCAGAAGCGTCACTGGAGCGCCGGGAATCCAGGGGCGCCCACCAGCGTCTCGATTACGTCGAGCGGGATGATGAAAATTTCCTGAAGCACTCCCTGGCCTTTCGCAGGCCTGATGGACGACCCAGCATCGAATGGCTGGATGTCACCATTACCCGGTCAAAACCCGGCGTGCGCGATTATTCAGGGGGGAAAGGCGAATGAGCATCCGTCAACTCGAACTGGAGGTCATGCGTTACGATCCGGAACAGGACCAGGAGCCTCATTTCCAGAGCTACACGGTTCCCTGTGAAGAGGATTGGGCGATCCTGGATGCCATCAACTACGTCAAGGAAAACCTGGACACCACGCTGGCTTACCGCTGGTCCTGTCACATGATGGTATGCGGCAGTTGCGGCATGATGATTAATGGCGAGCCCAGCCTGACTTGCAAAACATTTGTCCGCGACCTTCCGGATAAGGTCCGGGTCGAGCCCCTGGCCAATTTCCCGATTGAACGGGACCTGGTGGTTGTACTCGACGACGTGATGGAGAAACTCGAGCGGGCGAAACCCTACATTATCCGCAAAGAACCGCCCCCGGAAGACCAGGAATACACGCAGTCACGGAGCGCACTGCATAAGTTCAAGCAGTACACCATGTGCGTCAACTGTATGTGTTGCTATTCGGCCTGCCCCCAATACGCGCTGGATTCTTCTTTTATCGGCCCGGCTGTACTGACGCTGGCCCACCGCTATAACCTGGATTCCCGCGACCAGGGCAAATCAGACCGGCTCGATATCCTGGCGGACCATGATGGCGTTTGGGAATGCTCGTTCGTCGGCGCCTGCTCCGAGGTATGCCCCAAGAGCGTGGACCCCGCCGCCGCCATTCAGCAGATGAAAGTGGATGGTGCGATTGAATGGTGGAAACAGAAACTCCCGGGAGGTAAGTCATGAGCCGCCAGCCCTATGTCAGGCCCATATCCAAAACCACCTGGTATATGCGCAACGGGCGTTATAAACGCTACATGCTCAGGGAGGTAACCTGCCTGCTGGTTGGGTTTTACAGCCTGCTGGCCATCTTTGGACTGGCAGCACTGGCCGCTGGAACGCCTGAGCGCTGGGATGCATTCCTGGCTTCGCAGCAGAACGGGCTGATGGTCGCCGTTCATGCCATCGCACTGGTTTACTTCCTGGTCTATATGACCTTCGACTGGTTCAAGCTGGCGCCAAAGGCGATGCCGGTCCAACTGGGTGAAAAGAAATTGCCCGCACAGGTTATCGTGATCGGGCACTACCTGGCCTGGGTAGTAGTTTCGCTGGTCATTTTCTGGCTTGCAGGAGTGATCTGATATGAGCATTGCAAAAAAATCGGTCGTCTGGGGCCTGTTTGCCGCCGGCGGAACGATCTCGGCTTTTGTCTTTCCGGCCATGATCGCGCTATTCCTGTTGATCGCACTGGGCAAGACTCCTGCCGGGCTGCAATTTGAGAGCATTCACGCATTTGCGACGAACTGGTTAGGGAAATTAAGCCTGTTCGTCGTAATTTCGCTGTCGTTATGGCATGCTGCACATCGCCTCAGAGTCGTATTCCACGATTTCGGGGTGCGATTGGACAAGGTGGTTGCCAATGCCGTCTATTTGGTTGCCTTAATCGGCACCGTGATGACGGCTTTTTATTTATATGTGATTTAGCGAGCCATGAACGACGACTCAAGAGCAGTAGCAGAAAGTTTTGATTATGCCGTGGATGGGTATTCCTCCCTGGAATCCACCCAGCCGGCAGCAACACCCGTGCCTGAAATTCCGGAATACCTCCAGGACACCTATTGGTGGGCCTACCTCCACCCGAAATCGTTCTACTTTTTCGAGCGCGAGTGGGTCGTCAACCTGATCCTTTGGGGCAATATGAAACGGCTGACCGATGCCGTGCTCGAAGAGATGGACGTTGAGCCAAACAGCAAAGTGCTGCAGGTTGCCTGTGTTTACGGAGATTTCTCCAACCGGGTTGCGAGCCATCTGCAAAAGTCTGACTCCCGACTGGATATCGTCGACGTAGCACCCATCCAGATCGAAAACGTCATAAAGAAAACCGGCGGCCAGAACAACGTGGGCGCCCACCTCCAGGACTCCACAAACATGGCGTTTCCTGCCGGCAGTTTTGACCAGACCGTGGTCTTTTTCCTGCTGCACGAACAACCAGAATATGCCCGCCGCAAGACGGTGGAAGAAGCCATTCGTGTCACCAAACCGGGCGGCAAGGTCATTTTTGTCGATTATCACGGCCCGAAGCGCAAAAACCCGATGCGCTACGTGATGAAGCCCATCCTGGCCACGCTGGAACCCTATGCCATGGACCTCTGGCGCGAAGAACTCCCGGCGTTCATGCCGGAGAGCATCAAGCCTGAGCAAATCCGCAGTGATTTCTACTTTGGCGGGCTGTACCAGAGAATTATTCTTTCGGTATAACCGGGGAGCAGAACTGCTCCCCGGAATGATCAACACCTTCCTGGTGGTTAATGTTGAGGCCTCTAGTTAAGGGGCGGGCAATTATCCAGCGTTATTTCCGTAGTCTCAAACACCGAGTCAGCAAAAAGCGCCAGGTTGTCGTGCGTAAAGACCAACACGCGACGGGCGTCATTCGCTGCCAACGCGAATCCTTCGATGTTGACGAATTCTTCGCCATTATCAGGGTCTGCCAGACCGAACACTGCTTCTATTATCGGCATGCTGACGCGTAAGTAACTACTCGTACCTTCGTCCAGATAGTCGTAACAGATGTTGCCCGGGAAAGTGTCTTCGCGCACGTATGTGAAAGAGCTGAAATCCAGAAAATGTTCCGTCCGCCCTTCATACTTGAATTCATGGGTTGGCAAAGCTTCGGTTAACTCTGCTAATGCAAGAATACCGACCGCCCGGACTACGATTTCCGGGTCGATTCCGGTGCCTTCTTTGTCATCTCCTGCACCCAACGCAAACGCGGCTGCCGTTACAAAATTGTAAGGGTAGACATTCGTCTCGCCCCATGCCGTGGGATCAAAAATCGTCAGGGCAGTGGCCGGATCCATCAAATCGCCAAACAGCAGGTACTCACGAAACAGTGCCAGGTTGATCAAGGGTGAATCGAAAGTGCCGCCACTGGTAACAAAACGTCCGCCTTCGTCCAGGTAGAAGCTCCCACCAGTAGTCAGGGCCTTGACGGCCTCTTCATATTGCCGGTCCAGAACCCTGTCCGGCGACCTCAGAAGACTCAAACGACCCAACTCAGCCTCGACGACATAGTCCGTGCAATTTTTGATCGGATCGCAAGCTTCCAACTCGTCGTCATCTTCCGCTTCTGCTGCCGCGGTGAAATCGCCCAGGGTTTTTGTCATCAATAAAAGACCGTCGTCGCCGCCATCGCACTCAGCGTCATAGCTCTCAGTATCGATGTCCTGGGGTGTTTGGGCATCGCCATCCTGGTCAAGATCCACATTAAGTGCCAGCACACGACCGTCTGCACCCAGTGGCCGTATGCAGCCGTTCAGTGTAATCGGTACGCCATCATCGTCGCGATAAAGATATACAGCATCGCCATACAGGTCACCATTGCTGGGCCCGCCGCTACCTCCATTGCCGTTTCCGCCTTGAGCTGCAAAAGCGGAATTAAGCATGAAGGGGGAAAGCATCAGTGCCAAAGCAACTAAAACACGCGTATTCATAGAGCTCTCCGTCTGTCTTTACTCATAATCCGCAGAGTTCGATCCATGAAGTTTTCCATGACCCGACCTGCGCCCGTTTTAGCGCTAATGAACGGTTGTTATTTCAACGTATCACCCGTGAAATTAACCAGGTATGAAACTCAATTTCATCTGCAGTTAATGTGACAATTTGCTTATAAAAGGAATGGAATCCACCTGGGCAAATCCGTAGTGATTTCTACTTTGGCGGGCTGTACCAGAGAATTATTCTTTCGGTTTCTTAACGTCGGAACGGCATAGACCTGAGACGCCCGCCGTTAACCCACGACTTCCTTCACCGGCCCTGTTTTACGTTTGATCGCGTACAAAACGCTGCCTATCAGCATAAAGACGCCGGTCGCCACCCAGGACTTCATCGATGCATGGGTCATCAGCCAGATGCTGATGACAAACGCTACAACCGGGATCGTCATACCGCCATAGAGTTTGAACTGCCCTTCGTGCTCGCCGATCTTCCGATGCAATACCGGCAGGGTCGTTATGCACATCACGTAGACCATCAGGCGCACGACGGTACTCATCGCCGCCAGCCAGACAAAACCTCCGCTGAATGCCAGCAGGATGGAAAACAACGAGTAGAAAAGGATGGCGTTGGACGGAGTCTGAAACCGCGGGTGAATGCCTCCAAACCAGGCAGGCAGGCTACCGAGTCTACCCATGGCATAGAGCATGCGCGGTGCGGACAGCATGCTCGAAGTGAGATTGCCGCTGATCGAGAACACCGCGCCCAGGGTTAGAATGGCAGCACCCGCTGTTCCCATCAGGATCTGAGCGATGTCAGCAAGCGGCGTTTTGCTTCCAGCGATGTCGGGGGCAACCGAAATGGTAACGATCTGGATCAGGAAATAGAAGACCGTGATGGCCAGGATGGTGCGTACCAGGGCCATCGGTATGTCGCGGCGCGGGTTTTTCGCCTCCCCTGCCGGTATCACTGCGCTCTCGAAACCAACGAAGGCATAGAAAATAATCAGCATCGTGTCGCCCAGGGAATCCAGTTTTGGAATATCGGCCCCGGTGAAAATCTCCGGGTTGGTCTGGCTGATACCAAGGAACACCAGCAACACCAGCGGCAGCAATTTAAGTACTGTCAGAGCAAAGATCGCCGCCATACCCTGCTTCACACCAACCAGGTTGATGACGGTCAGCACAATGCAGACCAGACCCACCGCCACCATGTGCCAGCTGCCATCGCCCAGCGGTGACCAGAACCAACCGGCATAAGTCACCATCAGGTGAGCGTTAGCCGCGAATGCCGCGGCTCTTGAAAGGGTCAGCAGCCAACCCGCCTGGAAGCCCGCGAACGGTCCGAAAGCCCTCGTGGCATAGGTAACAGGGCCTCCGGTATCGCGAAAATAGCTGGCTACACGTGCGAAGACGAAAACAATGGCCATGATCAGCAGGCCACAGGCTACGTAGATCCACGGACTGAACAGGCCCGCCCGCTCGACCGCGATGGCCGGGAGCGCAAAAATGCCGGCACCGATGGTGCCATTGAGCGCAATAGCACCAAAGCCTAACTGGCCGATTTCGCGCTTCAGCCCAACCCCTTTCTGTTTGCCGGCGCTTCCGCCTTCACCCGCGGTCATGTAAACAGGACAAACAGACTGAGGCCAATGGCTCGCAACAGAAGCCAGGAATTGTCAGGTCTGGTCATGCAGTGGTCCTTGAGTGAAGCTGCGCCCTATCTTTGATGCTGGGCGTTGATGCGTCAAGCAATTAGCACCGGAGGGGCCTTGCGGCCCGGTTATTCTGCCAGGGCATCGGCAACCTTGCGGAGCCTTGCACCTGCTTCATTGCCCACTTCTTCCATTACGGGATCTCCGGCCAGGCCACCGGCCTGCATCATGGCGGCCGGATCCACGATACGCACCAGGGTCCCGCCCTCGACCTCTTCCACGATAACGTTGCAGGGCAGCATCAACCCGGCATCCGGCCGGCTGCTCAGCGCTTTGTGGGCCAGCGGCGGGTTGCAGGCGCCAAGAATACTGTAGTTCCGGAAATCCACGCCTATTTTCTGTTTCAGAGTATCGTGCACATCGATCTGCGTGAGCACACCAAACCCCTGCTCCTTCAGCGCCTCGACCACCCGGTTCATTGCCTCGGCATAAGGCGCCTTGACGGTAACTTCAAAAGCCATTTCAGACATTTCTTCAATCCTTTTTTCTGTTTAATTCAACTGGTTAATTCACGCCCATGCTTTTCTTTTCCTCCATCCTCTGGAGGCTGCGAACAATGCTGAGCCGGTATACCACGTAATACTTCAGAATATTGGCCACGTACTGCACCGTTTCGCGCCCGATCTCTTTTGCGGCGATTATTTCGACATTATCAAACCAACGGTTGGGGTCATAACCCTCTCTTTCGGCCCTGGCGCGTAACTTCGCAACCCTGGCGGGCCCTGCATTGTATGCCGCCAGAGCAAAAAGCGTCTTATTAAGGTCATCGATGCCAGGATCGTTGAAGTACCGCGTGCGGATGAAATCAAGGTATCTCACCCCGGCATGAATGTTCGCGTCCGCTTCGGAGATATCAGGAATACCGACATTGGGGTCAGCGGCTGTAGTTGGCAACAGCTGCATAATGCCAATCGCACCAGCCGAGCTACGGGCGCTTTGCTTCAACTGGGACTCCTGGTATCCCTGTGCCGTAACGATCAGGTAATCAATGCCATACTGATTACCATATTTTTCGAAGACGCTCACGGTCTGTTCAAACCGGGCGTAATCTTCGGCCGATAAAGCATTCTGGGTCCAGTCGAAATCATCGACATAACGATTAATCAGAATATTGCCTTTCAGCGTGCCCTGGCGATGGCCTTTTGCAAACTCGTTCAACACTTCCATCAGTTGTGGGCTGTTTTCCCTTAATCCGAACGCCAGGCGCCCGCCCTCACGAAAAACGATGTCTGGACGGACCGTAAGGTTCTCTAAAACGGGAGCCCAGATCTCAGCTTTGTAATCATCCACAACCGTCCAGTCGATAGCGCCCGAATTGACCATCTCCAGGATGTCTTCGTCTTCCAGAAATTCGGACATTTCCATTATGGTGATTTCCTCCTTGCCCTGCTCGCGGAACAAACGGTTGAGCGTTTCCAGGCTGGAGTAGTAGCTGCTGGACCGGCGGACGTAAACCTCCCTGCCTGCCAGGTCGTCAATTGAAGAAATGGCCGGCGCCACCGGGCTGGTAACCAGGATTTCAGTCAACTCCCGGGTCATCGGATCAGAGAAGTCGATCAGCTCATCTCTCTCCGGCGTGATGGTGAGGGCGGCAGCTGCGATGTCACCCCGCCCCTCCAGCAAGGCCGGAATCAGTTCGTCGCGGGCCACCGGAATGAAGACGACATGGACCCTGATGTGCTTCTTGCCCAGACGCTTGTTCAGGTCGTCTTCGAACATTTTGAACAGCTCGTAGGTCAAACCTTTTTCGCGGCCGTTATCTATATAGTATTTTCCCAGGCCGTAAACCGTGAGGACTCTGACGATGCGTCGCTCTACCATACCGTCGAAGTCGCCTGTCCAGTTCCTGGTCAGGATAGGGAGATCAACCTCTTTGTGGATTTGCTCCATCGTGAGCCGCTGTGTCGGCTCAGCGGCCAGCGGCCCGCCTTCGATGATTTCCTGACTCTCGACTTCCACCACCTGCGAGGAGCCTCCTGCCGGAGCTGGCATGTTCGACTGTTCCTCCCGTGATGTCCCGTCGGTGGAAGATTCATTGCAGGATGCCAGGGTTACTACGAGCAAAAACAGAAAGACTTTTTTCATCAGTAAAAGGGTTCCAAAGACAGGTCAGATTTTTTCCTTCCTGCATGTTATCTCCAATGCAGAATCGGTTGTGGTTAATATTTGAGCACTCAGTTCGCTTCATCGCAAATCAGGATTTTATCAAAATTGGAGGTTCTGAATTTATTCAGCAACTTGCAAAGTTGATGTGACATTCGTCCTGACAAACCGACCATAACTATGCACAAAACGATATTGACTTGGCGATTTTTCGGGAGTAATTTTAATACCCCGTTCAAAGAAACCCACCGGCTGGACGGCCGACCCGCCGAAAGGCATTATGGAGGGTAACGGACAACGGAATATATGCTCACGTGATACGGAGCATGTCACCCAGACCGGGCTCTGCTAAAGCCGGTCGTATCATTGAAGGGTGACTCGAAAGGGAGACGCGATCCCTTGAGATAGACGCCAGGAGGTGCAAGCCTCACCAGGCCAAAAGACCGGAAGCAGCTTACGCTGAAGAAGGTCGAACGATCAGGAAGAGCTTCGGCTCGGAAAGATCAGGATCGGAAACAGCTTCGGCAGTGGAAGATCCAGTGTTCGGAAGGTGCAAGCCGGAAGAACCGATAAGTGGAATGAGTGCAAACTCAGGAAACTGACGAGGATACGGGCGCAACCCTGTGGAATCGGAAGGCCGAAAGACGTCGATAAATAAGGCGGGAGTAGAAGTCCCGCGACCAGAGCCCGGAAGCAGAGAGCCGAGGAACTGGACAGAGTTGGAAAGGCCTTGGAGGATCTGCAGTCCACCACATGCGGAGTTCCGATACTTCTACACGAGAGAGGAGACTTTTGTCTCCTCTCTTTTTTTTGCTCCCCTGTTTTTTTATTTCCCAAAAAAGCGCCCTGTTTCGTACTACAATTGATCCTCGAATTTTCAATGGACGATGATGCAAGAATCAGCCAGTCAAGTTGTCGGCTCGGAAGAGCCCGTTATCCGGATCAGGGACCTGGTGTTCCGGCGTGGGCGCAAGACTATTCTCGATGGCATCAACATGGAGATCCGCCGGGGCTCTATCGTCGCGTTCATGGGACCAAGCGGTGCCGGCAAAACAACCATCCTGCGGCTGATTTCCGGCCAGTTGCGCCCTGATGAGGGCACCATTGAAGTCAATGGGGAGCTGATCTCCTCGATGTCGGATCGCGAGCTCCGGCATTTCCGGCGAAATATCGGCGTGCTGTTACAGGATGGCGCACTATTCACCGACCTGACCGTATTCGAGAACATCGCCACCCCGCTACGTGAACATACGGATTTACCCGAGCCACTGATCCGACGACTGGTGATGAGCAAGCTTAACGCGGTCGGACTGGGTGGTATCGAATACCTTATGCCGCATGACCTGTCCGGCGGAATGGCGAGGCGGGTCGCTTTCGCGCGCGCGGTCGTGCTCGACCCCGACCTGATGCTTTATGACGAACCCATGACCGGGCTGGACCCGATTGCAGTATCGACAGTCCGTACGCTGATGCGCGAAACCAATGATGCACTGGGATTAACCAGCCTGGTGGTTACCCATAACGTGAAACAGATTGCGCACCTGGCAGACTATTGTTATATCATCGCTGCCGCGAAAATCGCCGGCGAGGGTCCGCCGGAAGAATTGAGCTCAAGCACCAACCCGGGTATCGATCAATTCATGAACGGCAAGGTGGAAGGACCTATCCCTTTCCACTATCAGCCGCCGGGTGCAGCCTGGAGCCTGCTCGATTGAACAAGATCACCGAACCAATCACCCAGGCAGGCCAGTGCCTGATTTTTCTGTTCCGGATGCTGGCCGGGATTCGGTTTAGCCTCTCCCAGGTTCTC
>Ga0316189_10001916_pt1 | contig 20563 bp, 11 predicted proteins | sample LowCovwburrow_MG_FD_204930 | JGI IMG/M metagenome (GOLD analysis project Ga0316189, IMG submission 204930) | Coastal sediment microbial communities from Maine, United States - Lowes Cove worm burrow | ecosystem: Environmental > Aquatic > Marine > Coastal > Sediment | place: USA: Maine... | reverse complement strand
TGCCGCTTCCCCGGCGGCGCCGAGGGCGCAGAGGGCTTCTGGAACAACATCGTCTCCGAGGTCGACGGGATCGGCCCGGTCCCGGTCGAGCGCTGGGACCCAGCGCTGTACTTCGACACCGACCGCGCGGCACCCGACAAGACATACGCCAGCATCGGAGGGTTCCTCCGGGACTTCCACTTCGACAGCAAGCGCTTCCGGATCCCGCCATCCGTCGCCCGTCAGGTCGATCCGGTGCAGCAGATCACCCTGGTCTGCGTCGCTGAGGCCCTCGAGGACGCCAACCTGCGCGCCCTGCGCCGCGGACCCGGGCGCGAGTTCCCGCGCGAGCGCACGGCCGTCATCCTGGGCAACAGCCTCGGTGGCGAGGTCAGCGACGACTACGCCGTCCGCCTGGCGTGGCCCGACGTGGCCCGGCGCCTGCTCCAGCAGCCACCGTTCTGCGATCTGGCCGCCCCCGAGCGCGACAAGCTGCTGGCCGACCTCGAGGTCGCCTACAAGGCGGGGCTGCCGGTCATCGACGAAGACTCCATGCCCGGCGAGCTCGCGAACGTGATCGCCGGCCGAATCGCCAACGCGTTCGACCTCGGCGGCGCCAACTTCACCGTCGACGCCGCCTGCGCGAGCTCCATGGCCGCTCTGCAGACCGCGGTGAAGTCACTGCAGGATGGCGAGTCCGACATCGTCGTCACCGGCGGCGCCGACCGCTCGATGAACATCACCACGTACGTGAAGTTCTGCAAGATCGGCGCGCTGTCCGCCGACCACTCCGCGCCGTTCGACGCGAGCGCCAACGGCTTTGTGATGGGCGAAGGCTGCGGAATCCTGGTGCTCAAGCGCCTCGAGGACGCGGAGCGAGACGACGACAAGATCTACGCGGTCATTCGCGGGATCGGCGCCAGCTCCGACGGCAAGGGCAAGGGGATCACCGCGCCCAACATCCAGGGGCAGATCCGCGCGCTCGAGCGGGCGTACACCAACGCCGGGCTTCAGCCCGCCCAGGTCGACCTGATCGAGGCACACGGCACGTCCACCGTGGTGGGAGACCAGGTGGAGGTCGAGGCGCTCTCCAAGGTGATCGGGCCCGGCCAGCGCGGCGACCGGGGTCCGATCCGGATCGGCAGCGTCAAGTCGATGATCGGCCACCTGAAGTCCGCCGCCGGCGCTGCCGCGGTGATCAAGGCCGCCCTGGCGCTGCACCACGGCACCTACCCGCCCTCGCTCAACTACCGCAAGGCGCGCGAGGGCATGCCCCTGGACGTGATCCCGTTGAAGGTTCAGGACCACGCCGAGGCCTGGCCTCCGGGTCCCGACGGGCTGCGTCGCGCCGGCGTGAGCGCCTTTGGCTTCGGCGGCACCAACTTCCACGTCGTCCTCGAGGGCTGGGCCGGCCAGCCTCTGCCGACCTCGGTGGCGAAAGCCCCGCCCGCACCGCAGCAGATCCGAGCCCCACAGCGCGCTGCCGCGCAGCCCGGCGCGCAGATCCGCGCCGCGCGCCCGGCGGGCATCGGCCTGCCCGAGGGCCTGTGGGCCGCCAGCGGCCTCGATCAGGCAGAGCTGCTCACCAACCTGCGCACCCTGGCGGAGGGCAAGTCCGTCCCATTCCACCCCAGCGCACCGCTGCGGATGGCCGCGGCCCCGCGAGACGCCGAGGAGCGCGCGAGCCAGCTCCAGCGCGCGATCAAGTCGATCGAGAAGGGCAGCAACCCCGACCTGCTCCGCGCGCGCGGCGTGCAGATCGAGGACGGTCCGTTCGACGGCAAGCTGTGCCTGACGTTCACCGGCCAAGGCAGCCAGTACCTGGATATGGGTCTCGCCCTGGCCACGGCCTACCCCATCGTCCAGGAGACGTTCGACGAGGCCGACCGGATCCTGGCCCCCACGCTGGGTCGGGGGATCACCGACTACGTCCGGCTCTCCGCCGGCGAGGACTCCGACGCGAAGTCCGAGGTCCTGCGCCAGACCGAGTACAGCCAGCCTGCGACGCTCACGCTCGATGTCGCCATCCTCCGACTGCTCGCCGCCTACGGCGTTGCGCCCGACATGGTCGCGGGTCACTCGCTGGGCGAGTATGGCGCCGCGGTCGCCGCCGGCGTGATGACCTTCGAGCAAGCCCTGCTCGCCGTCAGCGCTCGCGGCCGCGAGATGGCCAGCATCCGCCTCGACGACCCGGGCAAGATGGCCGGCATCGCGACCGGCGCCGCGAACGTCGAAGGCGTACTCGCCGAGGTCGACGGCTACGTGATCCCCGCGAACAAGAACTGCCCGACCCAGACCGTCATCGCCGGCGCCTCCGACGCGGTCGACGAGGCCTGCGAGCGGTTCCGCGCCAACGGCGTCACGGTGTACCCGCTGCCGGTCAGCCACGCGTTCCACAGCGCCATCGTCGCGCCGGCCAGCGAACCCCTGCGCGGCGTACTGACCAAGCTCGGCCTGCACGCGCCCAAACGCCCGATCACCACCAACGTGACCGGCGACTACTACCCCACCGGCGACGACGCGGTGCCCGGCATCATCGACCTGCTCGCCCGCCAGATCAGCGCGCCCGTGGAGTGGACCGCCCAGCTCGAGCGGATGTACGCCGACGGCGCCCGCGTGTTCGTGGAGTGCGGACCCAAGCGGGCCCTGTCCGGGTTCACGGTCTCGATCCTCAAGCGCCGCCCACACCGCGCGCTGTACACCAACCACCCCAAGCGCGGCGACGTCGCCTCGTTCCGCGACGCGCTCGCCGGCGTGATCGCGCTGGGTCTCCCCGTCCGCGAGACCCCGCTGCCGCTCGCCGAGATCGATCTGTTCGCCGCCCCGCAGCCGCGCCGCGCGACGACCCAGGCCATCACTGCATTCACCGAGCTGCACCGCAGCACCAGCACCGAAGCCACGCCCGACCTGCGCCGCGGCATCATCAACATCGTCGCGCGGACCTCCGGCTACCAGCCCGAGGAGCTCGACCTCGACTACGAGCTCGAGGCGGACCTCGGGATCGACACCGTGAAGCAGGCCGAGGTGTTCTCGGTCGTACGGCAGACCTACGGGATCCCGGCCGACCCCGACTTCACGTTCTCGAGTCACCGCACCCTGCGCTCGCTGATCGACTGGGCTGCCGAGCGCACCGGCGCGACCCGGATCGCCGTGCAGGCCGCCGACGTGCCGCCCGCCCCCCCTGTCTCGTCGCCGCCCACCGCGGTGGACGGCGACGTCGTCGCAACGTTCCTGCGGCAAGCCGCTGAGACCGGCCTGCAGGGGCTCGACGGCGCCCGCTTTGCCGAGGCGCTGCTCCCCGCCGTCCAGGGTCTGCTGACCGCCGCGTTCGACGCCGCACGCGACGCCCGCCCGCCCGCCGTCGCCGCCACCCCCGCGCCGCCGCCCGCCGCGGCGGTCACCCATCGCCTCCCCGGCCAGCCGTTCCCGATCCGGCCGAGCGCGCGGATCGTGTGCACCGGCGCGTCCGTCGGGCTGCCCGGCGGCACCGAGGTGTTCGCGCCGGACAACTTCCTCCGCATCCTCGAGGGCCAGGGTCGGATCACCCCGCTCGGCGACCGCTCCGAGGCGTTCCTCGACATGGGCGTGGTGCGCCTGATCAAGGACCCCCAGACCGGCCAGGGCACGTTCCTGCCAGTGGAGAAGGTCGAAGAGGTCATCCGCCTCGCCGGCACCGGCGCCGGGTTCGATCTGGCCGACTGGGGCGTCGACGCCCGCCTGACCGAGGCGCTCGACGTCACCACCCGCCTCGCGTTCGCCGCCGGGCTCGAGGCACTCCGCGACGCTGGCCTGCCGCTGGTCCGATCGTACAAGAAGTCCGCCACCGGCAAGCGCATCCCCCAGGGCTGGGGCCTGCCCGAAGAGCTCCGCGACGGCACCGGGGTCATCCTGGGCTCCGCCTTCCCCGGACTCGATCAGCTCGTGCGCCACGTCCGGCAGAACGGCCGCACGCCCGAGGGGCACTTCGACCGCCGCTTCCTGTTCCAGGTCCTCACCATGGGCCACTCACAGTTCGCCCAGCTCATCGGCGCCCGGGGGCCCAACACCGCGCTCAACGGGGCGTGCGCGAGCACCACCCAGGCGCTTGCGCTGGCCGAAGACTGGATCCGCATGGGCCGCTGCGAGCGCGTGATCGTGCTCGGCGCCGACGACGTGACCAGCGAGACGTTGCTGCCCTGGATCGGCGCGGGGTTCATGGCCGCAGGCGCGGCGACCACGCACGATGTCGTGGCAGAGGCGGCTCTTCCGTTCGACCGCCGCCGGCACGGGATGATCCTGGGCATGGGCGCGGTCGCCATGGTGGTCGAAGAGGCCCAATGCGCGTCCGCCCGCGGCATCGTCCCGCTCGCCGAGCAGATCGGCACAACCATGGTGAACTCCGCATTCCACGGCACCCGCCTGGACGTCGACCACATCGCCGCCGCCGTCCGATCGCTCGTCTCCGATGTGTGCGCGGCCGAGGGCATCACCCCCGCCCAGTTCGCCTCGCAGGCGTTCTTCATGTCGCACGAGACATACACGCCAGCGCGCGGTGGCTCCGCCGCCGCTGAGATCGAGGCGCTCCGCGCTGCCTTCGGCCCCGCCGCCTCTCAGATCGTGGTCGCGAACACCAAGGGCTTCACCGGGCACCCCATGGGCGCCGGCATCGAGGACAGCGTGGTCCTCAAGGCGCTGCAGTACGGCCGGATCCCGCCGATCGCGAACCTCTCCGAGCCCGACGAGTCGCTGGGCGACCTCACGCTGTCGCGCGGCGAGACAGGCGACTTCCGCTACGCGCTGCGCCTCGCCGCAGGGTTCGGCTCGCAGCTCGCGCTCACGGTGCAGAAGCGGATGGCCCGCGGCGACGAGCGGGTGGCCGACCCGGTCCGACGCCTTGCCTGGCTCAAGCGGGTGACCGGCTTCGCGCACGTCGAAGAGCACATCGAGGACCGTACCCTGCGCGTCGTCGCGTCCGAGCAGGACCGCCCGTACGACCTGCGCCCCGACGTGAGCCCCGCACTGCCCGAGGCCTCCTCCTCGCCGCGCGCCGCCGTCGACGCCCCCGCCGTCCGCCCCGCTGCGGCCGCAGGGTCACTCGACTACGACACCGTGCTGACCGACCTCGTGACCGTGGTCGCCCTGAAGACAGGGTACGAGACCGACGAGCTCGAGCCCGACTTCGAGCTCGAGGCCGACCTCGGGGTCGACACCGTCAAGCAGGCCGAGATCCTCGGAGAGCTGACCGAGCGGTACGGCGTCGAGCGCGACGACAGCTTCCGGATCGCCGACTACCCCACCCTGGCGGCGCTCGCCGGGTACCTGATGGGCGCGGCAGGCGGGGCCGGAGCACACCTGATCGCGAGCACCTCGGACCCGGCACCCTCCCGGGTCGCGCCAAACGACATCGCACCGATCGGTGCGGCAGCAGCGGCCCCGAGCGGTGAGACGCTGGCGCAGCTCGTAGCGCTTGTCGCCGAGAAGACCGGCTACGAGCCTGACGAGCTCGAGCCCGGCTTCGAGCTCGAGGCCGACCTCGGGATCGACACCGTCAAGCAGGCCGAGATCCTGGGCGACCTCACCGAGCGCTACGGGCTCGAGCAGGACGAGACCTTCCGGCTGTCCGACTTCCCGACCATCGAGGCGCTCGCCGGCTACGTGGACGCCCGTCGGGGCGGCGAGGGAGCACCGACACTCGCGGCAGGGCAAACTGCGGCCGCAGCGGCTGCGCCTGCAGTGGACGTGCCGGCAGCCGCGGCGCCCGCTCCGGCCGGCGACACCGGCGAGACGCTCGCGGCGCTGATCGCCGTGGTCGCCGAGAAGACCGGCTACGAGCCCGACGAGCTCGACCCCACCTTCGAGCTCGAGGCCGACCTCGGGGTCGACACCGTCAAGCAGGCCGAGATCCTGTCGAGCCTGCAGGACGATCTGCAGCTGCCCCCCGACGACGACTTCCGCCCCGCGGACTACCCCACGCTGGAAGATCTCGCTGGCTACCTCCACACGCGCCGCAGCGCGCAGGCCACTGCAACGGCGGAGCCGAGCGCTGCGCCCGAGCCGGACGCGGAGCGCGTGCCCACGCAGGAGGAGCAGGAGGAGCAGGCCGACACCGCGCCCGAGCGAGAGCCGCGTGCGCCGGTCCATGCTCCCCTGCCCAGCACCTTCCGTGTCCGGCAGGTCGTCCTCGAGGACGCGCCGTTCTCGGCGCCTTCGTCGCTGCGCGGGGTCGCCGTGCACGTGAGCGGCTCCACCGACTACGCGGCCGCGCTGCGCTCCGAGATCACCGAGCGCGGTGGTTCGCTGCAGGCGCCGTTCCGGGTCGTGATCGACACCGCAGACGACGTGCTGGCGGCCCTTGCCCTCGCCAAAAAGCTCGACGCCGACTCCCGGCCCGAGCTGTGGGTCGCTGCCACGCGCCTGGGCGGCGTGGACGCCATCGACCCGGGCATGGTGCGCGCCGTCGCCGATGGCGCAGCCGCAGGCTTCGCCAAGTCGATCGGCCAGGAGTGGTCCGAGACCCGCGCCCGGGTGATCGACGTGGCCCCCGAGACCGACGATGCAGGCGCCGCGAGCGCGCTGTGCGACGAGCTGTTCGGGCCCGGGAACGAGGTGTTCATCGACCAGATGGGAACCCGCCGCGAGCTCAAGCTGCGCCAGGTCGATCCGCCGGAGCCCGGCACGCTGGACGGGGAGCCCGTCGCCATTCTCACCGGTGGTGCCCGCGGCATCACCGCCCGGATCGCCGAGGAGCTGGCGAAGCGCGGCCCGGTGCACCTCGCGCTGGTGGGGCGTTCTGCCGTGCCGACCGAGCCGCTGGACGAAGCGGCCGAGAAGGCGCGGATCAAGGCCGAGCTGAAGGCCGCGGGGGAGCGCGTCACGCCCCGGCGCGTCGACGATGCGCTCAAGCCGCTCCGCAAGGGCGAAGAGGCCCGGGCCACGATCGCACGGCTGCGGTCGCTCGGCGCGAGCGTCAGCTACCACCGCGCCGATCTGGCCGACCAGGACGACGCGCGCCGGCTCGTCGGCGAGATCACCGACACGGTCGGACCGGTCACGCTGCTGGTCCACGGGGCCGGCGTCGAGGAGAGCCGCCTGCTCCCCGACAAGGACGCGTCGGCGTTCCATCGGGTGTTCGACGGCAAGGCGCTCGGCGGACGGGCGCTGCTGGAGGCCATCCCCGACGAAGCCTTCGCCGTGACCATGGGCTCGGTCGCCGGCCGCTTCGGAAACGCTGGGCAGGTCGACTACGCGGCCGCCAACGACGCGCTGGCGCGGTGCTGCCACGGGCGCCCGCTCAGCCTGCACGTCGACTGGACCGCCTGGGACGACGTCGGCATGGCCGTGCGCGGCGGCATGCGCAACCTGCTCGAGGGCCGCGGGGTCGACCTGTTGCCAGCCGACGCAGGCGCCTGCTTGCTCGTCGACCTGATCGCATCGCAGACCGCCGGAGAGCTGGTGGTCGCAGGCCGTCTGGGCGACTTCGAGGCCGGTCCAGACCATGCCATGCTCGACTCGCTGGACGTCATCGACGGCATGGCGACCGGCACCTACGCGATCAGCCGCGCGTCGGACCCCTGGCTCGACGACCACGCCATCGAGGGCACCGCCGTGCTCCCCGGCGTCGCTGGTATCGAGCTGATGGCGGCGGTCTCGGCCGCGCTGTTCGGCGGTGCGCAGTTCGCGGGGGTTCGCAACGTCCAGTTCACCTCGCCCGTGAAGGTCCACCACGACCAGACCATCACCCTGGTGATCGAGGCGGAGCGGGTGCGGGCCGGAGAAGCGCGCGCGCGGCTCACCAGCGTGCGGACGCTGCGCACCGGCCGGGTGCGCCGGGTCGAGCACTTCGCGTCCACCGTGCTGTTCAGCTCTGATGGCTCCACTACCACGGGGCTCCCCAGCGCGTTCCTGCCCGACGAGACCATCGAGAAGGCGGAGATCTACCGCCGATTCTTCCACGGCCCGCGCTTCCAGGTCCTCGAGAGTGTCCTGGGCATCAGCGAGGACGGGCTGTTCGGCGAGGGCGTCGCGCGGCCCCTGCTCGACGGCCTGGTCACCGATCCCTTGGCGCTCGAGGCAGCGTTCCAGGCGGCCGGGCTCCACCGGATGATCGTGAGCAACACCATGGGACTGCCCATGGGCATCAACGAGATGGTGGTGCTGTCGCGGCCCGCGCCCGACGCGGTGCTCTCGCTCATGGTCCGCCTCGAGGGCGAGCAGTACCAGGTGGACGTCGACGGGATCGACGGTCCGGTCCTGCGGCTGCGCGGCTTCACGATGATCGAGCTCGGTCCCGTGCCCGACGGAGACCGCTTCCCGGTTCCCGACGAGGGCCGGCCCACCTGCTTCCCGTCCGCGTCGCCCAGCCGCCGCACCGGGACCGGACCCGTGGTAGCCGAGGCCAACGCCGATGAGGACACCCAGGGCTGGCTCACCGCCGACGAGCTGGGTGAGCTGCGCGCGCGCGGCACCGAGCGCCGCGTGCGGGACCGGGTCGCCGGGCGCATCGCCGCCAAGCGCGCGCTGAGCTCGCTGACCGGCGTGGAGCCGCTGCAGATCCGCGTGTGGAGCGAGCACTCGGGCGAGCCACGCGCCGAGGTCCCCGGGCACCCGAGCGCCCGCGTGTCGCTGTCGCACCGCGACGGGCGAGCGGTCGCAGTCGCGGTGGACGCTGGCTACGTCGGCGTGGACCTGGAGCGGGTCGAAGAGCGCCCGCCGAGCTTCGCCGAAGCCTGGTTCGACGCGGACGAGCGCCGCGTGATCGCGGGGGACCCCGAGCGCCAGACCATCGCCTGGGCACTCAAGGAGGCCGTCCTGAAGCTCGTCGGTACGGGCCTCGCCGCCTCACCACACGAGGTGAAGGTGCGCCGGGTCGGTGCCGGAGACGCCGAGGTGGACGTGACGGGCGAGGTCGCCGCGGCGCTCGCTCGGCGCGGCAGCGGCGCCCCGCTGCGGATCACCTGGGCCGCCGTCGGCGCGGACGAAGTCGTGGTCACGGTTCGCACCGCAGCCTAGCAATGCTCGAGAGTTCTCAGGTCGGTCTCTGCGAGACAGGAGAGTCCCGCGCCATGCTGGCTCATGTTGCCGTTCGGCCCGTTGCGGGCCTCCCTCGGTCGCATCGCTCGGGGCCAGTCCGGCCCCTGGTGGGGGCCTTTCCCCGAGCGCTGCGAGGAGGGGAGGGCTGTTTCTTGTCTGGCCCCCAGCCCCCGCTTGTCGGGCTGCCGTCCCTCTGGGATGATGCCGCATGCCCAACGCCGCGCCCGACAAGCTGGCCATTCGGTGGCTCTCCACGGCCGAAGAACGCCACCGGTGGCGGGCTGGGTTCGCGGGCGCGTACCAGACGGTATTCTCGGAGTTTCCTTACTTCGAGCGTCACTACCCGAGCGAAGCCGAGGGAGTATACCGCCGGCTGACCGGTATCGAAGGCAACATCACGCTGGTCGCCACCCGCGGCCAGACCCAGCTCGTCGGCTTCGGCGTCGCCGTTCCGCTTGCCTCGATGCCCAGCGTCGCGACGCACCTGACCGGTCTTGTGCCACTTCGGCACACTTTCTACCTCGCCGAGCTGGGCGTCCTCGAGCCGTACCGCGGCAAGGAGGTAGGCCGCACGCTGGTCCGCGAGCGCTTGCGCCGTATCCCCGAGCGCTACAGCCACGTCGTGCTGCGAGTGAGCGTCAACCACTTGCAGTCCACTGAGATGTACCGTGCCATGGGCTTCGAGGAGATGGGGGTGACCCAGGACGTCTCAGCGATGCGCGTTGACGGGAGCGTCACCACCGATCGGCGGTTGTTCCTCTCGCGTGTGCTGTCCCAGGTGGCCCGCCACGGTCCGTAGCGGAGCAGGCCCTGGCTACCGGATCACCGACCACGTCGCCGCGGGGCTCCCGGACAGGGTGAACGTGCCGCTCGCGCGCGCGCCGTTGACCGTGCCCGCGAAGCTGCTGCCTTCGCCCGAGAACTCGATGGACCCGTCCTGCGCCACCGAGCCCGCGATGCGCAGGTTGGTCCAGGACCCGTCGTCGAGCTGCAGCTCGGCCGTTCCGCCGAACGTCTCGCGCGCTTGATCGATGATCGTGAGCTTGAAGCTCCGGCCGTCGCCCGCGCCGATCCACAGCCCCTTCAGGTCGAACACGCCGGAGGGCTCCGGCTTGGGCTTGGGCTTGGGCTTGGGCTTGGGCGCCACCGCAACCGGCTTGGGAGCCGGCGCCGCGACCGGCTTGGGAGCAGGCGCCGCGACCGGCTTGGGAGCAGGCACCACAGGAGCCGGCGCAACCGGCACCGGCACAGCGGGTGCCGTCGCCTCTTCGGAAACCGACTCGCCGGGCACCTCTTCTCCGTCCGCTGCACCAGGCGCGCCCTCGCCCACATCGCCCTCTTCCTCCACGGCGTCCGCGCCTGCCTCGGGTCCGTCGCCTTCGACCAGGGCCGCGCGCTCGACCTGCGGATCCTCCGCGCCGCCGTCGTCTTCCTCGTTGCCGGCCACCTCGCCTTCGTCGCCGATCCACGCTGTCTCATTCACCAGCGCCACGAGGGTGGGCAGCGTGAACACGAGCCCGCCGAGCACCATCAGCACCATCGCGAACACAGCGGCGGAGAGCAAAAGCAGCGGAACCCTGGACGGCTTGGGGCGCTCCGAGGCCCGAATGTCGAGGATGGCGCCCGCCGCTACCGGCTCCTTGGGCGCCTGGACCACCACAGTCGACACAGTGCTGGGCAGCGGCACCCGTGCGCCCAGCGAGGCCGGCGTGCGCACCAACTTGGGCCGCGCGACCGACGGCGGCACCGTGTCCGCGGCGGAATTCCCACGCTTCTCCCGCGACAGCGCCGCGAGCTCTTCCGGGCTGATGATCCCGGTGGGGACCTCCGAGTCGTCCCACTCTTGGTTGCGGTCGTCGCTCTCGACCCGCGCGTGCGCCCGCGGAGTGACCTTCTTCAGCGGCGGAGGCGATGCTGTGCGCGGCAGGGGGGGGGTGTGCCGCACCGGGCGCATCATCCGAGTGGTGGCCGTAGACGGGGAGACCGACGCTCGCGGGGTGGCCCCTTCCTGAGAGTTGTCGCGGCGCAGATCATCGGTGTTGAAGATCTCTGTGACGCGGTCGTTCTCGGTGAGGCGAGGGTTGCGTTCGAACATCCGCGCCCCGCCGCCGCCACCCCACTCGGCGCCCGCACTGGCATCTTCGACCCAGTCGTCCTCAGCCAGCTCGCGCCGGAGCACGTCGCGCAGCGCGTCCGAGTTGCCGATCAGGAAGCGCGCCTCTTCGCGATACGCCGGGTCGTGCTGACTGACCCGCGCCCAGGAAAGACGGCGTTCGAGGGCGGTCTGCGCCGTCTCGCCAAGCGGGTCGAGATAGTCCACGAACCGGGTCCGCCGCACACTCGCCAGGAACGCATTGAGCTCGCTGTCCCTCATGCCCCTCTCGTCCGATCAGAGTCTACCCCGCCCTTGACCCGAGGGCAGCGGCACTGCCTAACCCCTGCAGGCGAAGTCTGAGTCGAATGACCACCGCCCTGGCGGATGAACGACTGTCGACAGCGCACCGAGACGCTCCAGGTACCAGCTCCGCGGGACCTCGCGCGCCCCGAACGACTCGAGGTGTTCGGTGTAGACCTGACTGTCGACCAGCCCGAATCCCCAGCGCGCGAGCTGCCGGACAAGGTGGACGAACGCCACCTTACTCGCGTCCGGTCGCACGGAGAACATCGACTCCCCGGAGAACACGCCCCCCACGGCGACGCCGTACAGCCCCCCTGCCAGTCCCTCGTCGTCCCACGCCTCCACCGAGTGCGCGTGACCGCGCCGGTGCAGCTCTCGGTACGTCTCGATCATGTCCGCCGTGATCCAGGTGGCGTCCTGCCCGGGCCGCGGCGAGCGGGCACAGCTCGTGAGCACCTCGGTGAACGCTGTGTCGAGGGTGACCCGGAACCGCGCCTGCCGGATCCGCTTGGCCAGCGACCGGCGGACGTACAGCTCCTCGATGGGCAGCACAAACCGGGGGTCGGGCGACCACCACAAGTACGGCTGCGGGTCGGAGTACCAGGGGAAGATCCCCGACCGGTAGCCGAGCAGCACGCGCTCGGGCGACAGGTCGCCGCCTACGCCGAGCAATCCGGATGGCTCGGCCAGCTCCGGGTCAGGGAAGACGTGGTGGGCAGACAGTCGAAACACCCACAGACTCTATCAGTCGCTACCGCCCTGCGGCTGGGTCTCGACCGCCCGGTCGTCACGGCCTGCCGGTCACGGTCGACGGGCCTGGATGAGCGATGAGGCAGCGCTCAGCCCTCGGCGACAGCCACCGCGGTCGCGACCAGCTCCCAGGCGTGCTCCCTGCCCGCCTCGGGGTGCGCGGTGGCGCCCTCACTCGCGTAGTGCTCCAGCCGGGCGGGGTCGACCGCTTTGTCGATCAAGCGGCCTTCGATGTCGCAGGCGCGTCCCACCGTGTCCTTGTCGATCCCGAAGGCGTGGTCGGCCATGGTGACCCGGATGTCGTGCCCGGCGTCATCGCGAACCACCGCCCAGCAGCCCGCCTTCTGGCAGACCTGGGTGAGCTCGCCGCGCACCCGCACAGGACCCGAGGCGTGCGCGCCGGGATCGGCCAGCACCGTCGCCGCGGGCACGGCCTGCGCCACTGCGAAAGGGGCCCCGAAGTGCTCCCACTGGACGTCCGGCTCGGCAGGGGTTCCACAGCTGATCAACAGGGCGACGAACGAGATCATGCGGCCTCCGAGTCGGCCGTTCTAACCCGTTATGGGGCCCGGGTGACCGCGCTGCTCCCTACGGTCGTCCTGATCTCGCTCGACACCACGCGCAGCGACGCGCTGTCCTGCTACGGGGTCCCCCCCGGTCCCTACCAGGTCGAGACCCAGACCACGCCCACCCTCGACGCGCTGGCCGCCAACGGGCTGCGCTTCGACCGGTTCTTCGCCCACGCGCCCTCCACGCTGTCGAGCCACTCCACGCTGTTCACCGGCCACGATCCGCACGGCCACGGCGTGGTCCGCAACGGCTACCCGGTGGACCCGGCGCTGCCGACCCTGGCGGAGCGCCTCTCGGGGGCGGGGTACGACACCGTCGCTGTGGTCGGCGCCGCGGCGCTCGAGCGCGCCATGGGGCTGGACCGCGGCTTCCGCCTGTACGACGACGACCTGCCCACGCTGCACGGCATGATGTACCAGGACAGCGCCGCGGGCGTCGTCCAGCGCACGCTTGCCGCCGTCGACGCGCGCACCGACACCGAGGCGCCGCTGTTCCTGTTCGTGCACTTCTACGACCCCCACACCCCCTACGAGCCGCCCGGCGACCCGGCCCGCTACACGACGGCGCAGTTCCGGTCCTTGACCCGACGCGCGCGGGACGGCGCCGCGGCTCCGGGCGAGGTCGAGCGCGCCAATGCGCTGTACCTGGGCGAGGTCACCTACATGGACGCGCAGATCGGCGTGCTGTTGCAGGGTCTCGGGGAGCGCGGGCTGCTCGACCCAGCGCTGATCGTCGCCGTTGCCGACCACGGCGAGACCCTCGCCGAAGACCACGACTACGCCTGGTCGCACGGCAGCAACGTCGCGCACGAGATCGTCTCGATCCCGCTGGTCGTGCAAGGCCGCGGTCTGCCGCTGGCGCAGGGCGCGGTCGTCCGCTCCCAGGCGGGGCTCGATGGCCTGGCGCGCACGATCGAGCGCGCGGTCGGGCTTGCGCCCACTCTGGGGACGGGCCTGGACTTCTTTCCACTGTGGCGCGCCGGGCCGGTGCGGGACGCCGACGGCTGGCCAGAGGGTCCCACGATCCCGGTGTTCGCCGAGGCCACGCGGCCGCGCCACGCGGAGGTCGACGGACACTGGAACAACCTGCAGCTGCACCGAGCCGTGTGGGCGGGCGGCTACGGCGCGTACGCGGCACCCTGGCTCGATGAGCCCCTGCGGTTCTACGACCGCGGCGCCGCCCCCCATCCCGACGTCCTGCGCGTCCTTGAGGGCGACCTGCGCAACTGGGACGCCACCGTGCCGACCCACCGCGACGAACAGATGGCGCCGTCGACCGCGCGCGCGCTCAAGGCGCTGGGGTACGTGGACTGAGCTGGGTCCGCAGCCACGCGGCCGCCTGTTGAGGGGTGGCTCCGTCGACGTCGACCCGCCGGTTGGCCTCCCGCATCGCCGCGACGTCCACCGACCCAACCAGCGGCGCGAGCGCGGTCGCGACCACGGATGGCGCGTCGGGACCCAGCAGCAGCACGGCGTCGTAGGGGGGCAGCGCGCCGCGCGGATCGGTCAGGACGCGCAGGTGGTGCGCGGCGACCCGGCCGTCGCTGGTGTAGGCGACGATGGCGTCGACCTCCTCGGCGGAGGCGGCCTCGTACAGGAAGGTGGAGTCGAAGGTGCGCTCGCGCGCGAAGTCCAGCCCGTAGGCCTGCCGCACTGCCGCCCACTCGGGGCGCTGGAAGAACTCGATGTCGGCGCCCACCGCGCGGCCCGCGGCGTCGGCGGAGAGGTCTTCGAGCGAAGACCAGCCGTGGTCGACCGCGTCGGCCTCGCGCACCGCCAGGGCGTAGGCGTTCTCGAAGCCGACCGGACCCAGGCAGTCCACGCCGTCCGACCGCAGACGGGCGCACACCGCCTCGAGGACCACCGGACCGCTGGCGACCTCGGTGCGACCCAAGTGGTTGGCCCACAGCGTGCCCGAGTAGTCGACGTACACGTCGAGCTCGCCGGCGAGCAGCCCGTCCAGCGCGATGGAGGAGCCGAGGCTGTCGCGGCGCTGCACCGCCACGCCGTGGTCGACGAGGAGGGACTCGATCAGGCTGGCCAGCACGTACTGTTCGGTGAAGGGCTTGCTGCCGACGACCACGACCGGTCGGTCGCTCGGCGGGGCGGACCACCGGGGCAGAGCCACGCCGACCGCGACGCTGAGCGCCAGCGCAACCCCAGCACCGACCGCCCAGGCGGGCCGACGGCGGGCGACCGCGCGCTCGATCACCGCGAGGGCGGCGTCCATCCACAGCGCGAGCCCGGCGGCGCCGGCGCAGCCGACCAGCACCGCGACGACGTTTCGGGTCTGCAGGCCGGCGAAGATGAAGTTGCCAAGGCTGGTCTGGCCCACCGGGGTCGCCAGGGTCGCCATGCCGACCACCCAGACCGCCGCGGTGCGCACGCCGGCCAGCATCACCGGCGCTGCGAGGGGGACCTGCACGAACCGGAGCACCTGTCGGTCGGTCATCCCGATGGCGTGGGCCGCCTCGATCAGGGCTGGGTCTACGCCTTCAATGCCGGCCACCGTGTTTCGGAGGACCGGGAGCATCGCATACAGGGTCAGGGCGATGAGCACCGGTAGCATGCCGAGCGCCGGGACCGCGACGAGCGGCTCGAGCACGTCGCCAACCGCAACCAGGATGGGGACCATCAGCGCGAGCAGCGCCAGCCCAGGCACTGTCTGGATCAGTCCGACGACCGCGAGCAGCGGGCCGCGCACCCGCCGGTAACGCACGGCGATCAGGCCCAACGGCACGCTGATCGCCACCCCGAGCAGCAGCGAGACCACCGAGATCACCAGGTGGGCGGCGAGCGCCTCGGGGAGCATCTGGAGCTGGGTCGCGAGGTTGGTGCTCACCGCAGCAGCCCGTCGAGGACGGCGGCGTGGCGGCGCGGCGCGTCCAGCAGGGCGGCGACCTCAGCGTGCTCAGGGTCCGTCAGGAGGTCGCGTGGGGTCCCGATGCGCAGCACCCGGCCCGCGCTCATCACCGCGATGCGGTCGGCCAGCCTCAGCGCGCCGGCCATGTCGTGGGTGACCATGACAGTGGTGAGCCCGAGGCGATCGTGCAAGCCGCGCACCAGGCCCTGGAGCTGGTCGCGGGTGACCGGATCCAGCGCGCCAAACGGCTCGTCCAGCAGCAAGATCCTGGATTCTGCGGCCAGTGCACGCGCCACCCCGACGCGCTGGCGCTGACCGCCGGAGAGGTCGGCCGGCCCCCGCTCGGCGAACGTCTCGGCCGGTAGTCCCACATCGTCGAGCAGCGCCCTGACCCGCGCATCGACCCGGTCCTCGGCCCAACCCAGCAGGTGCGGCACCGCAGCGACGTTGTCGTACACGGTCCAGTGCGGGAGCAGCCCCACCGACTGCAGCACGGTCCCGATCGAACGGCGCAGCGACTCGGGCGAGACCGAGGTCACGTCGCGCCCCCCAACGGTCACGATCCCCGCCGTCGGCGCTACCAGCGCGTTGATCATCTTGAGCGCGGTGGTCTTGCCGCTGCCCGACGCCCCGATCACCGCGAGCCACTCCCCCTCGGCCACAGCGAGGTCGATCGCGTCAACCACCAGGGGGCCGCCCGGCTCCCAGCGCTTGCTGACGCCATGCAGGCGGATCACTTCACCGCTCCTCGTCCTTGGGGCCGCAGAGGATACCGTGCAATGCACGGAGCGGACGGCCGTACCCTCCGGAGATGGAGTACACCATGTCGATGTTTGCATCCCTGCTGGCTGGATTGTTCCTGTTTGCGATCCAGGGCTTGCTCCTGCAGACCGCGGTGGCGCTCACGGGCGATCCGGCGCCGCGTGCGGGCCGCGCCTTCGTCACCGCCGCCCTCGCCGCGCTGCTCGCGAGCATGGGCGCAGCAGGCTGGGGCTGCACCTTTGGGCTTGTGGTCAGCGTGTTCAGCAAGACCCTGGCCTCGCTGATGTCCGTGTTCGTCGCCGTCTCGATCACGGCCGCGGTGTACCGGTCGCGGCTGTGGCTCACAGGAGGACACGCGCTCGTGGTCGCCGCCCTTCACCACCTGATGGCCTGGGCCACAGCGGCGCTCCTCTGGGGCCTGATCCGACTATGGCCGCTGTAGAGCTCATGGAGAAGCGGGCGCATCCCCCGCTGCACCGCTCGCCCAACGACCGAGTGCTCGCCGGGGTGATCGGCGGGCTGGCCGCGTCGGTCGGGATGACGTCGGGATGGGCGCGGGTGGTCGCTGTCGTGTTCGGGGTCATCAACCCCGGCATCGCAGTGACGCTGTACACACTGATGACGCTCGCGGTGCCGGTCCGCGGAGAGCAGGACGGCGCGCTGTCCGTAGAGTGGCAGCCGGACGGGCTGAAGCTGTCGTGGCGCGGCCCTGTGGTGCCCTTCGGGATCTCGTGGACCCGGTGGGCACTGGGCACGGCGCTGGTCATGGGGCTCGTGTCCATCCCGGTAGCAGCGCTGGCCACGCTGATCGCGGTGGTCAGCTCGGACGTCGAGTCGCTCCTGCTCATCCCCGCGGTGGTGTGCGGGTTGCTCCCCGCGCTGTCGCTGGTCATCAGCCGGCTCCCGCGGCAGATCGGGGTCACGCTGACGCACGAGGCGCTGTGGATCACACGGTCTGGGCTCTCGCCCCGGCGGATCGATCTGGCGGAGGTCGAGGGCATCCACCGCGGCCAGCACGGCTATGACGTGATGCTGCATAGTGGCGAGCTGATCCGGCTGACGCCGCCGGCCGAGGACGAAGCCCTGGACGCATTCGACGAGCAGCTGGCCAACAGCCGCCGCCGCGCGCTGGAGCACCGCGTGGACCTCGCCGACGCCAGCGAGCACCGCGACCGGCTGCAGGCGATCCTGAACGTCCATCAGACCGACGCGTAGGGGCGCCCGCTGGCAGCCCCGCTGCCCGTGTCGTTACGCCAGAGATGTGAACCACCGGGCTGCCATCTCCGTCGCGTGCTGCTGTTGTCGCTGTTGCGACTGCGGCCGTGGCGAGCTGGGCTAGACCGAGACCCATCACTTCGTCACGGCAGGCTCACCTGCCCGTGCATGACGCTCAGGTAGGCCGCCTGCGGGAGCTACCCTGATGTCCGCTGTCCACGTCCTGTACGAGAATGAAGCCTGGATGCCGCCGCTGCGCGCTGCGCTCGATGCGCGAGGTGTCCGGTTCGAGGAGCACCTCACCACCGGCGGTCACCTCGACCTCGCCAGCGTCCCGCCCCAGGGGGTGTACCTCAACCGGATGAGCCCCTCGGCCCACACCCGCGCCCACCAGGGCGGCGTGCGCATGCTGCAGCAACAGCTGCTCCACCTCGAGGCCCACGGTCGGCGCGTGATCAACGGCAGCCGGGCCTTCGCGCTGGAGGTCAGCAAAGTCGCGCAGGACGTCGCCCTGCGCGCCGCGGGCATCCAGACCCCGCGCACCATCGCCGTCGTCGGCGGTCCCGCAGCGCTGCGGCGCGCCGCCCGGGCCATGGAGCTTCCGTTCATCACCAAGGACAACCAAGGCGGCAAGGGCCTCGGAGTCCGCCGGTTCCACGACCTGGACGCGTTCGACGCCTACGTCGACAGCGAGGAGTTCGTGCCGGGTCCCGACGGAGTGACCCTGCTGCAGGCCTACATCCAGCCTCCGCACGGCTTCGTCACCCGGGTCGAGATCGTGAACGGTCGCTTCCTGTATGCCCTGAAGAGCGCCACGGCGGGCGGGTTCGAGCTGTGCCCGGCGGACGCCTGCGCGCTCGAGGACACGTTCGCGCCTCGAGAGGACATCGGGGCCGACGATCCGCTGGTCGCCGCCTACATCCGCATGATGCGCGCCAACGGAGTCGACGTGGCCGGCATCGAGTTCGTCGAAGACGCCGACGGGCGCCGGTACACCTACGACATCAACGGGACCACGAACTACAACCGCGACGTGGAGACGGCGCGGGGCCTCTTTGGCATGGACGCGCTGGCCGACCTCGCCGCGCGCGAGGCGGCGAGCATCTGCAAAGGCACCGCCGCCTGATTCCCGGGGCGTCACCCTGATCCGAACGGAAGGACCACCGTGCTGCCCGCGTCCACGACGTAGGTCAGCGCGAGCTGCCGTTCGTCGCCGGGGGCCAGCTCCAGCGTCCAGCGCACCAAGCCATCGTCGTCCACTTGTTCCGGTGCCGGAGTCGCATCCGGCGCCGAGACCCGGACCGCGGACAGTTCGCTCACCGGGACCCGCTCCACCACCTCCACCCGACACGGGACCTCGCCCGCGTGTTGCACCTGCAGCGCGACCTCGAACCGGTGGTGCTGCCGCCCCGTGATCCGCGTCACATCGACGTCTCGGCGCGCCGTTCGGCGGACCCGGACCCCATCGTGCGCGCCCCAGCCCAGGTCGAACGCGGCCCCGGGGGCCACCAGCTGCACGACGCCGCGCCCGATGGACTCGCCGTCGCGCACCAGTCGCACCGGACCCGCGAGGATCGGCCGGTCGCCGGCGTTGGCCTGCCGGCTCCGCAGGAACACCGCAGCGTCGCGCTCGGGCTGCGCCTGCCAGCGCAGCGTCGCCGACGACTCCCACGCATCCAGCGGCACCGTCACCGGTGCGCCCGTCGACGGCAGATCCACTGTTTCTGCCGCGGTGTAGGTCCGCACCTCGCCGCCGTCGTCGACGCCCGCGGCGCCCTGATCCGTGCGCGAGCCGCCGGGCTGCACCAGCCGGACCTCCTCGTCGCGCGCCTCGACCTCGATCGCCGTCTCCCGCGCTGTGACCGCCAGCACGTCCTCGCCCAGCGGGGGCGGCGCAGCGCGGTCGCCGGGTCGCGCCGTCGAGCACACCAGCTGCACCCCACGCCAGTCCTCGCCCGTTGCGTTCCAGCAGACAGCGCGCAGCTCCCAGCGCACCGTGCCGGTCCGGCCGTCTTGGGTCAGCTCAGCCCGGTGCGCCGGGCGCCACACCGCGCACGGCAGCACGTACCTGAGCAGCCACTCGCCAGCCTCCTCGGCGACCAGCGACACGTCGAGGAACCCCTGAAGGACCGGCCGCCCCTCGCGCGCCGCCTCCAGCGAACTCTGCAGCCGCTGCGCCTCGGCGCCCGCCGCCTCCGACGCTGCCTCAGCCGCCGCGCGTGCCCCCGACGCCACCCGCAGCGAATCCACCAGCGCGGCGATCCCCGCGACCCACGGCGCGGGGTCCACCGCCGCCTGCAGCGCCCGTCCGGTCGCCTTCCGGGCGGCCGCCAACCCCGCTTCCGCACGCTGCACGGCCGCGTTCGCCCGCGCCTGTGTATCGGACGCGACCGCGGCCCGCGCCCCCGCAGCCCGGGCCCGCGCGTGCAGGTCGATCAGCGCGTCCGGATCCGCATCTACCCGGGACTGCCGCTGGCGCACCGCACGCACCTCTTCGACCACAGCGGCCACGCCGCCTGGGAACGAGACCGCCTCGGCACGCACCAGCGGCGAGAGCGGCCCGATCCGCACGCGGTGCCGCCCGGGCCCATCCAGCTGCAGCCGCCGGGTCACCGCGACCCGATCCTCGAACAGCTCCACCCGCACCACCGGCGCCTCAACCACGACGCTCCCCCCCCGCCAGCGTGTCCTTGGCCCCCAGCGTGACGCTGTACCCGAGCACGGCGCGCGCTTGTGACCCCGCGGCCACCTCGATGACCTGCACTCGCCCGCCGCGCAGCGCCGGCCCCTCCGGATCCCCGGTCCACTCTCGCGCCACCGGGCTGGCCTCGGTGACCTCGACCCCCGGCGCATCCCCGTCCGCCACCGGCACGCGCTCCAGCACCTCGACTGCCACCGCGCGCCCCATGTGGGACGCAATGGAGACCTCGATCGTGGTCCGCAGGCGCCGGCTCCCACCGAGCATGCCCGCCTTCTCCTCGGCGTACCGGACGTTGCGGACGAGCTCGAGCCGGTCCT
>Ga0316189_10001915_pt1 | contig 20580 bp, 19 predicted proteins | sample LowCovwburrow_MG_FD_204930 | JGI IMG/M metagenome (GOLD analysis project Ga0316189, IMG submission 204930) | Coastal sediment microbial communities from Maine, United States - Lowes Cove worm burrow | ecosystem: Environmental > Aquatic > Marine > Coastal > Sediment | place: USA: Maine... | reverse complement strand
CCGTCTCACATGCCCTTGCCAGGACTGTCTGCCCAAATGCCAAGCCGCTAAGTGTGGCAGTGTCGAAACAGGAAAAAGGATGAAAGGGGTTCCTCTTTAGGCTGTGTCGTTCGCTGGCGGCATTTACGAATCCTAGATCGAAGTGCGCATTGTGACCGACTAAAATGGCTCGCTTACAATGTTTGGCCTTCACCGCGTCACGAACCATGCCAAACATCGTTTGCATGACCTCTCTCTCCGGTCGTGCGACGCGAAGCGGATGAAAAGGGTCTATGCCTGTAAATTTCAGCGCGGCCTCTTCAAGCTTTAAGCCCTCGAAGGGGATGATGCGGTGAAAGTAAGTTTGTTCGATGCCAAGAATACCCTTCTCATCCATGCCAAGTATCACGGCAGATATTTCTAAGATCGCATCAGTCTGGGAATTAAATCCGCCAGTTTCAATATCGACTACTACTGGAAGGAATGTACGAAATCTATTGGCGAGCAGGTAATTTTCTTCCTCTTCTGAGTCCGAATCGTTCATTGTGTAGCCTCGTAGGCGGACCAGGAGATGGACTCGTTTGCACGCATGGGTATGACGCTGCCACCACTGAATGAAAATTCTGCTGGCACAGTAGTAGGGGTCTTCTTAAGAGTGATCTGGGTTGTATTACGGGGAAGGCAGTAGAAGTCTGCGCCGTAGAAACTCGCGAAGCCCTCCAGCTTGTCGAGAGCACCCGCAGCCTCGAAGACCTCTGCATACAGCTCAAGTGCGGCATGGGCGGAATAAATCCCGGCACAGCCACAGGAGGTCTCCTTCGTTGTTATTTCGTGCGGCGCGGAATCCGTGCCGAGGAAGAATTTAGAGTTACCGCTGGTAGCTGCCTCGACGAGTGCGCGTTGATGGATATTTCTCTTCAAGATGGGCAGGCAGTAAAAGTGCGGCCTGACCCCACCGGCCAGCAGGTCGTTACGATTGAGTAGCAAATGATGCGGAGTAATCGTGGCGGCTATGTTTTCGCCTTGCTCGGTTACAAAATCGACAGCATCTTTCGTAGTGATGTGTTCGAGTACAATCTTTAGGTGTGGGAATTTTTGTGTAAGCGGGGCGAGAACGGTCTCTATGAAGACGCGTTCTCTGTCGAAGATGTCCACTGCAGCGTCTGTGACTTCCCCGTGGATAAGCAGCGGCAAGCCAAGCTCGGCCATCTTCTCCAGAGCGGGGTAGACACATTCGAGTTCCGCTACGCCGCTCTCTGAATTTGTGGTCGCCCCGGCAGGATAGAACTTGATGGCTTGAACACAGTCTTCTTCATGCGCTCGCAGTACTTCCTGCGAATCGAGTTGCTCAGTTAGATAGAGCGTCATTAGAGGCTCAAAGGTGCTTCCCTCGGGTATGTAGGATGCAATTCGTTGCCTGTAGGAGAGCGCCTGTGCCACGGTCGTTACCGGTGGCTTAAGGTTGGGCATAACGATTGCCCTGGCGAAAACGCGTGCGCTATGGGCGACAGTAGTCTTGAGTGCCTCACCGTCGCGCAGATGTAAGTGCCAGTCATCGGGCTGGGTAATGCTGAGGGTTGTGAGGCTCATTAATGCGTGCTTCTGTGTCTATGTATTCTAAGGCGAGATTGCTGGGCTATTGTAACGGAATTAGGCAGGCAGCTGAATTGCCCATTTGAGTTGATTTACTTCGGCTGTACTCATTATTTTCGATTTGGCGCGTAAGTAGTGATCAGTGGTGTTGGTTGGTGCTAGAATACGCCTCCTTTTTCGTGCCAAGGTAGGTATTCTCTGCCTTAGGTGCATTTACAGACTGTTTTTCAACTGAGCTTTAACTTAGGGGCAGCGAATTACTGTCTTGATAGTTGAGTTGTTCTGGTTTTCGGCCAGAGTGTATAGGGGTTTGGAGTTTCGTTATGTCAGATATAAACAAAGTAGTGCTAGCTTATTCAGGGGGTCTCGATACCTCGGTAATCGCGAAATGGTTGCAGGAGACCTATGACTGCGAAGTAGTGACATTCACCGCCGACGTCGGTCAGGGAGAAGAGGTCGAGCCGGCACGGTTGAAAGCCGAGGCTATGGGCATTAAGGAAATCTATATAGAGGACCTGCGCGAAGAGTTCGTTCGTGACTATGTGAACCCCATGTTCCGTGCGAATGCCATCTATGAGGGAGAGTACCTGCTAGGCACCTCTATCGCCCGTCCACTAATTGCCAAGCGGCTCGTAGAGATTGCCGCTGAGACAAATGCAGACGCTATTTCCCACGGAGCGACGGGCAAAGGTAACGATCAGGTACGGTTCGAGCTCGGCGCCTACGCGCTTAGCCCTGGCATCAAAGTAATAGCGCCATGGCGAACCTGGGATCTGAATTCAAGAGATAAGTTACTGACCTATTGTGCCCAGAACAATATCTCCGTAGAGAAGAAGCTCGGAACGAAGTCGCCTTACTCCATGGATGCCAATCTACTGCATATCTCCTACGAAGGTGACGTGTTGGAAGACCCAGGCGCTGAGCCTGAAGAAGATATGTGGCTCTGGTCAGTATCTCCTGAAGCGGCGCCGGATGTTGCGACTTATATTGAGTTGGAGTACGAGCGTGGCGATATCGTCGCTATAGATGGTGAGAAGATGTCTCCTGCTACCGTGTTGGCAGAGCTCAATCGCGTCGGCGGAGCAAACGGAATCGGCAGATCGGATATAGTTGAGAATCGCTATGTAGGCATGAAGTCCCGTGGCTGCTATGAGACCCCAGGCGGAACCATCATGTTGAAAGGCCACCGTGCGATGGAATCCTTGACCCTCGATCGTGAGTTAGCTCACCTGAAGGATGACCTGATGCCTCGCTATGCGACTCTCGTTTACAACGGGTATTGGTTCTCTCCGGAGCGAATCGCATTGCAGACTCTTATCGATGAGTCGCAGAAGTTCGTGAATGGCAAGGTAAGACTCAAGCTCTACAAGGGCAATGTAATAGTGGTTGGCAGAGAGTCTCAGCATTCCTTGTTCGATGAAGATGTCGCGACATTCGAAGATGATGCCGGTGCCTACAACCAAGGTGATGCAGAAGGCTTCATCAAGCTGAATGCGCTGCGACTCAGAATCGCTGCACAGAAGGGCCGTCTGTAAGCGGCTAACTATAGTCAAAGACTGGCTTATTCCGCATAGACCTTTTTGCGAAACTCGCAGAGGTCTTCGATAACGCAGGCTCCGCAGCGGGGCTTGCGTGCCAGACAGACGTAGCGCCCGTGTAGAATTAGCCAGTGATGAGCATCGAGCAAGAATTCCTCTGGCACTAATTTTATCAGTCGGCGCTCCACTTCCAGCACGTTCTTCCCCGGTGCGATTCCGGTTCGATTAGACACCCTGAATATATGCGTATCCACCGCCATAGCGATCTGTCGAAACGCGGTGTTCAACACCACATTAGCAGTCTTTCTGCCAACGCCGGGAAGTGCCTCTAGTAACTCTCTTTTATCAGGTACTACCGAATCGTGTTCTCGAACTAAGATTTCGCAGGTCTTGATGACATTGACGGCTTTCGTATTGAACAGGCCAATCGTCTTAATATAGGTTTTTAATCCGCTAACGCCGAGTGCAAATATCTGCTCGGGAGTATTGGCAACCGCGTAGAGTTTCTGCGTCGCCTTGTTAACGCTGACGTCGGTCGCCTGCGCCGAAAGGATTACCGATATCAACAGCTCGAAGGTGCTGTTGTATCTTAGTTCGGTCCTGGGCTCTGGGTTTTCGCGTCTAAGGCGCGAGAAAATTTCCGTTCTTTTCTCTTTGTTCATTGTTTGCTTAGCCTGCCGGTAACTCGCGCTCTCTTCGCTGGAATAATCTCTTCTGGCTCATTAGCCGCATTACTACTCGTTGGCTGTAAGAGTAAATTGAATAACGCGACTAGCATGCCTAGTAGAATGAGAGCGCCTGCCTGAGTATCGGCGAATCGAAAGAAGCGAGTGTCATTCAGCTTGCTCGCTACGGTTGCGAGTTCGTGGCTTGCGGGGAGTAATAGCTGCCAATTAGCGAAGAGCGTCCCGCTGATCAATAGTTCTCTAACCGCTGCAAATAGCACGAGGGCGATTAGAAAACCGCATCCGGTTTTCGCTGCATCCAATGTGGCCGTAGGCCAGCTGGATTGTGCGGCAACGGTCTCCATGCGAACTAAGATTGCCACGTTGCAGCAGATAAGGGGAAGGTAAATGCCAAGTCTTAGGAAGAGAGGGTAGAAGTAGAGTTGGCATATTATTTCTACTATGGTGGTGTAGCCGGCGAGTATCAACATGGTCCAAACAAGGCGCCACCTGTGGGAGATAGTCTCCTTTAACAATGAAACCGTAAGACAGGAAAGGACGCAAATAAAAAACGTCGCGACACCGAGCCCAACGCCATAGGCTAGAGTGCTGGAAACCCCCAGCACGGGACTCAGGCCTAGCAGTTGTATCAGCACAGGATTGTTCGCGAAAATCGTGCCGTCTCTGCGTGCCTGCAGCTCTAGGTCATTCATGGTTCTAATGCCTCCTCATTGCGGCGAGACTTGCTGGACAGTCCATGGCCAAACATTCGAGGTCTACAATACTGGTCTAGAATGGGGGCGCAGAAATTGCCAAACAAGACGGCGAAAGCGATCGAATCAAGATAGCTGCCCCAAACCCGTATAGAGTAGATGGACGCTCCGATAATGATGCCGTAAACAAGCTTGCCGGGCCGGGTGGTTGCGGCGCTAACCGGGTCGGTGGCAATAAAGAATGCGCCTATCATGGTGGCGCTTCCTAAAAGATGGAGATAGGGCGTGCCGTAAATCGTAACGCTGCCGGGAGCATAGAATAGAGCGGCTAGGACGAAGATGGTTGCGATGATCGCCAGCGGTATGTGCCAGCTAATAATTTTCTTGTAGAGCAAGAATAGGCCTCCGAACAAGTAGCCGATGTTGATTATCTCCCAGGCCGTCTCAGAGTCTCGGGCAAACAGCGAGGCTCCTGATTCCCTAGCCGCCAATATCGCACTCTTGCCGGCCATCTTGAATTCGATAAGAGGAGTGGCCATCGCTAGCCCATCGACAAATTCGCTGACGTTGGTGGCGCCTGATGCCGCAAACGGAAAGGCGAGCAGCAGCGCCTGCTTGAAGCCTTCCCAGCTCAATGGGTTGAGAAATTCTCGCTCTGGGCTTGTCGGGATTCCTAGGCTGTCGACGGCTAGCTGTCCATTGATCACTTCGTTTGGAATATGCCAGCCAGTCATCTCTAGGGGGAAAGCCAGTAGCAACATCGCATAGCCACACATCGCGGGGTTGAATGGGTTCTGCCCGAGCCCACCATAGAGATGCTTCGCAATCACTATCGCGAACAGGATTCCAAGTGCCACAAGCCACCAAGGCGACCCTGGTGGAATGGCGATGGCGAAGAGTATTGCGGTAACGAATGCGCTTCTGTCAGATAGGTGAGAGCGGATATCGCGATTCCGTAGTCGCAGCATCGCCGCTTCAGCACACACTGCGAATGAGATTGCGATAGCTATGTTGATTAAGATCCCAAAACCAAAAAACCAGAGCGAGGCGAAGACGCCGGGGAGGAGTGCATACAGGAGTGTTTGCATGAGCTGGGCAACATTTCTGCCGCTATGCTGGAAGGGCGCGCTTGCCTTTAAACCGCTCATTTGTTCTTCTCGTCTCTGCGCGCTTTGACTCGAGCCACTGCTGCGGCGATGTCTCGGCTTGCCTGTTCCTTGGAGATAAAGTCTGCCGCTTCACTCAGCGCCTTGGCTGTTCGTTCGGCTGTTCGTGCAGGCTTTGTAGAACTATCTGTCTTTCTCGACAGTGCTTGCTCCTTCTCTTTTTTTATTCGGTATTGGCGGAATTGAAATCTCTGCTGCCAATAATCGCTACACTCTAAGCTCTGTTGGCGGGTCTCGATGACTTTCTTGCTCTTCTTGTAGGTGCTAACTAGTGGTATGTGGCTTGGGCAGACATAGTCGCAGGCCCCGCATTCGATGCAATCAAATAAGCCATGCTCAATTAGCTGAGTAGTATCTGTTGTCCTGCTGAATGCCAGGAGTTGCTGTGGCAGGAGCTTGGAGGGGCAAACGTCGGCACAGAATCCACAGCGTATGCAGGCCTGTTCCGGTTTCGACGTTGCAATCTCACTCGCACACGCCGCGATGAGGCAGTTTGTGGTCTTGCAGATAACGGCTTTATCACTGGTAAGTTCATTGCCCATCAGCGAGCCGCCGACGATGCTCATTTGCTTGTTGTTAGCCTCGATTCCGCAGAGTTCGAATAGGAAGTCTGCCGCAGTGCCGATGAGGGCTTCAAAATTCTTCGGTGTCTTTAGTGCCTTACCACACAGCGTGGTGAATCTGCTGATGCAGGGCTTACCCTCGACTATCGCCTCATAGACTGCATACGCGGTGCCGACGTTGTGCATCACCACGCCATTCTCAGTCGGATGCTGGCCTGAGGCTATCTCACGGCCCGTGACACATTGAATGAGTTGTCTTTCAGAGCCGGCAGGATATTTGCTGGGGATGAGCACGAGTTCGCAGGGCGTCTCGGGGCTCGTGTCGTCTTGCAGGGCTTGCTGGAGCGCGGCGATAGCGTCTGGTTTTGTGTCTTCGATAGCGATTATGTAGCGCTGTGCCGCGCTGGCCCGCTTTAATATTTTAGCACCCGCCACAACCTTGCCCGCACGTTCCCTGAGCAGCGCTTCATCTGCGGTGATGTAGGGTTCGCACTCCGCCGCATTGATGATCAGAAATTCAGGTGCAGAATCGCCACATTTGCTGAGCTTGTCTGCGGCAGGAAAGCCAGCACCTCCCATACCAATGATTCCCGCATCACGAATTAGCGAAACTATGTCCGTGCTCGGAAGTTGTGAATAATCTGAGTGAGGTTCGAGTTGTAGCGCCTCATCATGCCCATCGACTGCAAGGCCTATGCAGCGTTGCTGCTGTTCAGAGTGGTCTGCAACAATCGAATTCTCTATCGAAGTTATCACTCCAGAGGTTGGGGCATGCACAGGCACGTCAGAACGGCCGTCTGTGTGCAGACTTATAACTGCCAATCTCTGGTACTTGCGAACTTGATCGCCGATACCCACAAGAAGGGAAATCTGCCCGCTTTCTTCGGCGCCAATCGGAATAGTTAATTGCTGCGGAATTGGTGTGGACATTATTCGCGAGCGCAATGAGTGCTCTTTGAATGGCAGGGGTTGAATGCCGCCGACAGTTCGTCTGGCAAATACTGTGTTGCCGCCAAAGAACCTCGATGCTAGCTGTTTTAGTGCACTCACGAACTCGCTCCAAGTAATTTGCGCGTGTTGAAATAGAGCGGCGTAGTGTGCGAGATAGTAGTGTGCGAGATAGACGGTGCCGTGTGATTGATCATATCGATACAATCTACGGGGCAGGGCTCGACGCAAAGATCGCAGCCCGTGCATTCTGGTGCGATTACCGTGTGCATGAGTTTAGGTCCACCCAGAATCGCATCAACAGGACAGGCTTGTATGCACTTCGTGCAGCCGATGCATTCATCCTCTCTAATCACGGCGACGCTAAAGTCTCTAAATTGTCCATGGGCGGGATCGAGGCCTCGCACAGGCTCATTGAGTAAATCGGCGAGTTCCAAAATTGTCTCGAGGCCTCCAGGCGGGCACTTATTGCTCGCCTCGCCCAAGCTTATAGATCGGGCATAGGGTAGGCAGCCAGGATGGCCGCATTGCCCACATTGAGTCTGTGGCAGTGCGCGATTGATGCGGGTTACCAGAGATTTCTGTGTCTTTAGCTGTTGCTGCAAGTATCGATTAATCTGTAGCAGCACGAATACGGTGATTAGTAAAAGGCTCGTGCCGATGACGAGTTGTGTGAGCCAATGTGAGATCAAGGGGAGCATTTATGTCAATCCAGCGAAGCCAAGTAGGCTGATTGCCACCAAGCCTGCGGTAATGAGCTGAATAGCACCGCCTCGAAAGGGGGCAGGGACATCTGCGAATTCTAGGCGGCTGCGCAGGGCGGCGAATCCTATAATCATCAGGGAGTAGCCTAGTGCAGCGCCGAAGCTATAGGCGATATTTTCACTGAGGACAAGCACGCTAGAGCTGCTCAATAGTGTCGCTCCGAGTACGGCGCTATTGCCGCCGGTTAGAAATAGCAGCAGGCCCTGCTGTCTTATTGATAAGGGAAAACTCTTCGCAATTGCCTGCAGAAAAAGTGTGGTCACTAGAGCGCTTGTCGCTACAAAGACGATTAGACGAAAAAATTCTAGATGTAGCGGCAGTAGCACGAAGCGATAGAAAAACAGGTTAACAACGCAGGATAGGAAAAGAACCACGAAGTTAAATAGTGCAAACTCGATTGCCTGAGGCAATCTCTTGGTGGAATAGAAGAGAGAGGAGACACCGAAAAGCTGAATCAAAATCAGGTTATTGACGAGAGCAGCGGCAACAATGATGCTGAGGTAGTTTGTCACGAAGCGATGCTTCTCCAACGATTACGCTAGGCGGCTACTAGAGTGAGGCCGCAGGAGCGCAGTGATAGCGAGTTGGCGAATTCTATCACGCCCGCAGATGCAGAACAGCTGAGTCGATCTGCCTATTCGGCACAGCTAATGAGTCCAGGCTGCTGTGACTAGTCCTCGAATAGCTTGGCCGAATGCCCAGCCGGTATTTGATAACGAGCAAGGATGTCGGCTTGGCTTTCTATAGCTTGCTCGTGGTTTATCACTAACTGGTAGCCATTCTTGTTTTCCATCACCACGTTATCGTTTTCATTGTTCTTGATCAGGTCGGCAAAGTGAGCGAAATCTCTTACGGGTTCGCCATTAACGACCTCCACGATCCAGTTGCGCCAGTCGTGATAACCGAGATTAACATCGGCTGCCATGACTTGGAGTGCCACGACCAGTTGTCGTCGGTCGGGGGAGCTCCACTCGTTTCGTGCTTGCAAGAGACTTACCGGTGCGGTGCGACTCCAGTCATTGCCCCAGCGTTTAATGAGATTCATATTGAGTGGGACGAATAAGATTCCTCCATAGATATAGTACTCAGGAATTTTGTCGAACTGCTCCCCTGTAACTAGGCTGTAACTGTCGAGAGCCTCGCGAGCATCGAGGCTGGTCGTGCGAACTTCGCCTTGTCGAACATAAGTAATATCAACTGAATCACCTACGTGGTGCAAATTTATGGCGTGTTTGTAGTCCGTGAGCACATCCTCTGAAAGGCGTATGCTGCCATCTTCAGCAATATCGAAATCGTCGATCTGAAGAATGACATCATTCTTCTGCAATACACCCTGTGCTGGAGCATCGTCGAAGACTTTAATTACGATGACACCATTCTGTTCATCGCTTAGCCCGTAGGCTTTCTTTGCGGAAGGGCTGTCGAGAGTCTGTGTGCGAAAGCCGAGGTCGGGGAAACCATCATGAATGCCGTCTTCGCTGTCGGTTAGTACGTGTCGGATCATGCTAGGTGGAACGAAGTAACCGAGATTCTCTGCGCGACCGCCGCTGTTGGCTTGCATGACAACCCCAACGATCTGTTGGTCGACTATGACTGGACCACCGCTATTGCCAGGGTTGATGGCTGCATCTATTTGGCCGGCCAGTAAATAGGCCCCTGCATGTGCATAGACCTGCTGCTCAACGCGGGAGAGAATGCCTTTGGTGATGCTGAGGGATTTGCCGCCGATTGGGTATCCATACACAGAGACTTCCTGCAGTGGCTCGGGCAGATCGCCAATACTCAGGGCCTTCAGATCACTGAAAAACCCAGGTTCGTCAACAGTTATTAGTGCGAGGTCGGCTTCATGAGAGATGAAGGTTACCCGCGCTAGATAACGTTGCGGGTCGTTGTGTTTTTGCGCCTGTACGTAGCTTGCGTTCGCCACGACATGTGCATTTGTCAAAATTTGATTGCCGGAGATAACCGAGCCTGAACCGCTGCTCTGTCTCGGGGTAAGCAAGCGCCATGGCGTGAAGTAATCTGGCGCAGATTGCGTGGTATAGATCTTTATCACCGAGTCTTCGATTGCTCTAATTTCGCTGTTTTGGGCTGTTGCGCCGGTGCCAGCTAAGAAGGTGAGTAAAGATAATGTTAGCAAGAGCATGCGGGGCGGTTTGCCAAATAAGCTGATAGGAAAACGCATAGCAGAAGACCTCTGGTTCGGTAGTTGATATTCGTATTGGTAGGATGCTGCACACCATTACGTAATCGAGTGCTGAAGCTTAATATGTTAGCGGCGACAGCGCCAGTAGCGCAGCGTTGGCTGGCAGCAAGACCTACAGCTGATAGAACCTGTTACGAAAAAGTAATCTTAGGTTCTGGGGCTCGGGCTGCAGCTACGACTGTCGCTAGTGCTAAGTAATGCGCATGCCTGGCTGGGCACCGGCATGGGGCTCGAATAGCCAGATTTCTTTTCCACCAGGGCCGGCGGCGAGAATCATTCCTTCAGACATGCCAAACTTCATCTTGCGCGGCTTGAGGTTCGCTACGACGACAGTTAGCATGCCGACTAGTTTGTCTGGCTCGTAGGCTGACTTGATACCAGAAAAAACCGTACGCGTAATGTCTTCCTCGTTTTTGTCCTTGCCCAGATTCAATACCAACTTCAATAGTTTGTCTGCGCCTTCGACGTGTTCGGCGATGATGATTTCGGCGACGCGTAGATCGACTTTGGCGAAATCGTTGAAATCGATCTCGCTCTCGAAACCCGTAGTATTTTCTTGAGGCTGTTGTGCAGTGACGGGCTTCGCTTTAGTCTGTGCCTGCTTTTCGAACTCTTTCTGAGTAGCTTCAACCATGGCTTGCACCTTGTCAGTTTCCACGCGTGTCATCAGTGGCTTAAATTTATTGATCTTGTGTCCAAGTAAAAGAGCATCGGCGTCATCCCACAGTAGCGGCTCGATAGCAAGAAACTGTTCAGCATCTACTGCCATGTTGGGTAGCACCGGTTTTAGATAGCACATGAGCAGGCGAAAGGCGTTGATGCCACTGCTGCAGATAGCCTGAAGTTCCGGCGACTGCTTGTCGGTTTTTGCAATAACCCAAGGTTCTTTGTCATTGATATACTGATTGGCCTTGTCAGCGAGGGCCATGATTAGACGAATCGCCTTGCTGTATTCTCTAGTCTCGAAGTAATCCCCGATTTCGTTTTTTGCAGCTTGAATCTCGACGAGTAAGTCTGGGTTGTCTGGGGTTTCCGCTAGATAACCATCGAAGCCTTTGCCGATAAAGCCAGCGCAGCGGCTCGCTATATTTACTACCTTACCAACTAGGTCTGAATTAACTCTCTGTGCAAAATCTTCGAGATTGAGATCTAGATCATCGATGCCATTAGATAGCTTTGCCGCTAGGAAGTAGCGTAAATATTCAGGATTGAGATGGTCGAGATAGGTGCGCGCATTGATAAACGTGCCCCGTGACTTGGACATCTTTGTGCCATCCACGGTTAGAAATCCGTGCACGTAGACAGCAGAGGGAGTTCTATAACCGGCGCTTGTCAGCATCGCGGGCCAGAATAATGTGTGAAAATTGATAATGTCTTTACCAATGAAATGGTAAAGCTCTGTGTCCTGACCTTTCTGCCAGTAATCATCGAAATTGTAATCTGTGCGATCGCAAAGGTGCTTGAAGCTAGCCATATAGCCTATTGGGGCATCGAGCCACACATAGAAATATTTTCCTGGTGCGCCGGGAATTTCGAATCCAAAGTAGGGCGCATCACGACTGATGTCCCATTCTTGCAATTCTGTGTCTAGCCATTCTCTCAGTTTATTGGCTACCGAATCTTGCAGTGTTCCACTGCGGGTCCATTGCGAGAGCATGTCGCGGAATTCGGGCAGGGCAAAGAAGAAGTGTTCGGAATCTTTTTCAATAGGTGTAGCACCCGAAATCGAAGAACGTGGGTCGATTAGTTCCGAAGGGCTATAGGTAGAGCCGCAAGCCTCGCAGTTATCTCCATATTGATCCTCAGTTTTGCACTTCGGGCAGGTGCCGGTGACATATCTGTCTGCGAGGAATAGTTTCTTCTCTGGATCAAACAGCTGGGTGATGCTTCTTCTATTTATATGTCCGTTTTTGTCTAGGGCCTTGTAGACGTGCTCAGAAAATTCTCGGTTTTCTTCAGAGTGAGTTGAATGATAGTTGTCGAACTGAATTAAAAAGTCCGCAAAATCTCTCTGATGTTCATTGCTGACATTCTCGATTAGTTGTTCTGGAGAAATTCCCTGTTGTTCAGCGCTAAGCATGATCGCAGTACCATGTGCATCATCAGCGCACACATAGACACAATCGTTGCCACGAAGTTTCTGGAGACGAACCCAAATATCTGTCTGAATGGCTTCCATGAGATGCCCGAGATGGATGCCCCCATTCGCATACGGCAATGCACTAGTAACCAATATTTTTCGCTGACTCACGTTCGCTACCTACCAATTGTCTATGTCATTCGATGCGATTATTCGGTTAAGGCCTACTCTCGCACTCTGTGTTTTTACTTAGATCGATCCTATTAGATTTCGATCATTTCGAAATCTTCTTTACCTACGCCACATTCCGGGCACATCCAATCATCGGCTATGTCGTCCCAGCTAGTGCCCGCAGGAATGCCGTCGTCTGGCAGGCCTAGAGCCTCCTCATAGATAAAACTACATACCAAACACTGCCATTTCCTCACAATTTCCTCCAGAAGTTGATAGCGATTCAGCCGTTCGATCTATAATCTCTAGCGTTGCCGTTAGCTGATTATAACTCTGCAATCTTCCCTCGATGAGCTGATTCTGCGCACTAAAATCGGTTAATGATAGTCACTTAGATAGGCGCCGCATCATACTGCAAAGACTAAGTATTTTCAGCCTGTTTTTGCCCAGGCTAGCACATCATGCGCAGCTATAAAGAAGGGTAGCTGAGAGCTTAAAAGGGAAATAATGGATGATTCCATGTTGGATAGGCTCTATCATTCGCGTTCTCTTGGCTAGGCGAGTATGTAGAGAATTATCAGGCTATTGCCAGCAGGGCCCGAAGCACATTTAATCTTGAGCAAACAAATATGAGTATTAAGTCCGATCGTTGGATCAGGGAAATGTCAACCACACAGAGAATGATAGAGCCGTTCGTTGGCGATCAGGTTCGCTATGTAGATGGTGAAAAAGTAATCTCTTACGGCACCTCTAGTTACGGCTACGATGTGCGCTGTGCGAGTGAATTCAAAATTTTTACTAATGTGCACACGACTAGTGTTGTAGACCCAAAGAACTTTGACGAGTCGAGCTTTGTTTCGATCGATGAGCCGTTCTGCGTCATTCCACCCAATTCCTTCGCTCTGGCAAGAACTATAGAGTATTTTCGCATCCCCAAAGATGTTCTTACTGTCTGCCTAGGTAAGTCGACCTACGCCCGCTGCGGCATCATCGTCAATGTGACGCCCTTGGAGCCTGAGTGGGAAGGCCATGTAACTCTTGAATTCTCCAATACAACGCCCTTGCCTGCAAAGATTTACGCCAATGAGGGTGTGGCACAAATGTTATTCTATCAATCCGACGAGCAGTGTGAAGTTACCTATAAGCAGCGTGGCGGGAAATACATGGGCCAGGTCGGGGTTACACCTCCTAAAGCTTGATCGTAGTCACTCTCGCACAAGACCTCGGTTCACAGCGATGTTTTTCTGGCGCATCACAGCGTTATAGGCCCTATTCGCCAAGTTTCTGGCGCGACATAATTCTATAGCGTGTATTAGCCAGATTTCTGGCGCTTTTCGGGCGTCGCTTAAATCCATCAAAAAGCAAATTCTTCTCTACAGCCCCCGTAGTACTTGGCCTCAGTAAAAAATATCCCGAATTACAACAGCTTGGAACAATACTTGCTCTGTATAGATGCAGCGGTCCGTTTTTAGTTAGTACAGACCGTACGGCTTATACAAAGGAATTGAGTTTAGGGGGTTTTGTGTAGCTGGTAAAAGCAGCAAGAGCGCTGCCATTTTCTAGATTAGCCGCGCTGAAACTTAATGAGTAAATCGTCAGAAATAAAATTTAGTTTAGCAAGTAAAAATTTAGATGGGATTGCAGAAGTAAAACAAAAAAAACGGAGCATGCTAAGGCATGACAGCCAATAGCTTTATCGGAGTAGAAGGACGATGCAGTAGACAGGAATTTCGCCATTGCCTTTTAGGGTGCTGGGGAATTGTTGCTGCGTTAAATTTTCTGCCTGTGTTTAAAGTTGTGGGCTCAGCCTTGTTGCCGAGTTTCAATTACCCACTGAGTTCTCGGTGGGCTCATACCGGCTCTGATTGGTATGAATCGCACATAAAAAATAGGATGATATAAATGACTTCGGCAACTGAAGCTAAAGTTTACGAACCGGTCTTGCCAAATGGTGAGGCGTCAGATGAGAATCTAACGGCAGTAGTGGAGCGCTATGCGCCACTCGTAAAGCGCATCGCCCATCATCTATTGCTAAGAATGCCCGCCAGCGTTCAAATCGACGATTTAATTCAATCGGGCATGATCGGGCTGTTAGAAGCGGCGAAGAAATATGATGTCTCTAAAGGCGCGAGTTTCGAAACCTATGCCGGAATACGAATTCGTGGATCTATGTTAGACGAAGTCAGAAAGGGTGACTGGGCGCCCAGATCAGTACACCGAAAGTCTCGTAAAGTCGCAGAGGCGATAAAGGCTATTGAGGCCAGAACCGGCAAAGACGCTAAAGATCCGGATATTGCTAAAGAGATGGAAATCGATCTCAACGCTTATTATGCGATCCTGCAGGACGCGAGCGGCAGCCGTCTATTCAGCTTCGATGACATCATGGAAGGCGATGATTCTGCTATCGAATTAGCAGTTGGTGAGCTTCCCGGTCCTTGCGATGGCTTACAGCGCTCTACATTCAAGGCGCATCTAGCAAAAGCTATCGATGGTCTGCCTGATAGGGAAAAACTCGTTCTCGCGCTTTACTACGACGAGGAGCTAAACCTGAAAGAGATAGGTGAGGTGATTGGGGTCAGCGAGTCTCGAGTGAGTCAGATACACAGTCAGGCAGCTATGCGGCTACGGTCGCGACTTTCCGACTGGGCGCGTTAGTCAAGCGGCGCCATCGTGTCTTGGCGCCACTGGTTCTTTTCGGCAGCAAAAGCTTACCTTCTCCGTTATAATCCCCAGCCCAAATAGCGGAAACACCACAGTTCATGTCATCTGCAGCAGCAAAAAATTCCTCGAACTCCGGTACAGACACGACCATGTTAGCTGTACGAAACCTTTTCTGTGAGCGTGATGACAGGGTGTTGTTTAAGAACCTTGATTTCGATTTAACTCCCGGGCAGGTGCTACAAGTTCAGGGCAGCAATGGCAGCGGTAAAACTACGCTGATGCGCATTCTCTGTGGATTGAACGATGGCTACGAAGGGTCAATTAAGTGGTATGGACAGGAAATCGAAGATCAAGCTGCCAGTTTTTTTTCTTCGCTATTGTATATAGGGCATAGAGTTGGTGTAAGTAAGGTGCTAACGCCAGTAGAGAATCTGCGCTGGAGTTGTAGCCTTAAGCAAGCGGTCAGCGACGAGCAAATTATGGCTGCACTCAAAGAGGTCGGCCTGCGTGGATTCGAAGAGTCTCCCTGCTATACACTCTCGGCTGGACAGCAGCAGCGGGTCTCCTTAGCTAGGCTGATCATAAGCCCCGCGTCATTGTGGGTGCTCGATGAGCCATTTACCACGCTGGATAAAAAGGGTGTGGCACAGCTAGAAAAAATACTGCAGCGACAGGCGGGGGCAGGTGGCTCGGTTATGGTGACTACGCATCACAGCTTGGATATTCCAGAGCTAACCGTACTGAGTCTAGGTTAAGGTGGAGTCGATGACTGAAAAACAGACAACCACCTCTGCTGCGTTCTGGGCAACGCTGAAGCGCGATTTGCTTATCGCCTTCAAGAAGAAGAACGACATAGTTAACCCATTTATGTTCTTCATCATCGTTGTCTCTCTATTCCCAATCGGCATTAGCCCCGAGAGCGATCGTTTGACTGAAATAGCGGCCGGTGTGATTTGGATCTCTGTGCTACTAGCCTCGATGCTGTCTATGGATAACCTGTACAGATCTGACTTTGAGGATGGCTCGCTAGAGCAGCTATTGCTAAGCCCTCATCCGTTGTTTTTCTTGGTTCTAGCCAAGAATATAAGCCATTGGCTAGTGAGTGGGTTGCCGGTGGTGTTGGTGTCGCCCATTTTGGCGTATATGCTGGCACTGCCTACAGAAGCCTACGGCACACTGATATTGTCCCTGCTATTGGGCACGCCCATCATGAGTCTGCTCGGGTCCATCGCTGTAGCGCTCACTGTTGGCTTAGGCAGCCGCGGTCTAATATTGGCGGTGATTACCCTGCCCATGAGCGTCCCTGTTCTCATCTTCGGAACACTGGCCGTTCAATCTACTTTGAATAGCCAGTCTCCGCTCGGCTATCTAAGCCTCATGTTGGTCATGCTCTCGGTTTCCGTGAGTCTTGCTCCACTTGCCTCGGCTGCGGCGCTTAAAATCAGTGTAAATTAGCTTGAGCTGGAGAAGATAGGTCCAATAACGGTATAACCGCGTAATTACAATGAGTTACAATGCGTAACACAGTGGCCTCAGGGCTATGTGATATATTTGATCAGCTAATAGGAAGAGGGTAGGCGTTCGTCATGTGGGTATGGTTCTCCAAACTAGGTTCTCCGAAGTGGTTCTATGAACTCAGCGGGAAATGGCTGCCTTGGCTGATCGCCGCAATGGTCATTTTCATGACGATTGGTCTGGTCTGGGGGCTGTTATTCCTACCCCCGGATTATCAGCAAGGCTTTACCTCGAGAATCTTGATCGTGCACGTCGCGGTAGCGGGAACTTCCCTGGCATTCTTCCCTCTGATGTTTGTTGCGGGAACTATTACCTTGGTCTGGCGTATGAAGCTCGCCGATATGGTGGCGAAGAATGCCGCTATTCTCGGTGCCTGGTTTTCTTTTATTACGTTGGCGACTGGCTCTCTCTGGGGTAGCGTAATGTGGGGGACGTGGTGGGAATGGACTGATAGCAGGTTAGTATCGATGTTATTCCAGTTGTTTCTGCTACTTGGTGTTATTTCTCTGCGTTCTGCGCTGGAAGATTCAGATGCGGCGGCAAAGGCCTGCGCCTTGCTCTCCATAGTAGGCTGCATCAATGTAGTGATAATTAAGTATTCCGTGGAATGGTGGAATACCCTGCACCAAGTGTCCAGTCCTGTCACTATGGATGTAAATAGTCCTAATGGACCAGAGTTTTGGATAGCGACTTTAGTAATGATAGTAGCAGTTTATCTGTTCCTATCGGTTAGTCTGATTTTGTCGACGCGCAATGAAATACTAGAGAGAGAACGTAAAGCTCAATGGGTTCAGAACTTGGTTCTAAAGAGTCAGGCGAGTTAGATAGTCACGAATGGATAGCGTAGGAAAGTAGATGTTAGGTGCAATACAGTTTTCAAGCTTCGCCGAATTTGTCGATATGGGCGGCTATGGGTTTAACGTATGGTCGGTATACGCACTCTTCGCAATATTCGTCGCTGTTAATTTAATTTTACCTTTACGCAAGAAGCAAAAAATATTTCGTCAGCTAAGGCGTCGCATGGCTTTAGATGCTGAGATTCAAAGTGAAGATGATAGGAATGGCGAATAGCCCCATTAGAGTATTTATCGTTTCGGAGTAGTAAATGAAACCCCATAGACGTAAGAAGCTCGGAATAATTTTGTTTATAGCTGCTGGTCTTAGCGTAGCTGTTGGCTTTACCGCATTCGCACTGAAACAGAATATCAATATGTTTTACACACCAACCCAAGTTGCCGAAGGTGAGGTTGGGGCGGGCCAGCATTTTAGGATTGGTGGCATGGTGAAGACGGGAACTGTTCTTGACGCGACAGACAGTTTAAAAGTGAGTTTCGTGACAACTGATTTCGTGAGCGATGTGCCTATTCAATATGAGGGAATTTTACCTGATCTATTTCGCGAGGGGCAGGGGATTGTAGCCGAAGGCGAGATGGACGCCGCCGGTGTTTTTCAAGCATCCCGGGTGTTGGCTAAGCACGATGAAAATTTCATGTCCCCAGAAGTGAAGGCCGCATTAGATGCTGCGGGCGCTACTGCCGAAAATCATATGCCAAGAGAAACAAATTAGATGATTCCTGAGGTAGGTCAGTTCTCATTAATATTGGCGCTATGCTTAGGCATGATTCTCGCCACGCTGCCAATTATTGGTGCCTATCAGAATAATTTCCTGTGGATGAGTATGGCGCGCCCACTTTCTGCCGGCGTGTTCGTGTTTCTAGGCATAAGTATAGCAATCCTAGCTTACGCGTTTGTTACTGACGATTTCTCTGTTCAGTTTGTCGCGCTGCATTCCAATTCTCTGCTTCCTGATCGATACAAATTAACTGCTGTATGGGGTGGGCACGAAGGTTCGTTCCTGCTTTGGACTTTTATGCTCTCCGGCTGGATGTTAGCCGTCGCCATTTTTAGCAAGAGCATGCCCTTGGAATTCGTTGCCAGAGTCTTGGGCGTCCTAGGCTTTCTCATTACCGGTTACATTCTATTCATGTTGGCGACATCAAACCCTTTCGATCGTATCGTGCCACTACCTCCAGCCGATGGTGCGGACTTGAATTCTGCGCTACAAGATTTTGGTTTTATTATTCACCCTCCGACTCTTTATATGGGCTATGTGGGGTTTTCGGTGGTGTTCGCCTTCGCTATGGCTGCGCTTTTGAGCGGTAAGATGGATGCGGCGTGGGCGCGTTGGTGTCGTCCTTGGGCTAATGTTGCTTGGGCTATTCTCACTCTGGGTATTGCGCTAGGCAGTTGGTGGGCCTATTACGAATTAGGTTGGGGCGGCTGGTGGGCTTGGGACCCTGTCGAGAATCCTCCACTTATAACCTGGCTGTTCGGCACAGCGTTGATCCATTCCCTGGCGGCTACCGAGAAGCGCGGTGTGTTCAAGGCGTGGACGATAATGTTGGCGATATTGGCCTTCGCGGGCAGCTTGCTGGGCACCTTTATTACGCGTTCAGGTTTGTTGACCTCGGTGCACGCGTTCGCGGCTGATCCCGACAGAGGTTTTTTCATACTGGCCATTCTTGGTATAACTGTAGGCGGCGCCTTGTTGTTGTTTGCATTTAGAGCGCCGCTAATGAAGAGCGAATTTGGATTCGATCTGGTTTCCCGTGAGATCCTATTGCTCTCAAACAACGTCATCTTAGTAGTGGCCGCAGCATCTGTATTTTTAGGCACGCTATTTCCGATGGTGTACCAGGCAATAACAGACGATCTGATCTCGATTGGCCCTCCGTACTTTAATGCAATTTTTATCCCGCTGATGGCGCTGCTCGCATTACTATTGTCTATAGGGCCTTTCACCCGCTGGAAGCGCACCTCAATGACTTATCTAACGCAGCAACTGGGTAAAGTCGCATTGGCCGCCCTCGTTCTAGGTGTTGTGCTTCCGCTACTCATTACGCGACAGATTTCACTTGCCGCAACCTTGGCCGTCGCAATCGGTTCGTGGATCATGTTGGCGATGTTGCAGGATTTTGTGAATAAGACTGCGAATAAAGCAACTCGCCTAAAGGGGCTGCGTGCGTTGTCATTTAGTTACTATGGGATGCAGATGGCCCACTTGGGTATGGCTGTCATGCTGATCGGCGTGGCTCTGACGAGTAGCTTTAGCTCCGAGCGTAGTGTTCTGTTATCTCCGGGGCAGGATGTAGGTCTGGGCAACTATGTATTTCAGTTTGAAGGCACGGCTTCGGTTAATGGCCCGAATTATGTCGGAGAAGAGGCGAGCTTCACTGTATTGCAGGGAGGCAAGGAAATAACGACTCTGCACCCAGAACGAAGGATTTATTTGGCAACTAATACGCCTTCGACTGAGATGGCGATTGATGCGGGTTTCCTACGTGATCTATTCATCACACTGGGTGAGCAGAAAGAAGGGGATTCCTGGTCGATGACGATCTATGTCAAACCTTTCGTTCGATGGATATGGCTGGGTGCGATCTTCATGACCTTCGGAGGCATCCTAGCGGCTGCCGACAAACGCTATCGACGGCTGCGCAGAAAGCAGACGGAGTCGAAGCGTTCTCAGGAGAAATCGAATTCTATCGGAGGCGAGCTGCAGGCTAGCTCCTAGGTTGATTCGATGAGCAAATTGAAATTCTATCTGCCAGTGTTTGGTTTCGTTATCGTAGCGATAGCGCTTTGGCGTGGCTTGTATCTGGACACAAAGACGCTACCTTCGATGTTAATCGACAAGCCTATGCCAAACTTCGAGCTAACTGCGGTAGATGGTAGTGACGTCAGTAATTCAGACTTACCTGGTCAGGTATTCTTGCTTAATGTGTGGGGTTCATATTGTCTCCCTTGTCTAATCGAGCATCCGACGCTCATGCGTTTGTCAGAAGAAGGGGAAATTCCTGTTGTAGGAGTAAACTATCGTGATCGACAAGACCTAGCTGTCGATTGGCTGCAAGAAAATGGCAATCCCTTCTCGTTTAGCATCCTAGATGAAAGTGGCCGTTTTGGTATTGATTTAGGTGTCTACGGTGCTCCAGAAACCTACTTGGTAGATGCGGA